>Ga0209047_1000011_pt1 | contig 190369 bp, 171 predicted proteins | sample SaaInlV_165m_DNA_3_FD_184681 | JGI IMG/M metagenome (GOLD analysis project Ga0209047, IMG submission 184681) | Marine microbial communities from expanding oxygen minimum zones in the Saanich Inlet - Saanich Inlet SI037_S3LV_120m_DNA (SPAdes)... | ecosystem: Environmental > Aquatic > Marine >...
TTCAGTCAGCCACTCCTCTACTTGCAAGCCGCAGGCGCTCACCTCTGATGATTCCGACACCGACTATATCGTATTTGAGTCCGATGACATCTCTGAACAACCCTGTGTGTGGAGCGATGATTCCGACTCAGATAGTGAAGATATAATTGATTCTGGCGCCGCTGACTCATCTGATGTCCCGACCCTTGTAATCAACATCCAACGTACGGTATTTCGTTCAACACATGTCAGGTTCAGTGACGAGATCATCACACACATGGTAGAGATTGAGGACCGTAAAGGGTATTGGACCGAGGATAGGTTCAGATTCCAACAACGGTGTGCGTCAGTTCAGGATGCCATATCATTCATCTTTGAGGAAGTGCACAGGCGGAAGATGCGCCTGATTGTGAACATGAGCGACACGCTCAGGATTTTGCCATATTCAAACGGTGAATGCGGGCTGCCGCTAGCGACCGAAGGTCGCTGCGGGGCTCCGCCCCGCCTTCCGTCGCCCGTCATTGATAACCCAACAGCGCAGAGCTCGACATCTATCTTTTCTAATATATCACGAGGCCACACAACCATCATGAGGCCAATCGGCACATGCCGGTCGTAAGTGATATATTACCCTGAAAACAATTTTAGTAGTTCATGTTGAAGAGCATGGCTTTGGGCTTTTTATCGCGGGTTGGAATTGGTGCGTGCTGTCTGAGCCCCCACTTGTTGAAGTCGCCGTAGAGGACGACCCAGTTGTCGAGCTTGCTGTTGTTCTGTTCTGTGAGGAGGTTGTTCTTGATATCGTTGACGATCACCTGGATAACCTGGTTGATCATCTCATCTACCATGTTTGGGTTTTCACCTGATGGGATGTTGTAGCGGGTGAAGATGTCGCCGGTTGACGGTCTGTAGCCCCTGTAGATGTCGTTCATGACCTCTACGACGCGTTCGCAGGGGACGATGACGCCGGGTGGATAGAAGCTCCTCAGAAGTTCGGTAACCTTTGAGGAGATCAGTTTGGCCGTCTCAAGAGAGAAGTAGCCTTTGATAGCCTCATTGGTGTCCCTGTATCCAACATGTGATAGGTACTGTTGATTCATTTTTAATCAACAAGGAGAAATTGTGAACCTAGCGGTGAGCGCCTAGCGACCTTCCGTCGCCCGCTAGCGGTGAGCGGCTAGCGAGCGATCATCGGGACTGAGAATTTGAACTACTGGAATTGTTTTCAGGACTGAGCCTGATTTTCCACATCCACTTTTTACTGATGTGCCTTTTATCCTTCTCGTAAGCCACGATAATGTTAATGATAGCTTTCAGTTCATCATTGGATATGAGGGCGTCAGTAAGTGCTTCTGCGATCTCCTCTCGTAACTGGAACTGGTATATCTCCATAAGGTTCACAAATTCCCTGTGTTTTTTCAGTTTACGCTGTAGTTTGTTCCCTATCAGGTTTGTCATGAGTGTTGTTATCCCTGACACTGCCACGATGCATGTGAACGGCAACACTACAGGGGACGTGATCACGTTCATGAGCGCGGCCAGGCTTCCAGAAGCCATCACCACCGACACGGTAGAAGATGTTACATTGAGCCAGTAGCATGCTCCCAGCCAGCGCTTGTACTTGCGGCAAACTGTCATCTCGCGGTAAAGGTCCGAGTCTATCTTTTCAATATAGTTGTTGATGATACGGACCTTGAATTGTTGATTAGGGTTTGTCGTGTCCATCTTAACCAATGACTCATTTGAGGATGAGGAGGTGCTATCCATGTCTTTTTTGATGATGCAGGCCTTGAATTGTTGACTAGAGTTTGTTGTACCCATCTTCAATGAGTCATTCAATGAGGTGTTATCCACGTCTTTTTTGATGATAGTCTTTAATTGTTTATACAGGCTCGTCTCCATCTTAACCAATGACTCTTTTGAGCGGTTTGAGATATTGTCCATCTCTTTTTGGATATGGACGAATTGTTGAATAGGGTCTGTTGTCTCAAATGACTTATCTGAGATGTTATCCATGTCTTTTTGGATAACATGAATTTATGTATGGATTGATCATACTTAAAAATAAACTATGTCAGAAAATATACTATTTATCGGAGACGTCCACGTCAAGTTTAGCAACCAGAAGGACTTGGACAAGCTCGAGGCCAAGATGTTGCAGATGAGGGACATTTCCCTCATCGTAGTGGCTGGCGACATCCTGGACACCCACGAGCGGATCAATACCCAACTCATGAACAGGGCCTACACCCTCATCAAAAATCTCAGGACAGTGGCTCCCGTCTATGTGCTGGTAGGCAACCATGACTACATCAACAATCAACAGTTCCTAACCGAAAACCACTGGATGAACGGGATGAAGGAGTGGGACCGCGTGCATATAATCGACTACCCGATGCATCTTGAGGGGGTGTCGGGACAGGCGTTCGCGTTCGTCCCGTACGTACCCCCCGGTCGCTTCTACGAAGCGTTGGACAAGCTTGATGGATGGAAGGACTCCGTATGCGTGTTTGCACATCAGGAGATCAAGAATTGCAAGATGGGGTTCATCAGGTCCATAGACGGGGACGTGTGGGAAGCGGGGTGGCCCATGCTCGTGTCGGGACATATCCACGAGCGCCAGAACGTGGGCGACAACGTCCTCTACCCGGGGTCAGTCCTCAACCATGCCTTTGGGGCTGACAACCAGGGCATCTCCAAGCTCACGTTCACGGGAGGAATCATGAGCGAGGAGCGTATAGACATTGGCCTCGTGAAAAAGAGCATCATCTATGAAGACGTGACCAAAGTAGAGGATATCCCAAAAGAAAAATTGGTGATCCAGAACAAACTGTGCTTGTCAGGCGAGCCGAAGGACATCAAGGCATACAAGAAGACAAAGGAATACACAGACCTCAAAAAGAAAGGTATCAAAATAACATTCAAGGTGATTGCTGCTAGTGCTAACGATGTGGTAACGGACGATAAGAGGACATGTGGTGCCAAGACTGCTGTGCCGTTCTCGGTCATCCTTACAGAGCTGATAACTAACGAGCGCGACCATGACTTGGAAAAAGATTTTACACAGATAAAAGCGTAATCATGCCAACATATCTGAACAATGCAGGAGGTGGAGGAGGGTCCTATGTAACGACGGGCACGCCTTCCTCAATTCAACACGGCCCCAGTTGCCGCCAAGTCTATGAACACGTCCAGGGATGTCCTGTATGTCAACAAATTTTTGAAGGAGCTCAAAACCAATTCAGTGCGAGCGGTCGCCGGACTCTAGGTAAGAACTACCATGTAATGAATCAGCAACTTCCACCTTTTATAGCAACGCCTTCCACCAACTTTCGGTCGGTATCGTCACCTGGTGACGCGATTGAGGTCTCGCCAACAGTGGCGTTCCTTGTAGTCGTATTGATCGTAATACTATTAGTATATATGATCAGGAATCTTAGCCGCAACTAGCCTAGAGCAAGCTGCTCGTCTCAGCCCACTGTCGCTTTCCTATTTTTTTTAGTTTGTAATCCCTAGGGATTACAAAATCAAGAATAAGAATATTCGAGTAGGTAAAATGAAGGATATATATTTTTTCTCATGTGAGAACATCGCAATCATTTCATCCAATGCGTTGAAGCACTACCCTCAGATAGAGAGCTACGTCTCCACGCATGTCAAGCCCACTAAGAGCGTCCTCTTCTTCGCCATGAAGGAGCCGTTCGTGACCAAGAGTACGTTCAACGGTTCAACACCGGTAGGATTCGCCAACAACGTTATTGAGGGTGACCAAGTTCGAGTGACGCCGCTGCTCGCGATAGGCAATGACGTCAAGAAGCGTTTACTGGAGTACATCATCAACTTCTTTACCATACCGATCGTGATTGAGGTCAGCCTCAACAGCCAAGACTGGTTAAACGACGTCACTTTCTTCTCAAACCTGGGCTTCGGGGATCCAACGCCCAGCCCCAACAACAACAGAACCATAGACATGAAGCTGGTGCCGAGTTCCAACCACGTAGACACGCTCAATAAGGTCATGAGCATAGCACAGTCGGCCACGTTCCTCTGCAAGCTGAAGGTCTTCTTTCCAAAAACGCTCTCCAACACGTTGATATCTTACCTGTCGGAGCCCAGCGAGGTCGGAGGCAAGATATGCATCACGCGCTACGCCAAGGACTCTGAGGGTACCGACGTGGCGGTGCTCGGCTTCAACACGTCAGAACTCGTACCGGGCAATAAAGACTCGTTTACCGTAAACATACCTCCTGATAAGGTAGCCCCGTTCTCGTTCCACACCCATCCTGATGTATGCTACACATCGTATGGCTGCTTCTTGGGATGGCCATCTGGTCCTGATATTGCATTCGTGGTGGGTAACTACCTTGAAAACAGAGATATATTGGTCCATTTTGTGATCAGTTCTGAGGGTATCTGGGTGATCCACCTCAGACCTCAGTTCCAGAGGTTATTGTATGAGCTCAAGAACCAGTACTCGACAGAGGAGTGTCAAAAGAAGCTGGTCGAGTTCATCAAACGATCTTTCATTTTCTTGGAGGGGCAGAGACGATACGAGATGATCTCGCCCGCAGACCGAGCGGAGACACGCAGGAAGTTCATAGAGACGAGTAAGAATCTCAAGATCTCAGACTACAGAGGAACTGAGGTAGAGCCTGCGTGCTCACCGTTCATCCGCGAAGACGCCCTCCTATTTGATATAGACCTCATCAAATGGAAGACCTTCGAGTCCAATAAGGTGATCATGACCTTCTCATATATAGCGGACCCCGTTGGCGGCTTGCCGTGCCTACTCCCCGTCGACTGCGCGTTCCTAGCCCCCATATTCGTAGACTAGAAGTTGAATTATGAGACTAAACAAATAAGAGATAGATAAAAAGAACCATGAATTGCATATTTGACAGTTTCAACAAGGAGGAGGCTACGGCCAACCCCTTCCTCCAATCAAACAGGAATGACCCTGGTAAATTCACCTTCCCGAGCGGAGCAACCCTCGCTCAGGCGGCTCAGGTATCGAAGGGACAACATACGTCGTCAGGACCCACGTTCTCGCTGTTCTCAACACAGCAACCTCAACAATCCCTGTTCTCACCACAGCAACCTCAACAATCCCTGTTCTCAACACAGCAACCTCAACAATCCCTGTTCTCAACACAGCAACCTCAACAATCCCTGTTCTCACCACAGCAACCTCAACAATCCCTGTTCTCACCACAGCAACCTCAACAATCCCTGTTCTCACCACAGCAACCTCAACAATCCCTGTTCTCAACGCCTCAACCTCAAACGTCTTTTTTAGGAGGTAGTTCTCTCAGTGCCGGTCGGGTAGAGAGCACCGAGCAAAGTAATCCATTAAACCTTGCATCTCAACAGATGACTGTGAGGCTCACTAAGTATACGACAAAGATCACAATTGAGAAGGTGATCGCTCTCCTTTCCAGCGAGTGGTATGTTCGCGACGAGGATATCACTACTGTTTCACAGCTGAACCCCGTGTGCGACGCCAAAGATGTCACAAAGGTGGCCCCACTAGCAGTGGCAGCGTTTGTCGACGAGAGCGTCACCGTCCCCCTTACTCAGCTGCCAAAGATCCATGTCAAGTTCCTTCAGGAGCTTGTCCAGGAGACGGTCAAGACCGAGGACGATGTGTGGAAGCTGGTCATCGACCTGGCCACCTCTTACGGGCTCTACGACATCGTCCATTACATCAACGCAACGCGTCCTCACAAGACGCTCATCGTCAAGCAACAGATCACCCCTGAGATAGCGTTCGCGCTGGCAGTGCACGCATTCGTGACCAACAACGACAGGCCTCACAACGTCATGAGCGTTAGCAAGCGCTATTCCAAGACCGCCGCAAAGCTGGCGGCCGACATGTGCATGGCCAGCTACGGTCTGGGTTGGATCCTGGAGACGCAGACCCCAGACTACATCAGCAAACATAGGAACACATACATCCTCTCATGTAATTGAACGACCTTGCCGCAAAAAAATAACAAACTTTCCATAACCCTCCGGGGTTACGGATTGGTGCAAGCGGTCACTCAACCAGTGTAGTATAGACCGGTCTGGATCCAGAGGTTGGCATACCTTATCACATCGGAGTCCTTCACCGGGTACGTCAGAGAGGGTAAATGAGGTATGAGCTTCTTGACGCGATCCTTGTCAATGGTGCCGTCGCGCTTTGTAACCCAGAATCCAAGGACAAAGGCGGTTGGATTCTTGTACTTGACGTTAGTGATGTCTGGGATCTGGTCAACGATGTAGCGGATGTCTGACCGGTTCAATCCGATGACACCTTGTGTAATCATTTCCTGAGCCACCGTCTTCGTGAATTGGGTGAAACGCTGCAAGGGGTCACGAAGGTCCACATCTGCTTCAGTTGTTCCTAGTTCATGGAGGTAACCACCAACGCGCTCATATACATTGTATTCGTTCTCAAACCTGACCTCATCTGAGTATTGAGCGCTATACGAGTCATTGGGTTCCTCAAAAGTGGGTGCTCCTCCGACCGCACCACCTACATCACCGAACGGGTCTATCCCACCGTAGACGTCATCACTTCTGAAGGCCCCGAGTTCGCTACTCTCATTGTCGTAATCATCGTCCATTACGGTCTTATATTTGAATAGGCAATGATGATAAGTTGATAATATACGATAAAAAGGTGCTACATCTCAGAGACCGCCTGCGGTCTCTTTGTCTTGGACCGTTGAACCTTAGCGGCTCCGCCGCCCGGCGACCTTCGGTCGCTCTTTGTTGGCGCAGATCCGTTGCTCACACTCGACATCTCACGACCAATATAAGCTATTGCCTGAAGGATCGTGTCGCATACGTCGTCCTTCTTCTTCATACCCTCTATCTCCTCAATGATCTGCCTGTGACGCTCACAATCTCCCATCACCCCCTCCTGCGTCACTTTCATAACAGACCACGTCTTGCGTTCCTTATCCTTGAGTTTGTTCTTGCCTATGAAGTGCTGCGTCTTCATGTGAGACGGTACGAACTTGATAGTGCGGTCTGGGAAACGGGCATACAACGTGGACCATACGTGTTGGGCTATCCGCTGAGCACGCGTGTTGCAGCGCATCTGTTGCTCGATGATGAAGCGGTCACACTCCATGAGCTGTTCGTCCTCGCTCATGAGAGCTGAGATGCGCATGCACGACTCTATCACGGTCTGTGTTTTTTTTAAGATGACGTTGTGGTGTGCTACCTTAAGAATAATGAGCTGTTCTTCTTCGTTCGCCGCTAGGTCGTTGCCTGTTTTATGATCGGCGATGCAGTAGGCGAAGTTTTTCTCACCAATATCAAAACTTGCTAGTAACATCTGACTTTTCTAAGGCGACATCTGACCTCAAATCAAAATCAATGATCCATGCTTCCGTGACGTCCACCCGGCCGAGGTAAGCCCAGTTGAAATATAAGCAATAAAGAAAACTGAGGTATAACAAAGACGATATGGATATCACACCAGAGTTCATTAAGCGAGTGTTTAACAAGTCTAAGATAGACCCCAAATACATGGACGTCCTCACGAATCCTGAGGCATTGGCCACCTACAGGATCGCGTTTACGTCCAAAACGGTGGACCCGGACAACAATTATGAGCTGCTCGAGTACATGGGAGACGTGGAAGCCAACGCGGCCGTGGTATGGTACTTCTACGAGGCTTACCCTCAACTGCGGTGCACCGAGTCCATCAACACCCTCAATCGACTCAAGATCGTTCACGTGTCCAGTGAGTCTTTCAGCCAGTTCGCCGATGACCTCGGGTTCTGGCCACACATCATGTATAACGAGAGGGTGGCGGCCGAAAAACCCCCTCTGAAGAAGAGCAGGGAGGCGCTTCTTGAGGACGTGTTCGAGGCGTTCGTGGGAGCCACACAGATCATCCTCTATAACGAGTTTGGGTTAGTCGGTGTGTGCAGACAGATCATCTACAACTTCATCAAGCCCCTCTTTGAAGCGAAAACGATCTCGTTCGCGCCTGAGGATCTGTATGACGCCAAGACGCGTTTGAAAGAGCTCTTCGAGATCAGGAAGAACGTGCCCAACAGGCTTGCTGAGGAGTTTGGCGCGCCAAGGTACATGGACGCGTCGCCTCCTGCTACCAGCGTCGTACTCAGGTTCACTAAGAACAACAAGGTGGTGTTCCACGGCAACGGGAACAGCAAGCAGAAGTCACATAAGATCGCGGCACAACAGGCCATCGATTACTTCAAGAGTATAGGTCACAAAACTGAAAAGAGGTTCAATCCGTTTTGTGCTTAGATAATGACCTTTTGATATTAGTTGAAATTTGACCTAAAAGGAAAAGTAGGTATAGTAAGATACAAAGATGAGTAGTTCAGTCAACACTGTAAGTTTGCTAAACGAGTATTGCCAGCAGAGGCAGTTACCGATCCCTGAATATAATACCCTCACTACTGATGGCCCTTCGCACAGGCCCACGTTCACGATGAAAGTTATCGTCGATGAACATGAGTTTGTGGCAACAGGAGACAGCAAGAAGGCGGTGAAAATTAAGTGCGCCGCCAAGGCTATGCAAGACTTGGCCGTAGATCAGTACTTCAAGGACCGGGCGAAAGAGTACAGGTATAAGATCAGCGAGATAAAAATTCATGATTCTGAGGACAACGCAATTGAAGCTCTCTGGAAAGAGGATGTAGATGAGATCGTGTTGGTCCTCAAGCAGTCTAACGATATGGAGGAGAATGCCCTCAAGACCATTAAATTGAGGGTACTGAAGTAGTTCAACAATGCCTACATTAACAATCTCTAAAAATTAACAATCTCTAACCTTACGGGGTTACAGAAGAAAATGTGAAAAAAAGAGTTGAAATTTAAGTTCAAAAAATGATGAAAGAAAGATAATACAAAATGAACGCAACTATCAGAACATATCTCTTACAACACCTGGCTCCGGCGCTGAGTCAGAAGTTCAACATCAACCTGGGAGACGTGGAAGTTGTCATCAACACGTTTGACGACGACGCCACTGACCAGCAAGCGCCACCAATCCCGCAAAGTCCAGAAAGGAAGCAAAGGACACCTGCGGCCTCACCCAAGAAGAGAGGACCATCCAAGGACGATCTACTCAAGGAGGCCAGGGGTCTTGGATTGAAGGTGACAACCAAGATGAGGAAGGATGAGATCCAGGCCGTGATTGACGCATCAAAAGATGCTCCTCCTATAGTCCCTGCACCAACCCCCAAAGCCGTAGCAAAAGCTGTACCTCCTATGATCCCTGCACCAACCCCCAAAGCCGTAGCAAAAGCCGTACCTCCTATGATCCCTGCACCAACACCTAAAGCCGCAGCAAAAGCTGAACCTCCTATGATCCCTGCACCAACACCTAGCGGCGAACCCAGAAAGGTCGGAAGCCTTGAGGGTAAGAGCTTCAAGTCCAAGAACAATACCTGGACATTTGGTAATCTCTTGGGAACTGGAGGCTTCGGGGCCGTGTATGAGGTGAAGGGTGAACCCAACCTGGTCATCAAGACTGGAAGAGATGGCCTCAAGAAAAATCAAGACTCAGGTCTCTTCCTTGAGAAGGCTGTCTATCTTAAGATTAGGGATAAGTCTGGGGAGATTAAAGGGGACAAGCGCGGTATACCTCAGATGGTGGACTCGGGCAGGCTTCCCAAAGAGGTGCGGGCTAACGACTACTTCATCGTCATGCCCAAGTTTGAGACGAGCCTGGATGACCTACATCAAACAGGTACAATGACGGCTCAAGATAAGAAGAAGGCGATCAATGATATCATTGAGGCCCTGAATCATCTATCTGATAAGGGGTACCTGCATCTGGACATCAAGGCTGAGAACATCATGAGGAAAAATGGCCGTTGGTACCTCATCGACTACGGCATGGCTGAGCGCTTCGACGATAACACCGAGACGACGCCCAACCCCAAGAAGGCCGGCAACGGCACCGCCCGGTACATGGCCCGCGATGCCCACAGAGGCATCATGAGTAGGAAGAACGATCTAGAGTCGCTAATCTACACATTGGTTGAGATGGAGGGTCATGAACTCTCATGGCACCGCGAAAAGAGGAAGAATGAGAAGGACAAGGACTACCTTCATGATGTGCTCGAGAGGAAACAAGAGTTCTTTGACACTTACGAAGACCTCGGCCTCCCTCAGTACTACAACACCTTCATTGAATACGTGGACAAGCTACAGCCAGGCACTGAGCCCAAGTATGAAGCGCTCCAATGAGCAGCAAATATCACAGTGGGCTTACGGACCATCACCCCCTGACCCAACCATCATTCCTATCCTCAGGGGGATAGGAATACAATACAAAATTAAATTAAATGTATAGGGAATTGAATGCTAAAATTAGCTAATGGTTGATTTAAAGCGATTTGTATAAAAATAAAATGACCAACCAAACCCTTATCGATGTTCAAACCCTTACTGCTAGATTGAACACAGCAGAGCGAGAGAACCAAACCCTTACTACTAGATTGAACACAGCAGAGCGAGAGAACCAAACCCTTACTACTAGATTGAACACAGCAGAGCGAGAGAACCAAACCCTTACTACTAGATTGAACACAGCAGAGCGAGAGAACCAAACCCTTACTGCTATATTGAACACAGCAGAGCGAGATAACCAAACCCTTACTACTAGATTGAACACAGGAGCGCGAGAGGTTGAAACCCTTACTAGTAGATTGAACACATCAGAGCGAGAGGTTCATCCTTCCACCGGTTCCTCTATTTTCAATGTCTTGTTACGTCGTGCCGGCGTACCTTACTGCTAGAGCGACCGAATGTACCGAGCGACCGAAGGTCGCAGGGCGGGGCTCCGCCCCGCAAGCTCGGTAAGGTCGCTAGCCCCGCAGCGACCGGAGTGAGCCTCCAGCGACCAATGCCACAACTATATGCTATATCTATAACCTCACGAGGTTACAGAACGACGTTTGGCGGACGCTCCCTCATTTTCCGTCAAAGAAGCGGATGATGATGTACAGGAATAAGGCCAGCAGTGCGACTCCTACAGTTATCATGAGATAAGATGGTTGGTTTGATGAGGTTGGATCCGGGAACTCGGCTTTGTCCAAGATTGGTATAGCTGCTATTGCGTTTCCTGGATCTTTGCCTTGGTAGATGATGGCTTTTCCGTTTACGACGATGGGCGTGGCATCCCAGCTCTTGATGACTAGTTTTGAGTTGACCCCGAATTTGCTCTTATTCGACCACACATATTTGCTACCTTCCTTTTTCGCCCCAGTAATAGCGACTTTATTGTTGTCTTGAGAGAGGATGGATGTGCCGTGAGAGAAGGGCTTGTCGCTCTCGAATCGGTATACGATCGTGTTGGTGGTTGCATCGGTGACGTCCACGATAAGAGGATCGGCTTGAGTAACTTCCACGTTCTTGAAGAGCTCGGTCTCGATTGCAGTAGGTTTTGACATAATTCCTTTTTCTATACGAGGAAAATAAGTCGCTTGCCGCCCCGTAGCTCCACTCTGCTCGCAGGCAACGTCAAGACAAAGACAGTACAGGAGGGCAATACACATCAACAACACAGAGATTTGTAGGTCAATTGAAGCATTAAAAAGATGATTTATAGGGTTAACTGCTCAAGAGAGTAAGTAAAAATGGCTTCTTTTGCTGACATCCCAGTATCTACACAAACGTTCACTGTACGAAGCAATATCCAGCACATAGAGCTCCAGCGGTTCTATGAGGAGCTCCAACCCATGGACCCCGACGCAACCAGAGCGATGGAGCCAGATGGGCGACATGAGGCAGCTATCCTATGCGTTAAATACCAACAGAGTAAGAAAGGTTGCGACCCCGAGAAAGATCTTAAGACCAAGCGGAAGCGCACGGTCGCTAAGGAGCCTCCTGTTCCTAAGCGCAGCTTCCTGAACTGTATAACCCTCATCATTCAGATCGAGAAACGCATCAACATCAAGATCTTCAAGAACGGCGTCTTCCAACTCACAGGATGCAAGCACAAGGATAACGTCCGACGCTGCCTCAAATTGATACTGTCAGAGCTAACCAATGCAAACAAGAAATCCGAAGGCTCATCATCCAACTGCTTTCAATTCGAAGAAGGATTTGACGACTTTGTGATCTACATCAAGTCGGCTATGAGGAACATCGACTTCGACCTTGGTTTCAAGGTTAATCGCAGTCTGCTAGCGAAGCGGTTGACCTGTATCTACGAGGACGATGACGATGTGATCATCCCCGACGCAATCGGTAATAAGATGGATGTGAGGATTAAGCTTCGCATTACCCGTGAAGAGCTTGAACACCTGCCCATAACCAAGATAACAAACCCCACCCACCCTAACCCCATAGAGGAGGAAGTCCTGTACAAAGATTGTCTTCATATCATCGAACCTGATAAGAAGAAGTTGGAAAACAAATTGAAAGACAAATTTGTAAGCATCTCCGTGTTCCAGAACGGCAAGGTGCTCCTATCCGCCATGGACGCATCCATCCAGGAAAATTATTACGAATGGTTTACACACCTAATCAGCAAAATAGAAGAAGATATCAAGCCACCCGTCCTCCCCAAAAAGACATTCCTCGTTGGGAAAAGCCGCCAAAAGACCAAGCTCGTTATCTAAGGTAATGTAGCTCAGCACTGCATTTAATTAATTATGCCTACTTAATACCATATTATCAAGTACAAATCTCAAGCATTTAAGACCTACTCCGTGCCAGCGGCACGAGCGACCTTCGGTCGCAGGGCGGGGCTAGCGACCTTCGGTCGCCGGCGGGCTTCGCCCGTCCGCCCCGCAGCGCAAGCGTAAAGACCAAGATCGTATCTAAGGATGCACCTTAGTTATGCTACTTAATCATATCATACCAAGTACAAAATTCTCATGTAGTCACAAGTCGTCAATCCTAGGTTGACTTTTTTTAATACTTTTTTAATACTTTTTATACTTGTATCGTACGTAAAAGTGTCGTGTGTAGTTTAGTTTTTATATTTTAATATATCTTATAACCACGAGTGGTTACAAGAAGGTTAATTATAAAAGTATAAAAGGTATAAAAGTATGAAAAGGTGCACGGAAGGCGGGGCAGAGCCCCGCAACTAGGGCGTTCTGATCTGATGTATGTAGTTGACAATGGATACTTTGGCAATCATTGGGAGGTTGTCTTCATCAAAACATATGTCCAGCCCATCCTCAAGAAGGAAGGCGTAGAGGTCATCTGTCTGATCTATTGAAGGCATCGTAGTCATGAAGAAGATTTTTGGGTCCTTGGTCACGAACATGGTGCCTCTGTAGAACTCAACGTCTATATTAAAGCCGTAGTTGATCCTCATGTGGGCGTAGGCCCAATACATGACCCCATTGGCGTCTATGAACCTGAATGAGACGTTGTATAGGCTGTCGCCAGTTGTCTCATCGTCTTCAATCGTAGCGTCGTATATCCTGTCCACGCGATTTAAAACTGGTGGGTCCGGGTACATCAGCTCAAATGGTGATGTAAAGACCTTGAACTGATCATAGTAGTCAATGATATCATCAAGGTACTCATACAAATTGTCTAACGTAACTGAAGGTACTAGAGATTTAAAAATCATGATGATCCTTTAATTTATGACTTGTTTCATGAAACCATATATTCATAAATTTAAAGATTCATATAAGTTGAAAATACTTGTGGAATAGAATAGGACATGATAAGATACCATGAGTAACCACACGCAGCAGCAACAGAGTCCAGGGGCGTTCTTGCCCAGCGCGGCTCCGAATCGTAAGAAGCGCCAGCACAGCAGCGGCAGCTCAATCTTCGACAACGCGACCCTGATTAACGATAAGGACCAGGGCGTCCAGGGTGTCGTCATGAAGTGTATGTGGAAGGATGAACCCGCCATTATGAAGATGTCTAATCATATTGATTTCGTACTTGAGCTTGAGGAAGCTGCTTGGTCTCACCTCAAGAGCCTCAACTGTATTCATTTTTGTGAGGTATTTGAGAAGTTGCCCATCAAACCTGGCGAGTGCCGCTACTGCCTCTTCTACAAAGAGATCACCAACAACTCGCGCAACGACTCACTTGCCAAGCTCATCTTTGACCAGAACCATCTCCCCAACGCTATCCTCAATTGCGTGAGGCAGACCCTTGCAGCCATCGTCATGTTTGAACACCTTGGCATCACTCATTATGACATGCATGCAGACAATGCTATGGTGACCGACACGCCTTACGACGTACACGTCTACAAGTTCGGAGACAGCCTCATACCCATCAGGACGTATGGCCTCGCTCCCGTCATCATCGACTTTGGTCTGTCCTACATTCCCAATAATCGTTACAATGCGTCATGTATGTTTACCAAGGACGGCTTCACGACCTACATGCCTGACTCATTCGTGGACAGCCGCTTGCTCTTAATAACGGCAGTGAAAGAACTCAAAGGCCTTTTGAAGAGCGTCAGGGCGCGGACGTACAGGGTCTTCAACACCCAATACAAAGACACATGCAACGTCATCGAGAGGTTCATCAAGAAGGTTAACGTGATCTACAACCCCTTGAGGGTGGACCCACAGACCGGTTGGTTCATTAAGGATGACATGTTCCCAAATGTGGTGGACGAGCTGATGAAACAGATACCAGATGTGCTCATGAAGAGCAATAAGGGGGTGTTCAAGCCTGACAACTTTGATTGGATCATAGAGTTGCTCCAACATGAGATAACAGTTCCCGTCACCCAATACAATCCAGATGCACCATCATTCGGCAAAGCGACGTTGCAATTTGCCATAGATTGGAAGAAATTTGTAGAACCTGTCATCCGCAACACCTATGAGGAGCAGGTCTTCTTCAAGGACCTCGTGACCATCCCTCACGACGCGGACACCTCCGTCTACACCAGGATTAGGCATCGATACCCCAAGGTCAAGAACATCAAACGCCTCAGGGGGCATATCAAGGAGATGGGGGGCGCCTTCAACAACTTCCTATACGAGAAGACCATTGAGACCCAGCACATCAAGGACGGTCTGTACGCGAAGCTGCCATACAAGTCTACTCAGGACATTTTGTGTGCTTTACCCAGCATGCCAAATGAGTACACCGAGGGTATGACCCTGTGTGTGATGGATCCGACATCTCCTAACCACAAAGTAATAGTAATTGACGAGGATATGGCAAGTGCACTCAATAAGAACGAACAAGAAACGCTTCAAAAATATGTTATGTAATGAAAACAATGAAGAAACACAATGCGTTCATTATCAAGTTCCTGAAAGACTATGAAGAGAAATGCCCTGGGATCGTTGACACCTGGCTATCAAACGACAACCAGGAGAAGTTCCGTAAGCTCCGGCACGTCAATGAGAACAAGGAGAAGAGGCGCTGCACATGCTACATCCTCTTCTGCCTCCAAAGACGCCCAGAATTGAAGGAGCAGCACCCGTACTTCCCCAACACCAAGATCACGTCCATGCTGGCCGATGAGTGGCGCGAGCACAGGGACAACAAGGATGAGGTATACATGGAGTTCAAGAAAGCCGACGACAGACAGGTCTTCTTCAAAAAGCACAAGATGGAGATCTGTGAGAAGTACCCCCACCTCGCGGACACGGAGGTAGACATGGCGCTTGAGAAGTTGTATGAAAAGTATACTGAGAAGACAAGGGAATAGATTAGTTGATGCCTACCGTCGCTTATAACCTCTAGAGGTTATAAGATTTTTAAGATGTTTAGCGGACTTGCCGAACTTCGGCGCTAGCGGCGAACGAAGGCGGGGTTAGCGACCTTCGGTCCGCAGGCCGAGCGGAGCTGCGGGGCGGACGGGCGAAGCCCGCGGCGACCGAAGGTCGCTAGCCCCGCCCTGCGACCTTACCGAGCTCCGCTCGGCCGGCGGCGGAGCCGCTCGGTCGCTCGGTAGATGTTAAGATTGTTGAGGGACCCCAAACAGGGTACCCATCAACCTTAATTTACGTCTGTTATCACTGCTATGGTCATCACCAATCAGTTTGTTATCTACCACATGCGATGAGAGGTACAGGAGCATACGCCTCATATCTAGATGTGCCACAGACGCCCCATTATTGAGCATGTACGTCAACATATAGAAGGGTCCATCCTCAAACACGTCCATCAACAGACCAGAGGGCCACTCGACGCCACTTTCTCTCAAGTGTTTGACCAGCTTCTTATGTCCGTTCACAGCCGCGCCGTTCATTACCCTGACCGGGTCGATCTGATATACTTCTCCAGCCGCTCCGCGTAGTCTCAGGTATTCGTAACACTTGACGTTATTGAGCTCATTCTCCATAACGTCATCAATGTCAAGGTCTGTGTGTTCCAAGATGTATTTGAGACAGTTGACGTGTCCAAACGTGATGGTTGCATGGAGATGTTTGCGGGTGATTTCGTTGGTCTTGTGGAGGTACTTGAGGCATGACAGGCTACCGCACCTGACCGCCGTGTATACGAGGTCTTCAGGAGGTAGTGGACAGCCGGCCTCTATCGCTGTTTTGAGGATTGGTAAGGTGTTGTACATGGCTGCGTTGTAAAGAATTTTGGGGCTCAGAGGAGCTCCCTCCTTGAGTGCATACTTGAAGCACTCAAGATGAGGTTTTTTGTCATACCAAGACGTAACGGCAGAGAGCACCTTCTCGTCCCAAGGGCATCCAGCTTCATGGAGACGTTTGAGGATGTTGACGTTGCCTATACTGGCGGCATTAGCAATAACGTTCTCATCCCAGGGACATCTATGCTCTATCAAATATTCAACCATATCGTATGATGACCTGTTGACTACCGCGTTCCAGAACTCGATGAACATACCATTACCAATGGAATGGAGGTGTTTGAATAGGGTGTAATGATTACGCCAAAGAGTTTTGATCATGTCATCCTTTGTGACATGAAGAGGTTGTTGTTCCGAGGCATATTTGAAACACTCCACGGATCCTCCATCAAGAGCAGCCCTGGTAGCCTCAATGTTAATAGGGCATCCGTTATCACATAGGAACTTAAGACCCTCTATGTTTCCGTGCTGAGCCGTCTTCATTGTATACCAGACTCTATTGGGATGGTTACGTTTAGGGAGTATAGAATATAGATATTTAAGACACTTAGAAGTCCTTGTTTGAACCGCGTCAGGAAGTGTAATGTTGGCTATCATATTATAATCCCATGCGCCAAGTTCCTCAAATATAGATTCTAACAACATCTGACTCATCTCTACGTTATCCTTTTGTAGTGTTATTTTTAGTGAGTCGAGATCAACACAACAGTCATATTCTAAACACAATCTCAATCCATCCACGAACTCAGCTAAAGCACATATGTACACCCATGCTATAGTTCTTTTGCGTTTAATAGGGGGTTCAAAGTCTAAGTAGTAATGTAAAGAATCTAGATCTTTATTATTAATACAATCCACAGGTATGAGAAATTCTATGGATTGATGTATACGTTTCAATCTACACCGGAGAGACTGAGGTAACTCATCTTGAGGTAATTTGTTCCTCAAGACCGACCTCATACTTAAATGCAATAATGAAGGCACCATTGTTTACTTTATCTTTACCTCTGTCGCACACATCATAAATTCAAAAAATTTAGTCACTTACTCCTTATTTCTTTCATAGCGACCGAAGATGACGAGTGACCTTACCGAGCTCCGCTCGGTCGCCGGTAAGGTCGCTAGCCCGCTATTCAATTGAGTTAACATTACCGTGTCATACACAAAATGGCAGTATCCAAGAAAAGTTTATTGGACAGATTGAGAGACGGTGTTGTGGTAGGAGACGGCGGCTTCGTGTTCGCACTCGAGAAGCGCGGATACGTAAAGGCCGGCCCCTGGACGCCCGAGTGCGTCGTCGAGAACCCGGAGGCAGTCCTCCAGCTCCACAGGGAGTTCGTGCGCGCAGGCGCCGACGTGGCCCAGGCCTTCTCGTTCTACGCGAGCGAGGACAAGCTCGATAACAGAGGCAACCTCGCAGGCAGCAACCACTCAGTAGACAAGATCAACAAGGAGGCCGCAGCCCTCGCTATCAAGGCGGCTTCTGAGGTAGAGGGTGAGCTCGCTCCCCTCACGGTCGGCGGCATCAGCCAGTGCCCATCCTACCTTAATGGTGATGGCAAGGAGAAGGTCAAGGAGGAGTTCAAAAAACAACTCCGCCAATTCAAGGACCTCGACTTCCTCCTATGTGAATACTTTGAACATATAGAGGAGATGGAGTGGGCCATCCAAGCATGTAAGGAGGTCGTGGCCGAAGAGGTCAAACAGAATCTACCTAAGAAGGCCATCTGCGCCTCCATGTGCATTGGACCCGAGGGTGATCTGCATGACGTGTCCGCGGGAGAATGCGCGGTCCGTATGGCAAAGGCGGGCGCCAACGTGGTCGGCGTCAACTGCCACTTTGACCCATACGCCTCACTAGATACCATGCAGATCATGAAGGACGCTCTTGAGGATGCTAATCTCCTCAATAAGGGATCTCCAAAGGTAGGGAAGGGTAAACAAGCACCCCCTTCTCATGTGAACAGGAAGGTGTACCTGATGTGCCAGCCGCTAGCGTTCCACACACCAGATGCGGGCAGACAGGGTTTCATTGATCTACCCGAGTTCCCATTCGCCCTTGAACCGCGTATTTGTACGCGTTGGGATATGCACAAGTACGCCCGCGATGCATACAAGATGGGTATCCGCTACATCGGTGGGTGCTGCGGCTTCGAACCCTATCATATCAGGGCCGTGTCGGAAGAGCTTGAAAAGGAACGTGTCAAGTCATGCGAGGCCAGCAACAAACACGACAGGTGGGGAGCAGGCTTGAGGATGCACACGAAACCCTGGGTCAGAGCTAGAGCGACCAAGGAGTATTGGAAGAGACTTGAGCCCGCATCTGGTCGCCCATACGCGCCAACCTTCAGTGACCCGGACGAGTGGGAGATGACGAACGATATGCTCACACAACACAAAGAGGCCACCACAGAGGCAGAGATGGAGAAGGTGCTCAAGTTCGCAGATGAGCACGACAGCGAAGATGACGAATAGATTCCAAGGTGAAAAAAGAAAGACGTGTGTATAAAATATCTTAGAGATGTAAAAGATGACAACCGATGAACAGAAGATGACACACATCCTCTCATGTGTGTCTACCCATAGCGGCGGACGGGCGACGGAAGGCGGGGCAGAGCCCCGCAAGCCCGCCGGCGACCGAAGGTCGCTAGCCGCCCGGCGAGCGGCGGAGCCGCAGGCCGAGCGGAGCTCGGTACCTTTGGTCGATACTTGACATGATCACCGATATGAAGTGGGACGCCTTCCCTAAGGAACTGTATGCGGAGATAGATCGTATGGCTAAAGAGAGACAGAGGGTTCAGGAAGAGATCAATAGGGTAGAGGAAGCGAATAAGAGGCTTAAGGAACATATCAAGGAGGTACAGGAAGATATACAGAAACTAAAAAATCAAAGTAATGGTGACTTAAAGGTAAGAGTCACACTATAAAATGACTGGAAGAATCGAGACCCTTGACCCAACTAAAGGTACGGTGTGGGGGGGACGTGCCAAGATGATGCATCGCCAGTACATATACGGGACATGCAGACAACGTAACAACTAGACTTCAGGCTGTACCGAGCTCCGCTCGGCCTGCGGCTTGCGGCGGACGGGCGACGGAAGGCGGGGCAGAGCCCCGCAAGCCCGCCGGCGACCGAAGGTCGCTAGCCCCGCCTTCGTTCGCCGCTCGCCACCATAAACATCTATTACCTAGCAGGTAACAGAATCAGGAACTGAGTTCAAAATATCTTACTTGGAAAGACGTATGGCTGTAGTTGAGAATGACCGTGATAGACTCCGGGGAGATTTGACACGGGCTGAGAACATATCCAGAGAGCTCAACAATGAGAAGACCCAGCTACAGGCACGATGTGGTGAACTGGAACGTGAAAAGATGATGCAGCGTAACCACATATACTGCAATACATGCAGGCAACGTACCAACTAGACAGCGACCTTTGGCAGGCCATACCATAACATCTATTACCTATCGGGGTAACAGAATCAGGATCGTATCAGATGACTAGGTCCATCATGGCTCTGGGACTGGCGCTAGTGACATCATACAGATCTTGTAATGAGATAAACAGCGGCTCATGGTTATGAAAAGATGTCAATAAATATCTTGTCCCTCAACTCCGCCGTCCTGAAGCGAATGGAGAAGGAAGAGACCGTCAACGAGGAGAAGATACAACTCCTGGACACCCTCCTACAAGACACCTCACACCACCTGGACCCCAGCGTCTACAGCGAACTGCAAACCATGAAGACGGCCATCCTCCATGAGAAAAAGACTTCACGTGCGCTCTTCTTTGCGCGTACCCATACACTCATTGACGAATACACATCAATATTAAAGAAGCCCATATCCCACATCAAGGAAGACAACCTACCCATCCTCAGAAGGAAGAACGAACTCATCATCGGCTTCCTAGACATAGTCAGACAGGTGGCGAAGTCCAAGGATTGGAGCGACCTCGATATACCGGACAACCCTGAGAAGGTAGATAATATAGACCTGTCTTCGTACTGTCCGTCATGCGAGAACACGGACGAAGACCGATTTGAGATAGATGACTTCAATAGGAAGACCTGCCTCAATTGCTCCACGCAACAGTACGCAATCGAGACCGGCATCACCCACAAGGACTACACCCGCGTCAACATTGTAGGCAAGTTCATCTACAACAGGGTCCTTCACTTTCAGGACTGTATCAAACAATACCAAGGTAAACAGAACTGCAAGATCCCAGACAAACTCTATCAAGACCTTGACGGTAAGTTCATAGCCTATAGACTACTCATCACAAACACAGCGAACGCCACTGGAACAGAGCTCCCCAACCACATCAGGTATTCAAAGATAACACGTAACCACATCATAATGTTCCTCAAAGAATTGAAGTATACCAAACACTACGAGAACGTCAACCTCATCTACTTCACATTGACCAGTAAACGGGTTGACGACATCAGTCACATCGAGGACAAGCTTGTAGACGACTTCAAGGAGCTCGTGTCCCTGTATGACGAGATACATGGCAAGGACAAACCTGAAGAGCTGGACCGCAAGAACTTCATGAACGTCCAGTACCTCCTCTTCCAGCTATTGAGAAAGCATGGACACCCATGCAATATCGGGAACTTCACCATCCTCAAGACCGTGGATAGGAAGCTCTTTCACGACACCATATGCAAGAACCTCTTTGATAAGCTTGGCTGGAAGTTCACACCAACCTTCTAACATGTTCAGTACCTCACGAGGTAATGAAAAAGAAGACTTATTGAGGCTACCGAGCGACCTTACCGAGCTTCGCTCGGCCGGCGGCGGAGCCGCTCGGTCGCAGGGCGGGGCTCCGCCCCGCCTTCGTTCGCCGCTAGTAGCCCTTCAGTTCGAGTTGGTTTTCAACGTAGTCAAATGGATATTCCTGACCGTTCTTGAGTTTGAGGACGATGGTATCACGTTCCATCTCACGCACTAGCTCTGTGCCGGGTTTGTGAATAGACACCACCTTCAGAAGATCTTGGTCTATCTTTCTGGGTGTGTTGGTCTGTACAGCTATGTCGTGAAGGCGGATGCTCTGGTCCAAGATCGACTTGAGCGTCTTGTTACACACGGCTCCGTTGTTCACACCTTCGTCGCAGTCTATGACCGCCACGACTCGCCTGGCCTCACTCTTGGGCTTCATGCTGTACATGTTGATGAGGTCGTTCATGGATGACATACCCAATCGGATGGTTCTATCCCAGTCAAAATAGACCATAACAATACCAATAAATGTAAATACAATGGTAAGAATAATTAACCACCTTTTCATTTTATTCACCTCAATATAATTCATAGCGGACGGGCGACGGAAGGCGGGGCAGAGCCCCGCAAGCCCGCCGGCGACCTTCGGTCGCTAGCCCCACAGCTCCGCTCGGCAAGGTCGCTAGGTCGCTAGAGGCATCAATGCTGTATACATCGCCTCTCCATTGATCAGGTACCCCAACACCATCCCAGGTACAGAATTCCTATACTTAGTTAGGTTGACCACCTCCTCTGTATTCGTATACGAATACACATCCACCGCTGCGTCGCCTTCGTTCGCCGCTATGTCAATATCTGGAATCATGTACGCATTGTATCCATACTTGTCCCAGAATTTAACCAGCTCAGACGCCACATCAAGACCAGACTTAATTATAATCCTCTCCACCTTTTCATCCTCATTGAATTCTTCCTCAGGTGTCACGTTCTGAGCAAGATAAATCTGATCTCCAATCGCGGTGTTGTACATGAAGTACGGCTGCGGGTGATCTACCCTCACGTTCTTGGTCACAGTGTTGTTGGTCTTGTAGCTCTCGATCAGCCCCGTCACGGCTTCAGGGCTGTCCAATATAAACTGAGAAGACATCTCGTCAAAGTCCGAAATCTCGTCGTAAAAACCCTCTATGTTCACTTTGTCCTTGTACGCGATTAGCTCATCAAAGTGGGTGTTCTGGTACAACCTCAACATGTACATCAGCCTCATAACCATCTCCCTGGAGGTAGTGATTACCTTACTCCGTCCGTCCACAAACTGCGAATCTAGCGAGTACTTGGATGACAGGTTCCTGCTCATGAACACTTTGTCAGGCTTAATGACTGTGTGCTCATTGATGAATTGAACGAGTTGTTGCTCGTTCAGCGGCTTGGTCGTGTAACCCTTCGCGTGCATGAATCGCGACATGAAGAACAGACCGTATTGGTAGATGATCTTGGCTATCTTCTTGTTGTGGCTGAATTTGGACACGATCGTATTCGTTGGCTTCATGAGATCATCATACTTCTCGGGGTCATCCACAGCCAGCACACCATCCAGTCTGTTCGTATCGTCGCAGAGGAACGTGACGTTCAGGTTTCCCTTACTCATCGTCGCCTCAACCTCACGTACCCGGTCGGCCCTGACGCGTTGTTTTGTGAACACTATCTTATAGTACTTACCAAAATCCCTTAGAACGGATAGTGACGGTCTGAATACTCGCGTGGCCCTGTCGGCGTTGTAGGGAGGAAGCGGTTCTGATACCATAGTGACTATATCACCCTTGAAGTCGATGTTGACCACTCTGCACTTACCGTAGATGTCGATGACCTGAGACTGCACGTGAAGTCTTGGTATGGCGATTGACGGCAACATGGTGTTGTGACTGAAAGACCTATTGAGGTTCCTGAAGACCTGCCACATCTTTTCAACCACAGGATCCGAGTAAGGAAACGATGTTTTCATATTATCTAAGGTCTTCGTATCGGACGTCTTGGTCCTGGTGATGAGCTCGCATTGGATCTCTGAGACCTCGGAGTCGCTGGTGTTGATGTCGTGCTGGTAGATGAAGACGGTCCTGCGTGTGTGTGTAGGCTGCATCTTGTAATAGGCCTGGGCGTGACGGAGGATGTGCATGGTGCCGCTCGGGTCCTTGTCGCTGGCTGACAAGACGAAGATGTTACAATTGAAGACCAGTTCGAGGACGTGCGCAAACTCGAGGGCGTTAAAGCTTGAGTTGCGGAACTTGTCCATGATGGTAGACATGGGTTCGTCATAGAATTCCTGCATGGCCGCCATGGCGTTCGTCTCTGTCGCGATCTCCTTCCTCATGCGCTCCACCACGGGCACACGGTTCTCCACCTTGAGGAACTGGATGTCGTTGATATCGAGGGCCAACATGACGCACTCTAGGAACGAGCTCTTGGTGATGTTGGACCCCACCCTGATGAACTGGTATTCGGGATTAGGCTCAATCAGGGAAAAGAGCTCCTTGATGTTGTTTGGGAGCGTGCCTGGCAACCCCGGTGGAAGCGTCTTACCTGAGATGAAGATGTCCTGCGTTGCGCTGTTCTTGTCCTTCACCCCCCCTTGGCCGAAATAGTGTTTAAATTTGGTGCCTTCCCTGTTTTGGTCTTTCGTGTAGCAGCAAGGTAAGTATGGGAATCTCTTCTTATTTTCAAGCGTGTTGTCCCTCAGGCCTGGATATGGATGGGTGGTGTGATCGCAAACGTAATAACGCTTGGTGCTCTCTCCGTAGGCGGGGAACTCCATGACCTGCTTCTCTTTAGTTTGCCTGTATTGCACGGCTTGATCCTTGGTGATGATGTTGGGTCGTTTGAGGCATTTCCTTGAGTACGTGGGTAGAAAGATGTCAGGCGCGATGGCCCTCAGTTCAAGCTTCTCCAGTTTCCTGGGCCTCATGACCAGTTTGGCCTCATCATCCTTGAGGAATTTGGATCCCAGGTACTTCCTGTATTCGGTCAGAATGAGGTCCCTCTCGTTGTTGTAGAGGGTGAAGAGCCTCCCCAAGATCTTTTGATACTTGAGCGAGTCCGCAATAGTCTTGGCCTTCACCCTAGCCCTAATGAAGGTACTGCCCTCGTCTTCCATCCCGTATATGTTGGCCTTGTCGGTCTCCCTCATATTGACACTCAGAATGTCTGAGGTGTTGAGGATGTGCATGTACGCGTTCGTCTTGATCTTGGACGCCCTGATTGACTCGTTGAGGGATACGATCTTGTTGAAGAAAGGGTTGTTCATGCACATCTCCGCCCAGATGGGAATGAGGATCGTCTGGAAAGGGTACGCTATGTACCCCCCCGTGAAGAGCTCGTCGACGCGCACGATCATATCTCTACGGAGGCTACCCGACCGGAGGTCGCTTGGGAAGATGTCCAGCGCCCTGTCAATGAAGTCGTCTCGCGATACGTTTCGGTGACCTACGTTCATACTGAGAGTGGCCACGACCTCGCTGCGACCATCTTTGTTGATGACCGTGAAAGCGGCGTCTGTATACTTTTTGTATTGGTTCTTGAGCTGCCTCAGATCTGCGGTCACCTCCCCGTTTACCTTGACCAAGATCACGTTGGGCGTCTCCAATTCTAGCCAATCTGGGTTTGGGGCGAAATCGTGGAAGACCTTGTAGAACGGCCCGGCATCTGTGGCGATGCCTGTGGTAGCGTACGGGGCCATCTTGGTGACTGAGAGGGTATTGAAGAGTTCAGATACGGTGATAGGGTCTCGTTGGGGGAAGCGGATGTTGAACTGGACCATAGAGACCTCGTACTCAACAGTCCTGATGGAGGGTATGTTCTCAAACTCCTCAAAGGCCTGCTTTGTAGCGTCTACCACTTCACGGAGTTTGGCTATCTTGTCCCTCATTTTCTTCTTGATGTCGTGCCTTTCCTTCCAGATCGCACCGACGCCCAGGGCGGTGAGTCCTTTGATGACGAAGGTCATAAGCGTCTCGGCGTTGGATTCGTCGGTTTGCATAACAGCGTCATCGCCTATAGTATGCGTCACCACAAAGATCCTCTCGGCCTCAGCTCGATCTATCTTGCTAAAGTCGAGCTGGTCCTCGGGGAACTTACGATTGGTAGCTTTCAGGATAGGTGTGAGGACGTTGGTCACTGTCAGGTCGCCGGTCTGCGTCGGGCTCTCGAGCTCGGGCTCAAACACGAGGTACTCTGATAGCGTTTGCATAGATACGGCTATACGAGCCTTGATGGTATCCACCGTGTCACATAAATATACCTTGAAGTTCTTACCATTTATCTTCATTTTTACTGACTGAGGAAAGCTTTAATGCATCCTTTAGGGACTATAGATACATAATCATACCTAAAAATAACTCCAGTTTCACGGGTATTTTACTCTTCGGTAATGTTCATAGAACATGACCGACCTACGCACTGGCATCTGTATCAGATGAAAAAATTTGAATTTATCTAAAATTTCGCATGTCCAAAGTAAAAAGTAAAATGGCAGGTCTAAATGAAGGACAGTGTGATGAAGTACCTAAACTAATCATGTTTCACATAATACATACATACTCAACGATCTTATCAAATATGACAGGGCGTTCTTCACAGGATGCATAAGTGAACCAAGGAAAGCGATGCAAAAGAAAGACATACCTCAAGACAAATACTGGTTCGCCGCGTACAATAAACGAACCGATGCATGGTCTCCAGCAATTCCTGAAAACAGAAAAGCCAGAGTCCTCATATCTCAGGAATGGGCAGAAAACAACTTACCCAAGTTCACAGATAACCAAGATGGATACAAATACAAACCTCTACCTCCTTTGCTGACTGGAGACGTACATGAAATGGAGGTGGAGGTCAGAGGAGAACTAACTAGAGAAGGTATCCGTTTCAAATGCAAAGATGTAGCTCGCCTGTTTGATATGCCATCATTAGAGAAGAATATAAGTAAGTTACTGGAGAGCTCATTTTATGAAGTGTTCTACACAGAGGGCAGTACCAGAGTTGCCTACTTCACATACCATGGCATCATCAAAGTCATCTCGACACGATCATACAATATCTCAAATGTAACCAAATTCATGAATACACCTCTAATGAAAGAGCTACAACAACAATCCCAGAACATGGTTGTTATTATGCCATGCAAGGAACAGCAAACGATCCAGGCCATACAAGAAGCCCTGTTGAATGTGATGAGTACGATCATCAAGACAGGGATAGATCTAATGAACATGAAAAAAGATAGATCCGTTTCTTACTAATTATTAGGTAGGTTATAACCACGAGTGGTTATAACTATGAAATCTATCCATATCATGGACCTTTGGTCGCCTTCGTTCGTTAAGCATCATCTATTCTGAGGGTGCTCATACCTATGTCTAGCGCGTCACACTTCACAACGGTCTCACTCATCGTCATATCCTCCATGCATGTCGCCAACTCGTCCACATCTTCAACCCCGTAACGGTCTTTCAGGAACCCCACCAGGTCGTTAAAGTAGGACGAGCTTATGAACCGGTAGAGGTTGTACTTATCGTTAACCGATATCCACTTCTTCACTTCGTCCACGATACTCTTGTCGTTCATCACGATCTCTATACCGCCCGATTCTATTGAGAAGTATTTGTATTTGTAGTGCCACTTGAGCTTGTACCGCTCTGCTTCTTCAATGATGAGATCATAGTGAATGAAGAACGAGTCATTTTTGAATATCTGTCTGACCGTGTCGTTGATCTTGTCTAGCGGACACTGGAAGAGCTCGTTCTTGACGTGATGGTCTGCCAGAGCCCGATGGATGAGCGTCTCGAGGTTCATGTAGTTCACCGTTTTCCAACAGTTGACGATGTAGAACTGGTCATCGTATGTCCTGGTGTTGTTGAACTGCTTCATGCGCCGTTCAAGGTTGTCCGTGAAGCCTATCTTGTATATATCCTTCTCCTTGTACAAATCTGTACTGATAGCATATACATAGCCACTCTTCATGTCTTACTAATAGAGGTAATTTTGGGCATAAATCTTCATATTCTTTTACATCTCAGTTGATGCACCGGCACTCATGGTTGGTTCCTTCATGCTGCGCTCTGCCGTGTTGGTCATGCTGTTGATGGTGCCCAGGAGGTTTGTTCCGGTCTTCTTGAAGATCATCTTGCTTACGACGAAGAGGACAACGTTCATAGTGAGCATCATGAAGAGCCTGATCTCTGGGGACCACTTGCTTCCTGACGGCATGTAGCTCTTCTCGGCCATCTCCACGAGCAGCTGATCGTATGTTTTCATTGACATGATCTGTTGCTGCGCGAAGCCTTCCATGTCAAAGTTGACCTTGCCAAGGGCCACTTCACACCCCATGACGAAGACGATCATGTATCGCTTCCAGTTCTCTACGGAAGAGTCAAGGGATAGCTTCTTGGTGAGCATCTCATACTTCTGGGACATGAGCTTGGGGTCAGAGTATAGCGTGAACTCAGGGATGCTGGCGTTGGGATGCATGCGCCTCAGAACCTCATATTTGAAGTAAACAGTATTCCTCTCTTTCTGCGTCTCCTCGTCTTCCTCCACGTAGTTGTACGAGTTATTGATGGTTACCTTCTTCTTCTGTTGTAACTCTTGAAGGGTTGGAGGTTCAGGGGCCGACGCCGCTTGCGACTTGTCCTCGCCCAAGAGCGTGTTGAGTTGATCTTCGATGATCTTCTCTCCTGAGTCCTCGTCTCCTTCTCCATCGCCCGCACCACTGCTGTCAACAACCTGTTCCTCTGCGTGAGATGATTGGAACTGTTCGAACGATGTGTCCCGCGTAGGCTCGGGCTCAGGTTCAGGTTTGGGTGGTGGGGGCTTGTGGAGCTTGTTGAGCAAGTCCTTGCGTACCTTGGTTTTGTTTTCTAAGAGCTCTAGGTATAGTATTGGCATGCGTGGAAAGCTCTTCTGAGGCAATACGCGTTCATAGTCTTCAATAGGAATACGTTCTATCAGTAATTCTCCCATTTTTGAACCTGTTGTGGTTTTTGTTAACCCTTTATAGCGCTATATTATCAGTTACCCCTTAGGGTAATTGACCTTAAAATATCCTAAGAAAAGTGTTTACTCGGTCGCTTCAGATAATTTCTGAAGGGGTATAATCTTTTGAGTGCATAGTCGAACACAAACACCTGAGACGAAAACATTCCCACACGTGTGTAAAAGTCGTCGACGAGGCTGAACTTTTCCATCATCGTGAACAGGACTATGAGCTGCATCAACACCAGGGCTACGAGCTTGACGTTGCTCTCCTCCTCTGGATCTATCTGCTTGTAGACATAGATGCCGACCCACTCGACCACCATGCCTATCACAAAGCCAAATGCAAACTTTGCTACGTTTTGGATGACCATTTTAACTGGGTAGATAACTTACGCACACCGCTTAGTTCTTGGGCTTGGTCCTACCTTGCCCGTATATCTTAGGAACGTGGTGGGGCCTGTTTGACGCGTCAAAGATGCTCACGCGCTCCCTGATCATCTGCATCCAGTCGTCTGGACGCTCCTTCTGCATCTTCTCATCAAATGGAAAGGAGCCGTCGAAGTTCCTCTGAACGTAGCTACCCCACTTGGAGCCGTTATCCTCAATCTTCGGCCCGATCGGCATGCCGAACGCACTCTGAAAAGACGGGTTAAGGCAACTCGAGTCGTTGCTTGATTTGCTGCTTGAGTTAGAGTTCATTTTCACTTTACTATCTAAGTCTTATTCTTTAAGTATAAAATCAGCTATTATAGTAACCCTAGTCAAATTGCTAGTACTCAATAAGTTGGCCAAAGCACGCCATCGAGGAGGTGGATGATCCCGTTCTTGCACATGATGTCACCCTCGATAAGTGTGTGATCTCTCACTCTGATCTCCCCATCATTATATTTGGTGATTCCAAGATTGTTCTTGGGATGGTCGAGGGGGTACACGATCTGGTTGTTTGACAGCATCCCCGTTGTGATCACGCCCGGCACGGTGGACATCTTCAAGATCCGGATGGCCGTGTTGGGGTCCAGCATAGGGAAGTCAGGGGGGAGCCGCTTGGGTACAAACAGAGTGTAGCGGCGTTCGGTCGCGTTGTAGAAGGGCAACTGCCCCGCTTTCTTGATGATGGGGAGGAAATGAGGTAAGTTCTTAGCCACGTAGTCCAGTATGGTACCCGGCGTGGCGACCTCGCCTTTCGGGGAGGCCTCATCCGGCTCATACATCAACGTAGCCTGAGTAAATGGTCCCACGTATGTCATTTTTAAAGTTACAAGCTTATTTTTAGCTAGTTATCTTTAAAGATCAAATAGGATCTATGTGTTTGAAACAGAGATAAAACATGCGATATTTCTCACTTTTATCTTTGTTCTACTTCATTGTAGGCAGCTTTTTTGGTAGCTCATATGCTGCTCCATTCACGGTCCCGTACCGATATCCGACTCAAACAGAGGTCACATACAACCAGAACATCACAGTCAGCTCTCAACCCATCACCGATGCCGACATTTTCATTGAGAGGGGTGTGATTGAGCACCTGATTAATACCAACTTCCTAAGACCCCGATACCTGACCAAATGGAATAGATTGAACAAACTGACCGTCCTGAACCCGACCCAGGCCGTCAGGATGATGCGCCTCAAACGCAGGCGGAGTAACGCTCTCCGCAAATTCCAGCGCGCCAACGAACTACCCCAGACCGGCATCATCGACACCCCCGTCATCAGGATCGTGTTCCCCGTCACATGCGGCACCCCCGACTACGTGGACGAACCCTTCGATGACGGGTTCAGTAGCTTCGACGACTACGACACAGATGACACAGGCTCGAGCAACACCACAGCACCCGCTAATAGCACAGCGGGTGCATTAAAAAAAAGATAGGTCCTGCCTCTTACTCAATTCAAGCAGCCAGATTACCCCAAAACAACCTTAATTGGATCTACCTCAACACGACACACTACCAAAGTAACCAGACAGGTCTAGTTGATCAGAATGTGATGCGTAATACAATCCATCGAGCCCTATATGAGTGGGGGCAGTACACACCGCTCAGCTTCACAGAGGTGTCGACCGTTAGCGACGCGGACATCACGATATCATTCCAGATGGACACACACTCAGTCTCACATCCTTTTGACGGCAGCGGTTGCACACTCGCCCACGCCTTCTACCCCCCTGATGGCCGTGTTCACCTTGACATTGCAGAGAATTGGACTGATGAGAATTTCCTTTTCAGGGTGTTGGTTCACGAGTTTGGACATACGCTCGGTCTGGGCCACAATCCTAATACGACACTAGTTGATATCATGTTTCCCTACCACCTCGACTTCTTGAACGGTATAGGTCCTGACGACATAGCAGGCATCCAATTCCTATACGGTCCCCCCAACGCAACAACAACAACAACTACAACAACTACAACAACAACAACTACAACAACAACAACAACTACAACTACAACAACTACTACCATAGCGACCACCAAGAAGCCTATCTTCAAATATCTTCCCAAGGCACAACCTCGTATACAACCACGCACGCCAACAAGTACCCCTAAGTCGACCAGCCCAAAAAGGCGACGCCGTAAACGAGTGAGGTCAAAAAGGCCATATCGCAAGTACCATCTCAAACATAATAGAGTCATCAACATCAACACAACGTCTCCCATCATCTTCATTCTGAATGGAGGCACCGTACGTTTTCCCTAAATCACGGAACCTCCAAAAAAATTGAAATCTAGTTGTCAAAATGATGGAAAGAAAGTAACTACCAATTCAATCATGAATATGAATGCTATCAACTGTACGCTCACTCCAGTCTACAACGAGGACCACGATGCTTCCATCCTCTACAAGATGAGGATATTTGGCATCGTCACCCCCGACGAGGACAGGGTGACATTGAAAGGACGTGACTACTACTGTGTTACGCACACCAGGACCCCCTTCAACGAGGAAAGCCTGATGGCCCTCGACTCCGAGGAGGCCATCAGCGACTCAACCAAGAAGGACATCAAGACCCAGTACATGAAGATCCGCAGCTTCGCTTTCCTGTTCGGCATCGGCAGAGACTGCGTCAGGGACAAGTATAACAGACTTATTCCCATCGACATGACCCCTCAAGATCAGCGCAACATCCTTGAAAACAACAACGGCATTTACTCGCCTCATTTGGTCAGCGAGATCACTGAGGACGTCTACAAGAGGCTCGACAAACTCGATGAATATGAGATCATCAATTCAGACCAAAAATGGGACCTCATTAGCAAGTATCAAGATCAACTTGATCACGACGACCTCATCCTAGAAGAACTAGAAGTCGGCACGTGTTGCTGCTGTGGCGGTCCCTGCAACCCATGCTCTCAGGCTTGTGGTGCATGTCCCCGCAATGGGCGTCTGATGGCCTGGGGTCTGGGCATTATTGATCAAGACGGCAAGCAATACGATTATACAAGCTCTGACGAGGGGTCTGATGATCCAATCACAAATACCTCCAATACAGAGGTCGACATCTACCATTACAATGATGAAGAGGTATGTCTACTCAAAGATGTGATCAATCTCTACAAGGATCAGTTCAAGGGTTGCCTCGATCCTAAGAAGGCTGTAGTGAAGAAGAACATCCCTCACTGTATCGTCTCCAGACACAAGAAGCAGTGGGTGCCATGCGTGGACGTTAAAGAGCGCAAGGCCAAGATCCTCATATCGGTCACTTGGGTTAGAGCCAACATCCTAGGTTTTCCCCAATAGCGACCTTACCGAGCTTGCGGGCCGCCTTCCGCTGCTCGGTCGTTACAATTTCTTTATTGGCCATATGGGCGCGCGTCGCTCTCTACCATCCTAAATTATGTATCCCCGTGGGGATACATAGAGATAAGTTGAAAAAATGAAGTCAAAACGAAATGACTTAAATAAACACAGTCAAATGAGTGAAATCTGGTCATATTTGGCCACCCAAAGTGCTATCGACACGCCCCCTCAGATCACCGAGACTGAGGGTTTGCGCGCAGAGCCCATATACGACTCTCGGGGTCGTCCTCGTGCGCGGTCCTTTCTGTCGTACCTCCATCATGTGGAGGTCTTCAGTACCAAATGGCAGTTCATCATTATAGGAAAGGTTAAGAACTACAGGGACAGGCACCCCGAACTGAAGCCCTGGCGTAGCGGCTACCTCTGCTTCTACTCTCTCAATTTTGCGTTTGAGGCTAAGAACATCGAACTGATCGTCGCTTTACAACAACTCCTGCAAGTGCCTCCCTCCACTAGACTGATACCTCAAATAGCCAAGTATACAGGGACCAAAAAAGAGGCATCAGATGACATGGACCGTTACTTCAAGCAATACAACCATCACGTCACAATCAAGGATGTTCACTTCGTTATCCTCCATCAACACGATCTACCATACGTGCGCCAGTTCTTCAGGAAGATCAACATGAACTGGGGGGACTATCACTATGAACGGTGGGAGCGCATACGACCTCAAGACCTAGTGAGCGATGATGAATGAGCGATGACTACATGGATATGAAAACACACCTCGAACATACATGTCTAAGAGAGAAAAACCGTATATAAAATGGATAACGTGACTGCACGAATCAACCAGGTAGGCTTACTACTACCTAATCCGGCCCTCATGAGCTCATCGGACGCCGCCATCTCGCGCGCTATGACTATATTGAGACCAGTAATTGTGGACGAGCGCGTGGTCCAGTTTGTCAACTCGATACGTCAACAGGATATGAGAGCGGCGCTTCTCAAGATCTTCTGGGCGACCAATGACATTGGGGCCGATCACCCCGGCGTGCGGGGCGTCGCAGACAACGCGCTCACTAACCGCACATACCTCACAACCATCTCATTCCTCCTCTCAGTTCCGGGTATCTCTCACCCAGAGATGATGAAGATGTTTGATGAGGTAGAGCGCGTATTCAATGCGGAGGAGGAAGAGCGCATCAGAGCCGAAGCAGCCGACATCATGCATCGGTTCTACCCCGCCCGTGGCGAGAGGATGCTAGATGAACTGCGCGCTTTGAATATCGGACATCAAAGAATACCCCAAGATAATGAAGAAGTAATAACAATGAATAGACGGCAACAACCAGCAGTTATACCAGAACAACAACAGTTTCAGAACAATCACGGGCAGAACAATCAGAGGCGGAATCTACGTGTAATACTCGCCGATAGGCTATGGCTACACAACAAGAAGGTGATATACGACGACTCGCAAAACGTCCACAACACAACCATCAACGAGAGCGTCATCTCATCAGCCAGAGCACTGATAGAGGAGATGGTGGCTACCGTCACATTTGACGGTCGCTACAAGTTCAATGTATTCAGGGATGACACGGTCAAGTCCATCACGCACCAACTGGCTGACGTACTCAAAAGGTTCCCCGAAGACATCACCATCCTGGGAGACGCAGATAAGCAGGAACTTCAGCCCAGAATGACGTACAAGATCGCAGAGGATGCAAAGAGCAAAGAGTACGTGTCGCGCTTCAAACCAGAAGAGGTGGACCTGTACATGGAGGTGATCGGCCTGGAGGACTACATCTTCCCAAAGAACGTGGTCAGGGAGGGTGAACTAGGCAGACGTCTCGAGGAGCTCTTCATCGTCACAAACCAATATCTTACGAACGTGTTTAATGATGAGGAACTACTTTTCTACCTTGATTTGACCGGCATCCCTGGCGCTGAGATTATCTGGTTTGAGAGGGAGGAAATCCTGAAGGACATGTACGCGGTGATCGGCAACGAGCGCCAGCGCGACGATATCAACGACTTCCTAGAGGAGGTCTTCGATGACATCTTCCCAGACAGCATGCGTAATACAATCCATCGAGCCCTATATGAGTTGGGGCAGTACACACCTCTCAGCGACAGGATTGAGATGGCCGCGTTCATCAGGCGTATCAGAACGGATTCCGTGAGGGACGTGAAGCTCCTGGATTTACTCAACGCGGTATGGAAGTTCATCTACACAAAGAAGGGCGAGACATTCATCGAGATGAAGAAGAGACTGAAGGAGGAGATCGAAGAGGCCATGAGCGTCTGCACGTCAGGCGTGTGCGCGCACCTCGTCTCCGTGATCCAGGGTTACTTTGACGAGACGAAGAACCCGTCCCTCAAGATAAAAATGTCGTTGATAGACGAACTGAAGGCCCATCTGACGCAGAACATCAACAAAGTGGCCATGGAAAAGGAGATGGACCCATTGATGGACGACTTCAAGAAACTGATTGATGAGTACATAGAGGGGAACGCAAAGGAGATCTTGGCCGGGTTCACCGATGCAGATATCAGGATGAACGACCTATCAAAGCAGATGATCAAGGATGTCGCGTACAAGATCTACATGATCAAAGACACAACCAACGATGGCCAGGTGCCGACGACTGACGACACTGACGATGAGACTGACGATGACATTGACGAGGACGAGGACGAGGACGAGGACGAAGACGAAGACTTTGAAGACACCGACGATGATGACGATGATGACGATGATGACGATGATGATGATGATGATGACGATGATAAGGATACGTAGGAACATGTCCAGATACGTACGTAGCGACCGGAGGTCGCAGGGCGGCTTGCGGGGCGGACGGGCGAAGCCCGCCGGCGACCGAAGGTCGCTAGCCCCGCCTTCGGTCGCCGCTAGGATCTTTTCTTAACCCTTCGGGGTTATGAAACATCAAAAAAATTTACAAAACACCTACTGCAAGGTTGTAGGCATTGGCCGCGTTGGCCGACTGGCACGCATTCGAGTGGTGTGAGAAGCTACCAGCTGGAGCCATAGCTACCATGTTGTTGGCGTTTGCGCCGCATGGGCTGCCGTAGTTCTTAACGTATCCACCGTTATTGTTTGGACTCACGTTGCTGGCGGCGGCGTTCAGGTCCTGGGTGGAGAATAAAGGGACTGAGGAGTTGACGGCTGGGTTGGGGTCGGCGCCCGAGGCCCAGTTGGCGCTCTTCATGGTGTCTGCAAAGTAGTCGTATGACATGCCAGTGCGCCAGCCCAAGTTCTGTTCAGGGTAGATGTCGGGCTGTGACCCAAACTGGCCTTGATCTACTAAATTACTCCCATAGCTGCTCCCATAGTTGCTCACGTCTCCTGTGGGCCTGTATACGTAGTAGGTCGGTTTAGGTGATTTCCAACCGAGGCTATCGCAGCTGAATCCTTCGGTTACTGAGTAGATTGCCAGGGCTGCGATGGTCACCAGTATCAATGCGATGATGTTACTGCCATTCATTTTTTAGTCACATGGATAAAATATTTGAGTTTGTGGATATGACAAATACAGAAGAAGATAAGCATCGTCACTATGTCCAACATAACCAACATGACAACAATGTCAAGTGACCAGCACACATCTGTGCATACCAACAAGGAGGGTTGTATAACCGCTAGCGGCGGAGCCGCCCGGCGAGCGGCGGAGCCGCAGGCCGAGCGAAGCTCGGTACCTTTGGTCGCTGCCCTCAACCCAGACCCCCGCTACCAGGGTTTGCCAATCACTGAGAAGAGCGAAGGATTCAAACTCATCAAGCAGCTCTACGACCAAACACACTTCGTAGAACACCAGATCTCAACCTACAACGATTTCATCACGCGAGGCGTGCAGGCCATTGTCAATAAGGAGCCGCCCATAGAGATCAACAATATACGAGTAGAATTCAATCATGTCTACGTGGATAAGCCCAAATTCATCAGAAAGACCAGGGACAGGACCGTTAAGACCAACGTCGTAGGCAACTGCATTCAGACAAGCGAAGACGCAGAGCAAATCAAAGAGGGACAGAAGGTAATCGTGAACTACACCGACACACCCCTGTACCCAAACGAGGCAAGGAAGAGGAACATCAACTATGACGGAACCATCTACGCCTCAATCACAGTGACCAACCTCGAGAACAACAAGAAGACCGAGCATCACCAGGTTTCGATCGGCAAGCTTCCCATCATGCTCAGGTCCAACGCGTGCAGGTTGTCCGAGAATAACAAGGTCGCCAAAGAGGAGTGCGCCAACGATTTCGGGGGCTACTTCATCATCAAGGGTAAGGAGCGTGTCCTCGTGGGTCAATTGAGGCGAGCTTACAACAAGGTGTACGTTGAGAGGACTCCTGAGGACAAGTACGAATACATGGCCGAGATCAGAAGTATGAACGAGCAAGGCAGCTCCATCCTGATTCAACTCAAGATCAATACAATCACCAAGGAGCTCTTCTTCTCACTCCCTTACATCAAGGCCAAGTCGTTGCTTCCAGCAGGCCTCGTCTTCAAGGCTCTGGGTATCAGCGAAGACGACATGAAGAGGATGGTTCGCATTGGGGATCCTGACATCCTGGACACGTTGGCCCAACAACATAGGATGGAGGTGACGATGGAGGAGGCCATCGAGTCCATCGCCAACGACATAACAGATGAGATGAAGGACTCGATGTATGTGAGGGGCATCCTAAACAAGGAACTCTTCTATCATGTCGGCGCTCTCACTCCTGAGAAGTCGGCGTATCACCTCGGTTACATCATCAAGAAGCTGGTCGACACTGTATACAACGGGAGGAGCCTCGACGATAAGGACAACCTGGCCAACAAGCGCATCGATGGCACATCCTCTCTTATGTCGTTCCTATTCCAGATCTTATTCAAGCAATTTGTCAAGACCGTGTCTAACCAGATGGAGAGCAAGAAGAACCCTGACCCAGTAGCCATCATCAAGGACATCAAGACCATCACTCACATCATGAACCAGGCCTTCATGACCGGTAACTGGAACACCCAGAAGAGTCCTCTCTACACACGCGTCGGCGTCTCGCAGGTCTTGTCTATGCAGAACTACGGAGCCAAGACCTCCCACCTCAGACGCATCATGCTCCCAGTTGGCAAGAAGGGTAAGATCCCGAGCGCGCGCCAGCTCCATGCGTCCCACTTCTCGTTCATCTGCCCTTACGAGACGCCCGAGGGCGATACGGTGGGGCTCGTCTCCAACTTGGCCCTGTCTGCTCAGATCTCGGTGCACGTGTGCCCCAAACTCACAATCAAAGTGATCAAGGGAATGGAGACGTTCAGAGACGATATGGATGGATGTATTTTGGTGCTTGTGAATAGTTGCATTGTTGGTTCATGTGACAGGTCCTTGTTGTTTGTGAGGGAGTTCAACAAGTACAGGCTCTCAGACATGATTGACAACAACGTGTCCATTGTGAGACTGGTTGACGAAGATGAGGTGCACATCTGGACTGACGAAGGTCGTGTCCTGAGGCCTCTGTTCGCGTTGGGACCTCGCAATAAGGTCCTATACAAAGAGGCCAACGGAGCCAACAAGACATGGAATGATCACATCAAGGAGGGTTCCATTGTCTTCAGGGAGGTGTGGGAGTTGGAGCAGGCAGTGGTGGCAATGAGTGAGGATGACCTGAAGAAGAACAGATGTGACTACCTTGAGATCTGCCCCGCTTCAACCATGATGGCGGTGATGGCATCTGTGATCCCACTCTCAAACCACTCTCAGTCTCCCAGGAATGCGTACCAAGCCTCCATGGGCAAGCAGGCTATCGGTATGCCCAGCACTGCCTATCAGGAGCGCTACGACACAACGCTCCACGTTCTCGATACACCTCAGAAACCCCTAACAAAAAATGAGATGGTAAACGTTCTTCACTTTGATGAGATGTCACACGGAGCTATGCCCATCGTTGCGATCATGACCTATAGGGGATACAACCAAGAGGACAGTGTCATCCTTAACAAGGGTTCATTGGAACGTGGCCTTTTTAGAACCACAACATACAAAACCATCTCAGAGGAAGAGAAGAAACGAGGTAGCTCAGATTCTGAGAACATCTGCCTTCCCAAGTTCCAGTACAGGAACAGGAACTACGATTACAGCCACCTAAATGAGTACGGCCTCGTCTGGGAAAGGAACACATACATCAAGAAAGGAACAGTCATCATCGGCCGCACAACCAAAAAGATGATCAAGAAGGAAGACGGAACGCGAGTAGCCGAAATATCTGACAGTAGCGTTGTCATCAAACATGGAGAGGAAGGCTACTTGGACAAAGTCCTCAACACCCTCAACAGCGAGGGTGTGAGGGTAATCAAGATCAGGATCCGCATCCCTCGCATCCCGGAGATTGGCGACAAGTTCGCGTCGTCAACGGCTCAGAAGGGTACGTGTGGCATGATCTTTCCTGAGGCGGACATGCCATTTGACAAGGACGGGGTGAAGCCAGACCTCATCATCAACCCTCACGCCATCCCGTCCAGGATGACCATCAACATGCTCATTGAGATGTGCTTCAATCTGGTTGGATGCAAACTGGGCGTTGAGATGGACGCGACCCCATTCAAACACAGGAACATTGAGGAAGAACTGATGAACTGGGCCAAGCGCGCCGGGATTGAGACGTATGCGACTAAGATGATGGACGGGACAACAGGTGAGGTGATCCCAAGCAAGATCTTCATGGCTCCTTGCTTCTACCAGCGTCTGAAACATATGGTCGCTGACAAGATCCACGCCCGTGTGGCTGGCCCTCTGGATACGCTGACACACCAGCCTGTGGCAGGTAGGTCAAGAGATGGAGGTCTCAGGTTCGGTGAGATGGAGAAGGACTGTATGCTCAGCCATGGCTCTACCCGTGTCCTGAAGGAGTGCCTGTTTGACAAGAGTGACAAGTACGCCATCCCGACGTGCAGGGGGTGCGGAGGCGTGCCTGACAAGCGAGATTTCTGTGATGTGTGTCAAGAAGGAAATACCGAGATGAAGAACATGCCGTATGCGACCAAGCTCCTCTATCAGGAGTTGCTGGGAATGGGACTGAAGCTAAACATTAACTAAACATTAACTAAACATTAACTAGGTCTATTGTTAGTAGGTTTGATGATTGATTGACGCAAATTCATATAAATTCATAACCCCCAGGGGTTATAAATTACCTGTATACTTATGATTGTGTTGGTAACTTAAAACATGGCAAGCTATCTCGATATCTACTCAATGTATCGTAACCGCAACATATGGCCTAACCCGGCTGAATTTGAGGTCCTCGTTTCCATATCTGGTCGCAAATCAGCCATGAATGCTGACGACCCTGTGGTCCTGGCGAGCCCTCCTATTGCGTGGACCTCATTCCTCTTCAATGCGACGGCCCTAGGAACTAACAACGTCCAAGGCATCATAACTAATGTGGGCGTCGGCAACGCAACCTCAAACCAGATCATCACCTTCACAACAGCAGCCGGCGCACTCCAACAATCACCTAACTACTACAGAGGCGCGACATGGCGCAGCATCACAGACCCCACCCAATACGCGAAGGTCACGTCATACGAATACCTCGGTAGTGACCGAGGACAAGTGACGCTGGACAACGCAGTCACGGTAGCGGTAGGCAACACATTCAGCATCCTAGACCCCACTGATCTGACCGACACCTCAAATCCTCTCTTATTCGTACCCATGGGTACCGATGAGCCCAGTGCCTACATAGGCTGCCTCCTCTACAACGAGACGTTGAACCAATTCAGAACAATCAACTCATACAACAATATAACAGGGCTCCTGACAGTAAATGCCACAATACCTGTTGTTGGTTGGCTATCCACTCATAACTACTCTATAAGAAAGCAACCTCCAGTCCTTGTTTCGTTAGCCGGAGCGGGATCTACCTCAACTCTAGTCGTTTTTGGAGCCGGTGCCGACGCGGTAGACAACCTCTACAACGGTTGGTTCATTAGGACACCCAGGACCGTATACGCCAATAACCCTACACCACCTCAAGAACAAAGACGAATCATCGCATATGATGGGGGTACCCTTACTGCTACTGTCTCACCACCCTTCACATCCAACACACTCGGCTCCACAGTCGAGCTGTTGCAGTTCAGTTATGATAACATGTATCCGTTCCCATTCAGAGCCACTCTGCAACAGGAGATACCGACGTACTCGATTCGTCTCAATAGGTTGGTTTTACCAAACAGGATCCTGAAGGTGCATGGAGGCGGCAAGACGGCGTACCACAACTACGTCTACGTTGAGTTGGCCAGCATTGACAACCCCAACAACAGCATCATCTTCTCAAACAACCCCAACGCTGTGCGTGCTCTGTTCACGGCCAGCATCACCAACATCGACGATATTGACCAATCCGACTACATAGTCATGGACGGAGACGACATGACCCAGACCGTCAGGTTCAGGTTGGACACCAATTTCAAGTTCAGGGTCGGCATGCCCAATGGTGACACGTTTGAGACGGTGCTCGATGATAACCTCTCACCTCTTGAGCCAAATCCCAAGGTTCAGATAAGGGCGCTCTTCCAACTCATGCCTATCGTGTATGAGTTGTAAAACAGTGCGCGGTCTCTGTTGTTACTAAACGATTGCTGGTCGTCGTCAGAAATTGTTCTACAGATGATTGTTGTTTCATGGCTAGCCACGAAACAGATTGCTGGATCGCCAGAAATTGTTCTCAGGGTACAGTACCCTAACAACCAGTAACAACCAGTAACAACCAGTAACAACCAACTATCAACATCTTTTCTATTATCCTTAGGGGTAACAGAGCAGGCATTGAACTATTTGAAATTTGGCATTTATGGTATACTGAGAAGAGACAAAAATGGATCGTAAACAACTCCAACGTAAAGCGGATAAGGCCTACCAAGCCGGTAGCCCCATCATGAGTGACGAGGTGTATGACGCCACATTTGGCGACGTATCAACTCATCATGAACTGGAAGTGACACCGGGTCAGAACGCCAAACTGCCCATCTGGATGGGATCGCTCGACAAGAAGCGTTACGAGAAGACCTTGGACGCGTGGCTAGACAAGACTTGTACAGACAAGTTCGTCATCAGCGCCAAGCTTGACGGTATCAGCGCGCTCTACGACCCCGACAACAACAAACTCTATACACGAGGCAACGGGGAGACAGGGTGCGATATCAGCAGATTTATCAAACATCTCGACCTTAAGAAGGCTCAGACGGTAGCCAAGAATACACTCAATCTCATAGACGCAGTCCCAGAAGACATACCCCTAACTGCGTTCGTTAGAGGAGAACTGATCATGGCAAATGAGATCTTTGAGCGCAAGTACAAAGCAGGATTCAAGAACCCACGCAATCTCGTTTCTGGTCAATTTGGTAAGAAGACGATCAACAAGGACATCATCGCGGACATCTACTTCATCCCATATGAAGTCATCATCTCAGGGATGTCGTCTCAATGCCCTATGTCTGACCAGCTTCAGAGATCATCCCTGTTACCCTGGATTGAGATGAAACGCCCCGACGTAAGCGTCGAGTCGCTCACGAAGCTCCTGGACGATTGGACGGCGGACTGTGACTTTGCGATGGATGGTCTGGTCGTGTCTGAGGATAGGATGTACACACGAAACACGAGCGGCAACCCCAAGTACTCAATCGCCTTCAAGAAAGAGACAGGGACGGAGACGGCCATATCAACGGTGACCTCTGTCATTTGGGACGTCAGTCGTTGGGGCCTGCTCAAGCCTGTCGTGCACATAGAACCTGTCCAACTCTCAGGCGTCACGATTCAGAAATGTAGCGGCCACAATGCCAAGTACATCTCAGACAACAAGATAGGTCCAGGAGCTCAGATCATGTGCGTGAGGTCAGGAGACGTGATCCCGTATATTGTCTCAGTTGTGGAGCCCAGCGACAGCGTGACATTGCCCAGCACAACATGGGAAGGGGTGGATCTGAAGGCTGAAGGAGATGTAGACACCGTTGTAGAGATCAAGACCCTGACCAACATCTTCTCAAAGCTGGAGGTCAAACACGTGAACACGAAGACAGTTGAGAAAATGTATAGGGAGTGCGGGCTGAACACGTTCCCGAAGATGCTAAACTGCTCAAAGGACGAACTACAACCTACCTTCAAAGACAAATCGGCTGACCGCATTATGGCCAGTATGGATGATCTGAAAAGTAGATCAGTCAAGGTATCTGTGATTGTTGGGGCTGCTGGAGTGCTTGGGTTTGGGCTCGGAGCTAAACGAGTCGAGAGCTTGTTCTGTCTGCCTACACTCAGGTCTGGGAATTGGGACACTGTACCAACTGTGGAAGATGTGTGCAAGATGGACGGGTTTGGAAAGAAGATGGCTGAGAAAGTGGTCCAGTGTTTCCCAGAGATGACGACGTTCCTGAAAACGTGTGTAGACAACGGGTTACAATTGGAGGGTGTTGAGAATATAGTCACGCCCGCAAGCTCGGCAGGACCATCAAGTAATCTTACACAGGAGGCTAGAAGTAAAGCACCAAAAGTCAAGATCTGTTTATCAGGCTTCAGGGATAAGAAGTTGGAAAAGAAGTACCAGGTCTTATCGTCAGTTACCAAAGAGTGTGAGATATTGGTGTGTAAATCATTTGAGAAGGAGACGGGTAAGATGACCAAGGCTAAGTCTTTGAATGTTAAGATGGTTTTATTAGAGGACTTTGAGTAGTGTAGTGTTAATTAACGATGAAGTCTATAACCTCTAGAGGTTATGGATACGAACAATTGCGAAATTGAGGAACATATACAGGATCAATCTCATAAGTGACGCATCTGTTTTCGCACTGGTAGGATACAAAATGGGGAACAACAGATACAGTGGTCAAGATGTAAGACTGTAAGTAAACCATGAATACGTACCCAGAAGGATACATCTATGCAATCGAAAACACCCTTGATACACATGTGTACATAGGGTCTACTGTCAAACCTGTTGAAGACCGATTCAAGCAACATGTTAGGTCTGCCAAAAAGACTCCTCAATGCACCTTCCACAAATACATGGCTCGCATGGCTGTGACAACTTCTTCGTCACATGTCTACACACCGAACGCGATGTAACTATCGAAAAGCTACAGAAGTTGGAAATATCCTACATTCAAGACTATGGAAGCCTCAATACAGTTCATTCCAAGTCGGAGGTCGTCATTCCTGACAAGGTTGGAAGTAAGAGCAAGGTTAGAAGGGTTGTATTTGAGCATGAGATGCCGGACATAACTTTAGATCTCATCCTCGAAGTGACCAATGACTGTGATGAGCTACTTTCTTTTATTGAACTGAGGGATAGGATCTTTGAAGAAACAGAGAACATGGGTAAGGTCATGGCCGAGATGTGTACATCTAAAAAGATATGCATTACCAAGGCCACTATGGAATGGTTAGGATACGAATGTAAGCAAGAACGTGACAACAAAGCTACATTTCTACAACTCCTCAAAGCCCAAAACATCGACTTCAAACAGATCAAGCATAACGATCCCACATTCAAGGACTACCCGGAGCTTGTCGAGGAAGCTGCTCATCTCTCAACGAATGTGCTCAGGAACCAGTGGATCATCATGGGGTCCAAACGAATGGTCCACAAACTCAAGACTAAGCGATCCACACAGATCTACGAGTACTACGTAGCCCTAGAGCAGCTGACGTACTTGTATCCTGAATACGTTGACCACTTCCAATTGAAGCAACAAGGCACAATCGACGATTTGGTCAAAGGTATGGGAGAGATGATTACTTAAACACTACTTTAAACTTTAAACACTACTTTAAACTTTAAACACTACTTCATAACCCCCTAGGGGTTACGAATCAATCATCCATAAATTGTTGTTTAGGCAGTACATTCCAACTCATCTACTTCTTAACGGTCTTGTTCTCATCAACCTGCATCTTCTCTACCTCCTTCTTCAGTTTGCCTACATCGGCGGTGATCTTCTGACGGGTGGGTCGCGAGCGTCTGTACCGTCCGTCAATACTCTCGTGCTCCTCATCAGAGTCATCAGATGCGTTGAACGAGTTTGCCCTGTGTAGTCTATCACGCTGGCGACGCTTCACGGCGAGCAGCTCCTTCACCTTATCAGATATCTGGGATCCTTCAAGGTCTTCGTCCTCACTATCGCTTCGGGCGAACTTGTCCTGTAGCCCCTCCTCACTCTCGCTTGAAGAGCAGTATAGGAATCGGGTAACCTCATCTTCTTGGCTCTTCTCAAATCTCCACTCCTTGCGGTTCTCGATGTACTTGCCTTTGAAGATGTCTTCGAGGTCTTGATGATCTGGGTCTGCTTTGATGTAACAGTACTGTGTCTTTCCACTCATTTTGTTCCACAACCAAGCAGCATAAGTCTCTATGTGAGGGTGATGAGATGATCATCCTGAGCTTGCGGTCGGCAACCGCTCGTAATTTCGTATCCTACCTGTGCGAAAACAGATGCGTCACTAGTGACGCATCTGTTTTCGTAGTTTTCGTCCAAACAGACGCATCACTTATGATGCGTCTCGCAAATAATACAACGTTATCACTCGTCCTGAGACCGCATATACATGAAGATCTTCATGGTGCCGATGGGACTCTTGCAGAAGAAGTAGAGGGGCTTGTCGCACTCGAGCCTGATCTCGATGGGTTCCGACACGAACGAGCTCATTTTGCTAATCCTGGTAAACTGCTCTGAGTAGTACTGCTGGTGAACAAGATCCATATCGTTCTTGTCCTCCTTACCAGACTTGAGCGTCTTTTGAGATCGACCCGTCTCGAAGAGGAACTGGATCTGACCCATGTTCTTGGTTACGTCAATGGTGGTAGTGTTAGAGATGGACTTGCACCAGTCTGTGTAGATGTTATGGGCGATGAGTACAGGCTTGGTCTCGAAGGTGTCGTGCTCGATGGGGGTGATGTTCTGCGTGTCCTCGATGCTCACAGAGAGCGTCTGCACTGAGTCGTTGGCCTCTATCCTCTTCTCGAAGTCGAAGACGTGTTGCTTTGTGATGGACATGGTGATGATGTCCTTGTTCTTGACCGACTTGAAGAACTCCTTGTTGATGTGCTGACCCAGACCAACATGAATTGGTTCGTCTTCATCAAAGACGTACTCCTCAAAATTCTCAGCGGGCAGGAACACCGAGATGAGGAGGTTTTGAGTGGTGAGCTGCTCTAAGAACATACCTGTCTTGTCGATTGTGAAGTCGGCGGTGGTCATGTTCTGGAAGATCACCTCAAATAGGGACTTGAAGCGTCCGGTATACTTTGTCACGGCTTTGAACATTTTAGGGCAACCCCCTTGTCGATAAGTTGATTTAACAACTTAACTGAGATGTTTCAGAGTAAAAGTATGTTGACACTTACACTTACACTTAAGAACTTCAGGAAGTTCACCGAGGCTGAGTTCAAATTTGACCAGCCCCTATCCCTCATATCTGGTAAATCCGGTCAAGGTAAGACCACTATCTTCATGGCGATCATGTTCGCCATCAACGGCGAGGGCAAGAAGTTGCCCACATACGACAAGACCTCGTGCAGCGTCACCCTCGTCATCAGTGACTCATCTGGTGAACACATCACTATCATCAGGAACAAGCGACCCAATCGTCTCCGCGTAACTGTCAAAGAGAGCGGTAAGACTTTTGAAGACAAGGAGGGTCAGGCGATCATCGACGACATGTTCCCCCAATACCACATGGGTTACATGTCCCAGCGCACGGACAGCAGCAAGTCGTTCATCCTCATGACCCCCCTGGATAAGATACGCTACATTGAGCAGATGGCCTTTGGGGGCGAGAACGTGGACCAACTCATCAGCAACTGTAAGGACCTTGTGAAGAGTAGGAAGAACGAGATGATGCTCACCGCCCGCCAGCGCGAGACCACCGAGAAGATGCTTAAAGACCTCAAGATAGACAAGACCGACTGTGAGGAACATGACCTGTTGGACGAAGACGAATACGAAGATCAGATCTCGAAGCAGGAGCACGACATAGACTCGTTCAAAACCAAACTCAGTGAGACGGAACACCTCATCAAGATGAAGGCCGACGTGACCCGTCAGTTGGCCAAGATGCCCGAGATTGAAGAGAATATTGATGACCTCGAGGACGAGCTGCAACGGATCAGCACGCACAGACAGGGGTGGGAGCGCTACCAGCGGGAGAAGGCCAGACTCAAGAAGCTCAATCAACCGAGCGGCATGTCCAAAGACGAGATGAAGGGTATGATCCAGGACATGAAGACTATGATAGACCTGGAAACGGAGGTGAGTGGGCTCAAGAGCTGTAGGGCCAAAATCGAAAAACTGAGCAAGCAGATCGCAGACTCGATGGTGCACATGATCTGCCCATCATGTGATACGGAGGTGGCCATGTGGTGCAACAAGCTCATCATCCCTGAGAGATCTACAGTAGGCGAGCAGCAGCGCAAGGAATCGCTTACTACTGAGGAGGCCAAGAGGTTGGAAGAGCGACGTATGAAGGCTAAGCTGCGCGTGGAGGAGTTGGAGAAGAAGCTTGTAGAGCTTGAGAAACTGAGGGCCGAGTATCCAGAGTTAGACAATGCACAAGATCAGCTCGAGAGCCTATTCAGGATGAAGAGCGCTGACGAGATGTATACCAAGCAGAAGACCCTATGCTTGTCTCTGAAGGTTGATCATCCCGACTACGACGACACGACAGAGGCAGCCCTCCGAAAGAAGAAGAAGACCATCTACGAGAGGCAGGAGAAGGAGGACACGTTGGCTGGAATAGTCATCAAGCATGATCCCGATGAGTTGTCTGGGCGCATAGGCGTCGCTTCTGATCTGATCAAGAGGTTGACCCTGAGGAAGAAGTCTGCTCAGTCTATGAGGTATTGGAACAAGGTGACGGAGTTACTCGAGACGGAGGCATCCCTGAACAAGAGCTATCCCAGAGCTATCAAGCTTCAGGAGATCATCAAGACTGCGGAGAAGATGGCGGTGACGGATGTGATTGAGGAGATCAACCTACACGCTCAGATGTACCTGGACAGCTTCCTCGATGATATGAATGTGAAGTTGGTCTTTGACGGGGTCAAACTGAATGTAGAGGTGTCGCAGAATGGGCATGACAGCGATTTTCAGAACTTGTCCGGAGGTGAGCTGGCGCGCGTGATCCTGGCGTTCACGATTGCGCTGGCCGAGATCAACAATGTCAAGTTGTTGTTACTTGATGAGTGCGTGGCATCGCTTGATCAGGAGTCGACGGGTCAGGTCATCGATACGATCAAAGCCAACTTCAGAGGAAATGTAATATGTATTGCTCATCAAACGACTACAGGAGTGTTTGATCACGTTCTGGAGCTATAGCGACCGGAGGTACCGAGCGACCGAGCGGCTCCGCCGCCGGCCGAGCGGAGCTCGGTAAGGTCGCAGGGCGGGGCTCCGCCCCGCAGCTCCACAGATACGATTGGAATTTATAACCCCTAGGGGTTACGAAACGAATCAATCATCTGTAACTGCATGTAGGATACTAGGTCGCTAGCCCCGCCTTCCGTCGCTCGGCCGCACGATGATATTTTTGAGTCATGTTATAGTATGGTGTTGAGAAGGTTGGATGAATATACTTATTGTCTTACTAAAAATATACTATGGAGATTGAAAATTTCTTTCCCAAGTACCCTAATATCGTCAAGTTTGAAGACCCCCTCCTCAACCCATACCAAGGTCAAGAATTTGGCGACGCCATTGTGACCAAGAAGGAGTTTGGGTCCTTAAAACTTCCCAAATATGAGAAACTTGCGACCAAAGGAACCGGGGAACAGTACAACCACCAAAAGATCATCGCACGATTCATGTCATCCGTGACTCCATACAACGAGCTGCTCCTCTTTCACGAGATGGGAACAGGTAAGACCTGCACGGCGATAGCGGCCATCGAGCAGCTGCGCTATGAGAAGAACAGGTACATCAACGGTGCCGTCGTATGTGCCAAGGGGGTAGGCCTTCTCAACAACTTCTCACAAGAGCTCCTCTTCTCATGCACAGACGGTCGCTACATACCTGACAATTACGACAAACTGTCCGACCTAGAGCGCATCCACAGAACCCGTAAACTCACATCCGCCTTCTATCACTTCAACACGTTCGAGACCTTTGCCAAGGAGATCGCCAAGACCCCGGACGAGACGCTGGCGCAGAGGTACAGCAACACCATCTTCGTTATTGACGAGGTACACAACCTCAGGGAAAAGGATGAGGTAGTGCGTAAGGAGAACGATGTGAGGAACTTCCTGATCAATAAGAGGGCAGCAGGGCTAACCGAGCCGCTTGACATCTACAAACAGTTTCACAGACTTTTCCACATAGTGAAAGAGTCCAAGATACTACTCATGTCCGGTACGGTCATGAAGGACGACCCGGCCGAGTTTGCCAGCGTCATGAACCTAATCCTACCTCTGGACAAACAGTTCCCTGTAGACAAGGACTTTACAAAGATCTACTTCAACCCCGACGGTACTATCAAGGCCGATATGGTACAAGAGATGGCGGTCAAGACCAAAGGTCGCATCTCGTACCTCAAGGCTATGACGTCGGACGTAAAGAAGGTCTTTGAGGGTAGGAGAGTGGGTGATCTACAGCACTTTATCGTATACCCAGGTACAATGAGCGACTTCCAGAGTCGGGCATATGCTGAGGCGTACGAGAGGGACAAGACCGATAAGAGTATCTTCATCAACTCACGTCAATCTTCCCTGTTTGTGTTCCCAAATGGGTCGTACGGGACAGACGGCTTCAATAAATACATTGTAAAAAGAAGGGGGGAAGCCCGTACAACGCTAGGACGCCCGAAGAAGCAAGAGCCTGCTAAAACGACCACGTACACCCTCTCAAGTGAACTGGTCAAAGCCATCGACCATAACCTGGGTAATCTAACACGGTTTAGTAGCAAATTCGCTGAGACCATCAAGATCATCCTCGACGAACCGAAGGCGAAGGCGCTCGTGTATTGTGAGTACGTGAACGGAAGTGGGTGCATCCTGTTCGCAAAGATATTGGAACAGTTCGGGTTCACGCAAGCCAAAGGGGATGAGCGCAGCAAGGGCCGTAGATACGCTCTACTCACACACCAGACGACCAGCCAGAAAAGAGTGCAACAGCTCATCAACAGGTTCAACAAAGACGACAACATAGACGGGGAGTACATATCGGTCATCATCGGCAGCAAGATCATCAGCGAGGGCTTCACGTTCAAGAACATCAGGAAGGAGTTCATCTTCACTCCTCACTGGAATTACTCAGAGACGGCCCAGGTCATCGCGAGAGGATGGCGCCTGGGCTCCCACAACGCCCTCATCGCGCGCGGGGATAAGGACCTCAAGGTTCAGATCTACCAGCTCGTGTCTATGCCCGCGGGCGGCGGCACACCATCCATAGATTTGGACATGTACGAGACATCAGAGAAGAAGGACGTATCCATGAAGCAGATTGAGCACGTCGTCAAGGTGAACGCCTTCGACTGCCCGCTCACGATAGACAGAAATAGGATCACGGGCTATGATGGAATGAGGGAATGCGACTACGCGGCGTGCGACTACCAATGCAAGGTACAGATAGGACATACTCCTGACGTATCTACCTACAACTTGTACCATACACTCATTAATATCGTAGAGGATGGTGTCAGGAAGTACTTCAAGAACAACTTCTACCTTGGTATCGACGATATCTACAACATGTTTCCTCAATTGGACAGATTTGAGGTGGTGCAAGCAGTCAAGACGTTCATAGACAAGGACGTTCAGTTCATCAACAAATACGGGTATCCATCCTACCTCAGGATCCAGGGCGACATACTGTACATATCGTCAGACGCGCGTGTCCCCAACAACGACAAGCTGGCCGACTACTACACCAAGAAACTCATCATCCAGAACGGGGATCCATTCAAGTACATTCTCAAACAGCTATACAATGATGAAATACCGACCTTCGTAGAGAATATCTTTACATATCCACAACATATGAGGACCATACTATCTAACCTCCCTGAGATTGTACAGCGCGAGATCCTCATGGGCTGCATACAGGCTGACGTGATGGACCTCGAGAAGAACAAAGACACAAGGCAAAAGATACTTACCTTCTACAAAGGTTTCTACGATAAGATCAAAGATACATGGGTTGTGTGGCTCTACAGGGAGACGCTGGGTATCATGTGTATGGAGTCTGACGCCAGCGGACCCGGGGGAATGAGGTGGGTCCAATGTCATAAACAAGAACCAGAGGTCGTTGACAGACACATCGCCAAGAAAAGGGCAGAGCTCACCAAGTCTCCTATCGGATTTTACGGGCTTTACAATCCTCAATTGGATGAGTTTTGTCTCCGAGACATCAGGACTATGCGGGCCGAGGGCGACCTGAGGAAGATCACTATAGGCCGGCGCTGCACAGACTGGGACCAGAAGCCCCTAGTGGACATTGTTGTGCGCAAGATGAAGATAGAACCGCCCCCAGACTTCATGGACAACATAGGCCTTGCCGACTACGACGATATGAAACGAAAGGTTGAGAAGGCCAAACACAACAAACTACCTGACGATGTACAGAACCTTTACGCGATGCGGAGGTTCCTGTATTGGATCAAACAACCCAGGATCACCTTGTGCAAGCATATACAGAGATGGCTACGAGACAACAACCTGGTAGAGGAAAACTTTGACTGCGGCACGCAAAAGAAGCAACGAGCCAAATTTGCTCAATGGTAATCGGCAGGCAGCGCATGATCTTTATGCAAAAAATTGCGTTTTATAACCTCTAGAGGTTATGAAATGATAGTTGATATTTATAAGACACACAACGATGTGGTGGAGGGGGTGTTGCAGAGTGCGTTTCCCCAGGCTCCGTATTGCAGGTTCTTGCCGCACTTCTCCAGGTTCTTGCTCAGGGTTGGGATGGGCGCGCTGACGTTGATCGGTGGGCCTACGTTCATGCTCTCGCTGAGACCTGAGTAGTCAAAGTGGACTGGTCTGCCGTGGAACCCCTTCCCACATGCGACTTGCGATAGCTCCTCGTTGCTGACGCCCTGGCAGAGGGACTGGAGGTATGGGTTTGAGGTGTACATGTACGGGCCTCCAGCGCATCGTTTGGAGACGCACGGTGAGAAGAGCTGAGTGTTGTAGCTTCCCCCGAGTTGGGCGTAAGGAAAGCCGCTGTTAGCGTATCCCTCAATTAAGGTCTGATAGAGCCAGATCCCACCTACGAGGATGATGACAACTACGATAAAGATCCAGATACCGTTATCCATTTTGAATGACTCATATTTTTATAACAGTTTAACTGATATATCAGCGACCGAAGGTACCGCCGAACTCCGCCTCCGTTTCCCCACTTGTAGAGTCGTCTCTGTAGTGATTTTTGTGCATACATATGATGGCGTAGTGGATGATCTTCATGAGGTCGGCTTTGTTCTTGCCGTTCTTCAAGCCGTAGCGTTGCGCATACTTGATGATGTTGCCTATACAGAACCCGTCGCCGTGCCCCGCGTCGATGATGAACTCGGTTGCCTGAAATTTGTTCTGACTGTAGTGACCAGAGTATGTCTGGTTAATATACTCCATCAAATCAGCCATGATTTGAGCCTCGCTATACTTGTACTCGATATTGTTTGCCATTTTTACCTTTGATGTAAGCAATCTTGTCCAGAAATCAATTTCTACTAGTCAAGTATTAGTCATACTTATCATTTATGAAGTCGTTACCATACCTGCTATTATTTTTGAATTTCTAGGCTATGCATATATCTATACTAATAAAGACGAAATGGGTATTAAACATTTCTACAGTTGGTTCAGGAAACACGATGCCCTCAAGAAGAGCATCTCTCAGTCGGTCCCCGGTGATGTAGATCACCTGCTGATCGACATGAACGGTGTTATTCATGAGGCGGCCCAGCGTGTTTACAAATACGGCAAATATGCCCCCAAAAAAACAGGAGTCATCATCCCACGACGACGGCAAAAAGCTCAAAAGACCAAACCTCAGACAAAGATTGGACCATCAATCAAAGATCTGTATGAGTGTGTCAAGTCAGAGGTTAACAGATTGGTCGACATTGCCTGCCCACAGAAGACAGTCTACCTAGCCATCGACGGAGTTGCTCCCATGTCAAAGCAGAACCAGCAGCGACAGAGGCGCTTCAGAGCCGCCAAGGAACGCGCAGAGAGATCGGCAGCTGGAGCGTTCGACTCAACCTGCATCACGGCCGGCACCGATTTCATGTGGGATCTGGCCCAAGACCTCCACAAGGGGGAGTGGATCGTATCTAAGAACCAGGTATCGGTCATCATATCTGACGACTCGGTTCCTGGCGAGGGAGAGCACAAACTGATGGAGTGGATCAGACGCAATGACGACGATGAAGGCACGTATTGTGTGGCGGGCATGGACGCCGATCTAATCCTGTTATGCTGCGTGCTACCCAAGATCCATGTTTACATCATGAGGGAGGACGAGCGCCGCAACTACGACTTCATCGACATCAACAGGGTCAGACAGGACCTACCCGTGAACGCACACGACCTCCTCATTTGGAGCTGCTTCATCGGCAACGACTTCCTCCCGCCCATCCCGTCTCTGGAGATCAAGGAAAGTGCACCCGAAATGGGGGCGCTGGACTTCTTCTTCGAGAACTACAAACGACCTCTTGTGAACAAGACCAACGGCTTCCTCAAGATTGGCGAGATTTACAGGCTCCTAACTCTGGTCAGAGACAGAGAGCAGGCTATCATGGAAGCGCGTCACAATGATGAGTGCGCGGAGGATGGTGACTACAACAAGAGGTTCCCCAACAAGCTCTGGGAAGGGGACATCGTCAAATACAGAATAGAATACCGCAAATACAAGCTTGAGAGGTTGCATGAGATGATGAGAAAAGAGAGGTTCTGTGCTCATGATTTTATGAAGACGGTCCAGTGGGTATACCTCTATTACACCAGGGGCATCAACGCCACAAAGGCGTGGAACTGGTTCTTCCCCTACAATTACACCCTTCACGCTGACACCTTCGTGAAATACATAAAGGACTTCCCTCATGTGTCCTACGGGTTCCAGAAGACGATGCCGTCCCATCCTCATGAGCAGCTTCTCAGGGTGATCCCTCCGGAGAGTAAGTACCTCATCCCGTCATATCTGCACGAGTACGCGGATAGCCTAGCCGAAAAATACACCACCTTTGAAATTGACATGTCCGGCAAGCGTCAAGAGTGGGAGGCTATAACAGTGGTTGACTTCGTGACGTTGGATGCGGGCATCGTGAGGGCAGGTATGTAGACAATCATTTCACTCTTCATTTAATCTCTATCCCTTCGGGGATACAGATTTCTGCGCTATATCAGACGTATGTACTCTTCACGAATCCTCGCCATCTCTTCATCAAACTTCTTGGCATCTTCATTCTTCTTGATACGATCTATCTCATCATACAATTCCTTAGGAAAGGTAGGATGGTTCATGACTTTGCCTATGTTGCTAGAGTCCTCCCACTTCATATTTGTGATCATGTCAAGCATCTCGCTAGGGGTATGGGTAGACACACATGAGAGGATGTGTGTCATCTTCTGTTCATCGGTTGTCATTTTTTTTACATCTCCAAGATATTTTATGTGTTCACACATTTTTTTGAAGAAGGGCCTCCAGTCTGGGGCGTATGTCATTCTCCAGTTCATTGTCTTCCCAGGACTTGCGCTCCGTGAACTCGAAGGCCTTGACGCTGATGCAGTTGTCGGGCTGGGCCGAATACACCTCAGGATGATCATCGATGATGTACGTTCTATCCATGTCAAAGTTGAGTAGCTCAAACTCATCTTTCAGGATATTGAGCGCCTTCTGGGTATCCTGGAGCCGCCTGGATCGCTTGCAGTGGTACGAAAAGAGGACATAATCGAGTCTGCGCTCGGGATGCCCCTTGAGGATGAACTCGTCAATGATGAATAGGGCGTAGGACTTGGAAGCAGCTGTCCACACACTCACGTTGAAGTTCTCAAAAAGGAAGTCTAGGAACTCCTGAAGACCTGGGCGCTCGAAAACCTTGTAGACGCCTTCCATGCTCTCCCACCTGAATTGCTTCATCCTTGGTTTGAAAATGGGCTTCTCTTCATGTTTGGCTAGTGAACATATCAGGGTGTTGTCCAGATCGAGGAGGATATTGATACGCTTTGGCGTTTTATGTCCGCCATGACCGGATGGTGTCGTTACATACATCTTTTTCTAAGGTGTAGATAAGATCATAACACCAATCATGTATTATGTAGAGACGAACGGTCATACTTGAATAAAGGCCTTTAGCGATTATCCTACAAAATTAAAAGATGTATCAATCTCAAATTAAACCAAGACCGATCAATCCTCAACCGCAAGCCCAAATGCAATCCGATAGCGACCAAAGGTCGCCGGGCGGCTCCGCCGCTAGGTCAATAGCCAGGCCAATAGCCAATAGGCCAATAGCCAATAGGCCAATAGCCAATAGGCCAATGACTGTGGAGGAGTGCAAGAACTTCAATCAGAAGATCATTTCAAACTCAAGGTACCAGCGCATCGAACAGGACACCGCAGGAGACATTGAACAGTTCAATGCCTCACGAGTGCGCGAAGACCTAACCCTCAAACCTGAGCCATCTTTCAAGGACAATCTCTTCGAGAACAAACGCGTCATCCCCCCAAACAAGATCTGGCACAAGAACAGGAACCTGGACTCGCGAGCCGTGGCCAACACCTTCAAGTATATCTTCTACAAGTTCAAGAAAGGTATCTTCATACGCATTGCAGACAATAAACTTCAGACTTTTCTCCCCTTTGAGAACGCGCACTACAAGAATGAGTTTGGACACATCCTCAAAGTAGATCCCAAGTACGGCTCAGTACAAGATTTCCTAGACCACGTGTCCAAATTGTTAGGTTACCGATCAAGCAGACAAAACATCAAACCATTCAACGAGTGGGTGGCCAACAACTCCCTAGTTCGATATGAGGTGGAGGACATAAGCGTGGCTGCTTCCGGTAACAACAATGGCAACAATAAGATCACCCTCCTTGACATGTTCAGGACCCTATGCAGTGAGAGGGACGTGCCAGACATTGAGTTCTTTATCAATCGGCGCGACTACCCTCAGATGAAGGTGGACGATACAGAACCATACAACCATATCTGGGGCACCAAATACCAACCGCTCGTGTCCCACCAATATGACAAGTACGCACCAATCCTCTCAGGATCGTCCACCAAGATGCACGCAGACATCCCATTCCCTACTTACGAGGACTGGGCCCGAGCGACGTACCAAAAAACAGGTCTCGTCTTCCCCAACGCCTGCCGCGAGTACCCGGACATCAAACTCACCCCCTGGTCCAAAAAGATTGAAAAGGCCGTCTTCAGGGGAGCCACAACAGGTTCAGGCGTCACAGAGGACACGAATCAGCGTCTCAAAGCCCTTCAGATGGGAGTCCAACACAAGAATGTGTTGGACGTGGGCATCACCAAGTGGAACCTCAGGCCTCGTAAGCTTGAAGGGTCAGACTACCTCCAAACCATTGAGAGAGGTAAGGGTAATTACAACAAGGCTAACAGGCTCAATCTCCAAGAACAGAGCCAATATAAGTACATCCTCACTTTGGAAGGACATGTGGCCGCGTACCGGCTGTCCTATGAGTTGTCGTCAGGGTCCGTCGTCCTGTTGGCCGGGTCGCAGTGGCAGATGTGGTACTACCCTTTCCTGAAGGCGTACGAGCATTATGTCCCTGTCAAAGAGGACTTAAGTGATCTTCTCACTCAGATCACATGGTGTAAGACCAACGATGCTAAATGTGAGCAGATTGCTAAGAACGCTCGCTCCTTCTACAGCAAGTACCTCGGCATAGGAGGGATCCTGGACTTCCTTCAAAAAGAGTTGTGGGAGCTGTCCGCGAGGACCAAACCATACAAGTACTTGCCCGACCTCACGATCTGGGCCATGGAGGACGAGGAGAGACAGCTCTTTGACGATCTGCGGGGCTCGCTCAGAACAGGTGGCTCCACAGTCCTCAAATTCACTGACGATACGTATGGCTATCCATTGCCCAACAGTCCGCGATGCGTGGGCGTGTTGGATGGTGTATTGAGAGCGATGAGGTCAAAGAGCATCAACGACCTTACTTGGAATGAAACCATCTTCAGGAACGTCAACGGTAGCATAGACCGCTTCACAACCAATGGGGTCAGGGTTGTTGGTAAGAAGGCCAACCACCGAGGCAAGACGCTTGAACACATGCATGAGAGCTACATTGGTCTGAAAGCAGTGAACAAGCTCGTAGCGCGTATGCCCAACTTCGCATACGTGTTTGGACCTCTCAAAGACGCCCAGGACATGGTGTTTGTCGAGTACATTGAGGGTATGTCATTGATGAACTGGCTCAAGTCATCTCAGTACAACTTCAAAGACTTCCTCTCAATCTTAGTGCAACTTAACCTATCACTATCGGTCGCTCAGAACTACGTTGGCTTCATCCATTACGACCTTTATCCCTGGAATGTGATGGTTCAGAGTGCCCAGACCGCCACCAAATACTATGGCGGAGCCGCTAGCTCCAGTAATGAGACAGCGTTCACATACTTCCTCAACTTCCAGCAGAGCCAGAGTCAGCAACAACCAAAGCAAAACATCGTCACTATCAAGCAACCCAGCGTCATCCCCGTGATGATCGACTACGGCAAGTCCAGGGCCATTGTGTATGAGCCCAAGTACGGGACCATTGATCATGGGTTTGCAAACCTGTACCAGCACAATTCTATCATCGACTCGCTCACTATCCTGTACGGGTCACTGAACGTACTGAAAGACGCCAACCGGCTAGGCCCCAACGAGATGAAGTTGCTCGACTTCCCAGGACGCCTGGGCCTCAAGTCGCATGAGGATACAAAGCATTGGGGTAAGTTTGGAACCCTCTTCGACTTCAAACTAACGACAAAGACCGGTAGCTACGCAGTGCCCAAGAACTTTGTAGACTTTGTGATGAGCACGTTCAAGAACGCAGGCGCTCCCAAGCTCAAGCTATCTCAGGCGTCTGAGTTCGTCTACCCGATGGAGAAGGGTGTCAACCCTGTTATCGCGCAGGGCTTTATGATTCATGGCAACATAGACGCAGCCCTGCTCGAGATGATCAAGCACGTCGACAGATCTAGGCCTCCAAGGAGCGATGACAGGTTCTTTCAATTGGTCATCCAGAACATGCTGGAGCGGAGACTTGGGTGGGTGGAGGATGAGATGGCGAAAGGGAGCAACGACGTGAAGAGGAAGTGGGCCATCGTGAGGCGACTGTTTATAACTTCCGAGGCCAAGTTTAGCTCAGCCATGCCAGAGATGGACTTCCCCAAGCCTCATGCCGTGTACCTGGATGATGAGATGACACCAGAGTACGTGATTGCGCGCGGAGAGACAGCGGTCATGGATCCTATCTCTCACGAGGACTGGATGATGACGTGGGTCCTGTGCCTGGAGGCCTATCTGTTCGGTGTGGTCACTGATGAGGGAGACTTTGGACAGTTTATCAAGTTAGATGGTTTCCTGTATCACAATGCAGTGGCCAGCAACAACACTGTAGTCAAACTGAGGGACATGTTGCTTGAGCGAGGTCGCCTAGCGGCAAGGCAGGCGGGGCAAACGAAAGCGACCTAAGCGAGTGAAGTGTGAAAATAAATGGCTGATTTGGTATACGACCTGCTGTCACAGGCTGTAAAGAACACTAATATAACTATTAATCTCAATGCAAAGACACAGACTGACACAATACAGACTGACACAATACAGACTGACACAACACAGACTGACACAACACAGACTGACACAACACAGACTGACACAACACCGACTAATGCACCGGCTGACACCGAGCAAAAAAAAGAAGCTGATGTCAACAATGCTAGGGCTGGGGGTCTTGTAAGGGCTGATCTTGTCCAGTTAATCAGCGATCTCGAGAGTGTGTCTGCTACGCTCAAGAAGATCAACAAAAGCATCGTTGGTCATGAACCCACAGAGATCTTCTTTATGCTCCAGAACTTTGATAAGATCCTGAATTCAGTCAAGATGATTGTCCACGCAGTATAGATTATTTGATTGATCCCACCCGATATATCGCCAGCGATATATCGATAGCTCACTACAGGACTTGATCGAGGTTGTACAAAACTTGAAAAATCTGTTTTAAGGAATATGATGTAAGAGTAAGAAAACACGATGACTACAGCAATGGAATTGAGCAACCTGTTCAAGCTTGTGACCAAATCTGGTCACTCATCACTAGACGCCGTAAAGAGCGCCATCCAGAAGTATGCGCGCAGGGGCATGCACAAGGAGATGCACCAGGCCGTGTCTGAGATGGATGCCTTTTCGGCATTTGACGATTCGCCACTACCCACAACCCAGCGAGCGGCCAAGGCCATTAGGACCAACATGATCAACCGCCTCAAAGTAATTCTCTTTGAGGACGTGTCGTTTTCTCAGATTGGCGCCTTCACTACCGTGTCTGAGAAGATCAAGGAGTGGGAAGATGAAGGTAGGCCAGATCAGAAGACGCTGGCCGATATCGTCGCCATCATCGCTCATGCCAAAAAGCTCAGGCTGCCCAGCTACCTGCGCGCCAGCTACGGCAAGGGCGAGGACAGCATCATGGACGAGAAGGACTTCCTCGACGGCATCGACAACCAGAAGATTGAGTGTATGGAGTGGATCTACCACAACGACCAGAAGGCCCTGAAGATGCTTGAGGAGAGACAGTTCCCGGGCAAGGAGTACATCCTGCCCATGATCACGGCTGAGTGGAAGCGCCTCAAACCCACCAAGAGCAAAGCGGGTAGCAACGAGCGCTTCATATTTGTCATAGTCCCTTGGCTCTGGATCATGTATGAAGAGCACCTTGAGGTGCAGGACGGCGCAGACGCCAGGCCATTTAGCAAGAAGGAGATCAAAAAGGCGTACGCGAAGGACGATGTGCAGTTTGAGGACTTTGTGTACGACAAACACACAAAGGAAGGCAAGAAGAGGGGCAAGACAACTGAGGACTTCAGGACCGAGGGCGCCATCGTGGCCAATGAAGACAACGTATGGCTCGATCAGTTTGAAGACCTCAAGGATCACTACAACAACCAACCCGATGAACCCAAGGTCAGGAAGCCCCGCAAGCCTAGGACACTCACGGAGGAGCAAAAAGCCAAGAAGGCTATCAGGGATGCCAAGCCCAAACGCTTGAGGAGGGGGGAGATCAAGTCTGAACATATCAAGGAGATCAATCTGAATGTGGATGACATTGAACTGATCACTGAGGGTGTGTGCGCTGGTAAGCTGCCATGTGGCCATATCTGCATCAGGGGTAAGGACAAGGTGATTAAACCCATGACCAAAGGACTCAATTACGGCATGGACTATATCTACATTGACAAGCAGAAACGCCTGTTTGGATTGAAGGACCTGGACATCAAACTACGCAAGATCCCCGGTAAGGCGCTCACCATAGAGCGCACAGAAGAGGAGGTACAAGACGAGAAGACCGGTAAGACCAAGATCGTCAAGCACAAGTCCTACAATTGGGAGGACAGCGAAGAGGGTCAGGTCATCGCCATCATGACCAAGGTCAATGTAAAGAATGACCTGGGTAAGTGCAAGTACCTCATCAATGATGAGATCAAGTTCAGGGAGATGCTCAAGATTCGGCTCTTCAATGGGTTCTTCAGGACGTCTGACAACATCATCCGCAACATCCTGGTTGATAAGGACGATGAACTGTGGGCCATTGATGAGAATGACATCTACGGTAAACGTAAGGATGTCTTCAATAAGAAGGAGCCTGTGAAAAACAGTCCGTTCATGACGGCCGAGCTGATTGTGAGCGTGATTGACGAGCTAGACTTTGCGGCTCATGAGGAGACATTGCTGGCTGAGATGCCCAAGTACTTCCCTAAGGCGTCATGCGAATTCTATGAGCGCGAGCTCCGGGAACGCGTACGCAACTACAAACAGATCGTCTTGAAGGAACTGAAGATGGAAGAGCCAGAGGTCGTTGAAGAGGAAGAAGAGGTCGCTGATGAAGAGGAGGCCGCTGATGAAGAGGAGGCCGCTGATGAAGAGGTCGCTGATGACGATGAATGAGAAAATTAATTTAGCGCCTTGGCGCTCCTAATTCGATAGGTTGGGCTAAATTGAGTGATGCTCTATTGGGCTGAATTCCTATACCCCTAGGGGTATAGGATACATATAGGATACATATAGGATGGTTGTTGATAAATAGTTGAATACTAGGCTAAGATCATGATGTGATAAATAAAGAGACATGAGTGAAGTGTTTGCTTATGAATGGGTACTTGACCCCGATCAAGACACAACCAACATCAGGATCTATGGGATATCTCTCAACCCTGATGGTGTTCAGAAGAACATATGTCTACGCGTCGAGAACTTCAAGCCATACGCGTACATCCAACTTCCAGACAGCAGCGACGACACAGCGCGAGCGGTGATAGATCACCTCCAACGCATGGACTCACCTCCAATCAAGGTGAACCTCATCAAGAAGCGCCATCTCTACAATTTTGAGAATAAGCGAAACAAGAAGGGCCCGTTCATGTTTGCGTCCTTCAAGTCCAAGAAGTACATCCAGGACATGATCTTCCATCTCAAGCGCGGCGTCAACATCATGGGCGAGACAATGAAGCTCAAGGTACATGAGACGTCAGCGAGCCCTATCCTTCAGGTGGTATCTTTGCGAGACATCCCTATGTCTGGATGGATCGACTTCTCACATAATTGTCCTGATCCGGTGCCTGAGGATGAGATGATGACTGCGTGCGCCGAAGAGTACATCATTAAGTGGAAGAACCTAGCCAGGTCTAAGCGCACAGACCAGATCGTCCCTAAATGCATGGCATTCGACATGGAGGTCAACTCAGACTTCATGAACCAGATGCCTAGTGACAGGCCTGGTGACTGCATTTTCCAGATATCGTGCGTCATCACCGAGAAGGACAAAGAACGCCGTAAGATCCTCCTCAGTTTGAAGGCCAAGGATATGGAGTTGTCTGAGTCTGAGTTATTGACAGGTGTGGAGGTGCGTGTCTTTGATGAAGAGAAGGAGTTGCTTGCCGACTTCATGAACCTGATCGATGTCGAGAAGCCCAACGCGTTGACGGGCTTCAACATCTTCGGCTTCGATATCGAGTACGCCATGAAGCGATCAGTCAGGTTCTTCCTCGCCGACGTCTTCAAGCTTATCGGCTTCAACAAGCACACGCCTGCGCGCATTGAAGAGGTGAAGTGGTCATCCAGCGCATACAAGAACCAGGTCTTCAAGTTCATCAACTGGGAGGGAATCCTATTGTTGGACCTGCTACCCATCATCAGACGCGACTACAAGTTAGACACTTATACCCTGAAGAACGTAACGGCCACGTTCCTGAACAACAACACCAAGGACCCAGTGCCTTACAAAGACATCTTCATTGCGTACAATACGCGTGAGAAGATGGATGTGGTGGGTAAGTACTGTGTCCAGGACAGTGATCTCTGTATTGAGCTCATGAACCACCTACACACTTGGGTTTCGTTGTCTGAGATGTCCAAGGTGTGCAACGTATCCATGTTCACTCTGTACACGCAGGGACAACAGATCAAGATGTACTCCCAGGTGTACAAGCATTGCCTCAAGGAGAACATCGTAGTTGACAATGACGGATATGAAACAAAGATTAATGAGAGGTACAGAGGAGCACACGTTATTGAGCCCACGCCGGGATTCTATGAACGTGTGGTACCCGTGGACTTCAGCTCACTTTATCCATCTCTGATCATAGCTTATAACATCTGTCCTTCTACAATTACGGACGAGACAACACCTGACGATCAATGTAACATCTTTGACTGGGAAGACCACGTTGGCTGCGAACATGATCCTAAGGAGAACAAGATCAAAGATCTCACGGAGAAGATAGACAAGATAGGCAAGGAGCTGTCAATCCTCAGGAAAAAACGCGATGAAATCAAGGCGTCAACGGTTCCCAAGGGAACAGTGAAGGACGTAAAGGCCAAGATTCAGCTCCAGATTGATGAAAAGGTGGCGGCGCAAAAGCCATACAGGGAGAAGCGCCAAGAACTCAAGAAGACCAAGCTCGCAGATCGCGAGGACGAAGACGGCAATAAAATCAGCGGAGTTGTGTGCGCGAAGCGGTGCTATCGATTCCTCAAGCCAGAGGTCAAGAAAGGCGTCTTCCCCACCATCATTCAGAGTCTGCTTGATTCGCGCAAGCGTGTCAAAGGGCTCATGAAGAAGTGTGAAGACGAGTCGCAGAAGGTGGTGTATGACAAGGAGCAGCTCGCGTACAAGGTATCAGCCAATAGCATGTACGGAGCAATGGGCGTGAGGAGGGGCTATCTACCGTTCATGCCAGGTGCTATGTGTGTGACGTACGCGGGTCGCAATGCGCTTGAAAAGACGGCCGAATTGATACAATCACAATTCAGAGGAACTCTAATCTATGGTGACACCGATGAATGATACGTCGGTAACAGGAGGCGGTGGATCCGCGAGGGTCCAAGAGGAATCATGAATTAACATGATGCCGTGGTACCTTCTAGTCGGCTATTAGTCGGGTATCAGTAGCTGAGCACTGGTATGGCTAATAGTGGTACGGGGATGACAGTCCCCACCTAGGCGGGAAACCGCTGAACAGGCAAGGTTGATGAAAACGGTCAACGTTTCAAAAGGGACTAGACCGTCGGTTGGGCCACTCGCGAGGGTGTTACCCGATCGCTATCGACTGGGTCATCAACCGGTGGAGTCACGTACTCTGCTCAATGTACAGTCAGCCCTACCTAACCTCAATATTGAGAGAGGGTAGCTCTAGTGATCAGGCGGATTGAAAATTGAAGCCTGGGAAGCTAGAGGCGATCATATTTTTATGATCGTGATATGCGAGTAATTACGTCACATTTCCTCACACCAAGTCCATCACAGAGGCTTGGGACTACGCGATTGAGGTAGCTGACGGCGTCACCAACTGGATGGAGGACGGCAAGCGCGTATTTCCACATCCCATTAAGCTTGAGTTTGAGAACACCATCTACGAACGCTTCCTCATTCTGTCCAAGAAAAGATACATGTACCAGGAGATCGACAGAGACGGCAACCTCAACAAGAAGGTTGGCAAGAGGGGTGTCATCCTAGCCCGTCGCGACAACTCACAGGTCGTCAGATCTGTGTACGAGCACGTGACGGCCATGATCTTCGACAGGAAGACCCGTGACGAGATCTACAAGTACGTCGACGACTACGTGAGGGACATCTACGACAACAAACTAGACCTCAAGGACTATGTCATCACAAAATCGGTTGGCGACTCGGATGGCGGCGTAGACAATGAGACGGGTCGCGTAGGTGACTACAAGGTGAAAGAACTACCAACCAACCCCAAAGAGAGGGAGGAGATGTTGGATGGGAGGACTGAGAAAGAGTACTACGTCTTATCCATGCCCGCCCAGGTCCAGCTTGCCGAACGTATGAAGAGGCGAGGCGTTCCGGTAGACGCGGGCTCACGTATAGAGTACGTAGTGACAAAGAAGCCCAGGGCCGTGTCATTGGGCCAAAAGATCGAAGACTACGACTACTTCAAGAGGCATGCAAGTGTGCTGGACCTCGACCCAAAGTACTATGTTGAGGCCATGATCAACCCGATGGATCAGATCTTCAAGACCATGGGTTACGGAGACATGATGAAGCAGCTCAGCACTAAGTGGGACAAGATATCTAAGGATCGCGAACAGGAAGCAACCCCCATCTTCATTATTAGAAAAAATTAGCTGTTGAATGTGATGAGAACGATCACCAAGACAGGGATAGATCTTCTGAAAGGGAAAGATATCTCGCAGACACGTTGGGATGCCAGTTGATAAGCGATGATGAGCTTGTGGAGTAAATGGAGTACATGAGGATCTAATTATCGAACATGTAGCAAGGTTTATCATATCATCTATCACCCCTCGGGGTGACAGAATCTGAATTAACTAAATCTCGTGACTAATGTACAAAACGCACACAAATTACATTGAAAATGATGATTACGAGATTCTACTCGTAGCTGATTGTACAATTCATAACGTGGTGCAGGTAGATAGAAGTACCTATAACAGAACGAAGCTCTACTTCACACGTCTCATCAATTGCTCCCGGGCTGAAATTTGATTGTGACATAATTTGAATTTAACTCCCAAAAACAACCCCCAAAGTAAAAATGGCATCCAATTACCCCCAATGCATCGTGTATCGAGGTCATGAGACATTTCTCACCAGTGATCTCAAGGAGTTCTTTCCAACCGTGTTCATCGGGCTCAGAACGTCCAAGAAAATGATCACCGAGTTCAATATCCCAAAAGATGATTACTTTGTGGTCAAGAAAAATGATGATGATTCATATGAAGAAAGTACACTCACATACACGCGTTCAAAGGTCCTTATCAAAACGAGTTGGTTTGATGATTTTATGGCTGATCCTCCTCAAAAGATCAGAGATGCGCCACGTGTAGCACCTCCTCTCCTTGAATTGACCGAAAACGACAAATTTGTTGATGATGAAGGAAACATGTTTGAGGTTGAGATCAGAGGAGAGCGCAACGAAGATGAGGTCAGGTTCAAAGGTCGGGACGTTGAAAGAGTATTTGAGATGGAAAATCTCGTGACTAATGCACAACACGCACATACAAATTACATTGAAAATGAGGATTACGAGATACTATGTGTAATGGATAGTAAATCTCGTACCGCCGAGCGGATAGATAGAAGTACCTATAACAGAACGAAGCTCTACTTCACATACGCCGGTCTCATCAAGGTCATGAATTGCTCACGGTCAGGTGTAGCTTATAAATTCAGAGACTGGATGAATCGAATCGTCTTCAAGGCTCATATGGGCACTGATTCGGACAAGGTTGAACTGGCGTATGAGCTTATCGACACTACAGACGATCCTGTACAACTGATTAAGGAATTACAAGAGAAATTGACGCTCAAAGACCAACAGCTTCAACAACAAGCCCAAGACCTTCAACAACAAGCCCAAGACCTTCAACAACAACTTCAACAAAAAGATGATCATATCCTCCTGCTCAATGAGCTACTCATTGACAGCACAGAGATGGAGGCGACACAGGTCATCTACATCGCAACCTCTAATTCCTATGCCAATCAGAACAGATTCAAGATAGGAGGTGTCGAATCAACTGAGAAGCTACAACCCCGCCTGTCCACATACAATTCCAGATCAGCAAATGGTGATGACTTCTATTACTCAGACGTCTTCCTCGTACCCAATTATAGACAAATTGAGGAAAGATTGAAGTCATTGATGATCAGGTTCAGAGACAGAGCTAGTAAAGAGATCTACATCCTCCACTACACCAACATCCAACACATCGTTGAGTACTTCTGCAAGCACTACAATGAGGAGCTGGACTACGTGAACAATCATCTCTCTGAGTTCATTAACAACCTAAACACGTACAATCTGAGACCTGTTGTGCCCCCAAAGACCTCTTTCAATTTCGCCAAGATCACGAGTTGCCAAGCCGATGGGAGTGTGGCCGTGGCCACGATTGAGACAAACTCGCCTAGGACACTCAGTGATAAGATTGAGGAATACGTGGATGGTCTGACATGCCAAGAGATCAGCAAAAAGAAGGTGTTTGATGACCTGAAGATCAGGACAGGCCGAAGGGAACTGTTGCCAATGTTGCAGAGCGTGCTTGAGAAGAAGAGGCCAGAAATCACATTGAATTTGAAGCAATCCTAGGTTTATCATATCATCTATCACCCCTCGGGGTGACAGAATCTGAACATACAAATTATTAGCGCTGTGTAATGACTGAGATCATATAGTCATATACCTACAAATATTATCTGTGAACAGAAAAATGGTATACAGAAGTATGAAACGTTGGTCAGTTATGCCACAGAGAGATGTTGGGGAGATGCCAGCAATGTCAAGCCCGCAAGCAGTGTCAAGCCCGAAAGCCCGCACGTACGTCGTGCCCATGACCGCGGACGCCTCCGCAGCTCAGGTGGCCATGATGCAGAAAAAGCAACTGCTCATGTCGCATGCAGATCATATCGATCACATAGACGATGCCCACGACAAGGCCGAGACCGCGTTCGAGATGGCCGCCGACGCGCAAGAGCGACTCAGCCTCACTATGCAGGACCTCGTCCAAAACCAAGGAGTCATGTACCTCCTCATCGCTTGCTTCATCATCATGTTCATCTTCCTCATGCGCTAGCGACCGGAGGTACCGAGCTCCGCTCGGCCTGCGGCTTGCGGGGCGGACGGGCGACGGAAGGCGGGGCAGAGCCCCGCAAGCCCGCCGGCGACCGAAGGTCGCTAGCCCCGCGTTCGCCGCTAGAGTTGTTCTGTTACCCCGAGGGGTAATAGATGATAGAAAGAGTATGAGATGGTGTAATGAGCCTTTATTGATGCGACTACTCCTCATCTTCCTCATCTTCCTCATCTTCCTCATCTGACTTTTGTGGTTCATCACAGTTCAAGTGTTTGTAGAACTCTAGCGCCTTCGGGTGAGCCTTGAATGAAGCCTTGGTCACGTTCTTGAGGAAGAGGTTGTTGACGTCCTTCACCCTCGACAACGCCACATACGCCTGTCCGTACTCAAACACCCCTCTCAGGTTAATGATGGCCGAGTTGAGCGTCATACCCTGGCTTTTGTGCACGGTGACCGCGTATGCCAACTTGAGTGGGATTTGAAAGATGGTACCGATCAAGTACTTACCATCCTTGACCTCATAGCCATGCCTATGTATGGTCATCTCGATCCTTGAACTACCCACAAGAAACATGACAACTGGCGCGTACTTGATACTTTCCTCTCCTTTGCTATTTATTGTCTTGTATTGGGTAAAGCTCTTGACGACGCCCCTACTCCCATTCACCAGGCCTTGCTCCACAGACATGTTCACGAGCAACATCACCTGAGCCCCCACCGAGAGGCGAAGCTTGGGCTGCGCATTGCACAGCTTCGTGATCATGTACTTGTGGGTATGGGGCTCGTAGTTGTCTAGGTTGTAAGCGATCTTGTACTTGTATTGGTGGACGTCCTCTACTGGTAGTTGCTTCAGTTTTGCATCGTTGATCTCGTTCACATCCACGTTTTCGCACAGGATCCGTGTCGGCTTGATCTCCATGCTTGCTATCTTCTCTTTGGTAGGTACACTCTGGGTGATGTACTCGAAGTCATCATCCGTCATCTCCCCAAATCGGGCTCTATTGAGGCATTCCTGGAACTGCCTGTCCTCTTGCCTCATGATCTTGGTGAGGTGGAAGATCTCGAACTTGCACTCGCGCCAGACCTTACTCTCAAAGCAGAAGTCACCGTTGATGCAGGGCAGTTGCAGGAAGTCCCCCCCGAAAACGAGCTGCATGCCGCCGAACGGCTCGCTGCGCTTGCGCACGCGTTTGGCGATCATGTTGAGCTTATCAAAGAGGTCTGCAGGGAGCATGCTGACCTCGTCCACGACTAGGATGTTGGTGTCGCGCCACTTGTTCTTGAGCTTCTCACGTCTGTTGATCTTCTTCACGAGCTCGTCTTCGGAGTCCTTGCCGAGCCCTATACCCAGATATGAGTGTAGGGTTGTGCCTCTTATGAGCACAGCCGCGGCTCCGGTCATGGCTGTAATGCCAAGGTAGCGGACAGGGTCCATCAGCACGTCTTTGATTGTAAAGAGGTGGTTGATGATGGTCGTCTTACCGGTACCTCCAGGCCCCGTGATCATGACGTTTTTCCCCTTCTTAATGGCGTTGATCGCACTTAATTGATGATTGGTGAATAACATGTTGCTTATTTCTATATATACATGGCAATGCATAAGATTCAAGTTGTGTAGTTTTCATGTGATTTCATGTGATTTCATATTGTCATCGATCCATCACTGACTGCACGAACCAACCCACCACCAACACCACAATCATCGCTAGAAGGATGGTCGTGTATGTAGCTCTGAAGGTGGCCACCACTCCTCCCACCAGGAGCGCCAATATAACGGGCCACCACCTCATGAGGAACGCTCCCCATCCACCCTGTGGTGCCACTATTCCAGGACGAGGACCCCTTGTTGATGATAGCTGCCCACTACCTCCTCTCTCGTATTGGAGCTTCTTACCTATCCCCACGCCTTTCCTCAGACATGCGGTAGGTGTACCCATCTGCTTGCCTGCGGGAGGCGCGCCTGTCCCGCAATACATGTTGTCGGCGATGATGGCCTGGTAGTTGGGGTTGAAGCCTGTCATGTCTGAATTGAGGCCTTGACCAACCCCTTTCCTGAGGCACTCATAGGGCGTGCCGACGCGCCTAGTGCCGACCTCGTACAAATTGTTACCACAATAGATTTGCTGTCTACTCATTTTAACGTAATTTTATATCTTTTGCGCACACAGACTATTAAAAAATTTTGAAAATGCAAATTGTAAAAATATGGTTAAAAAGTAACGACACAACCATGTCAAACCAAACTCACAACCCTGCTTCCCTGTTCCGCATCTCCGGGGCAGTCGTCAAGTCGGCCCAGCTGCCGATCTCTGACGTACCTCGGACCGTGCAGGACAGCTTCAATAGCCCGTGCTGCCTGATGCATCCTTACAAGAAGGATACATCTGATTTTAGGAGCGAGGGCACGCATGTGGCAGCCGATGCTGGTCATAATGACTGCATCGACTATGCGCTCGAGCACGGCTACACGTGGGACTCAATAACCACGGAGATGGCTGCCAAGAAGGGCCATCTCTCTACATTGGCTCACGCTCACCGCAACGGATGTCCTATGACGTCCACATGCATTGATGCCGCCATGGAGGGTGGTCATCTTCAGTGCGTCAAGTACGCAACTCAAAATGGGTGTAATTGGAGCGAGGACTCCTTGATCATGGCCATCAAGACCAATCAGGTCGAGTGCTTCAAATACGGGTACGACAACGGAGCCCCTTACGACGAGGTAGTGATGTATATGTTGTCACCTGGCTTTGAGGACGAGATTATTGACTTCCTCTACACCAAGGGACACAACCATCCCGGTGTAGACAGGAGCCGTAGCGGCCGTCGCCTCAGGGAGCCCAAGCGCTATCAACCAACTCAATAGCTGAGGGGCTAGCGACCTTCGGTCGCCGGCGGGCTTCGCCCGTCCGCCCCGCCCTGCGACCGAAGGTCGCTCGGTCGCTGGCAGCATGCCTATACACCTACCATCTTGGCCTGTTATGTAAACAGACCCATTATGTAAACAGACCCATTACTCTCCAGCTGTGAGCCGGGGATCACTTTGATTCATTACTGAAGAGTAATGAATCCTCAATGCCTCAAATGGTATTAGATACGATGTCGTGAATAAGAGGTCTACCAAACAGCATCCTGTACGTGGTCCAGAACATAGCCGGTACTGTAGATCCCTGGACGAGCCACACATACCAGTTTTCATCAAAACAGTAGTGAAGCGCTACACTCGCACCCACAGAAGACGCAAACGGGATACACGCCATCGCCAACATAATTGCGGCCTTGTAGATCCAGTTCATATGAGAGTGGAGTGTGTGCTCCATTGTTATGAAGCATGGTAGCAGTGTCGACCCTGCCATAGCAGACGCTAGACATGAGGCGTAGCAAGTTGCTGGTGGTGTGAGCATCTTCATCACAATACCGAATTGGATGATGTTTGTCAATGTGAATGTGATCGTAGTTGTTGCACAGTCTTGCATCTTTTATCAACCTCGAGTGTACACAAGTACTCTAAAGTCCTCATGTATCCTACATAGTTACAACCGGCTTACTCAGATTTATTACGGTCGGAGGCATCGGTAGATACACCGTCATAGCTTTGTGTCCAGAGTGTGTTCTCTTTGCATAGTTCGTAGCCTTTATCAAACATATCAATCAGTTCATTATTACTGCTCTCAAAATCGAAGAAGTTAGACTTGAAGTCGAGCTTAATAATATCACAGCTGGTTCTGTCTATCCTATCCTTTGTGACTGTTGAGATAAAGATCTGAAAGACCTTCCACACAAACTCTATGTTGCCAAAATCGTGAGGACTGTACTTGCGCTGAGGATTGTTGGTCATGACGCCGAGGCATTTGTTACTTATCTTCTCTCCGTACTCGACCGCGAAGTTGTCAACAAGGCCTCCGTCAAGATACGCCTTATCTTCATACATGTACGGCTCAAACACGAGCGGGAAGTTGCTGCTCATGTGGATGCCGTTGATGACGGGTAGGTCCGGGTGCGTCTCTGAGGATATGTACTCGCGTTTGTCGTCTGTCAGGTTGTAAGTAGTGAAGAAGAGCTTCCTGCCATGCTTGCATCCCAGCTTCTCAACGGAGCGCATGGTGGGCATGTGACCAACCTTTTCAATGATCAGCTGCTCAAGGCAACTCTTGATAGGTTCAAAGCTCATGAGAGGCTTACCCATGAGGAGCATATTGGAGATGTTGAATTGGACCATCTTTTTGTACACTTTCTCAATACAGAGGTACGTGAGGATCTCTAGCGGTTGATAGCCTATAAGGAGCAGTAATGATAAGATGGCTCCTGACGACGTGCCTATGTAGTTCTTGATGTGTTTGATATGGTCATGGTCTATGAGGTACTGCAGGGCGCCTAATGTCACGATGGCGTTCGTTGAGTTACCAGACAGAACGAGTGTGTCGTAGGGCGACCTTACCGAGCTCCGCTCGGCCGGCGGCGTACGGGCGACGGAAGGCGGGGCAGAGCCCCGCAAGCCCGCCGGCGACCGAAGGTCGCTAGCCGCTCGGTCGCCTTCGTAGCCGCTCCCTTGCTGATCTGCCTTTTCTTCTATATTTTCCATTTTATGCTGGTCACCATTCCCTAACCCCTTGTCATGATCAGGGGCAATCGTCTTCGTCTTCCTCGACTGTGTACGTGGCGGTGAACATGTCGCCGCCTGTCTTACCGTGCTGCGGGCCCGAGTAGTCGTAGACGAAATTCATATGGGTGTACGTCTCTCTCTTAATGAGGTCTTCGTTCACATTCGCTATTTTGCTATCCTTGTAGTCTATGTCCATGGGTTTGATCATCTTCAGGAGTAGTGCCAGCACGAGGATGTTGCACACGGCCATCTTCTGAGATCGGGTGAGGTCGGTTAATGACGTAACGTACTTGTAGAGGAGATAAATCTTGTCCTTCTTTCTGGTCGTGTGCCAGGTCTGCCGCGTGTTCTCAATGCAGTCCTCCAGGCGCGTGAAGTCGTTTACCTCCCAGAGCTTAGAAGCCAGGTCGCGGCGGGCCTTGTCTGAGTAGGTGGCCGGTATGACAAACTCTCCGTAGGGGGCGACGAGGATGTTCTTGTCCTTACGCTTGATGATGTGGATGCCGTGACCAAATGCGATCTTCTGAAGGAACTTCTGTTTGTGTGGTTCGTCCTGGTAGTGTTTGCTACACTCGATAAAGAATGGGAACATGTTCATGGTGTTCATCATTGTTTATGAGTAGGAAATTTGAATTTAACCCCCTAAGGATATTGATCTTAAGTAAAAATGTCTGTTAAACTACCCCTTAGTGGTCTATCCGATCACGACAAGAAACATATAGATACGACATTGACTATCACCTGTGGGAACAACGAAGATATTGATGTATTTGATGTTGTAAAAGGGCCGCCCTCGGGCCGCCATGTGGTTCTTCCTTTCAGTTTTGCACGCTCGTTTGTAAAAAATAGATGTTCCTCTGATGTCAACGACTCTTCGCAGCAACCTTCCGTAGCCCTCAAACAGATTAATGACAGCTCTTCAACATCCTTTACGGGAACCCTTCGACCGCACCAACAGAAGGTTCGCGACGCCGCAATAAAGAGCCTCAACAACACAGGCTCAATCGTGATCTCGGCGGAGCCCGGCTTCGGAAAGACCATCACTTCAATTGAGATGATATGTACCATCAATGAACCCACCATCATCTTTGTGAAACAGGCCCTTATCATGGACCAATGGGTGGATGCCATAGCCAGGAATGCTCCAGACAAGAAGGTGGCCAAGATCACATCTACGAAACCTATCGATCCCGAAGTCGACGTCTATCTCATGAACCCCATCATCCTGAAGAAGCCCATCAACGAGACGAGGTTTATGTTCAACGATTTTGAGCATATCAAACTACTCGTGGTGGATGAATTGCACCAGATCGTGACCAAGGTGCTTCACAAAGCGTTCTTCAAATTTCAACCCGACTACGTCATCGGCCTCTCCGCTACCCCATATCGTCCCAAGATGGACCCCTTTGAGCCAGCTATTGCTTGGTTCTTTGGGAAAAACGTGGTTGGTAGTAAACTCTTCAGGAAACATACGGTGTATTGCATCAAAACCAACTTCACACCCGAGACGCGCATACAGCTTCACAGCGGCCAACTGGATTGGTCTGCCGTGCTGACATCTCAGGCGGAGGACCCGCAGCGCAATCAGATGGTCGTGGATGCAGTGTGTCGCTTCCCAGAAAGAACATGGCTCATTTTGGTCAAGAGGGTTGAGCACGCCAGGACACTGCAGACCCTTTTCAGAAATAAGGGGGTTGACAGTGAGACCATCGTCGGAGCCTCCCGTGAGTTTGACAAGTCTGCCAAGATCCTCATTGGAACAACGCCAAAGATAGGAGTCGGCTTCGACCACTCGCCCATCGACGCTCTCTGTATGGCCGCGGACGTGCTCGAGTACTTTGAGCAATTCCTGGGCAGGTGCATGAGACGAGAGAACGTAGAACCTATCGTGATAGATTTTGAAGACAACTTCAAACCACTCCTCAAACATCTCAGAAGCCGTGTTAAGAAATATAAGGAACACGGAGGTTCAGTGAACAGGCTCTTCCTAGATGAGAGTGCGCCGCGGACGATTCAAGACAAGGAAGCTGTAAACGTACCAAAGACGACCATCAAGTTACCCAGACGCCGCAAAGAGTCCAAATACATAGCGCAAGGATGAATGATCAATTGAGTTACATACCAGTATTACCGTAGTGATAACCTTAATGATAGCCGTACCTTAATGATAGCCGTACCTTAATGATAGCCGTACCTTAATGATAGCCGTAGTGATATTTCATTACTCTTAAGAGTAATGAAGCAATTTACGCCTCAATAGAAACGGGGGCTGCAATAGCCTTCTCTTTTGCGGTCTGGTAACGTTCGTTCAATTTGTCATCGTCTTTGTTGGCAGCCCACATGATTGCGATGTTGGAGAGCATGATCTTGGGATTCTTGTCGCGCTCCTCCTTGCAGAAGTAGAGGTACTTACTCTTGAGATGGTTGTCGTTCTTGGTCTCTTTCTTCTGCATGGCATCCTTCTCGATGTGGTAGCGCTTCCTGTCGGTCTCTGCCAACTCGGCGATCCTCTTCTTCATTTCAGGATCGGGGACCTGCTTGAATTGCTTCCACCGGCGGCCAAGCTCGCACGTGACATCATGGATGTCGATCTTGCACTCTTTCCCGTCCTCACCCAGTTCCCTGCGCATCTCCTCCTGAATGATAGGGCGCACCTCCTCGCAGAAGAAGATGTACTCACTCTTGGGGCGCGGGGGGTGGCTGGGCTTGTCGGTCTTCTTGATAGCACTCTTGAGTTTGTTGAGGTTTGACTTGGTCTTCCACTCATCAATCAACTCCGGGGTTGCGAACGCGCTAGCGTTCAGGAAAGCAACGACAAACTTGTTCACGTTGTGATAATGGGCGTTCTCCTCTTTCACCATTTAGTCTTTGTATAGTGGTTGATATTTCTTAAGCCATTGTAAATCCGTTTGTCATTAACCTGTTAAATTACACAATAATTTCATAGTCACTTATCAGAAAGATGTATTATTTTCCAGGAAGTAAAAAAACAAGTGAAAATGACATATATGTACATGGGAGAGATCGCCGACGAGGACTACGGGGCGGAGCCCCGCCCTGCGACCGAAGGTCGCTCCATAGCGCTAGAGCGCATAGATCACAACTCACGCACCCTCCTCCTCGCGTTCCTAGTCATGCTCATCGTGTTTGGCCTCCTATTCGTGGTAGAGATCTATTGGGCTTGGTCTCTTCTCATTGGCTTTATTGCAGGAGCCCTATTCTGGTACTTCTGTACAATCTGACTATAACAATTAGAGCGCAACATGATCAAACATCTGTCCAATTTAAGTTACAATGAACCACTGATATAGGATGTTCTGAAGGGGTTTAATGGTTTAACGGGGCGTATGCGAAAACAAAAGATGGAATTTGATGCCCTCACAGAGTTTTTCTCATCCCTCAAATACGCCAAGCGCCGCTACCCCATGATCGTTACCTACACCAACAGACATTTGAACAAGATCTCGTCTGATACCGACAAGGCCGAGGAGGTCGAACATTTCAAACGTTTCCTCGTCGCCAATCAGAACCTGGCCGACAAGAAGATGTCTTCCCCTGACTTCAAGACCGGAAAGACGTCCATCACTTTGGCCATGGACAACTTCTCCGACAACGACATCTTCTGGGAGAACATCCTGAAGGTTGAACAGGTCATGTTCCCTGATGGTAAGCCTGCTGAGATGATGCCTGCCAGTGGGGCCACTGGTCTTACTGGGGCGATGGCAGCGTTCGAGAACAACCCCATCATGTCTGATGTGATTCAGCAGGTCAAGACCATGGGCGATCTGGAAGACATCAGCGACATCAATGCCCTCATGTCCAAGCCCGGGTTCCAGCAGATGGTCAGCAACATCAAGAATAACCTCCAGACAGGCAAATACAGTATCAAGGACCTCACCGGCACCGTCGCCAGCGTCATCGGCAGTGTCCAGAACGAGCTCGACGACGAGACGAAGAGCACCCTAAAGGTCGTGACCGACACCATGGGGGCTGTCGAGCGCAACGAGGCAGTCGACATCAACAACCTCATGAACATGGTCAGTGGCCTCAAGCTCGACAACCTTGGTAAGCCATATATTGATTGACAATTTGGATCTAATTATTCAGGAGGAATCATGAGCTATAAAAAACCCAGGTATACTAAAATGTACGCCAGAGCCAACGAACTCTATCAACAACCCATTGAGGTCAAAGTAACGACAACTACACAGGGATCTTCATACGACCCGGACGCGTTTGGACCTGCCTTTTGGTTCACGTTCCATAATGCCACCACAACGTATCCCAACAGACCAACTATCTTTGTTCAAGACGGTATGAAGAAGATCATCGGCAACATGCCACTCCTTATCCCGTGCCTCGCCTGTAAGGAACACTTCTTTGCGTTTTTGAAGACGGTCGACTTAGACCAAGCCACATCATCACGGGAGAACCTCTTCAAGTTCTTTGTCGATGCCCATAATTACGTAAACAGACGTTTCATGAAGCCAGAGATGTCACTATCTGACGCAAAGAAGATGTATGGCTTCGACAAACCAGGAGTCGGCTCAATGGTCCGTATCACGTATTCGTAAGGCGACACATCGTTTGTTTGAAAAATACTCGTTTGGTAACCCCGAGAGGTTACAAAACCCTAGCGCTTGCAGTCGGCGACCACTTCCATTTATGATGAATTTATGATCTTGACGGTTACACCCTTCTTCATGGTGCCCCAGTCGCCTGCACGACTCATATCCACAAGACTGAGTTGGTCCTTATCGTTCAGGGCCAGCACGGTGATCTGCTTCACATTGGTAACATTCTTGATGGCGTTGGCGATGCTATTCTCGACCTCAGCAGCAGACATCATCTTGAGAGGCTTCGGGATAGGACATGATCCACCCTTGCACTCCTTCTTCTTGGGTATGGTCACATTATATTCCTTCAAAACCTTGGTGAGCTCAGCGCTCTCGCCGTTGTATGGAACGATCAATATACTCATTTTGTCTTTGTTGGTCTATACATAACCCTCTTCAAAAGATCTATTCCTGTTTGGTCTTTACTTCTCTCCTCAGGATTTCCCCTTCTTCTGTTTGGATGATGAGGGTCTTGTCAAGACCAAGCGCCTCTGGTCCCAGATCTTCCTGTTCATACAAGAGGAATGGTTTGGCATCGTCCATGTAACACTCCTCGTAGTTATCGTCCACTACAGCTATAACCTCATCTTCACGCTTCTTGACGATCAGCTTAACCTTCTCCCCATCAATATAGTGAGTCAGTAGAAACCTGTCATTGCCGAGGGGGATTGCGGTCTTGTGCCACCACTGCTCCAGTTTGGTGACCTTCTTTTTGTATAATTCCATGGCTAACATCTTGATGAAGAAGATGGCCCATACGGTGGCGGTATACCAACTACGGGTGATGTCATGAAGAGCCACAAAAGCGTCAATATGGTCCTTCAATAGTGGCCAGTAGATGTCCTTCACGGCAAAGAGGTTGATCAATGTAAATAGGTAGAAAATCATAGTCACGAACATTTTCTATTACCGTGGTGGTGTTAAATCATTTATCTAAGTCTATGTTATGAGGTCTGATGGCTCATATCAGATCATCAACTCAATAGGAGGTGCAGATGGATAGGGTTGCTCATATTGATCTTTAGATCTTGGACCTCTCAGGGATCGTCTAACAGTTGCTGTTCGTTCCGGCCTCAATGGTCCTGACGTACCCCATAGTTGATGTTCGTTGGTGGCACCTGACATGCTGTCCATGCGTCTGTGTCGTTGGTATGTTCTGGGTGGAACTAATGGTTGTTGATCTGGTACAACGGACTCTGTTGTAGGTCGTGTCGATGTTGGTCTCAAGACAGTGATGATCTCCGGTTTACTCTGATGAGGTAACCTCTCATGTACTAGTGCTATGATCTCGGGGTCGTCTGTTCGCTCGTATACCAAGTCAAAGAAGGTTAGACCACCATAGAAGGTCTTGAACCAATTGACCTTGCCTCTAGCAACGATCTCCTTTACGAGGACCTTATCATTCAGATTATCAGCGAGCAGCTCCGTGAAGTCGCAGTACTTGTACATGAGGTCCACTATCCACTTGTACTTATCAACAGAGTTTATGCTAGAGGGGGTAGTGAGGAAGGTGAAGACGTTCTTGACGTTGATATCACGCTCGTGGAGGTTCTTGAGAATGTCGATCGCCGCCTCTTCCGTCGCACAGGTAAGCAGCGCCTCCTCGTCTGTGTTGAAGATAGGGTGTTGACATAGTGGACACTGGGGCTTGTAGATACCGTCTATACATGAGGCATGGAAGACGTGCTTGCATAGGAGCTTGCGCCCAGGACCCATACGTCTGGAGCCTATCCTCAGATCAATGATCTTGATCTTACTCAAACAAATAGAACAGGTTGGTTGGAGCTTCATTTTATAACATCAGGTTATAAATTTAGGTCAGTTGGAAATAGATATGGACATGATCAACAAGTTCTGTATGTTATGAGTTAACGATTTATGTGGGTATCAGAAAATGAACTTGGAAAATATCATAGTGTGTGCGATATGTCTTGTCGCCATCGCCATTGTGGGTTACTTCATGTACACCAAGGTTACAGCTCAGAACCAGGAGATGTTCAAGCTCTCCAAGCGTTGCGAGGCAATTGAGATGATGTTCGCCAGACCCCCTCCTCCCGATGACCTTCAGGCCATGTATAGACCCAAGTACGTAGCCGAAAAACCTGTCAGCGATCATCCTCAACAACCTCATGATCAAGGATCATATGAACAGCCATACGACAGACCCTCTCCACGATCCCCTCCGTGCGAGTCGGCCATGTGCGACCTGGAGCCGCTCCGCATCGACACAAACGAAGATGAACTGGAGAATATCGTCAACGCTGAACTGATCAAAGTCATCGAAGAGGGCAAGGCGTCACCGAAGAGGAAACGAACAACGAAGAGCAGTGCACGACCTTGCGGGGCTACGGAGGCGACCTTCGGTCGCAGCGACCGAGCGGCTCCGCCGGCCGAGCTCCGCTCGGTAAGGTCGCCGGCGGCCGAGCTCCGCTCGGCAGGTCGCTCGCTTACTGAGTGACGTAAAAAAGAGTATTTATAGATTAATGACTTCATCAATTACTCATTAGATGACTGTGGGTTTAAAGGGCTCTAAAGATCACTCCTGTGAGTAAAAACATGTTGTTGTATTCTAAATTGTATGACTTGCTAACAGGCCGAAGTACGAGTGGTGGCAGACCCGCCCTCAGATGTACGGTGAAGGAGCTCTACGGCCGGAACGACAAGCTACGCTACGTACATTTCAATACGGAGAACGGCACACCATGCCTCCTCTACATACCGTCAAAGCACGAGATCAAGATGGACACAAGGAAATTTCTATCCTTGTCAAGATGGAGGGACAATGAAGTTAATTTTGAGGCTGTTCTGGCCGCTGACCCAGACGTGTCCATTGTTAAGGAGGTGCATGCCACGTCGACACCCCAAGGCCTTGTCGATCTTATCAAGCGCCTCGAGCCGTCCCTCAAGTCCATCCCATACAAGATAGGAATCATCTCCGAGGAGTACTTGATTGTGCTTGACGAAGACGGGGAGATTGACATCTTCTATGCAAACGGGCCGAAGGAGACCAAGCTGTTTGTTGTCCTTGATCTTGGGACACTGCTCTTCAAGAACGTCATACCTGAGTTGGAGAGGGTTCATAAAAACGTGGTCAAGCTCATTCAGGACTCAACTGATAGGTACTGGGACTCATTGCTTGAGCTCCTCAAGAAGTGCCACCAGATGAAGATTGTTACCAAAGGTAAGCAAAACCTGAGCGGAATGGGTTTGATAGATCAAAGTATGAAGGTAGGTATGTCTCACAAAGCCATCAAGTTGGCTCTCGAGTGTTGCTTCGACGACCCATAAAGATATTGAGTTAAAGAGCTTGAGTTAAAGATAACCATAATAAAGACAACTTGTAATTAACCATGTCAACCTTGAATTTATTAACCCCTCCTAACACCCCAGAAGAGTGTGCCGCACCTCTGTTCCCTATCGATCTTGAGCTAGTCACTTTTGGCTCATACCAAGATATAGAGTTCAGGGGGCGCAAGACCAAAGAAGACATCAAGGTGAAGGTCACTGACCTCATTGCCAAATTCAAACTAAACACGGCATATATAAGGACAGTAAACCAATATCTAGTTGTACACTCTCTACGGGACATCTATAGATACGACTTCAACCACAACGTTGGACAGGAGCTGTACGGCCCAGACTTTGACCTTTTCTCAGATTACGCCCAGACGCATGAACTGTACATCAGATACAAAGGTCTAGATATATTAGCTCATAACGTGCCCAAGCTGGCACCATTCCGAGACTGGCTCGAGAGCATGATGGACGTAGATCTCCATTGTTATGAGGACATAGATTACGATCTGTTAGGCTTGTAAGTTCTTATTGCGGTAGCCGAAGGTCCAACCATCAAAATTTATAACCACTAGTGGTTATAAAGTGTCGCTGTGAAGTCCATAGTCTGTCCGCTGCGGGGCTAGCGACCTTCGGTCGCTCCTAACTGTCCTTGTTGATCTTGATCTTCTGTTCCTGTACCACGTCGCTGGTCTTGTTGAGGAGCTGCATGGTGAAGTCCTCGTCGTCGATACCTCGCGAGTAGAGCATGTCACGCACGCGCTGCTCATGTTCCTTCTTGCTGAGGTTGATCTTCTTCTCGTGGCTCGCCAGCGTGATGTACGTGTTGTCGTCGACGCGAATACCCGGCTCGTTTAGTTCGTTAAGGTAGTTTTGGATCTCTTTTACCAACTCTTTTTCCTGCTTTCGTAGTCCATTTATCATCACTTGGTAGTCCTTGATCTTGGCCTTGGTCTGAATCAGGGCTTTGATCGTCGCTTGTGTTGTCGTCATCTTTTGAGTACTCCTCCAGTGACTTTAAACCGTATGCATCGATGTAGATCTGGCGTTCATTTTCCTCAAGCATGTCAGGATGTAGGCCGTCACGCAACATCAACCTTATTTGAGCAGCGACCTCCATATTGATGGTGTGAGGGTTAGGATCATTGGCCTTGTCGTATAAGCTCTGGGCCATCTTCTGATATCGATACAGTTTGTCGGGGTCCATACGCTTGATAGTCTCTTCAATTGCGGCGTCATTCCAGAGCGACTGATCATTGATTTGGCTATTCATTTTTGTATACCCTAAGATACTACTTAACCCATTCTGTTAATTTAACCCCGAAGGGTTAAATTTAGATGGAGGGAAGTCCTCCTGCGACCGTGCGCTGTTGGCCTAATAATAAAAAGTACCGCATCCCAGTTTATTCTGAATCGTCAGAGTCGTCCTTGATAACCTTCTTTGTGGTCTTCTTGGTGTCCTTCTTGTCGTCATCGGAATCAGAGTCAGAGTCATACAGCTTACTATTTGACTTCTTCTTGTCAGCTGACTTGTTCCTGAGGCGAGCAGGCATGATGATGTTGCGCTTGACCTTGTACTCGCTGAACTCGCTTATCACGGCCTCAGCCAGCTTCACCTGTAGGTAAGGCTCCGTTCCCACGAAGACACTGTCAATCACGAGCATGGCTGTGGCTTTACAGTTGAACTCCTTCTTCTCAAGCGTCTCTACGGTCTCGTCCTGGTCGAGGTCCCTGACGCCCTCTTCTTCGTTGTCGTCTAATATGTGGAACTTGGTCTTCATGAAATTGTTGGCTGTGACGACTTTGGAGTAGACGTAGACCGAGTCGATGCCGTTCTCCTGCTCCTTCCTCTTGATGATCTCCATGCCATCGACGTTGATGAGCCACTTCTTCTTGTCGCGCTGCTTACCGAGGGCATTGATCATATCGGATTCCTTCATGAGCTCCTTGACTTTTTCAGTGATGTCCTCCAACATCTTGATGGTCTCGTCTTCGACCTTGATGTCCTCGGCATCCTCTTCACTGATATCCTCACCTTTGGCTATGGCCTCGCGAAGCTTCCTGTTCACCATGACAAAACACATCTTGGGGGGAGACGTATCTTCGCGAGCCATCTCAGGATTGGCAGCACCGAGATTGGCCTTCATACCATAGCGTGAGATACCGTACGAGAATAGCTCGGATGTCTGAATCTTGAGTTTGTCCTGTTTTTCCTTTCCATTTTTGCTATATTTGTACTTGATGTTGAGCCAGATACCTTTCTGCCCGGGGGCAGGGGCGTACTTGGGTAAATCAAGGACGATGTTTTCTACATTGAGTTTGTGAAATGCGGGGTCTTGTTCAGCGGAGATAACGTTGACTATTTGGTTAGACATGATTGCTTTATTCTTTTCTATCATCATTACTATTCATAATTCAATTTTTTTGAGTATATCCTTCTTTACAATCAACTCGCGATGGTCACCGGGCAGCGACCGAGCGGCCCCGCAAGCCCGTTAGGGGGTTAGAGATCTAACTCTTGATGAAAAATGGTTAAAACGATTTCTATCAAGGAATTGAACATAGACTCCATCAGACCAAATGCCGAGAGCCTCAAATCCAACCTGGGAGGATCCAAGATCACCATCATTGGCAAACCCGGCTCAGGCAAGTCCGTTTTGATCAAGCATCTTCTGTACGCCAAGAAGCACGTCATCCCTACTGGCCTCGTCATCTCAGGTTCCGAGGACAGCAACAAGTTCTATTCACGTCTCTTTCCAGACCTCTTCATCTACGAGAAGTACAAGAAGGACGTGGTCGCAGACTTCATCAAACGTCAGAAGCTCGCCAAAGAACATCTACCCAACGCCTGGGCAGTGCTTGTGATGGACGACTGTATGGACGACGTCAAGATTTTCAACGACCCCTTGCTCCAGGGACTCTTCAAGAACGGGCGGCACTGGAACATGTTGGCCATCTTCGCAAACCAATATGTGTTTGACTTCAAACCCAACATCAGAACCAACATAGACGGTGTGTTCATCTTCAGGGATCCCAATCAGGCCAACCGCGAAAAGATCTACAAGAACTTCGCCAGCATCATCCCCTCATACGCCATCTTCTGCCAGCTCATGAACGAACTCACCACCGACTACACGTGTATCTACATCAACAACCAGATCCAGAGCAACGAGTGGACCGACGCCGTCTTCTATTTCAAGGCAGACCAAGTCCCGGACTTCAGGTTTGGATGCGACGACTACCTCCAGTTCGCAGATATGCGCCAGCGTGACGAAGAGTAAACATATATCTAATCATGTCATAACCCCTGAGGGTTACGACTAACTTACAAATCTAAACTTACTATCAAATCTAACTACTAAGGCACATATGGTACATCTGAGTATTCTTGATTACAGGTATGGGTTGATTTTTACTCCCTCGGTTCCGCTGTCTTCATCTTCGTCTTCGTCATTGTCATTGACTGGAAACTGACTGCACGTCTTGTGAGACCAGTACTTACCTTTCTGGAGCTCACCCCATTGCATGATGAAGTGCTGTCTGACGGCGCTCCTGGTCGGGGTGATGTAGTTGGGGCATTCCTCCCTGAACCACTCCTTGAAGTGAGAGTAGAGTGTGGCAGGAGTGAGCCTGGAATCCGGCTTCGCGAAGATGCATTGCTCCTCAAACCGCTTGTAGATGTCGTTCTCCTGCCTGTATGTGTCAGTAGCCACCTTGACCTTCTCAGGCTCCACGGGCTCTAGTTTCCTGATGGTGCGCCATCTCTGAATGAGGTACCAGGCCAGCGGCTGCGCCATCCTCGGAATCTTGTTTGTGAAGTTCTTGTCCATGGGGAAGATCTTCTGATTGATCTGTTCTTCAACGTCTTGGGGGCACTCATTCTCAGGTTTGAAGGTGCTCTCAAAGGGGATGACACGGATCCTGTTCCACGTCGCTTTGTCTGCGTCCTTGATGGCTGGAAGCTTGTTGCAAATCATATGCAACTTGAACAGAGGCTGGATCTCCCTAGTCTCCTTACCCTTCTGAAACAGGTCACGGGCCCAGTACGAGTCGTTGCCAGTCAGAGCCTTGAGCGTACCTGAGCTGATCATCTCGTCGGCGTTGGGCTCGTCCATGACAGCCCACCTCACACCATCACCAGCGCGAGCCATCTCAGGATTGGCAGCACCGAGATTGGCCTTCTTACCCGTGAGGAGAGATGTACTGAACTTGACGGCCAGCTTACCGAGCATCTTCTCAAAGAAGGTCTGCGTGACCGTCTTGCCGTTGTTGCCCTCGCCGGTCCAGAACAGGATGACCTTGTGGTGGTTGCCTCCCACAAAGACATGGCATGCCTGGTCCAGAAAGTAGTCGCGGACCTCATGGTCTGGGAAGACCTTCTGAAAGAAGTCGTCTACCTCCATCACATCTGGGTGGTCAAATGAGCCGTAGTCTGTGTATTCAATAGGTAGCGCCACTGAGATGTAGTCCTCTGGGTTACCGTCTCTGAAGTTGTCGTTCTCAAAGTCGTAGACGCCGTTCTTGAAGGCGACCAAGTATGGATTCTTGTTTAGGAGGTTGTGGAAATCAGGGTTATAGAACACCTCTTGCGACTCTACCATCACAGCGTTCTTGAAAGGTGTTGCTTTACACTGTCTGACGAGGTTGTTGATCGTCTTGAGCTTCTTCTCACAGTCCTTCTTCTCAGGGTCGTCTCCGTCCAGGTCTTCTAGCGTGCTGTAGATGTCGCGACGCTTAGACTTGAGCTGCTTGATGATGATGCCGTTTTCGTCAGATATGCGTTCGCGGAGCCTGGTGCCTCTGTCTAGGGGCTTCCAGATATGGTCCTTGTACTGGTACCATTCCTTGTTGCTGATTGAGGTACACACAAACTCGTTGTCGTACTCGTTGTTCAAGATTTTGGCAACGTCGGTGTGGCATCCGTTGACGGCCTCGATGACCAGGTGTTCGGTCTTATCTTCTATCATCTTCTCATATTCTTCGGGGCTGTCCAGCTTGGCGTAGAACTTGAGCGTGGCGATCGTGAGACTACTGGGGCGCATCTTCTGCCAGAGGGACAGGCACTCGCTCTCGTCGAACTTATCGCTCTGCTCGGAAAACTCGAGCCACTGCGAGAAGCCGTCGTCGTCACCACCGCTGATCTGCCAAAGACAGAACCCGACGCGCAGCCAGGTAGAGCGGTCATCGGCGCGTGAGGAGTTCAACATTTGGATGAGCTGCTGTGCATCCTGGAGCTGCTTCTCAACAGAGTCATTGTCGTATTGCTTCCTCTTCGTTTTGACCATCTCAAAGGTCTTCATAAGGGGAGTGGTTACACTGGGTTTGGGGTTGTAGAAGTAGTGATCTGCTCTGTCGTAAAGGAAGATGGAGAGGATGCGGGGCAGCATAGCCTTCACGTTGCCTTCACATTTGACGTCATCTTTTGTCTCACCTAAGTACCTGCTACAAACGTAGTCGCTCAGCCCTTCCTCAAGGCTGACCTCCTCCGCATCTTTAAGGAAGCACTTGGTTGCTTTGTATGGGGCATTGTTTTGTTTCCTAGAGCCGTAAAGGAGCCAGTGGACGTTGATGGAATTGGTGTCTAGGAAGTCCTTGGCGCCGATGTTGTCGAACAGGCCGTTGATGCGCTCCTGCACCTTGGGGATGATGTAGACCTCTAGCACCTTCTTATCAAGGAACAGTTTGGGGAAGTGGAGATGGAAGCCGTTCTTTATGTACTTCTCTCCGCATATATCGGTCTCATAGGGCTTCTTCTCAAGTAGCACGCACGTGTATGCGCTGTCTCGCTTGTCAGCATCTACGTTTGCGAAGTCTACAACCTCATGGATTGCCTGTTGGTACGCACTGACGATCTCTACGACCTGATCATCGGTGTAGAGGTGGCGCTTCTCCTCGTCCTTAGAGAGGACTGACTTCTTGACTCTGAGGTCAATATCAACCAGGATGGGTGTCTCCTTGCCTGGGTTTTCAGCGAGATACATAAGCTTCTTTTGAGACAAGTTGACATTGTATATCTGCCAGAAGTCCTTCATCTTTAACCCGAAGGCATAGGTGCCTCTTGGGGTGCCCATTGACACATGTGTATGGGCGGGGTCATTGGGTGCTTTCATTTCCCGTAGGAACTCATTGAGGGACATGGCGTGATGATTCTTAGTATTACTCATCCTTTTAATATATTAGATTGTTCGTCAATAAATCTATTCAAATTTTGCCACGAAATGGTTGATTTTTCATTATCTGATAGATAATGAACACTAGTTATAATACCGAAGGTACCGAGCTTGCGGGGCGGACGGGCGACGGAAGGCGGGGCAGAGCCCCGCAAGCCCGCCGGCGACCGAAGGTCGCTAGCCCCGCCTTCCGTCGCTCGCCTTCGTAGATCATATCATCTTGAGGATGGTCTTGACCTTCTCAATCAGGGCTATGTGGTCATCAGAGGACACGCCGTTGTTCTTGTGTGTCTTGACGCCCGCGTCCCCGAGCTCCTTCACGACGTCGACGCCTCCATTTGCGACCGGTGAACTGAATACCTCTTCTACCATCAGATTGTTACCACCGTCAGCCGATCGCTTCGGTCGCTCGACATAAGACTTGACTCTATTCAGGTGCTTAGCATAGTTCTTGCGGAGGCATCTGATAACGACATACCCGGCCCCCCTGAGATGAACGGGCAGCGCCGACCGAGCTTCAGAATGGAGTTCACTGGGTGCAGGTAATCTAACGAGGTTAACTACCTCCTCGCACCCTGAGTTTGGCGCTACCTTGCTGGTCACCTCTGCGACGCGCTCGCTCACGATCTCTTCAATGAGGAAGGTGAGGTTGTCCGTCTTCCGGGACAGCGCGTCGAGCTGTCTAGACGTTCTGTTGAGCTTGATCTGGGTAGAGGTTTCCTCTACCGATTTGGTGAGAACGAGCATGTGCGCTACGCGCCCCAGCTTGATAAAGAAGGCCCTGAAGATTTTGTTGCAGATGATGCACAGATCTTTGAGACAGTGCCCTTTCACCATGTACATACTCTCTGGGTTAGTCTCCAAAGAGAGCTTGTAGTCGGCGTCTTTGTGGAACATGGTGAAGAGGATATGCTGATATAATTGATTGAGATTGAGGTTGGTATCCTGAATGAGCCAAGTCTCGATGAATGGTTCATCAAGGAGGAACCACGACTCGTCAAAGTCTGGTTGCCAGAATAGCTTCAGAAATTGGATGTCGTGGTCCTTGAACTTGAAGGTCTCCTGCATGTACTGCTCATTGAGGTACACGAGCTTGAGGGGGTTGTTTAACAATTGACTTACGGTCTGATACATTTTCTCTCACCTTATAGATCGGCTGTCTTTAATTCGTCCTAGTAATCGTCTTATCGTAAAAATTTAACCCCGAAGAGTTAAATTTCAAGTCCGATGATCTGGACGGTGGCCTAATTAAAATAGTGGGTGGACATCACTTGGTCTTACATTTCCCTCATACGACGTTCTCGCTCTGCGTCCTTGTCCTTCTTCTCATACTCTGCAATGAGTTGATTGAGGTAAGATGGCTTCTGCATCGCCAGGATGTCTCTAATCCTGAGACGGTCAGTTTGGCGACGACGCCCTGCCCTCACCGACTCACTAAAGTGCATGTGAATCTCTTTGAGCATCTTGTCCTGCTTGGGCGACATTGATGGGTCAGCAAGGTTCTTCTTGATGTATCTGATTTGGTACTTCTGGAAGAGGTCCTCGACGACCACGCGCCAGATGTAGTTGAGCAGGGGCTCTGCGTTGAAGTCGTACATATCGCAGAAGTCTATCAACATCTGGTTGGTTTGAGCGGTGGTCTGTTGGTTGGTTCCTTGGCCTAGATGAATGAGGGTGTTCTGGTACTCAAGTTCAAGGAACCTGAACCTGATGCTTGATGTGTTGCCCCTGAGGCCAAAGTAGTACTTGTAACGGTTGGTCAAGATCTTGAAATGCTTGTCGTCGCGACCCTGCTCGCTCTGGATGGCGATGAAGCCCTGAATGCGCTTGATATCGATGTTGTCGAGCGCCTGTAGCATCTCCCTCATATCCTCAAAGAACAGCTCCTGAGGCTTTGGAACCATGAAACCATCCAACACAACGTCTTCAGTAAGAGACAGGTTGTTGTCCTTGTCAAAGACGCCAATATTGAAGAATCGGGGCGAGTTTGTGAGGCAGACGATGCGCTCCTCTTTGCAGGGTTCGATCAAGAACATGTACTTCTTGGATTTGTCGAGGTTGGCCTCGTAGATTTTGTTCAAGTACTCCCTCGCAACCTTCTTCTTCTCTTCAAAGGACTCCTCTTCATCCTCAAAGAACTCTTCGTCGCTGAGGGCTCTGATGTTCTCCCGGACTGCGTGGGCAAAGTGAAGACCAAATGTGGTCGTCTTTGCTGCCCATTTGCTGTTGAAGGCGTCCAGGCGTCGGTTTGTGGAGGTGTACCATTTTCCGCCGATGTTGAACACTCTGAGTAGGGTACCCTCGTGCGCCTCAAAGAACCTACACTTCTCAAACTCGAGCCCCTCATAGTTGGTCTGGGTGAGCTCGATAGAGTAAGGGTAGCCCTCGAAGAAGAGCTCGTCGCCATTAAAGACGTAGCTCTTGACGTTGGTGCTGTGAGGTATGCATCGCTGGTCTCTGTACTCTGCGGAGTACAACTCGACGGATGGTCGCTCCTTATCCACGTCTGGTTGCTTCTTCATCAGCTGCTGTTGAACGATCTGCTTGGTGATCTTCTTAGAAGTGGTTGCTGACATATTTGTAGCAATAGTGTTGTTGGACGTAGTCATTTTGTCTATTACTTTATGCTCATAAATGTGTTTATTAGATATTCAACTCTGGAGCAATCAAATTTTTCGCCTGATCAAGCACACCCAATGCATCTACCTCCCTCACGATCGAAACAGGCACAATCACCTTTTCAAGGTTGATGAGGTTGACGTCCCCGGGGATGAGCAGCTCTGCCGAAGACGGGTCTATGTCTTCGATCTCGTCTTCCTCGATGTTCGCGAAATAGGTGATGCCCTGTTTGCCTGTGATCATGCTGGTGAGGCAGTGGCCGTGGGGGCCGAACACAAAGCCGTTGTTCACGACGCTGTTAAGCGTCCAGGTGTCGTATTGGGAAAGCAAGTGAGGTGAGAACAACATCTGGATAGGTTTGAGTGGGTTGTGGACCGGGTCACCCCTGTCTGTGCTGAGTCTGAAATAGACGCCTGCCGCCTCAAAATTTCTTGAGCATGCATTGTTTGTGTACTTGCTTGTGCATGGTTTGCCAAGTGTGATGTCTCTGGGTGCCACCGAGTAGCGATTGTGATGTTGACCTTCATTACATACGTGCCACTGAGAGCGGCCGCGCTGGTCGAGGACGCGGCCAATCCCCAAGATGTTCTTGAGGGCGAGAGGTGTGGTCGCGTGAACGACAGCGCGGACGGAACGGATGGCGCTACGAAGGCGACCTTTGGTCGCTGCGGTGCCGGTGCTAATTGACATTTTTACTTGTTACATTAGATATTTACAGATATATTCATAATGTCTTACAACAGAACTGAGCAATTTCAATTTTTCACGATTGGTCTGACCCGACAACGGCGTGTCTTCGCCGATATATAGCTCATCGACAGGGTATGGTGAGACGTCAGCTTTGATAAGGGATCCAAAGTGCCTCAGAAGGCGGTCGTAGAAGGCGATCTCTGTTTCAAAGAGCTCGGAGTTGTTTCGAACCCAGACGCAGAGATGTGAAGGCACGTACAGTTCACAGCAGTCGCAGAACGCATGTGATGTCTTCAGGATAACGGATTGTTTGGGCTTGTACGTCTCAATGTACGGCCTCAATGGTTCAAAGAAACCTTCAAGATTGTCAGTCTTTAGTTTACACTTCAGATTCCTGATCACCTCAATGAGCCTGTCCATTGAGTTGATGTGTGATGCCAGGAACGTTGAGTACTCGGCCAGCGAGCGTTCGTCACCGATGTCGATTTCATCAGTTGCCAAACGTGTTAAGTACATAGTATTTACTTTACCCCATATTTTTGGAGGCAAATTTCAACTTATAAGTACATGAAGTCAGCCATGATAAGCTTGCAAACAAAGACCTTAAGGAACGCATGTGGGCTAAAGGCAACCATCCTTTCAGAAAATGTTAGCCATTTCATATCCCTCCAAGCAATCAAACTCAAACTCAAATGAACGTCGCGTCATCCTCATCGGGTTCGACAACGATCACGTCAAGGCAATCCTGGCCGAAGAGGACGTCACCAAGCTCGTCATCTTCGACGACACCGACACCGCCCGCGTCAAGTTCGAGAAGGTCTATCCTGTCTACAGGGATAGGATCACCCTCTACGAAGGTGACATCGAGAGCAACATCAATGGATATTTTCAATTACGTGAAAAGGAAGGCATCACTCCTGAGATGCACAGAGTTGAAGTTCATAATGACCACTTGCCGATCTTCAATTGAGTCTCCCCCCAACATGCTTTCGTAACCCTTGTGGGTTACGAATTTTAATCACCAATACAAAATGGCATGTTCTAAGATTCAATTATGGGATTGGAAAAAAGGTGGTCAAACCAATATCAATCTGGGCGGTGGTGCTCAGATCCCAATGAACTACTTCTCATGCGGTACCTACTACTTTGACGGCGAGTACCAGGTCGTCAAGTTCCCCAAAGGTATGCAGCTCTACCACGGCTCAGGAGCCCTCGCCAATGCCAACGTCGAGTTCCCAGCCGGTATCGACTTCTACAAGCCACACAGGATGGGCGCACCTTCGGGCGTCAATAAAAGTGATCTCATGAAAGACGTCGTAGACCAACCCAGTCAGAGCGTCGCATTTGAGACGACCAAGTTCTTCAAGGTGTCACCCGGTTGGTTCGGAACACCCGAGACTGCGGAGACGTACTCGCTCCAGAACCCCAACTTTGCAAAGACGTGCGGCAACAAGTGCGTCAACGTCTACGAATTGAAGGAAGACTGTATCTTCTTTCTCCTAGACAACAACTTCAATATCTGGCGCCTCCTCAACGACCCCAATGTACCAAACAAGAACAAGGAGCAGCTACGCTTCATGTTCGACCTGGAGAACCTTGAGGCAGACTACTCAGAGAACGAGTTTGGCAACATTAGCATCAAACGTAAGAAGCGTCGATCCTATAGAGACATCGACCTACCCTTCACAGACTGGCTCTGCACCTACATCCCCAAAGACTACGCTGGCTACGCATCCAACACACCAGTTGAAAATAAACAGATGTACTTTCACCTAGAGTTCATGTTCTGCAACCCCCTCAAATGGCTCAAGAGGAACTTGACAAACCCTTTAGACTGGCAACACGCCAACCTGAAGGACGCACCTGTTGAGATAGCCCAGCTTCTTGACCAGATGGCACTCTACAAGTCCACAAATGTCGACTTCCATGCAGGTAACCTACTTGAGCATTCTATATGGTCACTCCTCTTTGCCGAACAGCTCGTCTTGAATACACCCAAATACGGCATCCCAGACCTAGACGTCCAAAAAAAGATAGCGGCAACCGCCTTCATCCACGATATCGGCAAGATGGCACCCAACAGTGATCGCGTAACCAAGAGGAGCCATGACTGTGTCTACTTCTCAATCCCCGAACACCCCGAGCTCGGAGGTGACTACATACGCGGCACGCGACCCTTACCCATCCTCGACAAAAACATGAAACAGATAGATTTCTTCAAGATCAATGACCTATTGGGTGAGCTGGGCTTCAACCAGGAGGACCTCCCTATATGTGCCAGAATCATCGACCTCCATTGGGAGTTGGGCAACTACATCCAAAAATGGCAAGGATATGATGACCTCAAGACCGTTGATGATTACATTGACCATGTAGGATCATCTGAGCCATTCACCTTCTTCTACGCCCTCGTCATTGTGTCCGTGGCAGATGTGTTGGCGAGCCAGCCCTATGGCATGAACAATCTCACTGCTGAGCTGAACCACCATTCACGCTTCTTCCCGTTCATCAGCAACGTACCCAAGAAGTACAGAGGGGGCGACCTCGCAGATGTGACGGCTGAGAAGCGCAACGCCTTTGCCGAGCGCGTCCTGGACAGAGTGCTTGAGAGACAGGGGCAACTGGATGCAAGCAACGAGTCCATGGAAATATAGTGATAAGGGCCGCAGGCGCCGCCTTCGCAAGGCCGCTAGCTCTCTAAAGGCAAAACATATGTGTATAAAATGGATAGAAAACATTGCCTACTCTTGTACTCAAATTACTCTCCTGCCTCGAAAGCCCTGCTGTCATACATCAAAGAACTACCACTCGATTTCCCAAAGGTGACCGGTATGTCTATGATCTGTATAGACAACGAGCGATTCAAGGAGACACTCCAGAAAAACGGTATTGAGTATGTACCCACTCTACTAGTCGAGTATTACCAAGGTGTCACCCCAAACCAGGTCAAGCAGAAGTTTGAGCGTGACTACATATACATGTGGATTGACCAGGTCATGAGTGAATTACCACAGACCTCTCAGGCTCCTGACAAACAATCCGTGCGACCAGGTGGCGCCCACAGGACAGATCTCTCCTCTGTAGGTAGACAGGGCCAACAGTCAGCATCGGCGGGGCGGAGCCCCGCCCTGCGACCTTCGGTCGCTGAATCCGAGGTTGTTGACATACCGCCTCCACCCCAAGACGATGTTCCCCAAATCCAGAAGAAGGAGAAGGTGGATATCACAGCACTGGCGCAGCAGATGGCCAAGGACCGCGACTCGTACATATCCGACACCACTCCGACTCACAAGAAGAAGTAACTGTTTACCTAATTTACCTAATTTATCCTGAACAAAAAAAATGGCTGATAGAATCGCAAACCTGTCACCGTCCCAACAGGAGCAGCCCTCGGAGATTGACGTCAACATCATGAGAGACGTGTTCGGGGATGGGAAGGCCGTAGCAAAGTCCCTACAACTCAAAAAGATCATCATCCCCGCCATCCTGTTCGTGGTGCTCAGTCTGCCAATTGTTGACAACCTCCTCAAAAGCGTGGTACCTGACTCTGAGATGGTGATTATGTTCGTGAAGACGCTCATCTTCCTTATTGTCCTGGTCTTACTCCAACTTGCATCAACCTGAGGCTTCGGCTCGGTAAGCCACAGGCCCCTAAAGAAACTATGGAGATATATAAAATGTTCCTGACACCCAATGATTTCGCAATCCAGAACGGTGAACTCGTCAGACACAACGACCAGGGCTACTCGTTCGTGTTCTTCTTCACGAATGACTGCACCTGGTGTGACGACGTCAAGCCGGCATTCAATTACCTTTCCAAAATGATCAGAGGCATCAATTTCGCCTACATGGACGTTGCTCAGAACAACTGGAGACTGAGAGATATGTCGTTCAGGACCAGGACGCCCATCAAGTACGTCCCCCTTCTGCTCCTGTTTGCGAACGGACGGCAAATAGGCCAGTTCTCCCAGGACGAGGACAACCCCAAGAATAACATCGCCAAGATGCAGAGATTCATCATGATCAATACGCAACGCCAAGGCCAGTCCACACGCGGCGCAGACCCCTCAAGTGACGACATCCCCCCATACTCAATCGGCATCCCAGGTAACCTCGCGGCCAGAAAGGTCTGCAAGCTCTACGACAACGCATATATGAAACAATAAAAATTCTGAATTTCTGTAACCCCTCGGGGTTATAGAATAAAGCGTCTAAGGTTTTTGTGGTGGCTTTGGTCCTGGTCCTGGTCCTGGTCCTGGTCCTGGTCTTGGTCCTGGCTTTGGCTTTGGCTTTGGCTTTGGCTTTGGTGATCAATCTGATTTGAGGCCTATTCTCTGGAACTGTTCGCTGAGGTTGATATCGTTGAGGTAACATCTGTTGGTACACGCCTTGAGGTTTTTATCCGGGAACGGGATGATTTTGGACTGTCCGGCAAACTTGAGCGTGTTCTTGGGGATCTGATTAATGGGGGCGCCTCCAAAGTAGATCATATCGTCTTTGAACTCATCAGGTATGGTAAATACCAACCTAATCCAATCTTGGTTCTTGACGTTGGCCTCAATGTCTGGGTCCAGAACAAATGACGCGGGCTTGCTGTTTTTGGTGTTGACGATGAGCTTACCGTCCTGGACGTAGACGATCTGGAAATCGTTGGTGCCGTTCCCCGCCATGAAGAGGAGGATACCGTCTCTGGCACCGTCCTTTGGGAACTTGAGATCGACGGAGAGATCGTCCTTCTGACCTTTGGTGAGTCTTGTGAAGCGCGGGTCGAGCTCAACCATCGAGAGGCCGTCAAAGTATGCGATGTCTCTGGTTGTTACGTTCCACCAGACCAATGCAAGTAGTAAAGTGATGATTAGTATAATCAGGATGATCTGAAACATTTTATTTCACGAAGATGATTTGTAAACAACATGAGCCGGCGACACAGAATTGTCCGGTAATTTATCGTCTTTGAGGAGTGCTCGTTGGTGTTCGGCTGCCTCCTCTGTTGAGCTTCTCTTCTTCTTGAAATATGACAGTTGTTGGGAACATCTTGATGATACCTTTCTCGGTGTAAAGCATGCGGTCGAAGCATTGTCTGTACTGGTGTTCCGTCATGTGTCCTCCGTACTCGATCAGAAGTCGCTTATCGGGCGATGGCTCAATGGACACGGGCGCGATGCGTCCGTTCATGTCGCAGACCATATGAGCAAGGAGGACATTGCTGTTCTTGTACATCACGTTCGCACGCTCCTTCTCGTTGATGTAGGCTTTGGCGCAGTTGAAGGAACAGAAGACCCCGTCTGTCGAGTATGTAGTGATTTCTGAGCGGGCTGCGGGGCGGACGGGCGAAGCCCGCCGGCGACCTTCGGTCGCTTGCGGGTCGTTGTCTGGATACGAGAACTTCACTCCGATGGGACACCCGATTGGCTCGTTATCTATGGTGAGCGTGCACCACCAACATCGGTAGCGTTTGCCAGTTGAGAGGTTGACTATAGATGAGACGTACTGGACCATCTTCTTTGTCTCCGTGTCCAGTACCTTGTCTTTGGTTGGCATGTCGAGAGTGGTTACCTTGCGGGTGCGGCGGGGCGTGCGGGGCGGGCTTGCCTTGCGGGGCTCCACCCCCTGCACGCCCGTTCGCTCACCCGTAAGATCGCTTGCACGATTTTTTGAGTTTGCCGTTATTTTGGATTGTTGATTCATGGTTTGTTTTGAGTATGTCTCTATATGGCTAAATTCATTTAATTGTCCTGCATCGCCGACCCTTCGGGCCCCTACCACCAAAATATTCTATCACCTCTATAAAAATGAATCAAGTAGTGTTGACAACTGTACTGATCGCACTTCTCGGAACAGCGATCTACATGGCTTATACATGTGACACAAAAGAAGGATTTTGGATGACCCCCAGCCGACAAGTTAAGGCTGAGAAGATGTTCCAGAATCCAAACACTCAGGACTTCTTTCAGGTTCCCAATTTCCAAGGTATCCTCAGCCCCCGCTTCTCAAACGTTAATTACGGTGCAGACCTGAGGAGCAAGTTCCCCAACTACAACCAAATGGGTGTCCCTCAAGATCCCCTTTCAGAAAAGCCCAACCCTCCAGACCCGCTCAATTACGCGATTGCTGAGGGTATTCCAGGTAGCGGCTTTAACGAAATGAGCGGTGAGGGGTACCAGGGGGCAAACCCTCAATATGGATGGCAGGAGAGTAAATATCTCGGTGTGCCTAAAGTTCCTCTCGACCCTCACAACCCTTATTCAGCGGCGTATACAAACGGGGACTATAACCAAGTCCTTAATATGGCTGTAGCGACAGGGTCAGCTGATGGATGGCCCACAAGTACTGTAGCTGAACCTGATCAAGCAGCTTTTGTGACACAAGACGGAGAAATGAAACAACCTATCGTGTATGACAGGTATATGTACGCCAATAGAAATTCCAGACTACGAGGTCAGGGAGATCCTATTAGAGGAGATTTACCAATTGTACCAATAAGCGGAAACTGGATGATCCCTTCACAAAGTTATAACGCTCTAGAAGTACTCCAACAAGGCGCTATGAACGTTATGGGTGGTGTGAATAATGAGACCAACAATTCCCTTGCCAACCTTATCTACAACTCGTCTGGCGGCACAGACACCACGATCGGCGGTGTCGATATGGCCCAGACCAACATGAGTCATCAAGTCTATGGAGCTGCATCTGCCGCAATGGGAGATGTCCAAACCACGTCTTTCCCTTGAATACATTCAGTCTCTGTAACCCCTCGGGGTTATAGATGTTGAAGTCCTATTATTCTATTTTTTATACCTATCGCGTCTAACTGCACCCACGTATTCCTCTCCATATCTTTCCAAATTCGTCTGTTTCATCTTATCCACAATCTCTTCAACGTGCATTGGATGTTGTGTACCATAACGTGCAACCATGGACGTTTTAGCCTTCTCACGTATTTCAGATGACTCAAAAGGGTTATTAACCTCATAGTTTGTTTGGAGGGTTCCTTTGATCTTCTCTTTCACTTCAGACGCTTGGCATGCCACCTCATTACCATATTTTTCCATGCAAGTTTCACGCCTCAGTTTGTCACTACAACCTGGATCTGGACAGCCTCTACCATCCTCAATCACCTCCTTCTCTCTTATCCAGAATCGATGGCCGGCATCACATAGAAGTGCCACATACTTGGTCCCTTCTCGACGCGTGATGAGTGTGTACTTTCCAACCATCTCATTTGTGGGTTGTAGGCAATGTAAGCACGATGAGTCCATCACATATCTTTGAAGACGACTCTGTGGTATCACATTTTTATTATCACATGACCCACAATTGAAGATGACTACATGTGCGTTTTTGGCCCGTACTATATCCATCTCCTCAATGCCAACATATACATGACCAAATCTCTCAAGATGTACTTGTTCAGGAGTCTTTCCTGATTCAATTAACTCTTGTTCACGGTCCTCTCGTTGCTTACGCCGTGTTTCTTTGAATTTGTTCTTCACAGCCTCGTTTTTCATCGGGCATTTAGCGACCATCTTCTCAGACACGCATTCAGGCCATACACAACCTATGACCTTTTGGGCACTCAAGACCCAATTTAGCTTTTATCTACAATAACCTTCAACCCATTGATGATCTCAGGATCCACTGGCATTGGGTCACAACAGAGATATTGATTAGATTTGATATCGCGTGTGAGAAGACTTGGCGCAATCACGTCCAATGTACCACATGTGGAACATTTAAACTCAATCTTCTTACCTTCAGTAACAATCACATGATTGTACTTTGTTAGACGTTCTGACATAGTGTTTTATATGTGAGATATGCTAACGGTTAGAAAATTCAACTTTTATGACCGAGCTCGTATGATTGTTTTCTATATCCCCTAGGGGATATAGATCTATTGAAACCTACTTAATCAGCTCGGGGTGCCTCGCTCCTCCTGCGGCATGGCAGCTATCGAACACCTGAGTGCATATTCCTTTTGAGCAAACGTTTCTGGTAAGACCATGCGTCCTTGCTCTTCGCGTATCTTCTTCATGTCCTTGCAGCTATGCATACCACAGAAGTCCTTCACACACGTGTCCACGTGCATCCTGAGGAGCTGACCGTAGATGTGCATGATGGCGCATACGTGCTCACGAGGCTCTGTGACCTGGATGTGAGAACGAACGCGTTTGAACATACGACAAGACGGGGTACAGTCGGGTGAGATGCATGAGACAGAGTGACCAACTGTGGTCAGGAAGGGATGGAGATTGCATTTCTTGAGAAGCGATATCACAACAGATTTGAGACGACGCGCATCCTCAATACATTCTGAGTTGAGATGGTTGTCAAAGCATAGAACTATATCTACAAACTGTACGATGCTGTCTAAGATGGTTTGAGGGTGTTGGGTATGAATAACCATGATTTATTTTGAAGGTTGATTGTTGGGGATCTATATTCAACTTCATTAACTTCATTCATCGTCATCTATTGGCAGACTGAGCCCATGTATTTTGTGCTGCAATTTCCCGCGTTTTGCCCATACGCGCGACCAATACTGAAGTAGTTTCCTGAAGAACTTCCGCAAGATCCATCGGAGGATCCATGAGTGAGGGTATCATAGCCGGGTGCCGAGTACGCCGGCACGACGTAATATCCAGACACTGCAGTGAGAGGAACAGGCGGACGGATACCTCTGAATCCTTGGTTGTAGGCTCCCAACTGAGCGTAGTTGCAACCACCCCCGACGTTGGGACCTCCACTTCCATAGCTTCCAATATTATTATTAGTGAGTAAACCAGACATTTTTAGTCATCTAGAAAATAAATTTGAATGCTGGTATGATTTTATTCCCCGAAGGGAATGAAATCGATAGTAGGAGAAAAAAGAATACTTATATAGTACTTACTGATCAAGGTTGTCCGGGACCTCATACTTAAGCCCAAGTTCTTTTGCCATCTCACAGCTGTATTTGTCAAGCGCCCTGACATCAACACCGTCATCTTCATCTTCGATTTCATCATCGTCTCTATGGACCCAACCCACAACCACGTTATTGGCATCAAGCACAAAGCAGCCGTCCAACGGATTGTATTCCACCATCTTCAGACCGTGACGTTGTATAATCTCGTACTTCTTTGTAGTAGCCGGCTCACACAGCTTCTGCTTGGTCTTAGGCTTCTTGACCTCAATATTCAGATCATCCTCGCATTCAGGCTGTTCTGCGGAAGTACCTTCTTGATCCTTCTCATAATTGAGGATGTTCTCAATTACCTGGGCCTTTGTCCCAGACACAGCAAGACCTCGCTCCTTGGCAAGAGCCTTCAGTTCAGGCAACTTCTTCTTACTCAGATCAGCCGAACCAATAGACGTCTGCTCGTCCCTAGGCTTGAGGTCCTTCCCCTTCCCAGATGGCTTACGGGCATCCTTCTTCACCTCTTTCTCAACATCCTTCTTAGCTGCAGCCTTCTTAGTTGCAGGCTTCTTAGTTGCAGGCTTCTTAGTTGCAGGCTTCTTGATTAGTGTGTCGTCATCGTCCTCCGAGTCGCTGTGATCGGATATCTCCTTCTTCTTAGGCTTACCGACAGCTTTGGGGGTCTTCTTAGGGACCTTCTTGGCCACCTCCGAGTCGCTGTCGATGTCTGTGGGTACGTGGTAAGACTCCGAGTCGCTGTCGGATACTGAACACGGTGACTTCTTAGCCTTCTTGGCTGGCTTCTTGACTGCCTGCGCGACGTCACTACCTTCCGTCGCCCCGCTAGCTGCAGCCTTCTCGGCATCATCAAAGAACTGAGCAAAGAGGGTATCCAGTTCATCTGCCTTCACTCCATTCTGAGCCTCGCAGAACTCAAAGAATCCGCGAAGAGAGGAGCCGATACATGAGATGAGAGCATTTGCGTTCATGTTCATTGTCATTTTGATATAGTCTTACTTAGTTAAGTTATTTCCTCATGCTTGATTTTCAACTTCCAACATCAAATATTTCATCAAATTTTCAAATCGTGAGCGACCGAGCGGCGAGAAGTCTTTAATGCGACCACTTGTACACACGGTACCAACGTGCATCGTTCTTGTTGCTAGTCTGCTTATTTCCGAGGATGCTCATCACGAATTTTCCTTTATCTACACCGTCAGCCAACTGGACCAACTCCGCCATCCTGCCCAGACGATCTCTGGCTCGCCCAAGATCATCATTCAGTTCCTTCTTCCTCCCTCTGTAGTCGTTCTCGGTAAAGTATACCACGGCCTCATCGTTCATGAGCTCCCCCTCAGTCTTGTCCCGCATGGGCAGGTACATAGCCAGGATCACGGGGAACACAATTGAAATCTGGTCGTTGTTAAGGCCTGATCTGTGGAGGGTTTGGACATCGTCTGTCCCAGGGCTCCCAGGTATGCCATGCACGCTGTATATGACTTCCAGGTCCGCCGTTGTGGGGTCCTGAAGGAGGAGCATCGTGTTCTTGAAGTCCTGTGCCATGCTCATCATCCATGAGTTTGTCCACACGTTGTTCGCGATAGACCCGTATGATGATATGAGCCTGTTCTGCAGAGACGCATTCCTCCAAGAGTCCCTCACGTACTCAAGTAGCTTACCAGTGTTGTTGGCGCCCCTGTCATCGTAACCTACCCCCAATACAGGATCAGATCGATCATTCCAGATCACCTTAGATCCTCTCGTAGCAAGCAACAAGTGAACTAGAGGCGAATGCTGCTCAAATTTCATCCCTACGGCCACCTCGTTATTGGCCTTCATGTTGTGATCAATCCAATCTCGTTTGATGTCATTGTATGTATCGACCAGGTCCCTCAGCTCCACAGTGTTGATATCTAACGTCTCAAGCCCTGGCAGCTCCCCCACGTCGAGCAGATTCGCAATCATACGTGCGTAAGCGTAGTGCACTGCCGACACGTACCGCTTCCCGTCCATCATCACATCTTCGATGTAATGAGGAAGGAACGGGTCATCGGGTTTGATGTAGATCTTCTCCGCCTGCGCCTCAGGGGTCATGAGTCTATCATTGATCTCGCGGGCGCTGCGGCCCATTTCGCGAAGCGTATTGTCGGGTGTGAAGCGAAGCCTTTCCAGAATGTGGTCGTTCTCCTTCATTCCTTTGGTGTAAAGGTCGTAGAGCTGGTCCTTGTACACCTGAAGCCTCTTCTCTTTGGCGATCTGCTGGCGCTTCGCCTCTGTGTATTCAGAAGGATCTAGGTTAGGGTATTCATCCTCAAGGATGTCGTCCAAAAAGACATCGAGAAGATGGTCCTTGAATTGTTCAAGTTCTTGGTTCCAGAGACGCTCACGCAGCCTATACTTGATGATAGGGACGATGTAGTTGATATTAAGGAAGATCTCGTCATTGAGTGGTAGATCTTTGTAACCATATCGTTTTGCGTACTTCCTCATGTCTGCAAAGTCCATATGGTCGGGGAATGATGGGTTCTTTGTTATCTCCTCCTCCACACCGCTAATAACTTGAAGAACTTCAGATCTGGGTATCTCTCTGCTGGTCTTTGGGTCGTACACCACTTGGTTGTTCTGGAGACGTAGGTGGTTGAGCATACCCAAGATCTCTTTATTACTGTGGATCAATTGTTTGCCTCTGGTCTGATAAAGTCTGGTCCTCAGTTCCTCACGTTGACGGAACCGCTCTCGCAGACTCTTCATCACTGCCTCGTTGTATATCTCCACATCCTCCTGTTCACGGAGGTGAAGCATGTTATTGAAGGGATTGGGGGCAAGCATCTCGCTCATACGTTGTCGGTGTTTGTCCTTCTTGAACATGTTGACGTACACGTACTGAGTCACGGTCTTCCAGGCTCCATGCCTGAAGCTATATTTGGGGTTCGGGACGGAGTGTGAGCCGACGGTAAAGTCGATCACAGCCTTGCTACTCAAGACTCCAAATGGTTGTGCCTTGGGGCTCGATAGCATCAACGTTTGTTCTACCATTTTGTTTGGTTCAAGATTAAGTTAATTAAGTAAATTAAGTTAATCTTGGAGCTTATTTTCATTCAACTAAATTATTCTCTATTAAAATGACACTAAATAATCAAGTCCTGATAGCTAAGGAGAAGATCCTGAAGAACAACAGCGACAACCCCTACCGCTACTCCCAGACGGATGTCATCACTCAAGAGGGGAGGGCCTACTTCCCTTACCCGGACTGGTGGCGGGGTGAGTACATGTCTGACCTACCTATCATAGTAGAGCGTGAGGCCGGGTTTAGGCCAAGGCTTGAGCGCACGTACTGGAAAGGAACCACCGGGCATTCTTACCCGCAACATTGCTTCAGGCCCGGTATCAAGACAAGGTATCCGTGTTATCCTGAGTGCACGGCCGAGTACAAACGCTACGACCCCTCATTGCAGCGACTCAGCAAGATCTACCTCTATCGGTAAGGTCTACAATGGATCTGTAACCCCTCGGGGTTATAGATGTGAAGACGTGAATGTGAACTATCTCAGCCGCAGCCGACTCCTGCGACGTTTTTCATATAGTTAGATTTGTATGCCTGATTATATGAGGAGAACTTCCTCATAGCTTCTGCGTTCTGCTGCATACCTCTTGCATAGGCATGAACGCCGGAGTTGGGGTAGATGTTTGAACCGAACTGGAGGCCGTAGTTGCCTGCGATGTTGTTGATGGTGTGCAGGTCTGAGGAGCCCTTCATCTTGGACCACTGGGTCATGGAGTAAGGGGTAGTAGGGCCATAGAACTCGCCGTCGATACCGCCGCTGCTCAGGTTGACGTACTCGACGTATTGGGGTCGTTGATAATTCTCCACGAACACACGGTCCTCTGCGGTGTTGCAGCCGGGGTTCTTAGTGTTAAATGAGTCGGCGCATGCAGGACGACCCGCACTATCGTACCCATTCCAGATCGGGCATACCATGTTCCCCGGGTTGAGGAATCGATCGCTCTGGACCTTGGATGCATACGCGGGATCGATCTTGCATGTACGAATTGATGCTTCAAGACTTATATTTCCTGCCATTATAACTTGTTTTTATTACTTAGATATTTTTATAGGAACACTAATACATATCAGTCATTCTCCTTATTGCCGCTAGCGACCTCCGGTCGCAGGGCGGCGTTCGCCGCTAGCGCCCGCTTTGCAGTAATTCTCGACCCTTGGCTTGTGTGGATCAAATAATTTATGGCGCTCGGCTCTTCCTAGCAGTGTTTGGAAGATGTCCTGAAATTGCTTGCCGTGCCCGATCTCAGGACAAAGCGTGTGGGCCAGCTCGTGCAGCGTCACGTATGTAAGCATATTGTCGTCGTAGACCTCGCCGTTGGTCTCCGTGCAGAGGTAGATCTTCTGCTTGTTGATAGTGTACGAGGCATCCCCCTTCATCATCTTCACAAATTTGAGCTCGGGGAACACAGGTGTTAGTTTATTCCTCAACCTCATGATTGTGGGTTCGTTCTCGAGGTACGACTCATAACTAGTCTTGAGTAAGTACCAAGCAGACATGAATACGATGAACAGGATGATCAGTGTCAATGTTTGCATTTTCTATGGTTATGATAGTTTCTGGATCAGTACATAGCGTCAAGGGTGCCCATGAATGAGTTAAAGACTACTTATATGACTGTAAAACATGTTATTTACATCTGAATCCGTATCGGAGGGTCACCCGGACAAGATGTGTGACCAGATTGCTGACGCTATCCTCGATGCCCACCTCTCTCAGGACCCCACCGCCAAGGTGGCCTGTGAGGTTGTGTGCTGTACCGGTATGGTCCTGATCTTTGGTGAAATTTCGAGTAAGGCCTCTGGGATCGACTACCAGAAGATTGCACGCGACGTTATCAAGGACATAGGCTACGACGACGCAAAGATGGGGTTCGACTACAAGACCTGTTCCATCATGGTCAACTTAGTGAGTCAAGCTTCCGAGATCGCGTCCGGCGTCCACGTGGACAGGGAGGAGCTATGTGCCGGCGACCAGGGGCTCATGTTCGGGTACGCGACCAACGAGTCTGAGGAACTGATGCCTGTCAGCCTCATATACGCGAGGAACATCAACCTCCTCCTTCATAAGATGCGCAGACATGGGGTGCATTGCTGGATTCGCCCCGACTCAAAGACCCAAGTTACCGTAGAGTACGACGATGAGACTGCACCAGAAGAAGGAACTATGAAGGAGGCAAGCCCAAGTGGAGCGCACCGCAAGCCTGTGAAGGTCCATACAGTCGTTGTATCTGTGCAGCATTCGCCTGACGTGACCCTAGATTACGTACGACAGATCGTGAGGGATGAGGTTGTGAAGAAGGTGATCCCCGAGGATATGCTAGACGACGACACGATCTACCACATCAACCCGGCCGGGTCGTTTGTCATGGGAGGGCCGTTCTGCGACTCGGGGTTGACGGGGCGCAAGATCATCGTAGATACGTACGGAGGGGGGGGTGCTCACGGCGGGGGTTCATTCAGCGGTAAGGACCCATCAAAAGTGGACAGGAGCGGGGCGTATGCAGCCAGGTGGGTGGCCAAGTCCCTTGTCAAGTCAAAGTTATGTGATCGATGCCTTGTTCAGATTTCATACGCCATAGGGGTAGCTAAGCCGGTGTCCATCTCGGTCATGTCGTACGGGACTGGCAAGATAAACGACGAGGGACTGGCAGGGATAGTGAAGCAGAACTTTGACCTACGACCCGCAAAGATCATTGAACAGTTGAAACTTGACAAGCCTATCTACAGGGAGACGTCAAAGAACGGGCACTTTGGGCATCCTCAGTTCACCTGGGAGCAGTGAGCGTCATATTTCATAACCCCGTAGGGTTACGAAGACTTACGAAGACTTACGAAGACTTACGAAGACTTACGAAGACTTACGAAGACTTACGAAGACTTACGAAGACTTACGAAGACTTACGAAGACTTACGAAGACTTACGAAGACTTACGAAGACGTTGTTTATAAAAAGAATTAGGTGCTCGCATCTATCATTGTTGCCACTTGGTCTTGCACATAGTGCATTGGGCCATGGTCGTCACGGGCTCGTCGGCGGCGCGCGTCTGCACCGACACGGAGTAGACCTTCCAGCTACCGCACTTCTTGCACTCGACGACACCCTCCTCTGCCTCAAATGGATTGAGGATGTAGTCGTCCTGCTCTTGTTGGCTCTGTTTGATGCTGTTGAACGAGGCGTGGTCCCACCCGAGCTTACCCTGTTTGATGACATCCTCGATATATGTCTCGATCACTTGCGGGTCCTCTTCGTCGGCAAGATCGTCATATACCTGGCTCAAGAGCCAGTCCTTCTCTTCCCTCATTTCGGAGCTTATTTGGGCCAAAAGGGAGTCTATGATAACAGTATACGTATCCATGCTTAATTATGTTAGTATTCTAACTTGTCCAAAAATCATTTTTGTAGACACAAAATGAGTTCTATCTTCTCAGAAATTGATTCCGATGTCAAGGTTCTGATATCTCAGTTCCAGGGAAGTCTGTCTCTATACTACAACAACAACACACACAGAGTAGGCTTCCTAGATCGCGAGATCTACGACGCTTACCCGGAACTGGCGCGAAGCCCCGCCGTGCCAGACCATCCACTATCAATCGAAGACCTGAAGAAGCGTAAAATATACCTAATTCTGAAGCACGCAAAGTGGATATCGCCTGTTCTCCTCAAAGGTACCGAGCTCCGCTCGGCCGGCGGCGGAGCCGCTATGTGCTGAAGAAAACTTTGTACTTCGTTACCCCTAGAGGTAATGAAAGATAACTCAATTTCTCAAATTTACATTGGTATTTACTAATTGACAACACCTAAGCACCTGAACACCTTATTTTGGATGAGTGGCATGTTGTTGATGCTCTCCTCGGGCTTCTGAATCTCCCTAAGAAGGCGCTCGATGTCTTGTTCGCCTCTGATCTGCCTCGTGATGGGTTGGGACCTCCGCGATGAACGTTGCTGGATCACTTTGGGGCGCGCACCGGTGCGGATTGCTGCTGCTGCTACTGCCGACACCTCGTCCTTCAGGGGTTGCAGGATCTCGCTACCCTCATCTTTTGAGATGAGGCCCTCGTCTGTGGCGCGATCAACCACGCTCTCCACTGCTTCACGGGCCTGCTCGTCGCTAACCACCTCTTCCAGCTTGTTGGAGTCAATATCCAGGTTCACGCCTTGCTCCTCAACCACCTCATCAATGGTACGCCTGACGGATGATATGTCCGTTCTGTCTGCTACTTCGTCCACTATATCTTCGGCCACTTTGTTGCTGATGTTGCTTGCTACTTCCACGCTGCTGGCTACGCTTGATCTGGTAATGCTGGACATGGAAGACCTCGACAGGAGGCTGGAGACCTGAGATGAGAGGAATGATGACTGTGGAGACAAGCTTCGTCTTGAGCTGGAGACCGAAGATAAGCTTCGTCTTGAGCTGGGCTGCGGGGCTTCGCCCCGCCCTGCGACCTCCGGTCGCTCGATGATATCTTCACTTTGTTGTTCGGCAATGATCTCGTCCGCTACAATGGCTGAGTTCACAGACTCACCCGTAGAGACGCGCTGCTGAACGACGGCTTGTACCTCCTCTTGAGCGGGAGGTTGTTCCCCCGCAGCGATCACCATCTCAGATACGTGGTCTACGATCTCATCAGCGATCACCTCAGATTCATCTTCAATCGCCTGCGCCATGACGGGCATGTCGCGTGCAACTTGGGCAGCCACAATCCTATCCAACAGAACCTCCTTTGTGAGAGACTTGCCTTTGATTCCAAGCTCTTCCGCATACCGAACCAGAGTTGGTTTGTTGAGGACTTTAGGTTTGAGAAGATCTGCTTTGGTCATATCCCTATCTATGTTTAGGAGTGCGTAGACGACGGCCCTTGGAATCATACCGGTAGGTACAGATTCGAGGATGGGTGGTGTAATGGGACGAGGTATTTGAAGTGGTGATGGTGTGTGCGTCCTGGGAGGGGTGGCTGCTACAGGCATTGGGAGTTGCTGTGCGCCGGCGATATCGATCTCAACACAAAGTTCTTTGATTGTCTTCTTTTTCCCATCGGCCTTCGTGATGGAGATCCCGTAGTCCTCAGCCACGGCGACCACGTCTTTGCGGAGGTTCCTAACGCACTGTCTTTTCTTCAGTTTGGCGATTCCGAAGGGACCGCTTGGGATCCTTGCGGGGGAACGACGCCTGAGGCTCCGGCTCGGCGTCCTGGACCTCGGCCTCCGAAGGCCGCTGGACGGGCTCGGCGTGCGGGGCGGGGATGGGGGTATGGGCCTCGGGCTCGGTGTCCTGGGCCTCGGCGCCGGGGATGGGGACCTGCGACGTGGGGTCCGGCCTCTCCCGCGCGAGGGAGGTCTGCCTCCCACGGCTCCTCGCGGCACATTGTCGATGAGGAACTGGATGAGGTCTGCTTTCTTGAGTCTGGACCAGTTTTTGAGGTTATTGGAACGTGCAATATCCTTCAGTTGGGGTACTGTCATAGATTCATAGTCCATTTTGATTTACCTTGATTATTTTTTTAGCCTGCTTTTCATATCCCAAGGGACAGTAGTTTTATGGTATACATTAGATGGTTCATACTAGGCGTAAACAAAATAAACTTTTTACCCTCCTATAAAAACATGGAAAACTACATTTCTAGAAAACCCATGAATCTTGAGGGATTTGATGAGGAAGATAAGCTAACACAGTACCTCGAGAACCAGGGGGCTATTGTACTTCAGGAAGAAACTGGCGGTTTGAGTACCGTTGCGGCAGGGCATTTGAGTGCGGCTACTGAGTTGGAGCAGTTCTCAGAAGACATCATCATCCCACCCCTCAATACAGACATCAGGTTCAGCGAACATCTCCCTTTTCACGATCACACCAAATACGAAAAAAAAGAACACTCACATGCCCATACTGATCCAAAAATAGAGAGTTTTAATGATGTTAATCAAGAAGGAAAATATCTTATTATCCCACCACTCAACACAGACATCCGATTCTCAAAAGAGCTGCCTACATTGGATTTGGGTTCGTACGATCCACGCCAGCACAAACACTCAGGAAAGGAGCATCCTCATAAGCTGCACACCCACGAACACGTTCACGAGAACTTCTCATGGGCTATCCCGACCAATCACGACTCCCCCCTTGACCTGGTAAAAAAAAGTTTGATTCATGAGGTGAGCACCCAGCACGCCTGCGGTTCTTGCTACGCCGTAGCGTTCGCCGACACCCTAGGTGACTGCTTGGTCGTCTCCGGTGCGGTTGACTGGTCGCCCAACATCAGCGCGACCTACCTCATGTCCTGCATCCCCATGGGGAAGCTCCACAAAGGGTGCTTTGGAGGCAATCCCGCCGCTATCGCCCCCTATCTTGAGAACGAACCCGTCGCAGACACGTCATGTATAGATTATTCGTGGTGTTCTGGCGACAAAGAGCTGTGCAAGAGCGTCTCGTCGGCGCGCCACTTCGATGCAAAGACTCTAGCCTCCAAGCTCAATGACAACATGCCTAAACCATGTGGATGCTACTACAAGGGTGAGAAGAAGTACCTGTACAAGATCGACACCGGCAGTGACGTCTTCTTCATTAACAACGAAGTCCCTATTGATGTCTTCAGGAACACCATCAAGAGCCATATCCTCGATTTCGGACCCGTGATCGGAGGCTACGTAGTCCTGAAAAACTTTTTCACTGGTAATTTCACAGATCCTCACTTCAATGGGGGCGTGTACCTCGATCGCGCGGATTATAATGGGTACAAAGGGGGCAAACTGAAGTTTAGCGATAGCATGACGAGTGAGGCTGCCGGCCTCCACGCCATCAGCATCGTGGGGTGGGGCGTTGCCAAGAACATTCAATACGACAACGACAAGGTCGGGGATGTCCCGTACTGGCACTGCCGCAACTCGTGGGGAAAGAAGTGGGGAAACGCAGGAGGCTACTTCAAGATGGCCATGTATCCATTCAACAAGATTGCCCAGTTCGACAAACAGGTCATGACCGAGATTGGTGGGCCTGTTGGTTCTATGATCCTTATCCGCGCGACAGAGCGACCAAAACAGGTTGACTTGCAGCAGATATCTCAGAAGTACCAGCAGAACATCAATAAGCAACGATCTAACGCGTACTACATGGCCGGTCCTCAGAAGGTGAGGGAGCTCAACAGACGCAAAATGCTGGATATCGACGTAGATGGTGGTGGGGAATTTGACCCTGGAGATATCTTCATTGGAGGCGGTGGTAGCAACATGTGGATAGTCATTTTAGTTGTCATCATCGTAATAGGTGCTTGGTGGATGTACAGACGACAATACGCGTAACCCGCCGAGCTCGGTACAGCTGCTACTAGTATATGGGATCCACATCTTTTTCCACCTTCCATAAAAACATGGGAGAACATGTAGTAGGACGTATAGTCCAGACGAGTCAAAAACACCAGTATCAACCAGGCGACTGTAGATGCTTTCATTGTTCAGCATTCAGCGCGCGCGTCCCCTGTCACAAGACGCACAACATCGGGGATTGGGAGATAGGCACCGATTCTTGCTGCGGCGGCTTCTGCACGTCGCAACCCAGGTGCGCGCACCCGGACAGAGACGAGTGCGAGATAGGACGCAGCTCCAAAGGTAAAGACCCACTTATCTATTACGGGTGGGACAAGCAAGCACCCAACCTCAAATGTATCTACAACCTAGACAAGATCGATACACGTGCACAGGTACTCGCATACAAAGACAAATTTGGAGAGAACAATGATATTGAGGCCAAATACTGTACACAGAAAATCACCACGTGCCCCAAAGGAATGAAGGAATGTAGTCGTCTCAAATCCATAGGAGAAGGTGGTAATGAATGTAGGATGTGGTTTGAGAGGCAGCCCACTCACATCCAGAACGCAACAATACAGAACTACTGCTTGCGCCACAACACGGAGGACTGCAAGTGCATCAACAGGGCCGACAACAGCGCGTATCAGGCCATGAAGGGGGCACACTCCATTAACGACGGGTGCTGGTACACGGCATGCGCTAACAGATCGGGAAAGTACCTAGTCCCCACCCAGCTCGCCAACCCCACATGCCCAGACAAGATGTGCCAAGTCCTATTTGACATCGTTGAGGATGGAAACGTATCTATCGACCACGTGCAGAACGACATAGTGTGTAAATTTGACAGGCACCCATCAGACCCATCTAAGCCCCTGCCGCCAAAACCTCATGTAGCCGGTCCACCTGATCCCCTAGTGCCGAAGCCAGCGAAGCCAGATAAAACGTTCCTAGATTTTGCAAAACTGTACAAGTACGAGATGTTCGCCATATCGATACTACTCATAGTGCTTATAGTGATAGTGACTCAGTTCTGATTGGTCGTTAATGCAGGGCGCTTTCTCTGAAATATTTTCCTTGGTTACCAAAAAATGTACTACAAGGACAGTCCATACGGTCAGGCTTCATACCCCCAACAGGCATTCTATGGAGGTGGTCAACATGCCGCACACCGCGATCCTCTCATCCCTCACGGCTATGACGGGTACAGCAGCAGTAACGATATGTACGGTGGCGTGATCATGGAAACCATCAAGGGCTACTTTACCAATCCCTGGGTCATCGTTATCGCCGTCATCCTGGTCGTCATCGTCATCGCTTGGCTCATGAGCGGTAAAAAAGAAGGCTATCGCCATTATTGAGAGCGCTCGTTTTAACGAGCGCTAGCGACACATAACATATTCGTTACTCCTAGGAGTAATGAAATTAGAGCTGTACTTCTCATGATGTTGTGGAGCAGTTTTTTAACCTACTTGAAAATATTGAGCATTGCATACTTTGATATTGTCTCATTACTGAGGTCTATGACGGATTGAGTTTCTGTTGTGGCGGCGGAGCCGCCGGCCGAGCTTGCGGGGCGGAGCCCCGCCCTGCGACCTTCGGTCGCTCGCTCGGTGGATGTAGCTGTCGCGTACTCATCTATGTAAATGTAGTCGTTCATGAAAGCGTTAATCATGATATCAGAGTCTTCGTTAGCGGAGCTTACCATCAGCTTCTTACCGATGCACTTGTCAATGAGCACAAACATGGGACCGTCGTCGGTTGGGTACACGATTCCTAGCGTCTTCTGCCTCTCGTCGCATACTGTGCTAGCCGTGGCGATCACATCTTTGTCGTCCAGCACCGCGTTCTTTAACGGAGCTGACCCCGAGGTCGCCACGATGACGTCCATATTGACCTCTTCCTGATGAGATGTGTACTTGTTTACCAGTACCACTTTGGGATTGGTGATGTTTTTGAAGTAGAGGTACTCGTTGGCCCCATTCGATGCATCTGTCATGTCGCCTGAGTAGATGACGTTTTTACAGTCGGTGTAGTAGTCCGAGTTCCACCCCACCTTTCCTTCCATATCAACCGCACTCAAATCCAAGTCTACGCGTCTCCCATTCTTGTTCTTCCAGTGGATGCCGATAATGAGGGCGCCTCCTGGGAAGCTTCCAAATTTGGTACCCATAGGGAACGCACCACAGAAGTTCTTCTCAGAGGTTGGCAGCGCCAGACGTGTGTAAGGGGACTGGACGAAGGTGTCTGGAAGTAGTCCTTTTAGTTTGGAGACATACTTGTCGATCTCATTTTTGCGGTCACGTGTACACCACATATTACCGTTCCTCACATGATAGACTTTTGGCTTCTTGTTCTGGATAAGGTATTTGACGTGCTTCACCACTTCATACCCTGTTGAGGGCTCATTGGTCGAGGCCTTTAGTGGGATGTGTAGCTTTTTGGACAGTTTGCTGATCCTGTTGATGTAAGACTTGGCGTAATAGTACGTCTTCATACTCATGAAGATGGGTTTGTAGCGATTGAAAATGGTAGCTAGGCGTTCCTCGTTTCCTTTGAGCCATCTAATAACGCGGGCGATATCACCATATTCAATCTTCTTGTACATGTCCTCGTTTTTGATGAGGGTGAGCTCTCCGGTGACGTCGTACACGGCGCACCTGAGGATTTCGAGGGGGGTCTGAGGTTCGATTCCGTGCTTGACGAAGATGTAGGTACGGCTGTCGCGATTCTGGACCTTGTCGATGTCTACCTCATGAGTTTGAAGGATTTTAAACGCTGCTTCGATGGTGCTTTCGTTCAGGGCAACCTTCTCATGGAGGATAGCCTTGGTAAGGTCTTTGATCTCCTCTACCGTAAGGCCTTTGATGAATCTGAATGGCACTGATTGCTCTTGCGGGCTGCGGGGCTCGTCAGTCTTGTTTGGCACATACACTATCTCACCACACCCGTAGATGTCACTGATCGCTACTGAGATGTAGTGGTAGAATTGGTCAATCGCCAGTTCCTCACGCGTCTTGCTCGTGACGTCATGCCAGCTCTTGTAGAACGTGCTGTTAAGCTTCACGGCCTCTTCAATGAGGACGGATTTGGCTGTTTCTGAGAGGTTGTCGGGAGCTATATAGCCATATTTGAGGAGGTCTCTACTATAGCAGCTCTTCTCGCTCGCCGCTACCGCGCTATGCAGAGAGAGAGAGGCTTTGATGAATTCATAATTGTCATACATGATGTTTTCTATTCACTTGACCGTTTGGGGTCTAAATTCATAATATTTGCTTACCGTTGTAACCAACTTGAGGTTACAACTAAGAAGTAGTTTCAAAAGGCGGATGGTAAGAATATCACTTATTGATGGTTTAAAGGAACCATATTTGCCTTTTGAAAGAGCGACCTTGCCCGTAAGCTCGGTCGCGCGGAAGCCCGCTAGGCTAGTAGTATAAAACAAAAGTGCTCGGAAAACACTCGTAATAAAAGGAACTACCTTGGCCTATCTACGTATAGATACCCCACCTTTAAGTCATTTTGGTTTACTTTTGAAGGTTAAATGTACTGTTGTACAAACTGTTTCATTGCAGCGAATGACCTATCACCGCTCTTGTATGGGATGCGTTTTTTACCGTTGACGTAGAGGATGTAACTTGGGACCGTCTCGAGGTTGGGATAGATGTTGTTGAGGACTCCTGAGGATTGGATGTCCTTCTCACCCTGTCTATCTCCATCCAGTTGAATGGTCATGCACGTCACGGCGCCGTCGTTGCCGAGTCGCTGGAAGTCAGGCTTGGAGGCTGTGCACCCACCACAATAGCTCCCTTGAATCATTACAAAGACGGGTTTACCTCCGAGTTGCCCGATCAGATCTCCTGAGTCTGAGAAGTCTGAACGTTCAAGATATCCAATAGGATGTTTTAAATCAGACATTTTGTGATAACAAATAAAGTTTTTAGGTATGTATCGTCATTGTGCCGAGCGCTGGAGGCTCCCTCCGGTCGCAGCGACCGAGCCTTCGTAGCCCGCTAACGCCTGCGGCTTCTGCTGTTTCTGCTGCGGCTACGTCTGCGAGTAGTGGACGATCTCCTCTTTGGGCTCCTGGAGCGTGAACGACGACGGGATCGTGAACGACTACGGGATCGTGAACGCGATCTGCTGCGCCTGGGGGACCCACACTCTTGAACAAGTCGCCTGTAGATGTTGCGTTTGGGAGAGATACGCCTGCCTGTGCGTGGGTTATGACTTGGCCTTATATCAAACTCGGCACATGGGTCGCACTTGCCCCGCATACGCCTGAAATCTAGATCGCCGCGTTTGGTGGCCGAATATACGCGCCCAGTGTTCGGATTAATACCCACTCGCCATTCATCGCAATCGGCTTCGAACTGTGTCTTTTGAAGACCAGCCAGAAATCTTCTGTATGAACTCATTTTTCTATATCTAATATTTTTTAGTTCAACTATCCGATCCTAAAAACCTAACAAACATAAAATGGACGAATATGAACGCATTCGACGCAATCAAACTGTGGACGTATACGAAGCAACCAATGAACCCAAAAAACGGACTGGCCGGCTACGCTGGAGTCTGGTCTCTTCAGACCCGAGGTCCAACTATTTACCGAGCGGAGCTCGGCCGGCGGCGGGCGGGGCGGGCGACCTTACCGAGCGAAGCTCGGCCTGCGGCGTACGGGCGAAGCCCGCCGGCGACCGAAGGTCGCTAGCCGCTCGGTCGCAGGGCGGGGCGGAGCCCCGCGAGCCCCGCAAGCCGCTCACGTCTGAGCAAGAAAAAGAAGAACCAAAAAAGACGGTGTATATACCACCTTACAACTCAGACATACGTAACCTACAATTTATAGAAGAAGCCGACATACCCAGAGAGCTACTGCATGGGTTGACTAATCCTAATTCAATTCTATATAGAAACGTCACCCAGGCCATCCCCGAGAACTTCTCATGGGGCATACCGACCGAGGCGGACTCGCCAGAGGTCCTTCAAAAGAAAAGCATGATTGACGGTGTGAGGGACCAGTACCTGTGCGGCTCCTGCTACGCCGTCACGCTAGCGCAGATTTTGTCCGACTGTCATGTCGTCTCCGGTGCCGTCTCGTGGGCACCCAACGTCTCGGCCACATCCATCATGGCATGCTTCATGAACAACAAGCCTTGTAATGGCGGCAACCTGGCCCAGCTGTCTAATTTACTCTCTATATCAGGAGCCATGGATCAGACGTGTATCGACTACTCCTGGTGTTCCCAGGACAAGCAGTGGTGTACCAACAGACGAGGCAAGAACGAGTTCAACGTAGGCTATCTTGACAAACTAAACGCCAACGTACCAACAACGTGCGGCTGCTACTTCAAAACGCATCCCAAGTACAAATATAAATTTGACGCCCCAGGACAGCTCGTTCACAATGGGGGCCGCTTCAGACCTGTATACAAGACCATGGTTAAGCGTCACATCCTCAAATATGGACCAGTGATAGGTTCATTTGCGATATACTCCAACTTCAATAAATTCCTCATCTATGGTAGTAATATCAACGGGGGTGTGTATTTTGAGAACGGTAACTACACCTCAGGTATGAACAGGATGGCCTGGAACACGATGGCAGGTAATATCAATGGCTTCCACGCCTTCTCCGTGATGGGATGGGGTGTGGCCAAGAACATCGAATATGAGGATGGAAAGTTTGGAGATGTCCCATACTGGCATTGCCGCAACTCGTACGGGCGCTACGCCGGAAACGAAGGCTATTTCAAGCTCGCCATGTACCCATTCAACATGGCTGGAGGGCAGATCGACTCCCTTTTCTCGGTTGGACAAACGAGAGGACTAGGAGGCATCATCCTCCTCAAATGCACATCCCCTCCCATTGAATTCAGACCCAATGAGATCAGCGAGGAAAAACTCAAGGCCATCAAGCGGGCCCAGGAGGACGCGTACTACAAGGCAGGTCCCATGAAGGTTCGTGAGATATTTGACATTGAGGATATACCGTTCAAATTGGAGTGGTGGATGATCATAGTTGTGCTTGTGATACTCATGGTCATAGCGACCTTGTCGAGCGGGCGGGCTACGAAGGCGTCCGAAGGTCGCTAGCCGCTCGGTCGGTAGGTATAGTAACCCCTAGGGGTTACTATACAATCCGCAAGGTCGCTAGCCGCTAGCGGGCGACGGAAGGTCGCTAGCCGCTCGCCTTTGATCCAAAAGGTCCTTAGTATCGTCTTCCATAGTCCTGATGTCTTTTATGTTCAGTCCTATCCAACGATCTTGGGAACAAACCAGCTTCCTGTGGAATAAGTTAAACATAGTCCTCAGGTTGTCTCTAATGAGTGTATTGATGATCTCATCGTTACTCTTGACAAAGACTAGTTTGTACACAACCATAGGAATGAATGAAGAGTTCCAGTCGTCCTTTAACCCCAAGACCTTCTTTGGATCGTCGCCCTCCTTCACAAGTTCTGGTGGCAATGCGTCATTTACGATGTCTATGTTAATAACCGACCTCTTATCAAGTATGATTTGAGGTAGTTTAAACACGTTATCCTTGTTGGCGTCGTCGTCGGTCATGCACAATGTATCAATCGTAAACTCACCAGTTGTACCTGACTCTGCGGTCACCACAGTCCTGAAATTAGGGAACCCATTGAATGAAGACTCCCTCAAAACGACGGAGTCTTTGGTCAGGTGAGACGTGATAAAGTCAGGGATGTAATACCGTTTTGAGGTACGTTGGACTTTTTGTACCGAATTTCTAGAGTTTGGGTTATGTTGAGGAAGACACGCCACGTCGCATGGGACGTTCTCCAAGATCTCTACGCCCTCACCGGGCTTTGTGTATTCTTTTGACATCTCCATGGTTGTATGAAGATTGGCAATCTTGTACAGGTCAAATGAGAGTGGTAGCTTAATGCGGTATTCTATCAGTAACATGCTTTTATTTACAAGAGAAAATGACCTGCTGCCTGTGTTGTCTAAATATCGTGCCGATCAAAGCACTCCTTGCTACAGAATTTGAGACGGTCGGCTCCCCTAGGTGTGGTGAATGGGGGCGCGAACACCTCCGCGTCGCATTGATTGCAATAAATGGGCGTTATCTGGGTGATCCTCTCTCTCAGTTTTTGGAAGAGCCCCGGCGCAAGCTCCTTCGCGATTGTTCTGGGTCGCACAATTGGCACAGTAGCGGCAGGGAGCACCGCCGGCAGCGCAATCCTCTCATCTCCTGAAATCTGAGCAGTCGTTTTCGGAACCCCCATACGCCTGGGACGCATGTGCCTTCTCGCGGCAGGATTTCTCTGTTTGGTAAGTTCGTAGTATCTGTTCTCGATGGTCCGCCTCACGCGCTTGATCTTGTTCTCAATAGGAGTCTTGTCTACATTGGGATCCTTGAAGACCTCTGGGAGCAACGTATAGCGGTCGAGGTTGACGAGCACATCCCCTGGGTACTCATGATCCCTGATCCTCTCATGGTAGACCTGAGGGTCGTCAATCAAAGATGTTAGGAATACAAGGACATATGACATCTTGCGTGCCAGATCGTAATTGGTCTCAATTGGCCCAAACGACGCAATGATCGTTTCCGCATATTCCTCAAGCTCTTCACCGAAGGACGATTTGAGGACATCATTGCTCATGATCATATGTTTAGCCACCTCAAATCCTATGGAGTCAAGTGGGGTAAATTCCCGGATCCAGTCTTTCTTGGACGCCTTGTACATCTCCTCCGTCTCTACAATGAGATCGTTGTTTATGGTTACATATGCAACCTTGCCTGGTATAAATCTGCGATTACCTTCGCAAGCCATCCTATACCAATCCATATTGACCTTGTACCAACCATCTTTAATTTCTTGAGGTATTGTATATTGAGGGCCTACGCCTTTGATTGCGAAACCTCTGATGACTTGATCTGAGAATGGGAACATCCATGGGGCTCGTCTGTATTCGCGCTCGCATTGAGACAAGAGCTCATCAGGACCGAACATGATCCTGGGTCGTTGGGTTGGGGACATGGCGCGTGCTCTCAGACGTCCTATCTCTCCATCATCTACTATCATTGTCTGTCTGTATTTACGCTCAGCTGGCCCATCAATGATACCTCCTTGCCTCAATACGTCTTGAGGTATTTTTAGAGGGACTGCCTGGCGGCGTCTGATGAGCTCTTTCATGTTCTCTATGCGCGCACGCACGTCTGGGCGCTGCTTGAACTCGTCAAAGTAACGAACCACGTTGAACGAGTCGCTTTCATCAAACTCGACAAAGAACGTCTTGACTAAGGGGAAGGGGATACCACTCTTGAGCATATGGAACAGCTTGACCATCTCACGATCCAAGTTTAAGTCTGGGACATGTCGTTCCTCGGTCCACCCGGCATTGGCGACGAAGTTGTCGATCTCTTCGATCATCTCGTTCGGGTCCATGTAGGTGAAGGGGCGAAAGGGGTTGCGCTTGTCGGGCACTCGCTTCGGCTTCGCGGCGGCTACGGCCGCACGCTTCTTGGCGGCTTGAGCCCTCTTCCCGCGGAGCTTCTGCTGAGCACCCTTCTTTTTCACTAAGGCCATTACATTGTCTGCCATTTTTATCATCCACAAGAAATTAGTAGGTGACTTTGACGCAAAAGTTGAATTTCAAGACCATATATAGAAGTTAAATAAATAAACATGATCACTGAAATAAAAGGAGATATAACTAAGGTCAAGTGTGACTATATATGTCAGCAGAACAACTGCATAGCTGTCAAACCACATGGCCTATCTTTAACAATAGCAAGAGAAATGGGTGTATGTCCATACTCGAGAAGAAGAGCAGATGGTAAGAAAAACCTTGCAATTGAAGAAGATAGACCACCACTGGGGCGTATACTCACAGAGAAGTCACCTTTTAAGGACGTACATGTGATATGCATGTTCGCCCAGTATTCATATGGGACTCCTCAATCTCAATACTACTATTCTAGAGATGAAACATACAAAACAAGAGAAGAAGCTTTCAAAAAATGCCTTTACAGGATCAACAAACGTGTGAAAAAAGATGCCAAAATTGCATTCCCGAAGTATATAGGATGTGGATTAGCAAGCGGTGACTGGAACAATTACTTATCAATGATAGAAGAATTCGCAGTAGATAGAGACGTTATCATTGTAGAATATGATAAATAGTCACTTAGCAGTTAGATCGATGTGATATATATCCTCCAGAGGATATATATTGTGGTTGTGTTCTTAAAGGAAAAAATCTCGTAAAAAAAAATTCTAGAGGACAGGAAACCCGAGTGCCCCACCTGAGATTCTGATGATATTCGTGTTCAAACCAATGATGATGAATTCATAGGTCTGCGCGTAGTCCTGTCCAGATGCAGCAGCACCAGTACCGCCAGCACCCACAATAGCTGCGGGGGAGGCTGCAGGCACAATGCTTACATTAGTCAATTTACCATAATTGGTAGAGCCAAGGGGGTCAACGTTATAGAAGCCCAAGGAATAGGAGTACAGATGGTATCCAGTTGGCTCTGGAATACTGGGTGCCTTGTAGAAGGGTTCAATAAGTGAGTAATAGTCAGAACCCATCTGGTTAAGACGGTTGGTGTTCTCATACGTTAAAGTAGTATTATTAATCGGATCAAACGCGCCTGCTGTTGGTTCAAATACAACCACCTGAGGCCCTGGAACAGGTGAAGCTGTCGTGTAATTAGACCAAATGTTACTGTTGGTGATGTTCCTGACTGCGAAGAAGAGGGCCTTAATAGAGTGCGAGAACCTAATGTCATAGCTCTGGGTGGGGTTAGTGAGGGGAGTGAAGTTCTGTCTCGGGGCGGTCTGCACCTGCTCGATGAGGATGTCTCTGGGGGCGCAGGCCATTCGCTTACGCTCCTCATTGGATACGATTGAGTAGTTGGCCCAGACCTGGATGTTGGTGAGTTCGGGGGCGGCGGCGATATCGGTGCCGACGACGGGTACAACAGATGGATTGTTGTTAAGGACGGGGACGCTGTTGTCGAGAATGAGCAGCTCGTTCCAGTTACGGAAGTTGAAAGAGATGCGCATCTCATTGTAGGGCAGCGCAGCGGTGGGAAGGGCCACGCCGCTGTCGCGGGTGAAGAAGAAGGGGAGAGGAAGATTGAGGTTCTGGCTGGCCAGGGGGACGCCGACGTCGTGGGGAGCGATGAGACTGTCCACGTTACCGATCATGTTGTCGTAGCCCACACGCTTGCTGGCGCTCACGGTGAAGGCAGACCAGAAGTCGAGGAAGTAGTTGTCGAAACGTTCCGCCACAAGATCGTTGAAAGAGATGCAGGCCTCCCTGATCAGGTTGTGCATGAAGTTACGAGTCCAGCGAATCCTACCATTGGCGCCAAACTGGTTGTTTTGCAACAGGGTGACCGCCGGGATGGTAAGTCGGAGCCATGACTGTAGGAGGTAGTCGCCCGCTCTGGAGATGGACACTGACCACTCCTGGTTGAAGCCTGCTGCACCCGAGGAACGGGATAGGATGACCGGCACCTGGGTGAACCAGGTGGACTTGCGGGTCTCTCTGACAAAATACGCAAAAGCCTGATTGGAACCGTATTGGTACTTCTCAATCTCGTCAAAAGTGGCAAGATCAATGAATCCACTAGTGATATTTGATCCAGTAGTCGTCATTTTTAAGATACCGAAGATAATTTTTACAGAGGCAGCCTCATGAGCGAATGAAGATGTGCAACACCCAACCATGAGATGAGAGGGTGAAGATTGGAATAAAAATAGGAGTTGGGTAATAAATTGAAAATATAGGATGATTGGTCAGTAGTAAAGGTAAAAATGTCAGATGTACAGCTCAGCAATCAGGGAGACCTTTCATTACCTAACCTGTTATACCCAGTTCAGGATAGATCAATACAGAGTAGATCTCTTCATCAAAGAACTGAACCTGGTCGTTGAGTGTGACGAGTACGGTCATCGAGATAGGGATCCTTATAAGGAAAAGGAACGTAATATCGGATAGGATGTGACTTTTTCAGGTTCAATCCTGACGGATTCAATATCTTCAGAGTTATAGGTGATAAACTAGGGATTACATGTATACACGAGATAGACAAGCCATCAACCTACTTGAATATGAACTACAAAACATGAAGTTGTCTTAATCCTATAAGTTGCAATCACTTACCTTTCGGGTAATTGAAATTTGAAAGCATCAAAAAGTCTCAGTAGACCAACACACATGTACGTCCTCGTAAAAAAAAGGCCCAGTTAACTAGGTTCTGAGGTGGGATCGGTTTCACATACCACATCAGAACCTAGTTAACTGAGACTTTTTTTGATGAGCAACACCCAACACATATGTACGTCCTCGTAAAAAAGTCTCAGTTTACTGAGCTCTGAGGTGGGATCGGTTTCACATACCACCTCAGAGCTCAGTAAACTGAGACTTTTTTGAGCAACACCTTCAGGGTAATTGAAATTTGATTCAGCGACGCATGGTAAGAATAAATTGAAATATAGACGGTAAGATCTATGCCAAAGGGTAAAAGATGCAAAACGAAATAGAGGGGGTAAAGGCCTTGATGGACCTCAAGACATGCACCGACTACATCACATTTGATGTGAAAGGTGTAGAGGGTCGAGTCCGTTTAGTGGGAACGTATCGGATTCCTTGGTTTAATGGTCTCGATGTATGTGCGGTACTCGGGTACTCAAACAGTAAGGATGCACTTATAAAGCACGTACCTTCTCGTAACAAGAAAAGTCTCAGTTTACTAAGATCTGAGTTGGATTCAACCGCCCCCAACTTTCTAGGGGCAACTCACCTCCAAGATCTATCTTTTAATCGGGGAAAAGTCGTCTACATCAATGAATCCGGCTTCTTTCGCCTCATTAACAGAAGCAAGACTAAGTTCGCAGATGCGTTCCAGGACTTGGTCTGTGACTACATACTTCCAACCCTCAGGACAGAGGGGTCCGTCAATATGGAAGGTATACAGAAGCGAACCCAGAAGCAACTGGAGGAACAAGCCAAGATCATAGAACTCAAGGATAAGGCACTTGAAGAGGCCCAGGCTGTAGCGAAGCAAGCTCAAGCGAATGTGGAGCAAGAGCGTGCGAAAGCGGAGGAAGCGCAAGCGAATATGGAGCAAGAGCGTGCGAAAGCGGAGGAAGCGCAAGCTGCAGCCCTGGAAGCCCAGGACAAAGCAGCTAGAGCCGAGCGCTCATCCAAGTGGAACAAGACCATGATGAAGAACGTCCGCATCCGCGAGCAGAAGAAAGAGTGGATCTACATCGCCACGACCCGCGAATACGCCAAACAGCGTGTCTTCAAGATCGGGTCAACGAAGCGCCTGTCCAAACGCCTGAGCGGATACCAGACAGGGCGCCTGAAGAAAGACGAGTACTACTACGCCTGGTACTGTAAGGTCTACTATGCCGAAGAACTCGACAACACTATCCAGAAGATACTGGATGAATTCAAGCATCAGAAGAGTAAGGAGATGTACCAGTCCATCAAGTTCAGAGACTTGAAGGAGATCGTTAACTACATATGCATCAACTACGACAAGTCCATTGATTTCCTGAACAACTTCGTCAAGACCAGGCTCCCCGCCAGTTACGAGGAAGAGGACACCGAGGACGACATCCCTCAGCCCATCTCCCCTGAAGAGATCAAAAACGATCAGGATGAGTTGTTCGATGTTCAGTCCATGATCCAAGACCTCATTCAAGAGTACCTCGGAAGCATCGACTCCTCCTCCGAAGGCACCAAAGACGACCCCATCGTCATTCAACGCGAAAACCTCATCAGGATGATCACAGAAGGTATTGAGGAAGAGATAGGCATCCGAACGACCTGGTGCACCGTGAAGGACCTCATATCGTGGAAGAGCAGCAAGACTCCGGTCGAATACGGCGGTAAGGTTTACAACATACAATATAGAACAACCAAAGAAAATTAGGGTTTAAATCAACCATCTATTACCCCTAGGGGTAATAGAACTAATAATAGAACTAATCAACACTTACCATTCAAAGTCTGTGTAATTTGCATATTTTTCCTTCTTTGTGTATAGAGTGATTACGCTACCGATTGCTCCGATGACGATGCCTGCTATTCCGGCGTACAGCATCCAAGCAGTCTTTTCTATTTCCTTTATTCCGCTTGAGTTGATGATGGCGGGTGTGTCTGGTACCAGCCCAGGTCCCTTGATCTTCTGTTCCTGGACCCATCCATTTGAGGTATCGTACCTGAAGAGGTACAGGTATGCTGGGTTGTGTTGGTTAGCGTACACATACACGTCGTCATCCATGGGTGAGTCTAGTATGGGGACGTCGTACGGAGTATTACCAGTTCGGGGCGTTGTGGGGTTGATGTAACCCCACGCAATCCTGTTGTATGAGTTTGTAGTGACTGTGCCTCTTGGCTGCCATTGGATGACCTTCTGTGACCAGACACCGTTGGTTGTATTGAGGTATACATCTCCTTTATTTACAGTACCGGTAATGGCGAGTGGATCGTTGGGATCGAGGTCGCCCTGGAAGAACACTGGATAGCGCAGCAGCTTCACATTATCTGGTTTGATGGCCGTGCTGCATTTGTCGGACACGCCTGAGTAGAACTTGGTCACTGGGTCGTCTAGAACCGTGTACGTACCGTTCTGGGCTACATCAATGCCTTTCCAGTCGAAGGCCTTGCACGTGGCGTTCGCTTTGCATGCATTTGAGGCCTCCACCGTGTTGGCGTAGATCGAGGGAGTGATCTCCGCTCGGGAGGGCATGCAGAGGGGGGTGTTCTCGATGAAGGTGGAGAAGCCGACCTCCTTCATGACCTGTTTGCCCCTCACGTAGTATAGGACCAGTAGGACGATCCCCGCTACCAGGATGATTGGGAAGATGAACTTGAGGATTGCCTGACCCGCGACTACGCCTCCAATCACGGGGATGCCTATGAAGACGGCCAGCAGCGCGACGAGGACCCAATCAGAGATGCCTTCTGATTTGGCGCTGGCGGTCTGGGACATCTTGGATGAGAGGTCCTGGAGTAGGCGGTTGTTAGAGGCGGCCTTCTCTGTGCAGTTCTGGAGGATGTTGTACATTTGTTGGAAGACGTTGTCCTGGATGTACACATTACCGGAGACGCGCTTTACGACGATGGCCTGATGCTGGCGGTTGAAGGCTTTGCATGTCTGCCCAATGCTAGTGAGGAGGTTGATGGTGGCTTGCATTAGTAGGTTCATTGTGTTTTGAGCGTCTGAGAACTGGCCTATATTGAGGTCCGACGTGACGCTCTTGGCTTCTTGGGCCAGCTCCTGCATGATGGACTGCTGGGCTTCCTCTGTAGAGAGGGCGTCCAGGAGCGTGTGCATGTTGACGGTGGCGTGCTGGGTGAACGTATTGCCGGAGATGTGCACGTCTCCGTGGACGTCGCGGACGCTGACTACCTGGGCCATGTCCTGAGACAGTTGGGTGTTTTGGATGATATTTGAGGACACCTTGGCCACTGCTTTGGTGACCGCGTTTGATACATTTTTGGATACCGATGCTCCCATTTTTATCAGGGTTAGATTATGTGTACGCCTGAAATAAATAAAAGACATATTGTCCTAAGTCACCGCTAACCTATATTACCGCTACCGCTATCGCTATCGTTATAGCTATAGCTATAGCTATCGTTGCCACTATCGTTGCCACTATCGTTGCCACTATCGTTATCGCTTCCCCGCCTTGCGTCAAGGGCTTCTGAGATGGTGTGCAGTCGTGCGAGCACCTGCGCCACGATGTCCATCGCCATGATCTTACATTTGCGCGCTGACTCAGCCAGCCTGTAGGCGCTGTGCATCTTTCTCATGAATGCATCATTCTTTGCCAGCTCCTCGGTGGGCATACACATGGCCTGGGGTGTCCCATCAAACAGGGATACGTTACCGTTGTCCCGTGGGGGCTGGTAGATCTTTCGTTCGATGGTCTTGAGGGCGCTTGTGAGGTGCAACGTGGACTGTCTCAGGTAGGGGTCAAGTTGGGAGATCCAGAATGTGTTGTCATCCTGGCCCTTGTCTATGCAGTCCCCAAAATTAAAGCAGGGGTTATTGATGTAAACGTACTTGAACGTCTCCCTGACACCGCCATCAGGACAGAAGAGGAACCCAGACGCAAGACTGCTGAGCTGCATCAGGAATAGCATACAAAACGTGAGTGAGAATAACTTCATTTTTTGTGAATGAGATGTAGTGCTTAGATCATAGCGAGTGTTATAGAATTTTAAGTCAAGTATCCTAAGTATCCTAAGTATCCATTACCTCGTGAGGTAATGGGTCGTGTATAACCAAAATCAACATTTCATCTAATAGCGGCGCCTGCTGCGGGACCTGGACCTGGAGCGGGAGCGTCTGCGCCTGCGGCTGGCGAGGATCTTGCGGGCGATGGAGCGCTCGCGCTCGCTCATGTTGACGTAATTCCTGCAATGTCCGGTTTTGGGACTTCTGTACTGATAGCTCCTACAGCGAGACCTAGGCTTGGACCTAGGCTTGGACCTGGATCTAGACCTGGATCTAGATCTGGCCTTGCTACGGCTACGTACTCTTGATCGTCTTCTTGCCATTCTTTTTACCGGAGCAAGATAAATTTTTACAATTTGATCGCTGTTTTGTCATTTAGAATGAGTAGTTGTTGCCGCTCGTCGCGTGCCAGTAGACGATGCCCGCGCCGATCAGACCTCCGACGGCTGCACCTACCTCTTTGTATTCCCATTTGTTACCGATGTACCAACCTGCGACGGCAAGCACGATGACAAGTACTGCATAGAGCATGTAAGTTAGCATTTCTGAACCATCTGCCATTATGAATCTTTTGTTTAGTGGAGATAATTTTTTTACGATTGATCCTGCGAATAATCATTCACACATCCCGCTGTTGAGCGTACCTCATGAAGGCGTTGTTCACCTCTGGTACACGCGCGGTCCCGTCGCGCACTGCTATCGCGGCGCCATCCGCGACGAGCTGCAGGACCGCGCTGCTCACCTTACCCAGATTACCCACAACCCCGAAGCCCGATTTGCACGCGTCCAGCACATACCCCCACTGCGTCTTTGGTGGGACGATATACGAGAACGGGAGGTCCAGTTCCTCATCATCAATGTTCGCGGTATCGAGTTGTTCTTCGCGCGGTATACTCTCCGCGTACGCGAAACGGCGCCTCTCTCTCTCCAACTCCGACATACGAGCAGGAGCATCGTCACTCAACCGAATGTCATCCTCTTCGTCTTCGCTCAAGTCCAAAGCCCAACGGTCATCCTCGTCTACGTCACTATCCTCCTCGTCTTCGTAGTCGCGTTCTCCCTCGTCGTCTCCCTCGTCGTCTCCGCCGGCGCTGGACTCGATGTCGCTGTCGTACATCTCAATGAAGTTTTCTGCAAACTCCTCCTCGGTGGGGTTGTTGAAAAAGATGTCCATATACCTGACTCGTCCCGTGATCGGGTGGTTCCATTTGGCGGCCCACTTCATACCAGGTTTGTAGACCACCTCTTTGAACTCAGAGATGTTGGGTAGTTCCTGTTTTACGTCCGAAGACAGATTGAGGGTGACGTCAGCGGCTGTGATTGCGCGTTTGATTCGCCCCCTTTGCACGTCTTTGTCGTCATCTCCAAAGTAAATAGACATGTCGTCGGCCGCGAAAGGGGTGGCTGTGTATACTTGGCCGTCGACCTCAACAAACCCATATTTGTTCTTATCACCAGTACTCACCATCTTGCTCCTTTTTTGGTACTTGGCAACCACATCTCGCCAGTCTATGTCCTTAAACCTAGCGAATTGGTCCTTGTCTATGTATGTGTTGAGGTCCTTCAAGTAGTTGTTGGTAAAGGTGGAGTCATCTTTGTATTGGTCGCACATTGGGGTGGCCAACAGAGCCGCGTACAAAAATGCGGCTTTTTCTCCCTCAGGAGAGAGTTTGACGTTTTTACCTCTCCCAGATCTGTCGATCAATACTGATCCAAAGTAAGGTTCTTTCTTGTATTGTGCCAGGAACGGCCCCCTATGTCGGATCATCTTCCACTTGGGTACGTATGACGGCTGTGAGAAGCCGTTAACGCCGACCAACCGTTCGCTCAAGTTCATGAAGATATCCTTGTCGCGTTTGTTCTTGAGGATGATGCAGCTCTCGTCCGAACTAGTATGATCAATTTCAAAGTCAACGTCTACGCGTTCGTAGAACGTCTTGAGGAAGTCCATCGCGTCCTCCCTGTTAGCATTGAAGCAAAACCGTGCCATCTTTTTAAATACTGCAGATAAATCGGCACAGCCATCGTTGCGGGGCAACCGTCACATCTTTTATTTCCGAACCTGTGGATACATTAATTTGAACCACGTAACTGTCTTTTTGATACCATCCTCAAATGGTGTGAACTCGACCTGTGGCAGCAGTGACTTCAATTTATCATTGCTGGCAGTCTTCTTGTGTTGACCGTCGGGCATATCTGTCATGAACTGGACTGTGTCGATCCCGAACGCAGCCGCTATAGCCCGGGCAGCAGCCCCTATCGACACCTCTTCCTCAGGAGCCAGGATGATGGGCTCGCAGGAGTCGTAGTTGTCCACAACCCACACGATCAGTTTGGCCAAATCCTCCGAGTAGATAAACTGGCGAAGGGGATTGCCTGTCCCCGCCACCTTCAATATTTTATGATCGGGATCGTTTTGTGAGGCCAGGTGGGCTCTATGAATCAGTGCCGGTATGACGTGCCCGTGTTTGAGGTGAAAGTTGTCATGGGGTCCGTATACGTTGCATGGTATGATGGATGTAAACACTTTGTCTCCGTCAGCGCTCTCTGCGTGCGCCCGATTGATGACGTCCAGCATGCGCTTTGAGTAGGCGTACCCAAAGTTACTGAGATGGGGAGGTCCACTATGCATGTCATCTTCTCTCAGGACGTCCGCTCTGTCATCTGGGAAGATGCATGTGGACATACACGACACCAGCTTCCTCACACCGTACGCGTTACAGGCCCTGACTATGTTGAGGTTCATCTGCAGATTGGACATGAGGAACTCGAGGTTGGCAGACATATTGTGAAAGAGACCGCCTACCATCGCTGCCAGGTGCACTACATGGGTTGGTTGATGGAAGGCAAAGAGATCACGAACCTGTTCCCATTCAAGTAAGTTAGCATCATTTGACGACACAAACACCCAATTTGCCTCATGTCTGTCTTGCTGGACGTATTGGGCCAAGGCTGTTCCAACCAGTCCTGTGCCACCAGTTACTAAGACTTTTATATCATCAGTCATTTTAATTACTGAGTATTGTTTGTATACGATGGCCGAACGCGGGTATCTCAAAATAGATGAATTATGGGTAACAACATACAACAATAAAGGATAAGTATCAAAGATGACTACCAAGAATAATTCCCTCAATTTCAAGGATGAACACGTCTCTGCTGAGCCGGATGTCGTCCCTCTGATTTGCTGTATTGATGGAAACATTGGTGCCGGAAAAAGTACCATCCTGAACAAACTCAAAGAGGAGGGTTACTTGGTGTTTGAGGAGGATCTGAGTAATTGGGGTACACTGTTGGACTGTTTTTACCAGGACCCCAAGCGCTGGATGTGTGCGCTCCAGATCAAGATCCTTGACTCTATGCGTTCCCAATACGATCGCATGCGCGCCCACAGAGGCGACGCCTACGTGTTTGTTGAACGTTCACCCATCTCCTCAATGATCTTTGTTGAAAACGGAATCAACAACGGCTTCCTCACCAAAGACGAGGAACGCCTCATCAATGATATCTATGACCGCCTCTCCTGGAAGCCCGATATCAGTTTCTACATTAGCACGGACGTGGACACCTGCTTTCAGCGCATGCGCGCCAGGAACCGTGAATGTGAGCAAGATGTAAGCATGGACTACCTCAAGTTCCTACATGAGGGATATATCAAGACGTACGAGCGCGAGGACATGAGGGACAGCTCTTATATTATTGATGGCCTCCCCCCAGCGGACAAAGTCGTAAAGCAGGTGAAAAGGATCTTAGGTCAATAAGTTGAATTTACCCTTCAAAAATAAGTCAATTTGTAAAGTATAACAGAATGAATAAAGATCAGAGTGAGTCTTCAAGGCGACGGAAGGCGCCGCCCGCAACCGCCCGACCTTCAGACAACAGCCCGCAGGCCGAGCGACTGCTCGCAGGGCGGGGCTCCGCCCCGCAGACCCAGTCATCCCAAGTGTCTTCAAGTACAACTAGTGCATCAGCTCCTCCTCGCGCATCCTTATCTGACAAGCATCCCATCTTGTCAGCCGCTCTGGCAGGAGTGCGCATGTATTGAGTAATACCAGCTACTTATCGCGTTCATAACCCCTAGGGGTTACGAAGATATCACGTAATGGACTTATTGAACATCTTCTTCATCTTCTTTCACATCTTCTTTCACATCTTCTAGCTTGATCAGGGGGTCGTTCATGAACTTCATGAAGCCTTCAAGTTCATGGTCATCAGGGATATGTGCCGCTTTACGTCCGATCATGTACTTCTCCATGTAATTCTCCTCAAATTGGGGGTTGCGACTCTTCATATCCATGAGCCACTTCACGACATTCTTTTCGTTCTCAATACACTCGGCGTGCTTCTTGGTATGCTCCGCGATCGAGTACCTGAGATGAGCCAGCTTCACGCGCTGGGTAGTGTAGTTTTCCTGGTCGTCAGCATTGGGGTCCTTCTCGGCGTTGCGCATCAGCTCATCCTCGCGCATCCTTATATCTTCCATCTCCTTTTGTTCCTTCCTACGCTGCTTGCGCACGTTCTGGGCAATCGCGTGTTCTGTCTGCTGCTGGAGGTCGATCTCATTGAGCTCATCGGCCATACCCTCGCTTACCAGCGGGAACGGAACGCCTATGATGCATGTAAACACAGAGTTGGATGAGTCGATATCCCTCACAATCTCCTCAGCGCGCTGGTTAGCCTCTTCCTGCGTCACGTAGGCACCCCTGATCTTGCCGATACCCTTCGGAACCTGAGAACGAGCTCTCAAATCAGCAAGCTGCTTCTTGTGCTTGGGCTTCAGGGTGTCCTTGATATCATCAAAGAAGTTAAGCATGTCCACGTCTTGATATTCAATGTATGAAAAGAGGGCAAACTTGGGATCGCCTGGCTTATGAGGGTCCACGAATCGCCTGTTGATGCGTGGGAACTCTTTCACATCTCTAACAAGCTCATCCTTGGCAGCCTCGACCTGCTCTTTTGTCAGGGAAGGTTCATTGGTAGGGTGAGTTGGGTGAAACGGCTGTTGGGTGTTCATTTTGATGAGGTAAAGATAATGCATAGACCGCTACAAAGGAACGACAGACGGCTCCGCAACCAAGACCATTCGTGCCTCAAGCCTGTATACCTCTGGCTCCACTTCGATATGAGATGCCGTATAGAACTTCTGGTTGGATGCTCCGCCAAGGGCAGTCCCACCGGATCCATCACACTGTGTCTGATTGGATGATCTAAGCGATGAATTACTGAGCCCTCTTGAGACGCCTCCGTCAGTACTGTCAGCGAACACTTTACGCTCACACTCACGCTCACGCTCATGCTCTTTCTGGATCTCAACCCTGATCTTGCCCAACTCGGCCGATCTCTCAAGACCCCCAGCTCTGCCCTCGTCACTGTTGCAGTTGAAGAAGGTTAGCTTGCGAGCCTTGTCAGCATCGACCGGACGTTCAATCTTGATGTTGTCGTTAGCCCTGAGCCTAAAGTTACCCACCCGCTTGCCATCAATATAAACCGTGGCATTTGCTTGGCAATAGGTATGATTGTTAGCAATCATGACCTTGTATTCGGTGTCGTGGCTCAATCTGAACGCCCCATTTGAGAAAGGGATATGTTCATCCTTGGAATTGAGGATAGAAAGAGAATAATGTTTGGTTGTTATAGTCATTTTTATTATGGTTAATAGTCCTTAAATCTCATGTTTATGTTTTATATGACAAGGTTAGCATCATATAAAGAGGTATATTGCCAAGGTGCAAATATGCTTATATACATGTACTATGTTGACCTGGATTATTCTCTTACATCTTTTACCTATCCCGACTAGCTCCAGAAACTTAAATTCAACGTATTTCATCTTTTGTAGGGGATGATGAACGTGGCCTTCAACTTACCAAGATGCTCATCACTCAACTCGTCAAACACCTGCTTCATGTTGTCTTCAAAACACGTGAGGTAGGGGGTGTGTGTGATGGGGAAGTCATAGTACACTATGTGATTGAAGAAGTCATATTCTGTGGGAATGAGAGGCGATCTCTGTTGCAGGACCATCATCAGGAATTTATGGAACATGGCATGATTGCTGATGAATGAGAGGTTGTTCATCATGTTCATGAACGCGTCGTAGTGCCTGTTGTGTGATGCCAACCAGAAGCCTTGTCTGAAGGTGTTTGTTCCATAGTACTCGCGGTAGAAGGTTTTGAAGATCTTGATCATATATGCGGTCATGGTCGAGATCATGTTGTCAGTCAGCACCCACAGCTTGTTGTCCAAGATCCACAGCCTCGTTCCGTCGGGGTTGATACTCTTCAGGTTGTAGAACGACCAAGGCGATGGGCTCTTGTCTTTGACGTTGAGGTAACCGATTGAGTTGTTGCGGTAGGGGCCTACCAGGCCGTTCTCAATTACCTCATCTATAGGTATGCATACGAGCGACGGTATGCAGCATTGCCTCACGATATCATCGAATTCAAATTGTTTGAGTTCCGGTGGCTTCATATAACACCTCAGAGCTATCTCTCTGGACAACCTATTCGAGTCCTCAGACGTCATAGGCCCCTGTGTCTGAGTGAGGCAACCTCTGTATAGCGACAACCTCACGTCGTTCACAGACAGATGTCCTAGGATGCGACTGTGAGGTTTGCCAGCCTTCTTTAGCATGACGATGTGTTCGTTTAGGATCTTTTTATACTCGCAGATGTCTACCGCACCCAATAGAGCATTACGAACTGTGGATAGAGTTGTCCACAGTTCATCATCGTCCTCTCCGTCTTCGCACAACTCCTCAAGAAGGACATCAATAGTCTCGACACACACTGTCTTAAGGTTGTCAATGGTATTTGATTCTAGGTTAACAGTGATGAGACTGTTTATGTTGGTCATTTCTTGTTTGATGTATGACATGGTTATGTCAGATAGGTGTTGGCATTGTTGTTGTACAAATTGTTGGTGATAGCTTATCTTGTCTGCCTCTGTGACGAGGGCATGTGCGTTCCTGAAATTATGAGGAATCTTGGACCGGTCTATCTCAAACGTGTCTTCACCTCCAAGGAGCAAGTTTAGAAGGGATCCTGTTGTGTCAGGCTCTTCCCCCTCAAGTATGGACTTCTTTTTGATGATCCCCAACAGAGTCCCAATCTTGATGACGTCCATGTCGACGATATCCACCGGTATACCGGTGGCTTTCGAGGAGGCTTCGCGACGAGTGCGGCTCTTTTCGTCGTGCTCTTTCTTGAGCTTCATCTCTTCGTCGAGCTTGCGTAGCTTTTCTTTCTGTTCAGCTGTTAGTTTCAAAGACATCTTTTAGGAATCGGTAATGACGTTTAGATCAGAATCTATCTCACGATATTAAAAATGACCGTTTGTGAAAAATGGAAACAAGACCCGTCCGTCAATCCAAGGACCGGGCGACAGATAAAACCAACAGGAAAGGTATACAAGGATCTTGAGATAGAATGCGCCAACGAATCCCCTAGTACTGGCTCTGCCCCTAAAGGGGCAGTATATATCGATCCATACGCACCCCAAGCCGGGTATGTCAAAGATTGCGTCAAGTGGCGAGAAAACCCAGGCGTGAGCCCAATCACTGGTAAGAAGCTCAAAATTGATGGAGCTGCCTACAAACAATGGGAAGAAGATTGTAAAAACGTGAAGCCACTACCCAATGATATGCAGTTCAAATCCGAGTTTGTCGATCAATGTATCAAGTGGCGCGACAACCCAGGCGTGAACCCAATCACTGGTAATAAGATCAAAATTGGTGGGCCTACCTACAAACAATGGGAAAAAGATTGTGAAGGCATTAGGCGGTTACAAGCGGGCGAGGTACCACCAGCGCCACCACCACCACCTACACCGCTTACGTCTGCCCAGCTTGCGGCCCTCCACAAACCCCCTTTAGGGTCGATATATATCGACCCCCGCGATAAAAACCCAAGTGTTTTAAAATCCGAGTTTGTCGATGAGTGTATCGAGTGGCACGACGACCCAGGCGTGAACCCAAAAACTGGTAAGAAGATCAAAATTGGTGGACCTACCTACAAGAAATTTGAGAAAGATTGTGAAGGTATTAAGCGGTTACCGGATGGTCAAGCTGGCGGACTAGTCAGGTGGGCTACCGGCAAAGTCATGAGCGGGGCACGGGAGGCGACCGAAGGTCGCAGGCCCGAGGACTCCGCCCACACCAAGCAAGCCCAACAAGCAGCTGCACCACCCGCTAAAGGGGAAGTACATATCGATCCAATAGTATACCAACCTCGGTATGTCATAGATTGTGTCAATTGGCGCGGCAACCCAGGCGTGAGCCCAATCACTGGTAAGAAGCTCAAAATTGATGGAGCTGCCTACAAACAATTGGAAGAAGATTGTAAAAACGTTAGGCCAATTAATTGGGATATAAAATTGAAATCCGAGTTTGTCGATGAGTGTATCAAGTGGCGCGATAACCCAGGCGTGAACCCAAACACTGGTAATAAGATCAAAATTGGTGGGCCTACCTATAAGCAATATCAGGAAGATTGTGAAGGCATTAGGCGGTTGCCGGTCGATGGCCAAGCAGCGGCTGACGACAGTTTTTTAGGTCGCAGGGGGCGTGCAGCTCATCTATTGAAAGATTATGTGCCGCCACCGCCTGCGACGTCGGCCGAGCTTGCGGCCCTCCACAAACCCCCTTTAGGGTCGATATATATTGACCCCCGCGATAAAAACCCAAGTGTTTTAAAATCCGAGTTTGTCGATGAGTGTATCGAGTGGCACGACGACCCAGGCGTGAACCCAAAAACTGGTAAGAAGATCAAAATTGGTGGACCTACCTACAAGAAATTTGAGAAAGATTGTGAAGGTATTAAGCGGTTGCCGGATGGTCAAGCTGGCGGACTAGTCAGGTGGGCTACCGGTAAAGTCATGAGCGGGGCACGGCACGAGGACAAGCAAGCCCAACAAGCAGCTGCAGAAGCTACAGCCTCCACTGATACGTATTACACCGCGCCACTGGCCAGAGATAGCCCGAACACATCCTGGTTTAAGAAGCGACTCAACAAGGGACTGCGTATCAACAACTTCCTCAGGGCTATCAATGCCGACCAGTGGGACATGTGCATGACAGGCACCAACGCGCCAGCATTTAGGGCCAACTTTTCAGATGTGGTCGAGATAGGCAAGGGGTCATTTGGACAGGTGTATAGAGCCACTCTCAATGGTGATGACCTCGTGATCAAGGAAGCATACCTCAATCCCAGTGAGAAGAGGAGGTTGAAGAAGGGCACCGCTCAAAAGCAGAAGTGGGAGGCTATAAAAAAGAACTCGTATCCTCACGAGAACAGGATTCTAGACCTCGTGAACAACCTCCTCTTGAACCGTCGATGCCCCAACTTCGTGTACGTTTACAATATGGCTATGTGTGACGGGTGCAAGGTCGAACGTCTCTTCGGATCGCAGGCGCCAGGATCGTGCTACGTTACTTTCATGGAGTCTGCCGATTCAGATCTAGGGCATGTAGCCCTCGACAATTTTGATGAACAGCTTAGCGTCCTGTATCAACTCCTCATAGCGGTGTACGCCATTCATCGTTACTATGCCATACATCACCGTGACATCAAGTCCACTAACGTCTTCATCAAGATGATCAAACCTGGCGGTTACTTTGAGTACGTAATTGAGGATAAGACCTACTACGTAAAGAATACTGGGGTAGTCGCGTACCTTGCCGACTTTGGCGTCTCAGAGGTCATGTCCCCTCTGTACGCATTCAGAAACTACTACGGAATCAGAAACGCAGAGGTAATGAAATCGTCACACGACCTATATTGGAGACCCATATCTGTAGCTGGTAGAACACCCATTAATTGGAGTACAGCCAGTGGTTCAAGAGTAAAAGGGACTATGAACGAGATCACTGACCCGAACATTAAGAGCTCCGTACCTATTAACCTCAATAACAACCAGAAGTTTCCCCCATTTGAGTTTTATGACGATATACAAGACGTGATCCGTATATTCGTGGGTGGTAAGCAGGCCGACCAACCAGGCAATCACAGACCCATGAAGACGCTGAGTCCTAAGTTAAAAGCCTTAATCAATGATAAGAAGGCGTACCTGGATTCAAGAGCTTCTGTGTACACGATACAGGGAACTGTCAAGTACGTGCTCGCAAATGAGATGCTTAACCATTTATACATCAAACCTCGCTCTGTAGACAACATAGTGGAACGATTTGTGATGTAGACAAAACCAGGTAAAATGGATACGAAGCCGTTCGCTGGAGTAGACGAAGCAGGTAGGGGTCCACTCGTTGGCAGCGTCATAGCGGCGGCCGTCGTCTTGGATCCACTCAAGACCATTACGGGGCTAGCCGATTCAAAAACATTGTCTGAGAAGAACAGGGTTGCGTTAGCAGCACAGATACGTGAGCGCGCCGCATCATGGGCTATCGGTGAGGTCACCCATACGGAGATTGACGAACTAAATATACTACAAGCGTCTCTGCTGGCTATGAAGCGAGCGGTCGATGGTCTTGTTATCAAACCCGATAGTGTGTTGGTTGATGGTAACATAGCACCAGACCTTGGAGACGTACCCTGCAACGCGATCGTGAAGGGGGATGCTAAAGTGCCTGCCATCAGCGCGGCCTCAATTTTGGCTAAGGTGTATAGAGACGATCAAATGTTGATGCTTCACAAGATCTATCCTCAATACGGGTTTGATAAGCACAAGGGGTACCCTACTAGACAGCATCTGAGGATGCTCAAAGAATATGGCCCAATCAGTCAACATAGGAAGACCTACAAACCTGTCGCTGCGGCCTTGCGACCGCATCAATAAGTAATAAGATTTAACCATGAAGACAGAAGATATTATCATCAACCTTAAAAAAATGGCTTCAAATGAAAAATTTTGGATGTATGATGTGACTCAGCTGTTCCGTTCATATGAACTACTACCGAGCCCAGAAGACAGTCTATCAGCCAAACTCAATACGATCACGCGACTGGCGCTGATCGTGTGTATCGTGATCGCGGCATACAAGCCTGTGCTCGCGTTCAGTACACTGATCCTCGTCATGGTAGTCACCATGAGCGTTTACTCAGGAGCAGTGGCTGACCCCACCATTGAGGGGTTTGAACCGGGCATAATTGAAGGTCTTACACCAGCGACCGAAGGTCGCTGGGCGGGGCTCCGCCCCGCAGACCCGTCAACCGGTGGGTCTAATCAACAACTATACGAATTCATGAGAGAGTACAACTCCATTCGTCACCCAGATCTCAATAAAGTAGGATTCCCTACAACTCAGAAGAGGTTCTGTAATGACGCTGTGCCTCTAGAATACGGACTGGCCCACATATCACCAAATCAGGAACTGGTCGGTGGACCAAACCCAAAAACCAAAATACCCCCACTCGTGGCCGCACCCTCTCATGATCTTGATTCTTGGCGTAATAATGACTTTGTGGTCCACTCTCAGATCAATAAAGAGACAAACTTTGACTCAGACAAAGCTGGCTACAATTGCGGCATCCTCCCAACCAAGTGTGAGGATTGCATGTATGTGCCGTGTCAATGCAAGGTGCTGCGAGGACAGCGCTTACGGGCGACGCCCGCCGGCGACCTTACCGAGCGAAGCTCGGCCTGCGGCGTACGGGCGACGGAAGGCGGGGCAGAGCCCCGCAAGCCCGCCGGCGACCGAAGGTCGCTAGCCGCTCGGTCGCTAGCCGCAAAAGGAGGGATGACGATGCAGGACATTCCTGAAGACCTGGGTCCTCTTCCTGAAGTTACCATCTCCAATGAAATCGAGGAGGACCCTATGATAAACAGAAATGGAGATGTGATAGAGGGGTTCCGCGAGGACTTGCATATGGATACGCAACGCAGCCCTGGCTCTCGAGGAAGACGCAGACGAGGCGAGCGACATCCGGATGTAGTGACAAACAGACCTCCAGGGAGTGGTAGACCAGAAGGTAGAGGCAGACGTAGACCAGGAGGAGGTAGACCAGGAGGTATACCACCAGGATTCTTTGCTCATCGCAGACAGATCATACATGACCTCATCAATAATCTGGGAGACAACGAACCCAATAAACATAAACCATACATCAGGAAGTATGTGAGGGACGTGTTATTTGACAGGGAACTCGGAGAAGTGAGCGATCTCGAGATTGACGAGATCATTGGCGAGATTGACAAGAGCCTTCATCCTAAGAAGAACGACTCCTCCGATATCGCCCCCTGCTTCGAGAGCCCCCGACGTGACAACATCATCACACAGACACTCCAACCAGGCGTTTTCCAGAAGTCTCACATTGGTGAACCGATCCAGAGCAACATCGGCATCTCATACACCCAAGAGTGGGGCCCCACAGAGGTACAGGAGACGAACGACATGATCAAGTACACTATGCGTGATCCCAAGAACGCCATCATCACACCTCAGATCAAAGAAGAGGTCATTGGGCAAGATCACGCAAACGTCTATGATCCTAGGTTTACAGGATACGGTACCAGCTACAGGGTATACACGGACCGGCTCACGGGTAGATCTAAGTTCTTTTATGATGATGTGGAGGCGATCACGATGCCTAACTACGTGACTCGCAGCAAGGTCGATGTGTTCCCATGGGCCAACACGTACGGTCCTGATACGATGATGTCACAAAGCGAGGGCGACGAGTACAGGCAGTTGGCCAACAACGCCTTCACGGACTCGGCACTTACGTTCAGAACAGAGATGCAGGAACGACTCATGAGGAAGCGCAATGCAGAGTTGTGGCAACGTAGAGTGGCACCTATCTCGACGATGGGTCGTCTAGGATCGTCCATGAAATCGTGTCTGTAAAGACCATTGTCCCACATATTTAGTTCTATTACCCCTAGGGGTAATAGTGAAACGGTGAACTATCTAGCTAGCGGCGGACGGGCGACGGAAGGTCGCTAGCTACTGGGGTCGATGACGCCTCGGATGCTCTCTACGAGGTCCTCGGCCTTTTTGTTCGAATACAAAAGACCATGGTCCTTGGCTATACCCTTCAGGACCTCCTTGCTCGTGTATGAGATGATCTGGCTACTAGGGATCTCGTATATACCGAGCATCCACAGAGCGGTGTCCGCGTCAATAGATTTGACGCGGCTGAATTCGTAGAGGTAGAACAGAGCTCCCTTGATTATTGAACGATCTCGCTCAGAGAGGTTGTGCTCATACCTACTGAAGATGTTCTTGTATTTTTGGCGGTTGCGGTTCGCGAATGCACATCTCACTTCGCTGGCTTCGCTAACACAGATGTTCAAAAGCTGCGCGATGAGGGCCGGGTATACCTTGTTATCAACCCTATTGTCAAACCTATCAGATCTGAGGCTGCGGGGCTCGGGCTCCGCCCCGCCCTGCGACCTCCGGTCGCTCGGCACTTCGACGGCGTCTTCCAACTGAGCCCTCTCTACGCGACGAATGAAGGCGGGGCTTTGTCCGAAGGCTTCGAAGTCGCCTTCGTTGCCGCCTAAAGAAAGAGCAGCGGCCCCGACTTCCAGTTGCTCAATAGAGGCATCGTGGACATAGACAGGAAGGGGTGAGCGCTGGCGGGCGGCTTTGCGCGTGACGACCGCAGATTTAGGTTCGGCCTTCTTTTTAGGAGGCCTTTCTGGAGATCTTGGCTTCGGCATTTTTGTTGTGTAGGAGCCAGCTTTATATCGCTAACGTCAGATAAAAACAACCTTATAACCAACTATTACTCCTCTTATCATAAGATTTTTTTTGAGTCATTAGAACCATAAAAACATACTATTGAAAACATACATACAGTAGCCTGCGCTAAACAGTAATGGCTTACTAATATGAGTCATTATAAGCATGACATCCTTACTTATTCTAAATCTTCTATACTTACTAAAATAGATGGACCAATATCTAGCAATCTACACTCCAGTAGCCGAACTGGCGAATAGGATTGACCTTGCTAATAAAAACCTCATAACCTTGAATCCATCCACAGAATTGAATGGATTTAAACAGATGCTTCAAGGTATCGACATCCCAACCATAGAGATCAACAACTTAGCACTTGAGGGGATATTGGGCAACTACCGCCTTGTCTCCAACGGCCAGGCCCTAGACATTGTCCGAGGAGTAGAGGATCTGAGGTACAATGCCAATCTCCTCAATTTCCTCAAACGCCTCGGTCTTACGACGACATCAACAGCCCAAACAAAGGAGAATGAGATCAAGACCCAATACGTGAACGTCGTCGGCTTCCACCAAATCATGAGAATGAAGCACAGGATCAAGATCGCAAAGGTCATCGCCGGCCGCTACGGGAAGAGTCCCAGAAACGAACAGGAATTGGAGGCAGTTCTGAACAAGGACCCCAATCTCAAGGCCAGCTTCGATAGCTTCCTGCAAAAACTGCGAGGCTCATACGTGGTGAACCCAAACGATAAACCGTACGGTGATTGGGTGCGAATTGGGTGCGAGGCCAAAACATACGACCTTACCACTCTATTCAAAGCCATCAACAATCACAAATCCTCACTTGGAGGGTGTTGGGCTGTGAAAACTGACGGTTACAAATGTCTTATCCCGTCACTCACATGTACCCCCATAAAAGGACAGCAATGTAATCCTGACAATAGGTGTGGAACAGATAAGAAACAACCATGCTACACGTGTTTGAAGTGGAACGGCAACAGGTGCACACGGAGGATTAAGCCAAGCTTATGTGCGAGTAATGAGGTCTGCTCTAAAGCGTGCTCCAATAGACAGATTGAGGTACCCAACGACACAGTATTGATTTGCATCAAACGCAAGTTCTGGATTGCCGCGCAGGACTACATGAATACTTTCTCGATGGCCCCAGGACCGCCTCCTCCAGTTGTTGTGCCGGACGACACGGACGAGCCCGATGACGAAGATGCGGACGATGTCCCTGACGAAGACGAAGACGAAGAGACCTCCTCGGGGTCGTTCTCCTCGGTCGCAGACTTCTTTGGGTCCACTTGGATCATCTGGCTCATCGGACTCGGCATTATAGGGATCATCATCTTCAAGAATAAGAACAGATAGAACTAACGGCCGCAAAAAAGTCTGTTCGTGGTGTCGTAAAAAATGATACATAAAGGCCTATAGACATCATATGGATGGAAAATGAGTCATTTACAACTAGCTGTTACACTTATGGTTAAAAATGAGGAACAGAGGATTGAAGCTACATTATCGAGCGTGAAGGATGTCGTTGATGGCATCATTGTCTTTGACACGGGGTCTGAAGACAAGACCATCGATATCATGAAAATGTTCGCTAAGAAGTATAACCTTCATTTTCATCTGCTTCAAGGCAAGTTTGAGGATTTTGCCACCTCACGAAATAAGCTTCTTGAGTTTGCGGACAAGCACCATTACGACTACTTGTTGCTTTTAGACAGCAATGATGAGTACAGATCTGACAACAACCTGAAAGAAGTTTTGAATAGTAAATCAGAACAGGGGTTTTTAATCCATCAACAGTGGTACATTGGTCCTGGAAACTATCTCGACTACTACAATCTTAGGTTGATTAAACCTAACGTCGGTCTCAAGTACAAGGGATGTGTTCACGAGTATATAGATGTACCACCCAAAGCCATGATAGGTAAAATGAATGGCGATATTACCCTCTATCAAGACAGAGTAAAAGATAATGACGGTAAATCGCAAGCGCGTTGGAAAAAAGATCTGGTGCTGCTTAAGAAGGACATTGCGAGGAATCCTAATAACGGGCGCACTCAATACTATCTAGCCCAAACATACGACTGTCTCAATATGAAGAAGGATGCCATGTTCTTTTACAAACAACGAGCCAACAATAAGGATGGGTTCTTTGAGGAAAGGTTCAATTCCATGATGAAGTGTGGTGATCTTGAACGAGACGAGGACGAGCGGGTTAAGTGGTACATCAAAGCGTATCAGATCATTGAGAGGGCTGAACCTTTGATTGAAATTGTAAAAATTTATAGGCAGAAGGACAAGTTTAAGTTAGCGTTCTTATTCGCTAAAATGGCATGCGATCTGCCCTATCCTTCTAATTGCGTGTTATGGGTCAATCAGAAATGTTATAACCATGATAGATGGCAGGAGTTAGGGATTGTGGCTTATTATGTGGATGAGTATGAAATAGGTAAAAACGCATGCCAGAAAGCTATAGAATCAGGCTATGACACAGAGTTAAATAATAAAAACTTATTTTTTTATGAAAAATGTGGTTCGGAAAAACCAACGCAATGATTGAGAATAAAATGTTTTTGCTATTATTCTGGATTGCAGTGATACTATTACTAATTCTACTTACATGGAATTGGTTTTCTGGTACGGAAGGGACATATATGGATCACACATCCATGATTTGGGATTTATTAGGTAAAAAAGTAGCTAAGCCTAAAAAAGTATCATTTGAAAGCAAGGGGGAAACTGAATGTAGGCGTGTTATTGAAAAGCTCTTAGGTAAACCATTCCCAAAAACTAGACCTAATTTTATGCTAAATGAGGTCAGTGGTCATAATCTGGAACTTGACTGTTATAACGATGAGTTAAAATTAGCCGTGGAGTACAATGGCGAACAGCATTACAAATATATACCTTATTTTCATAAAACAAAAGATGCTTTTTATAACCTGAAGTACAGGGATGAAATGAAACAAAGACTTTGTAAGCAAAACGGGGTGAGGTTAATCACTGTACCATATACTGAAAAAAATATTTCAGAATTTATAACCAAACAACTGGAAAATTTAAGAGATAATTAGTAAATATAAATGTCTCTTAATACCAGAATTGAGAAAGAGGTTATAAAGTTGCGCCTTTAATGCTACTGGCATCTCCACCAGCACCTGTAGGACCTGTAGCTCCTGGTTGTTCCATTTACTTTTAGAGTCATGTATCTATAGGACGTAGTGTGTTATGAAGAACACTGGTGATATAAAAGGTCAAATGGAATCCATTCTAGTAGAGAATAACAATCGATTTGTGCTCACCGTCGACCATAAAGACATTGATGATTTTTATCAGAAGCACAAGGCCTCGTTTTGGACCCCTCAGGAGATCGATCTCCAACAAGATCTAGCTCATTGGTCCTCGCTCAACGACGACGAGCGTTACTTCATCAAGCATGTCCTCGCGTTCTTCGCTGCCAGTGACGGTATCGTGAACGAGAACTTGGTACAAAATTTCTACAGCGAGGTCCAATACCCAGAGGCCAGGGCCTACTATGCCTTCCAGATCGCGATGGAGACGATCCACAGCGAGACCTACAAGCTCCTCATCGAGACGTACGTAACCGATCACGATGAGCAGCAATCGCTCTTCAAGGCCATCGAGACGTTCCCCGCCATCCAGAAGAAGGCCGACTGGGCTCTGAGGTGGACAGATAGGGATAAGGCCACGTTTGCTGAGCGCCTGATCGCTTTCGTGGCCGTGGAGGGTATCTTCTTTTCTGGGTCCTTCTGTTCTATCTTCTGGCTCAAGAAGAAGGGGTTGATGCCAGGACTCACGTTCTCAAATGAGCTCATCTCCAGGGATGAGGGGCTTCATTGCGACTTTGCCGTCAACCTCTACAACAACCATATCAAATTCAAACTGAGTAAGGTCAGGATTGAGGAGATCTTGCTGAGTGCGTTGGATGTGGAGCGCGAGTTCATCACAGAGTCACTGCCCGCGCGTCTGATCGGAATGAACGCCTCGCTCATGACCCGCTACCTAGAGTATGTGACAGATAGACTCCTGATCCAATTGGGTTGTGAGAAGAAGTTTAATGCTAGGAACCCCTTTGACTTCATGGATATGATTAGTCTTGAGGGTAAGACCAACTTCTTTGAGAAGAGGGTTAGTGAGTACAAGAAGGCAGGTGTCATGAAGAATGAACGTAAACAAGGTGAGTTTATTTTTGACGACGACTTTTAAGTATATCTATGTCTCCTGTGTTTATAACCTCTAGAGGTTATAAAGTGAATGCCTGTCGCTAGCGACCTCCGGTCGCCGGGCGGCTTGCGCCGCTAGAACATAAAGTCCTCAGACAGTATGGAGTCGAGATCGTCATCTTTGTAGAAGTAGTAGTCGTATTCGTCGTCTTGGTACGCATCTTCATGTACAAATCTCCCTGAGTAGCAGGATCCCAATATGACGGTCAACAGCGACCGTCCCGCTTTGGTAATTGAAGTACCGAGCACTCGGCCACTCACCCACCCCTTAGAGTCCATGGGTTCAAGTATTGGTAAGAAGTTAATCATTGGTCGTCTTTTCTATGTGTTAGACTTTTGTTGCGCTTACATTCAGTATGGGGAGTCGTATCGGCTATGGGCGAGTGATCGTGGTGCCGCGGTCGTTATGCTCATTGGTTCTTCGTCCGTGTCAGACTCCGTGTCGTTGCTCATAGATTCCACGTCTCCGGTATCCCATCCCCAAAGATAGTCCCTGAATTCGAAGAAGGTGAGCATACGTGTGTCACCATATTCGTCAAGAATCTTCTTCGCTACAGCCTCTTGTTGGTCGTCGCTGCCAAAGGTTGTGTACTCGTAGTGATCCAAGAACTTCTCCTTAATGTCACTCTTTACATCATGGGGGCATTTACTGTGGTGGAAAAATCCGATAACATCGATCACAAAGTCCTCCCACTGGATGCTTATGTCCAAGTATTCTATGCTGCACTTATCTTCCTGTATATTGCGTATGGCGATGTCGGGGTTAACGGGCGAGAAGGACCCGTAGCGTCTGTAGAACTCTTCTGAGAATGTGGGGTACTCATCTTCCTCAAGCACGTTGGTCATAGAAGACCTGAGTGTGCCCGCCCAATAGAGGGCGTTGATTCCTATCATAAATTGTTCATCGATGTGATCAACCACAAATTGAGTAGTCAACTTTCTCATAGTTTACTATCATAATTACTTTTGAGAAGAATATTTCAACTCATTAGTCGGCCGAGATCGCTAACTGAAGTAGCTATCTAGACATGGGGAGCGGTCTCCGGTCATATTGACGCCACCCGGCGACCTTACCGAGCTCGTTAGTGTACTACTGATTGGATTGAGACCACCATACATGAGACCATCTAAGTTCCCAAAGGATAGCTTGGCTAGCGGCGGGCGAGCGGCTTGCCTTCGTCCCCAAAGGTCGTTGCGCTGGGTAATCGGGTGTTCTGTGTTGTCAATCTCATCATCGGACATACCCTCGGTTGAGCCGAGCTCCGCCCCGCCCTGCGACCGAGCGGCTCCGCCGCCGGCCGAGCGAAGCTCGGTAAGGTCGTTCGGTACCGAAGGTCGCTCGGAACGAAGGCGGGGCGATGGAGGCCAAGCCCGCCTGCGAGCGGCCTCCGGTCGCTCGGTCGCCAGCGGTCCCAGAGGTGATCTGTCTCTGAATAGCTCCCTACAATTCCGCGGCTTCACGTGACGATCGCTCGCCCGCAGAGACCTCTCAATCTTTTTACATTTATGCTCGATATAGTCGATGCTGCTCTTCACTCTGTCCATGTGACCTTCAGCCGCCTGTTTCTGTGCATTGTCATCTGACGTATAAACAGCATTGACCTCTTCAATGAGGATGGCTAGCTCGTCTTTGGGCAATTTTGTCGCTAACCTGTTGCGCAGCAGAGCGGCAACGAGGTCGTTGCCTTTGGTGCCAATGGTATGTTCCTTCATCATTTTACATTGTAAAGACAATTCATAGCGACTCTGCGCTCGGACCGCCAAAGTTCTCATACATGACTAAAAATGGCTAGTTATCTTGAGATAGATTCTACATTCAGAAACAGGACTCGGTGGCCTAACCCCGGGGAATTTGAAGTCGCCCTCTCTCAATCTGGACGCGCCCAGGGAGAGCAGGCCCAGGACCCCATCTGCATAGCCTGTCCCGTGAACGAGTGGACCGGTGGGTACTTTGACGTAAACACATTAGGTAATGAGAGTGTAGAGGGTCAGATCCTCAGTACAGGTCTTGGCAACGCGAACTCGAAGAACGTGATCGAGTTCAGACAGGTTGCTCCATCTACGCTCCAGACGCGATACAACTACTACAAGCATTCCATCTTCAGGAACTCATCACAGCCAGACCAATTCGCCCGCATCCTCGAATACATCTACTTGGGCAACGGGCGGGCTCAGGTGACGCTGAGTGACGATACCTTCAAGTTTACTTTTGGCGATTTCTTCTTCATTGTGGATCCCAGCGATGACACGGACCCCACGGCCCTGTACCTATTCGTGCCCGCGGGCTCTGACAACAGACAGGACTACCTCAACAAGATCATCTACAACGAGACGCTGCGCGAGTGGCGCCCTGTGAGCGCCTACGACAGCCAGACCGGCATCCTGAGTGTGGGCGGTGATCCTGCGTTTACGTGGCAGCGCTTCCACAACTACAACATCAGGAACACCACACCCAACTATATCTTCACATCAGGAGGTGGGTCAACTACTACTCAGGTCGTCCTCACGGGTACATCAGCAGTGAATGTGGACAATATCTACCAGAGCTGGTTCCTCAGGATCCCACAGACGCTCTATAACAACACGGTGACAGCTCCTGAAGGGGAGGTTAGAAGGATCGTCGCATACGACGGTGCCACACAGACAGCTACCGTATTCCCGTCATTCACGGCAAGTACGGCAGGTTTGAACTTTGAGATCATGCAGTTTGGGTATGAGAACGCAAACCCGCTGACCTGGCGCCTTAATCTGAGTCAGGAGATCCCAGTGTTCAACATACGTCTTAATAGGCTTGTGCTGCCAAACAGAATCCTGGCCATAGGCAATGGGGGTAAGACGGCGTTCCAGAACTACTTCTACGTAGAGATCAGCAACATAGACCCCTCCAGCACAAACATGCTCAACATCTTCTCAAACAACCCACATGCGATCAGGGCCATGTTCAGGGCTACAGTGAAGGGCGTCAACAACCCAGACGAACAAGAGTTTGTGGCCATAGATGGAGACAACATGACGCAGACGGTCAGATTCAGGTTGGACTCGAACATCAAAATAAGGATCATCAATAACATGGGCGAAACCTTCCAAACAACGCTAGCCGATAACATACCGCCAGGAGAGCCCAATCATGATCTTCAGATCAACGCCCTGTTTGAGCTATTGCCCGACTCGTACGTATGAGTTATTCATTCCATATCCTTGAAGGATATGGATAGTGTATCACACATGCCAGAACTAGCGGGACCGAAGCTCGCTCGGTAATTCAACATAGCCGCGTTCATCAGTCGTGTATCTTCTTACGTGGAGACATATACCCCTTCACGAACTTACGAACACCTAGATTGAAATACATTGGTTGCGGTTCATCATCGTCGATGGTCAGCGCGCTAGTCTTCAATCTCTCAATTAGGCCACGCATCTTCTCCTCCCGGACGAGTCGTTTGAGGCAAGATAGCCTGATCCACCCGATCCCTGTGCAGTCGTTACCGGGAGTCTTGAGGTATGTGTCATCAATCTCTGGTGGCTCATTCTGGAGATGCTTGACAAAGAATGTGGTATCCTTGTACTTGACCTTCATATCATCATCTCTGAACTTGACATTGAATGACGTCTCCTCATTCACTTCCCGTTGAGCGCACTCGACAGCGTTCTCTTCTTTTTCGAAGCCTCCTTTCGGGAAGCCCCATTTGTTACTTCTAGACTGAACGATCAGCACCTTGCCGTTGTAGATGAGGATGCCACCGGCCTTGCGGAAGTCACATTTCGGGTCTACCGAGCGACCGAGCGGCTTGCGTGGCGGACGGTCGCTCGGTAAGGTCACTGGTGTCATATAGTCCCATGTAAGGAGACTACAACATATACAGTCGGTTTTAGCCATTGTTATTTATTTGTACTTACCTTTATCCTTAATTTTTCATCATCTTACTTTTATCAAGTTTTTAGTTGGATGATTCATGTTCACGCTAGGTATACCCTGGTTTCCATCAAATCCTCCTCTCTGCGACCTGTGAGGCAGACGCGTATACGACCCCATCAGCCCCGAGGCGGAGCCGTACATTGGGTCACTATGAGGATTGTAGCCCGACATGGACGGTGCGGCAAAGTTGGTCGTCGCGTTCGCGGTAGGGTGGTTCTGGGTAAGCTTGACGTTGTTCAAAACTATGGGCATCTCCTTGATTGCAGCTGGGTTGGTAGCCCCTGACGCGATGGGCCGAGACGGAGCCAGAAGGATAGGACCCTGGTCCATCCTCTGGACAATCTCAGACGCGTTGGCCCCGACACAAGACCTCTGTGACCCGACCTGGCCCAGCGCGAGCGGATCCGTCACGATACCTGGCTTCATGTCGGGTTGGTTAACGTTCGGGTACGCGGCCACTGTCTTATTGGCAGCGCACGCGACCTGGAGGGTTTGGTTCTTGACTTCGCGCATGCCCTCTGCCGTGCCGCAGTCCCTAATCCTCTTCGTGAAGACTGGTTTGTATGGCTGCGTGTTGACCTCTGTCCAAATCCTGGGCATCCTGGATAACGGTAGCAGGTCTTCCTGGCGCCAGACAGGGGGTCTGAAGGCGCCGTCCCTGGCGACCCTGTATGGAAGGAAGGCCTCGCCTCTGCTGATGTTGCTACTCTTTTGTTGTCCTTGACCGTATGAGACGGATACCATTGGGTTCTGACCTCTGGCGTAATAATTGATGGCCTCACAGAACCTGTCCCCGCTCTCATCGATGGAGGTTGTGATGGCCGAAGTCTCGCCCACCTTGTCGATCTTTCGTGTATGGACCGACTTGGGGGGATCCTTCAAGATGTTCATGTTGGTGCCCCACGACTCCACTGACGGGAGCGTGACCTTACCGTAATTAACTATTCCTGAATAGCTTAGTGCCATTTTTTCAGACCTAAGATAAAGATATAGCGCTATAGCGGGAGCCCCATGACATAGGAAGAATATCTAAGTCACTTAAAATGTCAGCTACTGTGACCCCGAAAAACGACTACTACAAGATTGGATATGTGTCACCTCGCACGTGTGCCGATAAGGTGAACAAACCTCCAAATCCTCTTTGTTATCAGAACCTATCGTGCCTCACACGCAACTTCTCAATGTGCCGGTACCCCAATACCCATTGGCAGGCACGTATATATTATCCTAGGTATGCTGCGAACTGCCAGTGTGACAAATACCTCAACAAGGTATAAGATGATGTAATAAATACTAATTTTTTTCCTAGTCATTTAAAATAGAAATATGAGTAATCTAAATGAACGAACATCATCTTCATCATCCGGAAATGCCTTCCAATTAGCAGGGAGACCTCTCGCTTCAGGAACCCCAACTAATGGTCAGTCGTTAGTTTATAATGCAACGACAGGTCAATGGGAATATGCAACTGTTGGTACAGGAGCTACAGGACCTACAGGACCTACAGGACCTACAGGAGTTACAGGACCTACAGGAGTTACAGGACCTACAGGTGCTGGTGGAGATGCTAGTAGCATTCAAGGCGCAACTATAGAAGCAGGTCCTCCTCTAGCTGGAGAAATCATGCAATATAACGCAGCAACTAATCAATGGGAATATGTACACACAGGAAGTTGATCTGGTAATTGATGACCTATGGCACCGGATACATGTCTTGGAGAGTATTCTCCTCCTACACGATTATTACGAATTGAAACATAGATCATGGTAAATAAGTTGAATTTTTTAAACCAAAGTCTATGGTTAAAATAAACGATGAGCGATAAAATCAATGTGCTCAATAATGAGCGCAAATACATGGGGGAGTTCTACGATCACGCGGATCAACTCCTCGACAACTTGGAAGACATCAAAGATATCTTTGATAAGTACCTCGCTGCCAAGTTATATAACTGGCGTTATGAATGGTTCTGTGACCACTACTACATTGAGGACATCAACAGCATACCCTACAACGTGTGCATGAATTGGCCTATGGTCCTCGACAAATACTTTGAGGATGTTGAGGACGATGGGCAGTTCTATCTCCTACGCGCCGATTACTATTCAAATCTGTGCCGTGCCAAGATTGATAATGAAGGCCTTGTACCGTATTACTTCAGGTACTGCATCCCCTTCCCCGACGAGTTCATGCACATGCTCAATGATACAAACGCTACAAACGAGGACGGGGAGCGTGTGTTGATAGCCAACATGACTCAACTACAGCTAGAGGTCTATGAAAAAGAACAACAAGACTATGAGTGGGTATGATGATGATGTTGAGTAATAAAATTTTTATGGTAACGACCATAAAAAATTCCGCTAGACCAAAGGTCGCCGGGCGGCCGCCGCTAGGTTATCTATGAGCTGCATGTGAGGCACATGTCGTCGCATAGCAGCGCTAGCGACCTTACCGAGCGACCTTCGGTGTCTCCGCCGGCGGGCGGTCCTTCGCTCTGCCGCTGTGGAGTCACCGTCACCTTTACTGCGTTCGTGGCGCTCTTGGTCCTCAGGTAGTACATACCTGTCTTCAGACCCTTACTCCATGCGTACATGTGCATCTTTGACACGCGTAAAATCTGCGGCGACTCCAAGAACAGGTTCATGGACTGAGACTGATCTACGAAACGACCTCTATCCGCAGCCATATCGATCACGTCCTTCATCGATATCTCCCACACAGTCTTGTAGATATCCTTCAGATAGTCAGGGATGTCGAGGTTCTGGACAGAGCCGTTGTCGTGCATCAGCTGTTCCTTCATGTCGGCGTTCCAGAGCCCTAACTCAGTGAGATCATTAAGAAGGTACTTGTTGGCTACTATGAACTCACCTGATAGGACCCGCCTCGTGTACAAGTTAGATGTGAAGGGTTCAAAGGCGTCGTTGTTGCCCATGATCTGCGCAGTAGATGCGGTAGGCATCAGCGCAATGAGGAGCGAATTGCGCACGCCGTCCCTCATGATCTTGTCGCGTAGGTCATCCCAACCCCATCTATCACTCAATTGGGTTTGTCCATCCCAGAGATCAAACTGGAACATACCCATGGATAGGGGTGAGCTGTCAAACGTCTCATACGAGCCCTCTTTCAGAGCCAAATCATGAGATGCGGCCAGAGCCGCGAAGTACATCGTCTCGGCGATCTCCCTGTTGAGGCGTTTCGCTGACTCAGACGCGAACGGTAACCGCATGAGTGCGAACACGTCGGCGAGCCCCTGGACGCCCAACCCCACCGGCCTGTGACGCATGTTGGACCGCCTCGTCTCTGGAAGAGGATAGAAGTTCTTGTCAATTACCTTATTGAGGTTGTAGACTGCCTGTTTCACGATGGTATACAACTTATCATGATCAAATACACCACCCTGTACAAACTTGGGAAGACAGATTGAGGCTAGGTTGCATACGGCGATCTCATCTTTGTCCGTGTACTCGCATATCTCAGCACACAGGTTCGATGATTTGATGGTACCCAGGTTCTGCTGGTTACTCTTTGAGTTGCACGCATCCTTGTATAGCATGTAGGGTGTGCCGGTCTCGATCTGAGAGTGGATGATCTTGAGCCATAGGTCTTGAGCCTTGACCACCTTCCTCACTTTGGAGTCATCCTGTTCGTACTTGAGGTACATATCTTCGAACTGGTGACCGTAGACTTCGTACAGACCTTTGCACTCATTGGGGCACATGAGGGTCCACGTGCCGTTCTCCTTCACACGCTTCATGAAGAGGTCAGGGATCCAGAGCGCATAGAACAGATCCCTAGCTCTGTGTTCCTCAGACCCAGTGTTCTTCTTGAGATCCAGGAACTCGAAGATGTCAGCGTGCCAGGGTTCAAGGTACATGGCGAACGATCCTTTCCTACGACCGGCTTGGTCAACGTAGCGAGCGGTGTTGTTGTAGACTCTCAGCATGGGCACGATACCGCTCGAGGTGCCGTTCGTGCCGGCTATGTAAGATCCGGTGGCCCTGATCTTGTGAGCCGCGAGGCCGATACCACCCGCGTATTGGGAGATCTTGGCACAGTCGGTCAAGGTCTTGTAGATGCCAGTGATGCTGTCCTCATTCATGTCTAGTAGGAAACAAGACGACATCTGAGGGTTAGGCGTCCCCGAATTGAAGAGGGTCGGTGTGGCGTGAGTAAAGTACTTGTCGCTCATGAGGTCATAGGTCCTCCTGGCGGACCTCAGGTCGGGCCCGTGGATACCCAGAGCCACGCGCATCAACATGTGCTGGGGTCGCTCCACCACACGGCCATTCAGTTTGAGCAGGTACGACTTCTCAAGCGTCTTGAAGCCAAAGTAGTCGTAATCGTAATCTTTGTTGTAATCGAGCCACTCGTTGATGAGATCTTTGTTGGTAATGGCTAGGTTGTAGAGCTCATCGCTAATCAGAGGAGAATGACGATCGGTCTTTGGATTGATGTAGTGGTAGAGGTCAAATATGACGTCCGAGAAGAGGGATTTGGTCTCCTTGTGGAGGTTGGACACGGCTATACGCGCTGCCAACTTTGCGTAATCGGGGTGAACGGTGGCCATCGTGGCGGCGGTCTCTGCGGCCAGCACGTCAAGGTCTATGGTCGTTACACCATCGTACAGACCTTCAACGACCTTGATGGCCACTTTCACAGGGTCGACCAGTTGATTGAGTTGAGGCTCCCTGCACCAAAGGGAGCTGATTCTGTTGGTGATCTTGTCGAGCTCGATGCGCTCGCGTCTACCGTCTCGTTTTATAACTTTCATGGTTAATTTATTGATACATTCCTTTCCTCCAAATCATTTAAGAGCCACCCATGTTGTCCTTGGAATCGAGAACCTCCGTTCTCTACACAAATGACTTACATATCTAAGTCGGGAAGTTGAAATTAACTTGAAAATATAAAGGGTAAAGGTAAGAATATACCAATCAGCATGGCTTTTATCACTGAGACTTCGGCGTATTTCGTCCCAAATCAATGTCTCTTCGGGGCTTACCCGACTCAACACCAGATCCAACAACTTGAAGAATGGGGTGTTGACATCGTGGTCAACCTAACCAAGAATGATGAAAAAAAGATACGATCATACCGAACCAAAATTAAAGTCATTCATTTTCCCATACCTGATCGCAAAGTGCCTGAAGAAGTACGCGAATTTTGTGCCTTAGTTATCCATCTCACACGTGAGATCAGAAAAGAAAAGAAGATCTACATCCATTGCAAGGGAGGACATGGGCGAGCGGGGCTACTTGTGTCAGCCATCCTCTGCTACCTACACAAGATCACACCGAGGGAGTCCTTCATCAGGACGTCCGAGTACCACGCCACACGACCAGTCCACTCGACCAAACCCAGGAAGAACGAGTTCTGGAAGACGAGGGGCTCACCTGAGAGTCAGGAACAGCGCGATTTCGTGAGGAACCTGTTCCAGCCATACAAGATCTCAAAGGACTCGCCGTTCATGGAGAGGGGCAAGTGGCTGTCTCAGACGTATGACACATTCCTGATGAACACGAACCTGGGACCAATTGAGGGAACGAATGGAGAGGAACTTGAGGAACATAGGGACTCGCTCATTGAAGATATGGTCTTCTTTTAAGTGCGCGGCATTGCCAGCGGCGTGGGACCGCTCGCTCGTAGGATCTATTACCCCTCAAGGTAATAGAACAAGTTAATAGAAGTGTAATTTTAACCACAGACGTCTTAGTCAACGTCTTAGTCATTTAAAGGTAAGGTAAATTTAATAAAAATGTCAGCACCTCTTGTATACCACGATACCCAGTGGCCAAGAATTGAAAACGGAGGTAAGTGCTTCTCTGAAGCACTCAATAAACTTCACGGGGATGACTTGCTCAAGTACTTTACCGAGTTAGAAGTATTTGCTACAGTGAAATTTGATGGAACAAACGTGGCGAAATGTGCCAAAAGTGGAAAACTCCTTGGAAGAAGGATTTACATCGATCCAACAGCCACCTCTTATATTAAGACTAGTCTAGATCCTGTAAAAAAGTCAGATGTTCAATGTCTCATGGAGAAGATATTGGAGGAGATCCAGATTCAAGATAGAACTTGTCTAGGAGAGTTTGTAGTCTACGGAGAACTCATGTGTAATAACTATTACGAATATGAGAAGTTGGGGTTAACAGGAACATGGCAGGTGTTTGGAGCAGTACTTGAGGATAGTTCGGGTGGCGAAGAGGTCCTGGAAAAACTTCTCAATGCTGGCTACACAGTCAGGATAATGAAAAAGGATGCCAGTGGAAAGAAAATTCAGTTTCTAATGAATCAAAAACTGTATGCTCTATCAAAGAGCTGTGGGCTAACTGTGGCACCCCAATCCGGGGAAGGAAAAACCATAGATGTTATTGTAAAGGAGAATAAGGACTGGATGAAAAAGGGGCAGGGTGAAGGAATTGTCATCACAATGGGAAATAAGGAAGAAGGCTTTAGATTGGTCAAGTGGAAGGGTGGACATGAGGCGCAAGATAGGGTGGATGGTCACATACAGTCTGCATTGGACAAGCTCAGAACTATGGACATAGATGACAGAATACTTAACACTTTCATTTATTTCAAAGAAGTCATAGATGAAGGAGCAAAGAATAAGGAGGAGAAGAAGAAAAATCTAAAAAATAAGGCTGCTATGGATGACGCAATTGCAAACGCCTTGGATGACGCAATTGATGACGCAATTGCAAGTGCCTTGACAAAGTTTGACTCACCAAGTGTGTACGTTGAAAAAGGGGAAACTAAAAAGTTTAAAGAACTTATCATAGAAGAGGTTACAAATGATATAGGGCAAGCAAACAGTAAGTTGATAGCAAAGAAAGTATGGAGTTTGAAAGTGGATGCTAGGTAGGTTTTAACCAGACTTCTTAAAGTCATTTAAAGGTAAGAGTAAGCATAATAAAAAAGATGTCAGAAAGTGGTTATAATCAAGGAGTAAATAATCAAGGGGTAACCACCAACCTTGCGCTTGATAAGAGCCACATCTGTTTCCTGATATATCTTACGCTCCTTTATCGCCATGAAGGTGTATTGTTGTTCATCCATGGTCTTGCTTGCCCTGGCGATCTCTCGTGTTCGATGGACTTGACTGTTACAGTTCTAGTGGTATGTGAACTCGCAGAACATATGAGGTTTATGAGGATAGAAATTGAAAAGGTTAGAATACAACATGAGAAGGAACGTGAAGAGGATAGACAATTGCATGAGAAGGACCGTGAAGAGGATAGACAATTGCATGAGAAGGACCGTGAAGAGGATAGACAAACACGTGAGAAGGAACGTGAATTGTCTAGACAACAACATGAGAAGGAACGTGAAAAGTCTAGACAACAGCATGAGAAGGACCGTGAAGAGGATAGACAACAGCATGAGAAGGAACGTGAAGAGGATAGAATACGATCTGAAGCGGACTCTGCCAAGCGTGACCGGCAATATCATCACCTGAACCCTACGCCAGATCCCAGGCAGATGGAACAGGCTGCTGATGCGCTGCGTCCACTTTGGCCTAGCAGTGTTCTTATGGGATCAGAATGATGAACTTGTTGAACGCCAGAAGCTGGGATTTCAGTCAATCTATAGCAGATGAGATCCGTACGTGATGGTCACAAGCCTCGCCTTCGTTCGCTCGGTACCTGTCAGGTCATTTACATCTATTACCCGAAGGGTAACAGATCAACACCGGCGACCAAAGGTCGCTTGTCCGTCAGTTCAAGCGCTCATAGAGCCATTGATAGAAGCCATGCTTTGCCTTCAATAGCTCTATACTCGGTTCCTCATCACCGTCCTTATCCTTCACGTATTCGATCTCAGACAGTGCGGGCTTGTCATCAAGGCATCGCATCTTGAAGCACACGGAGCACGTCTGGTCGTCCAGCACGTTGCTGTCCGAGTCCATGATCTGCTGCTCCTTGCGGCCTCCTTTCTTTACACGGTATCTGTGTGAGCAGGGTAGATGTACGGCAAACACATCTCCTAGCCTGTAACGCTTATGAAGTTCTCGCTCAAGGTACTCCAATTCGGCAGAGCCATATGATCTAGTCATCAGAAACATGGTCGGTAATTTACTACTATCCAAGATATTAATTTCACTCTAAGAAACAAGAAAGTGCCTATAAATGAGTGATTATTCAGAGCTATACATACGCCAACTGCGTTGTAATAATATGTTCAATCTTGCCACGACTATGGGAAAGGAATCTGCATAATGAGACCAAAGCTTAAAAAGTTTGTATGGGTTGAGACGATCCTGCGTCGTACTGTCGGATAGTACGACGCAGGATCTGCATAATGAGACCAAAGCTAAAAATATGATCAAGAATATGATCCCCCCGATTGATCGGTGTCAATAAGTTGATTTTAAGTTTCTGGAACAACCCCAAAAGTAAAACAATACGAAATGACAACCGGAATGGATATTAATCAGTTTCTGAAGGAGGTCCTCATATTTGAGGACAAGGAGATCAAGATGGTGGGGACCGAGGAAGAGCCTTGGTTCTGTGGGAGGGATGTGTGTGATGTGATGGAATATGATAACTACAGAAACGCGCTCAAAACTCATGTCAAGGCTGAGGATAAAAAGAGTTTGTATGAGCTGAGACGATCCTGGGGGGACAACGATACAGAACTTAATAATGAGACCAAAGTCCGCTACGTCTCAGAAACGGGCCTCTACGACCTCGCCATCAAGTCTAAGAAACCGGCAGCGGTCCAATTCAAGGACTGGATCACAGGAGAGGTCCTCCCATCCCTGAGGAGGACGGGGAAGTATGAAGTGAAGTCAAACCAGGAAGACGTCGATGCCCTCGCGCGCCACTTGAAGGAACAACTGCGCATCAGTGAACTCGAAAAGGAACAACTCAAGGAAGAACAACGCAAAAAGGATGAACAACATCAACAAGAACTCGAGAAAAAGGATGAACAACATCAACAAGAACTCAAGAAACAGGGCCGTTACACAGCAGAGGTAGAGCGTCACAATAAGCTCATGAACGATCTATTGGTCGACAACACCAAGCTTAAGGCCACGCAGGTCATTTACATCGCGACCACAGATCGATATGCGTCCGAAAACAAGTTCAAGGTTGGTGGCATCGAGTCGTGTCACAAGGTTGACAGCCGACTGGGTACATACAACACAGGACGGCCTAAAAATGATCAGATGTTCTTCTCAGACCTCTTCCTAGTCGTCAACTACAAACAGATCGAGGAACGTCTCAAGACGCTGCTCTCCCGCTTCAGGGACACGGCCAGGAAAGAGATGTATAATATGCACTACAACGACATCAAATACGTCGTCAAGTACTGTAGTGATCATTACAATGAGGAGGTAGAATACGTCAATGAACATCTGGATAGGTTCTTCAAGAACCTCAATAAATACAACCTCAGACCAGTGGTGCCTCCACCCACCAAGTGTAACTTCACTACCATCACGCAATGTGATGAGGATGGCAGCGTGAACACCCAGACCCTGGAGGCGAATACAAACAAAGAGCTCGTCGCGAAAATTCTGGACTACGTGGTGAAATTGAAATGCGACGAGATCAGTAAGAAGGAGGTGTTCGACGAACTCAACATCCGAGGCAACCGTAAGCAACTGTTGCCACTCGTTAAGTCAGCATTCAGGCTCAAGAGGCCAGAGATCAAGCTCCTGAATCACACACCATCCAAGGAGTAGATCGTTTGTCATCTCTAACCTCATGGGTTACAGATCACTCCAACAAGGGCTATTTTTTGGAGCCATATCCTCAAACTATTGACTTTGAAATTAAAGGTACTTAAAGAAATCTTTTGAGTTAAAGTTACCAAGTCCCTATGAAAAGTTGAAATCTCACTTCGTAGAAATATGGAGTAAAATTAACTGAATACAAATATGTATTGCAACAAAGCTATCGCTACCACTGATGCCGTTGAGAACATTTTCTCTAACGGATACGAAATGGAGGAGGAGTACATGTACGAGGAAGATGTTCCTCTGTATGAAGACATAGACGCCTTCAGCGACGTCGGCTACGATTCCGACGAATGCGAGGTCAACCTCGACAGGAAGAGGTACTACGATGAGGATGAAGACTCTGAGGACGAGATCTGGGAGGATGAAGAGGCAGACGAGGAGATCTCTAACGCGATTCGTCTGAAGCTGCTTCGCGAGAAGAGCAAGAAGGAGCTCCAGGGCTTGTCCGTCCTGGAGGGCAAGCTGAACTGGCTTGAGAAGCTGCCTGTCGTCGAGTCTGACCTCGACAGTGACGACTACCCCGTCCTGGGCGCAATCGTCAAGCCCGCTCCCAAGAAGCAGGAGCTCAGGGTGCGCACGCCCAACACCTCCCCTGGCAAGTACATGCCTGCCATGAACATCAAGGTGCGTGTGGGCAACAGGACCTACATCGAGTTTGAGCACATCATCTGCAAGGCCATCAATGAGGGCAAATCTTGCCCCTATGGCGCCAAGTGCAGGTACTCGCATGACGTCCCCAAGCCCAAGGTCGACTACTCTACCAGGCTCTGTAATCACATCAGGAATGGTGAGGAGTGCAAGTTTGAGGGACGCTGCAAGTTCTCTCACGACATCAACCTCCTCAGAAAGCCATCAGGAAAGAGCACTGACCAGAAGACGGGCGCTAAGAGCGTCAAACCCATGTGCAAGAACGACCTCAAGTGTGAGAACCGCAAGTGCACATTCACGCACCCCCCTGGTCACAAGAAGCCCCCAGCTGTTCCCAAGACCGATAAGCGTGTACCCAACAAGTCACCTAACAAGTCACCTAACAAGTCACCGATCCGCACCCCCAACAGCTCCCCCGGCGCCAGACCTCTTGAGCCTGTGGATAAGAAGTTCCTGCTTTGCAAGAACATGTTCAAGGTTGAGGCCAACGCCATCAAGAATAATGGTGAATGCAGGTTCGGGGCCGAGTGCAAGTTCGCTCACTCCCGCATTGAGGTGCAGAATAAGATCAAGGACAATCTGAATGAGTTCGAGTGCAAGCACAAGGACTGCAAGGGCGTCGATATTGAGTTCATCACCAAGAAGGACAGTGATGGTAAGGAGAGGAAGACGAGGCGCTACAACAACAGTTCCACCCGCAGGTGCGTCAAGATCCATGATAAGGAGCGTGTCACCGACTTCATCATGCGTACTCAGAGCCCTCGCGCATAGGTAAGGTATGTTTCCTTTCTCGGCTTTCAATACTTTCAATATCGCTCACTCCTCTTTGGAGCGGTACTAACCCATCTTTACTCAGTAGTGTGTACCGAGCGACATGTCGCATCACACATCACTTACTGGGCGGCACTAACTAACCATAAAAAACAAAAAAATCTCATCACATCACGATGTGCCGAGATATACACTTGGATACATGGATGCATCCAAAAAATATGAAGTTTAACGGTAACAATATATGAGATAAATTAAAGATGGGTATTAAAGGACTCAGAGATCTACTCAAGAAGCAGCTCCCCTCATACGAGGAGCGGGTCCCAATGAAAAACTTTGAAAATAAGAAGATCGTCGTAGACGTGTCGCTCTACATTTGTATGTACAAAGCCGCGCGTAAGGAGATGTATGAAGAAATGTTCATGACGCTCTTTACTGCCCTACTCGAGCACAACATCCATCCAACATTTGTGTTCGACGGGCAATCCCCCAAAGAGAAGAGTAATGAGAAGAAGAAGCGCGCTGATAAGAAGGACGCGTCCATCGCGCGCGTCCAGAAGCTCGAGAACGACTTGGAACAATACAACAAGACTGGCGATATTAGCCAAGACCTGCACGACATCAACGCGAAGGTACGCTCAACTCAGATCATCATGAGTGGGAGAACACAGGCAGCCCGCAAGACGTCTGGTGTGTCGTCCTCCGATTTTTCATCCTCAAAAGTCAAGCAATACATTGAGAAGCTGCGTGGTAACATCCTGAACATCACAGAATCAGACTTCCAGAACGTCAGAGAATTACTGACCATGTTTGGCATTCCCTACATCACGGCAGCGGGAGAGGCCGAGGTCATCTGTGCCGAGCTCGTGAAGAGGGGAATCGCAGACGCGGTGATGACCAAGGACACGGACGTGCTTGCGTGTTGCGTCCCCATCATGCTCTACGACGTGGACATAGGTGCCAAGGAGTTCACACAGATCAAGACCGAGACCATATTGTCAGGACTGGACTTGGACGAGGCGAGCTGGTTGGATCTGTGCATCATGTGCGGTACCGATTTCAACGATAACATACCGCGTATTGGACCGGTCACCTCTCTCAAATACATCAAGAAGTACAAAAACATAGAGACGATAGGCGAGTCGGTGACCAAACCCAAACAGAATACGAAGCTCGACATCTCCGCGCTGGCTCATGAAAAGACACGCACCCTCTTCAGGTGCGATGATGTCCCCGAGGAGCTCGTCGCAGGGACTAAGCCAGATCTTGAGAAGATAGAGCAACGCATCAAGGACAAGCGCCTCAAAATCTCAGTCACCACCATCAGACGTAGGCTGGGCATTGACATGTTCGACTTCTCAGACTGATTAGACCACCTTCTTTTTTTAAGTTTTATAACCCCGGAGGGTTATAAAAAAGACCAAGACCAATAGTTGAAAACACACTTTGCATAATGACTGTCGTAAGTAATCATCATCATGAAAACAAAGAAGCATTGTACCGCGACCGGGGCGTTCAGATATGATCACCCCTTCAATACAATACCTCTCAAAGATTGGGTTCAAGCAGTCCACAGACATATGGCTTGTACTAGGCAACACCTCTCCAACCCGGAGCGTTCGGCTATGACAACATGTGTATGTCTGTTCCAGAACCTCACTTTTGACGTGGAGCCGCTTCTGACATTGTCCATGAAGCGTGGGCAGAGAACTACACCTTCTGGGTGGAAGACAAGCCCTGGACCGACGGCTACAGGAAGCCCAATGTCGCTCTCGGCGACAAACGACGCAATCAATGTGCCGCCACCAAGTACGCTGATCTTCCCGAAGATGAGAAAGAGAAGGATCGTACCATAGCCAGGTATATCATCAACAGCCATCTAGACTACCAACAGTTTGTCAACTCATTCACTCCTCATAAACTTGAGGAACTGGAGAACAGGACCCTTGTCTTCTCCCCACCGTCAGACCCCCTTTCCATTCAGCCCACCATCATCATCAATGCGACTGACAGGCAAGTCCTGAAAAAGACCATAGACTCCTACAAGACTATAACGGGCAATACTCATATCTATGACTTCGGAACCAAAGGTAATAAACAACTCTACCTCGGCCCCGGATCTCAGGTAGCTCTCACTGCTAAGTATCGCGATAGAAGGGCGGGATCCCGTGGCGTCGTTGTGGCCATTGAGGAAATTGACGGAGAGGAGCTGCCACTCATTCGCTTCCTTGACGGAGAAGAGCTTTATATTGGATACGTAGACGGAGACCTCCCGCTCATGATGGCTCAGTAGTGATGTCAAGTTTGAGCTTGAGATGTGCCTCATTGACGGTAAGTTGATTGGGATAGATGACATGAAGCGAGCACTTGAGAAGGCTAGAACCTTTGACTGTGTTAAACTGAAGAACATGTCCTCAATACATAGGGTATGATTGATGGAAGTATGAATGATGGGAACAGATGTTTATAACCCTAAGGGTTATAAAAATGACTATGAACAACGAGCTAGCGACCTTTGGTCGCCGGGCGGCTAGCGACCTTCCGTCGCCCGTCCGCCGCTAGCGTCTATAAAGTAGAAATAGAATGACGACGATAGCTACCAGCAGGAAGATGGGTATATTGTCGGGCTTCGTGAGGTCAATGAAGTTCTCTCTCAGGTCTTCGTTATAAGGCATGACGCGGAGCGTGTATTCTGAATTCGCGGGTGTCCGGGCTCTAGAAAAATTTCCTCTCATTTTTCCTCAGTCAATATTTTTATACAATTTAGAACTAAGCAAGGTAGGGATCGAGCGTCTCTATGATCACATCAACCCACTTCCATATGATGGCTTTATTCTTGGAGGTACACGACTCCCACAGTAGATCAACGTCCATCTCGAGCGACGTCCCCTTCATTACTCGATGGTTGTGAACAGACATCATTTCTCTTACGCTTTCTTGTGATAGGAAATCAATTGCCATGGCGTACAGGTCCTCTTCATCCAATTTGTTCTTCACTTGATGACGGTAGTAAATGAGCCGTTTACACACAATTTTGTTTTTATCCTCAAACAGGGCCAACAGTTCTGCAATGAACTCAAGTAATTTAGTCTTGAATATGTGCATTTTGGGTGTGATTAGACGTTTATAACTCACTCGTGCTAAGTCTAACTTGCCAGGTCAGGTCATATATGGTAGCATCACGTTCTCGGTACTGATTAAATAGTTGAGGGTCCGTCCATAGTGGTCTTGGACCGCTTTGAGACTGACTGTTAAGATGTAAAATAACTGCTTAATCATATATATGTCTGCGTCTGCTTCCAGGACGATGTAATAGAGACTGTCGAGGCATGCCAGGAGGAGGGTCTTTGTTTCGTTATTCCTGCGTAGGGTATTGATATGTTGCTTGAATCTTCTCCTCCAACGCTTGAAATTAATGTGTTTTGTGAGGTAGCGTGCCCTGAACTGTTGCCTTATAAAGTCATCCCTCTCCTGGATCCCAACGATGGTCTCTACCGAGTGGATCAACATCCCCTGAACAAACTTTAGGTATGAGCCCTTGGTAACAGAGATGTTGGGCCTTTTTTTTGGTTTTTCATTATTGATCGGCGTCTCATCCAACTTCTCAGGAAGGACTTCCACGTTATTGAGCTTGTCTTGACACTTGATTAAAAAGTGTCCCTCGCATGGGTTATCCAGAGGGTTACGAACACCTTCTTTCTGTTGGCGTTGCCAGTCATAGAAATGAGGGTTGTGTCGGACCTCGTCTTTAGTCAGGATTCGGCGTGTGGTCCATGAGAATGTTGTATTACATTTGGTACAGAACATCTGGTCGCAGCCTCCGCTTTCTTTCTCAATAATGGAATGACATTTGGGACAAGTCTCACAGGTTGCATGTATGTGCTTGATCGTTTCCAGCATATCTTTATTGCAAGTGTGGCCTGGTTCAGCTTCCTCAATGCATATACTGCATATCTTAGCCTTACAAGAATCACATGTGTATGGGCTGCCCGCAAGCTCAGTAGCGACCGAAGGTACCGAGCTCCGCTCGGCCTGCGGCTTGCGGGGCAGAGCCCCGCCTTCCGCTCGCCGGGCGGCGGAGCCGGTAGGTAGGAGCTCATTACACTTGGGACACATATGAACAAAGGATAGGTGCTTACTAGGCCCCTCTTTCATGTACCCCATCTCGACTAGTGCGTGCAAGATCTGCGTATCGTCCATGCCATCCTTGCGCAGCCACTTGATAACGATCTCCATCTCGATTATGCGTTGTTCTTCATCTAATGCCGCTTTTGTGGCGTCGAGCATGGCGATCTCGAGATCGAAGAGGTGGCTTATCTCTTTATCGGCTAGTTGTTTGTACTTGGCCGCGGACAAGTATTCCCTCAGGTCGGTAATGAGGACTTGGGCGTTACAGAAGAGGCACTTGAAGTCGCCGAGGTTGTCCATCATATGTTTGAATACGCAGCCTGTGCACGCACTTTCCGAGCACTCGAGACATGTATATTTTCGCCTCAATTTTGAGGTATATTTGTTACAACAGATTTGACATTCCATTTTGATATACAGATAATTAGCTTTAGTGCGACTGCGGGCCTGGTTTCTTTTTATAAAGACATATGATTTCATAACCACGTATGGTTACGAATAGAAGACGCTAAGACGCTATGACACTTCAAGAGTTTGTACTACATTTATAGGAAGCGTTACCGAGCGGAGCTCGTCCGCTCGGTCACAACTGCCAATACGGGCCGAAGAGTCGGTGATGAAGCAACACGATTTGGTCATTGAGAGAGCTCTGAGGACGTAGTAGATGACGGTGACCGCGCTCAGGATAACTACCCTGAGGACGAAGAGGAGGGGGTAGATGAAGAACAATACAATACCTATGGTTAACATGAAAACGGTCATGAAAACAAAATACAGGCCTGCGCTCAAAAACACGCATATAGTGAGGATGATTGTTGTTGTTATTGCTAGGAAGACTAAAATGATCTTTGACACGAACTTGATGATGTACCATAAAAGATAGAACAGAGGAATGAAAATAAAAACTCCCACCCACGAGGTCATCAGGAGGAGCCCAAACGTGACGATCATCAGCGGTCCAAGAACTATCTTCCTCAGGATGAATTCTGGGAGGATACAAAAAAGGAAGCCAAACACTAAGCAAGTCTTACTTCTGCTTTTAGGAACTTTAACCGTGGTCACTTGTTTAATAGTATTGCGAGCGAAGTTGTATAAGTTTTTGATGATGTTTTTGTTCTCGTCGTAGTGGAAGTTCTTAAACTCGGGAGTGGAGAAGATCTTGAAGGACTTGAACATGATAGAGTTGAACACGCAGCTTAAGGCAGCGGTGACTATATCGATCACTTCAAGGGTGCAAAGAAATGTTAATACATCAAGCATCCTGTAGTAGCATAGAGCGTCTAGCTTAAAAAAGGTGTTCCAAATACGTTTCACAAAGTGATTTTCTGCATTTTTGAAAGTGATGTGAACCGAGCATTCTTGTCGCGCCGGCCGAGCAGGGCTGCGGGGCGGAGCCCCGCCCTGCGACCGAGCGGCTCCGCCGCCGGCCGAGCGAAGCTCGGTAAGGTCGCTCGGTATATCCAGGCACGCATCTTTATGCTTCGTTTGATCCATGATTTTTTTTTAACGGCCTTATCTATAAATCCTTAAAATTCAAGTTGTTTTCCTACTGCAGGGCCGCTCAATTGAATTGACATAACGGGAGCAGGTCATCCTCGTCTTCGTCTTCAATATACATCTGCTGGAAAAAACAACAGGCTATAGTCTGCCCCAATACATTCATTAACTGGTGTTTTTTTTCTTACGGAACACGGAGGCGTTTCTAACACGCTTGGGTTTAGACGATGCGAGCTTAGGGTAAACGGTGTGATTGGCGTAACTGGCAGACTCAAGAAATTTGGTAAATTTCTTGAGGGCCTTAACCAGGTCGTCAACTGAGTAGTCTGTGCGGTTTGCCACCCATATTGCAACTCTTTGTTTCTGGGCAGGGGAGAGGATATTCATGAACTTCATTACATCACGTTTGGCAACCTTGTCCCAAATATAACGAAGTTGTTCCTGCTCATCGTCATCAAAAATCCCGAACTGGGTGTCGTCGAACCCCCCGTGGATGTCAATGATGACTTTGTTCATCAATATCATAATGTCGTCCATTTTTTGCTTAACATAGATATTTTTTACAGGCTTTTCTCCTTACATATCAAAAAATGACTACTTATCAGAGTGAAAACACTAATGACTCGGCAATTGAGGGTAGTGCGCCCCGCAAGCCCGCCGGCGACCGAAGGTCGCTAGCCGCTCGGTCGCTAGATTGTAAACCTCCTGTACGCATTTCAATTCGTCCCGTTGCCGATAGTAATGACTATGTGAGGATGAATGTCTTAAGCTCATGGGATACTGATTTCGAGAAAGTGCCCTGTGTGTCACAGTCTGCACGTGATGTATGTAACAAAGTGGCGTTTGTCAGTCAAGACCCACGTCTTGTAAGTTCCGCACACAGTGGACAGAGGTTAGCCCTTGACAATATACCTCTCAATGGTAAAGTACAGGTACGGGATACACCATATATACCGGGGTACAGAGCGGCGAGTTATAATTCTTACTCAAATATACACGGAGGTCAGAATACATACTATTATGGTAAGGATCTTGCTGTACCCTTTATCTCTGAACTATTTATTAAGCCAGGCCTCGTAGTGAAGGAGGATTACGTTGATCCCATGGATTCGTACAAACCTCACTACTGTAGAGCCAGCATGGACAACAAGAACTGCCTTAGTTGGATCAGGGATAGTCAATTCCACAGAGAGGATCTCATGAGCAAGCAGATCTGGAATAGAAATCAGACCAACTATGAAGTGGATGTAGAGTCCAGACGTATGCCTCTACCGAGCTCGCTCAAGGTCGCCGGGCGGCGCAGCCGCTAGCCAGATGAAAAAAATCACAGTATACCAAAATGAAAGAAGAAGTTCGCGAAGATTTTTGTGGTATGTGCATGGCTGTTCCAATCGCATTAGCTGGTGCTGGTATGGCAGGCCTATCCTCAAAAGAAGACTATCAAAAAAGGAAAAGGATTATAATCTCCACAGGCATCGTCATCCTCATCATCAGTCTGTTCCTCTTTTGGTATTACAAAGATTGTAGTTCATGTAAAGTGTAATTTTTGAAAATTTTATAACCTCCTCTGGTTATAAATTAGACATCATGAGATTCCAGTGTTTCGTTGTTTTAGACTGTCCATATATAGACCAAACTCATAAAATTACAAGGATTACTACCTTTAAACATTATTTTGAATTCACCTATATTGTTGTTTGCAAATGAGACTATATCCACAGGTGCTCTTGAATTAAGTCGTTCTTCTGGTAGTACCGACACTACTCTACCATACAATGTATTCCCCGTAGGCATCGATGTTGAGGCGCCCGCTATAGTGGAAGTCCCCAAAGTCCTCAATGTAGAAAGAGTCAGGGTCGTCAAACCGAGCAAGCCTCCAGTAGCGCCCCATCTGCTCGCCATATCCCACCAACTCAAATGGATGATCTGATCTCAGGCCATCCTCTTCACCCACGACCACCCGAGCATTTTTTATCAACTCACAAAACAGCGTCTTTAACTCCATTCTTTAGATAATGATATATTTACTCATAACTGTATAACCACGAATCGTAGCACATGTCCTTCAGGGTCTTTTTTGGTTCCCATCCCAGATCGGAACGGGCCCTGGTAGCGTCGCACACAAGTTCGTCCACGTCTCCCTGACGCCTAGGTCTATCCTCGTGCTTCACTTCGATGTTGTTTGTACCTCCATATGTGTCCAAGATCTCCCTGACACTGTAGCCGGCACCCGTCCCCAGATTGAAAGGAAAGAATCCATGATATGTGGAGCAAGCGTAGCGGACAGCGTCCACATGCCCCCTGGCAAGGTCGTGGATGTGGATGTAGTCGCGCACGGCCGTCCCGTCTCGCGTGGCAAAGTCGGTCCCAAACACACCCACAGGCTTATTTTGTTTCACGTATTGGGCGATGATGGGGAACAGGTTGTTGGGGTTATCCTTGGGCTCTTCACCTAACATGTGAGACGGATGAGCCCCGCATGGGTTGAAGTACCTCAAAACTACAACGCTCAATGTGTCGTTACAGGCCACCAGGTCCCTGAGCATCTCTTCAATTACGTGTTTGGTTTTGCCGTATGGGTTGGTGATGTTTTGGCCGGTTGGGTGGTCTTCGTTGATGGGCATGTATTGGGGGATGCCGTAGACGGTGGCGCTGCTGCTGAAGATAATTTTGTCCACGTTGTATCGAAGGGCGGCCGCAAAGACGTTGCACGAGGTGAGGATGTTGGTCTGGTAGTACATGATGGGATTGGTGATGGACTCGGAGACGGCCTTCTTGCCGGCTAGGTGCACCACAATGTCCACACTATGTTCCCTGAAGATCTCTTCAACGGCGTTCTTGTTCATTAGGTCGACTTTATGGAAAGAGTAAGTGCCTCTCGACAACGATCGGTCGCTTAAGGCCAAGATCTCATCGTTAACATCGTATGAGTTGTCGTAATTGTCTATACCTACGACATCGTAGCCTTGTTGCAAAAGCTCAACGGCACAGTGAGAGCCGATGAACCCTGTTACTCCTGTCACCAATACTTTCATAGTCATGTTTTCTTCAGAAATGTTATATATAGCCTACATTCAAAAACACGCGAGTATATCGTAACCCCGAAGGGTTAGGATTGGACGGTTAGGATTGGGCGGTTAGGATTGGACGGAATATGCTACACGTTATGCGTTTACACATCGTCTTATCGTAATCATTTCGTCTCCGAATCTTCCCTGGACGATATCGCCAGGGCGGATCCTCAGATATCTAGCAAGTGGATCTGAGGCCAGCAGGACGGGAAGCCTGTTGGCTTGAGGGGGTGCCTTTGTGAGGATCGTAATGTCTGGCGAATGGCGTTGGACGTCGAGTAGGTCGTAGCTGAGATCGTCGAACGTAAAAGTCTCAAACTGATAGAGGGCTATGAGCTCGTCTGTGGAGTTGGTGATATTCTGCTTCGCGTCCGGTGTGAGAACGGTGTCGTGAACGATCAGTATGTGTGTGATTTCCTTGGCCATTGAGATGATGGCCTTCACTACATTGATTGTAACCTTATCTGCCTTGTTTTTTTTGTGCACAAAGAATACGATTGCCTTTGTACCGTCAGGTTTGGTTACTTCTAGTCTGGGTTTTTTACCGGGTATCCCTTCCTCGTCGGTGTCCATGAAATCCCCAATGGTGTAGCCGCGTCTGGTGAGCATGAGCTCAGTGTAGGTTCTGACAGTATCCATGCTTATATTATTCATACTTATGTAATCCATGATGCTTAGTTCCTTCAGTCTTTGTATGACCCTCTTTATCATCTTTTGTGGTCTTGCATGATGTATGGGTGTGTTTACCAGTGACTATGAACTTCTTTTCATGGTATGCCACTGTGTCCACGACGATGTCACCCAAGACAAAGTCCATGGACACTCCTTGTTTGATGACGGGTACTGTGCACTTACAGTCATCAAATTTGTACTTCTTACCTTTGACTGTACCATTCATGACGAAGATCTGAAACGGCGTGTCGCATGTATCGTCGACTGTTGCTAGAATACAACACATGGCAGAGTTGTTTAATATGATCACGTTTTTGGACACGTAGACATTCCCTGGCTTTGGCAACATGGATTGGATTGCGTACGTGGTCGAAAAGCGCGTGCCGCCGTCAGCCATTGAGATCTCAACTTGCGTCACATTCTTGATCTCTATGTCCTTGATGTAGCCATACTCCTTGCTGCATATACCAACCTTCGCATTCCTCAATTTCTGCCTGATGTGCTCAAGGATATGGCGGTCCAAGTACATGGGCTGTAACGCAACCAATTCATTGGAAATAGTAACTGAGTGATCAAACATGTTTCTTTAATTTATCCTTATTCTCCTTAAACTATAACTCATGTTTTGGAGGTATTTATGCTTGATTTGATTTTTTTCGTCATCATATTCGTTACCCGAGGGGTAACGAATTTTGAGCGACTGGTGGTGTTGTCGCGGACCGAATAGGTACTTACCTGAGGCTACCCTACCTTCTTCTAGGTATCTAGAAGATCTTATGGTAGTGCTCAATGAGCTTCTTCACAAGGTCTTCATGCTTGCCTTTGGGAATTTCAAGACCAAGCTCTGAGAAGATGTACTTGATTTCAGCATTGGTCGCCCTCATGAGCTGGCACCCCATGATCTTGCGCTGCCTTAGGATCTTCATAGTGGTGCTATTCTTGTAGTAGGACTTGTCTTTCATGAGTTCGTCATACTTCTCCTGATTGGGGTCGGCTATAGCGAAGGTGTCAAATGGCTCGGTCCTCTTGCTCTTGGGAACATAGAGTTCATAAGGCGAGTTGAGGCGCTCAATGATGTCTGACTTCTTGCCATCTCTGGGGATATTATTGTAGACGCAGATGAACTTGAGCTGCTTCATGTTCAGCTTGTTGCTTATGTACCCAGTATATTCATAGTGCTCTTCTCCCAAACTCTCATAGATCTCATCCCACTCAAGCTGGGAAACAGAACATTCAGGGGCAGACATGCCGTTGGTTATCCTGTATTCCTCATACTCCTCTTCTATGCGAAGATTAGAAAAGTCCAAGGGGGAATCCATGTCTACGCAAGTCGTATAGGGGACATCATAAGTGTCGTTGAAAAAGAGAGAGCGAAGTAGGTCATTTTTGCAATTGAACGGAGCAAAGTAGGCACTGAACTCATCTACATACTCATCTACATATGAGGTGGCGTACCTAATCAGATCTTCAACAGTGTTAAAGTAGGCAGCCATGCTCTCAAACCTGAACAGTTCGGCTTCAATCTTAGTCTTTTCTTCTTTGTACTTCTTGTAGTCTGAGATACACTCCTTCTTCTCCTTGATGCTGGCTTTGGTAGTCCTGAGGGCCTTCCTCATTTTGGCCAGCTCCTTCTTCTTTTCCTTGAGTTCGTTTTCGCTTCGATCATCTTCATCCAGTTCTTTGAGCTCATCAACTTCATCCTTGAGGGAATTTATTACCTCAGTCATCTTGGTGACCTCCTTCTCAAGGGACTTGATGACGGGCTTAGGGTCTTCTATCATATCGCCCAGGTCATTGATCATGTTCTCGGCGAACATCTTGACCTCCTCAACCATCTCGTCGATCTTCTTGCGTTCCTCCTCACTGGCCTCCTCAACATCCTCTTCATAGCTGTCTGCATCCTCCCATTCAGAGTCGGACTCGTCCTCATAGAGTCCGGCGTAGAGCTCGTCGAGTCTGGCAAACGTCTTCTCCTTTCCAGTGAGCTTAGTCTTGGGCTCCTCAAGCTCTTCCGCCCCAGAGGAAATGTCCTCCTGAGAGGAAATGTCCTCCTGAGAGGAAATGTCCTCCTGAGAGGAAATGTCCTCCTGAGAGGAAATGTCCTCCTGAGAGGAAATGTCCTCCTGAGAGGAAATGTCCTCCTGAGAGGAAATGTCCTCCTGTGCCTCGTCGACCTTGACAGCCTTGACAGCCTTGACAGCCTTGACAGTCTTGGCGGTCTTGGCGGTCTTGGCGGTCTTGGCGGTCTTGGCGGTCTTGGAGGTCTTGGAGGTGAGCTTAGTCTTGGGCTCCTCAAGCTCTTCCGCCCCAGAGGAAATGTCCTCCTGTGCCTCGTCGACCTCGGCAGCCTTGACGGCCCTGACAGTCTTGGCTGTCTTGGCGGTCTTGGAGGTCTTGGAGGTCTTGGAGGTCTTAGCTTTGATAGTTTGTGCGTTCATGATTGGGTTTATATGGTTTTGTATTACTATAATCCCTTATTCCCAGAATCCAATAATTCAAATTTGCAATTTTCAATTTTTCATATCTGATGGTCTTTTGAGGTGTTCCTCGTCAAAAATCATCTTACTATAAAATGGTTACAACTACTAAAGCTGGTGTTAAGACTATCGGCAAGGTCCTCATACGAACTGAAAAGGTCGGTAGTCAGACACTTGTTGATCATCAAGGTAAGCCCTGGTCTCTTGATGAAAGGCTGTGTAAAGGAGGATTCGGGACCATTTACTCATGTACAGAGAATGACAAAGTCGTGGTTAAGACACAGCACCGGTCAGATGATCAGCTGCGTAAAGAAGAGCGCTTCTACCGGGACTTGCAACGGTTGGACACAACAGAAGCGCCCAAGTACATACCGGACCTCGTGACGTCGGGGGTGGCTAACGACCTCCGCTTCATCGTGATAGAGCGCTTCCCGTTCGACCTGCAGCGCTTCATCGACAACATCTACCTCTCAAAACAGGAACGCTGTGGGATGGCTCGCCAGCTCGTATCGGCCATCCGCTTCATTCACTCGTTCGGTTATTCCCATGGAGACCTTAAAGCCAAAAATGTGCTTGTACGGTCTGAGAGAGGGAACATATCCCTGTACATCACAGACTTTGGTCTAGTTCACAAGTTTGTAAGGGACGGCACGCATACCCCCTACACGCCCGGTAAGCTCTGTCTTCATAGAGGCACATTACCCTTCATCAGTGAGGACTCACACGTGGGTGCGATCCCCAGCAGGCGCTCAGATCTCGAGAACATGGGGTGGCTCCTCATCGCATCACTGTTTGGAGGCGTGCTGCCCTGGGTAAAGATGACAGGTAAGAGCGCTGTGCTTGACGCTAAACAGTCCGCAAAGCAAATGATCTCAAATGGAGAGGAGTCAGTCCTGAAAAAGATGATGCCAAAGCAGTCCCACAAACGCCTCCTCAAGTATATGAGCGAAGTGATAGGTCTTGGATACGAAGACGAACCAGATTATGACTCACTTGAGAAAATATTTGAAGTTGAGTCCGAGATATAATGAAATTTTGAAATTTTGCTATTAGAGATAAGGCATATAAACTAAACGAACAATGCCTACTCATTGTGAACGATATATTGGTACCCTCCTCGGAGGGTGCATTGGAGACATCCTTGGTTCAACCAACGAAGGGAAGACGTTTGATTTCATCAGAACGAAGAACAGCTACGTGACCAAATTCTGTCACAACCGCTACACCGACGACACAGAGCTCACCCTGGTTCTGGCCCGCTATCTTGCCAAGTATCAGACACCAAACAAAGACCACTCGATGGTCCAAGAGGTACACAGCATGTATCAGAATGTCGTGAAGAACAGTAGACGCGGCTACTCAAAGAAGACCAGGGACCTGCTCGGTAACTGGAACCACTGCATGCTGGCCAACGCCGCTGAGACGAACGGTGCCGTCATGAGGATTGCTCCGATGGCACTTATCACGTACGATTCCGACCAAGACCTGTACGACAAGATTAAGTATGCCATCTACTGCACTCACGGTGAGAACAAAAACGCAACAGACACGGCGTTCATCCACGTCAAGCTTCTGATTAGTATTATCAACCAGAAACACAAGACTGCAGAGTCTATCTATCTCTACGCAAAAGAGCTCGCTCAACGAGTCAAAAACACCACAATCCACGCTTACCTCACGCTCATACATCCTGACAACAAGAAACGCTTTGAGGAAACGCAGTGGAACGTGAACAAAAGTATCTTCGGAGACGACATGTTCTTCCAGATCAAAGCCATCGACTGCTTCATTTGTGCCCTCGTTTGCTTCTTCTACAACTTCACGAAGCCCAAGGAAGCATTGATCATGGCGGCTAACCTCGGGGGCGACACAGACACAATCGCCAAGCTGGTAGGGGATCTGGTAGGAGCCACGTATGGCATCGAGTGGATCCCTGAGGAGTGGCAAAACCCCGAGGGCAAGGACGAGCTGACCGAGCTCGCCAAAACCCTGTACACCAACAACTACAAATAGACTGAATCATCAGTCAAATAGGAGTCAAGGTGTTCCTTACCCCACGGGGTAAAGAAATGAAAGTGAAGAAGAGACAAAGAAATGACACACTACAGGCGATAGAAGTTACCGAGCCTGGTACCTTTTAGACGATGAAACGTTCCTTGCCTGACCATTGTGTTCTTGATATTGATCAATAATTGCTTGGCGATGTGGGGTCTGTCCAAGATCTTGTTCATGACGATGTCTTGGTCGATGGTGGTTGGGTCTACGGCGTACTGGGGCACGCAGTTCTGACCAACATAGTACGAGATGTACGGAGACGAAGGGTTGACGGGATCAAACGGTTCCGTCCTCAGCTCACAGTTCATCATACCGATCCTGAAGCGGTCTTGGGCGGTGTTCTTGAGGAGCACATCACCTGAAGAGAGGCCGATGGTTTGTTGGTTACCTGCGAACATGGAGTCTGCAACTTGACTGTATTCCTCATTAGCTGTTTTTGAGGCGGCGTACTCACAGACACCGTCCCAGTTTTGAGCACACCGGTTGGCCATGTAGACCTGACACGGTCTGCTGTTCTGGCCATATGTAACAGCGTGGCTTCCGTGGTTGAAGCGTTGGGACGCGTTGCTCCCAATACAGTACGTCAGGGGGTCGTTGTTGTACACGGGTAGCGCGTTCACGGGGGAAGCACCAAATTGAGATAACTGTGCATACATTTTTATCTATGACTGATAAAAATGAGTACGACATTAGGACGTACTTATGGTCATCTCTTACCCCTCAGGTAAGAGAACGTGTATGGTCTTTATATGCTATCATATCAATCTTCATCGTCAAGGAGCTCTATGTTAACCATCTCAGCAATCATGTCTTCAAAACTGATACTAGGATTCCAATCAAGAGCCTTCTTAGCCTTACTGCAATCACCATGAAGGAACTCAACCTCAGTAGGTCTGAAGTAGATGGGGTCGACACGCACCCTCACCTCTCCATATTGATCAACCCCTACCTCGTCAAGGCCTTCACCTTCCCATGTGATCTTGAGATCAATGTGTTTGAATGCCTCCTCCACAAGTTCACGTACTGTCTTGTATTCGCCCGTGCAAATCACATAGTCGTCGGGCTCGTCCTGCTGCAACATCTTCCACATACATACAACAAAGTCGCGAGCGTGTCCCCAGTCACGTTTCGCGTTCAGGTTCCCCAGCCTGATACACTCACTGTACCCGTCCTTGATGTCGGCCACTCCCCGACACACCTTCTTCGTCACAAAGCATCCGCCTCGGCGGGGGCTCTCATGATTGAAGAGGATACCGTTGGATGCAAAAAGCCCGTAAGCCTCTCTGTAATTCTTAACCATCCAATACGAGTAGAGCTTAGAGATGGCGTAGGGAGAGCGCGGCCTGAAGGGAGTGTACTCGTTCTGGGGAGCGGGCGCGTCTCCAAATAGCTCGCTAGTCGATGCTTGGTACAACTTAATTTTAGGGTTAACTACTCTAATAGCTTCCAACAGTTCAAGGACGCTGGTAGCATTTGCCTCAGAAGTGTATCTAGGTATGTCGAAAGAGGCCTTGGCAAAGGACTGCGCGGCGAGGTTGTAAATCTCGTCGGGGTGGATCTTCTTGATCAGTGAGACCAAGCTCTGCGTCACGTCGCCGTAGTGCAAGTGGAAGTGCTCGTTCTCTTCGAGGTGGCATACTCTGTGCTTGTTGTTCACTGAGCAGTGCCTGATGAGCCCGTGTACGTCGTAGCCCTTGTCCAGGAGCAGCTCTGCGAGGTAGCTGCCATCCTGTCCGCCAGCACCAGTAATCAAAGCAGTTTTTTGAGGCATGTTTTAAGTACACTTATATGTCCCTTTAACCTACTTGCATTTTCGTTTATTTGTCTTACTTACGCTTACTATCTACCTCATTTTTTCGTCAGTCGCGGAGCTCACTCCATCATGAGGATGATCCACGTCCCCAAATGTCTGATTTGTGAGGATCCAATACCTGTCGTTCTTCTCGTAGGCCTTCTTTATCTGTCCTGGTCTGAACTGAGAGCAGATGGCCGCGTTGGAGATGCCTTGCCAGTGTCCGTTCTTCCATAACCTCAGATCGTCCACGATGAATAGGCTGGGTCCTATAGGCTTCTTGTTGATGACGTTAATCTCCTTGAGAAGGGGCACCGGGTGCTCGGGGTTGTGCGCGCTATCCCAACCACTCACATGAGCGTCCATGTAGAAGACGGCTCCGTCCTTGTAGTCCTCGTACAGCGTGGGCAGCACTAGTACGCTATCGCCGAATAGGGCCTTAATGTTGTCGTAATTTTTGAATGAAGCGAGCGACTCTTGGTACAGGGGTTCAAATATCTCAATTGTGCAGACCTTTTTAAAGTGAGGTGAGACCATGCGGCACGTGTCACCCTTGTATCCTCAGGAATATCTTCAAATAGCTCGTTAATCTGTAGCGATCCTCCCATAGTGTTTTTAAGTAAACACTGTCTTAAGCCTTTAACGGCTCCGCCGCTCGGTCTAGAAGAATGCTGATCCATGGTTCTGTTCTGTTACCCCGAAGGGTAAGAGATTTTGGTAAAAAAAATTACCGAGCTCCGCTAGAAGTCGTCATCAGGTACGTAGTCATCCTCTTCAATCGTAGAGTCCACAGTTGTCAGCGTCTGCATCTTCTGTTCTATCTCACTCACAGGATTCGACCTGTACTCCTCATCTTGCAGCCGCTCGTCAACCCCCTTCACATCCTCGTCAATGAGCTTCTGGTAATCGACCAACAACCCCATGAAGCCCGTGCCTGCCTTCGGCTGGTTACCTGAGATGATGGCTGCACTGACACCTGCGTTGTTCTCAATCTCTGTCCTCATTGACGCTGCGAGGAGGATGTCTGTACTCTCCTCAAAGGTGGCCTTACTGAGTGGACCCACGTCATTGTATCGCATCGTGTACCTCGTGATAGAGCACGGTTTGCCCCTGTACGTCATCTTGTCCACTAACAGCTGAATGTGTAGTGTGTTGACGCCCCCAACCACCTTCTTGAGATCGTCAAAGAGCATCTGCCTCACGGCTGAGATGCCGAGGCACTCGTAGACCTCCCAGAAGTCGTTACAATACAATCTCTTGTTGTCAATCAGTGGGTGAGCCAGCATCTTCTTCAGGTTGGTTCCCTCAGTCACCACAAACCACTCACTCCCAGAGGGGTCATCAGGGTTACCCGGCTCGTAGTCCAGATGCACCGCTTTGACGCCCTCCATCCCACAGACCAAGACCTTGTTGAGCGCTGTGAGGTAATCGCTAAAGCTTTTCTGTGCAACCTTGAACGTGACCGTGATGGAAGTGGGGCCTATGCGGCACTGGCACTTACTGAAGATATCCTCCTTCCGTTCGTGGATTGCATATGCGATCTTGTACGTGTTCAGACGGTTGGTATACATGACCTTCTCGTCTAACTTAAACTCAAATACGGCTGAGGTACCGTCAATCTCCATTGAGGGCCTGGTCTTGTAGAGGTCCTCAAAGTGAAGTCCCACGATAGAGCACCCGATCGCCTTCCTGAGCGCGTCAGACGTCTCGAACTTGTTCTTGAAGTAGATCGTGCATGTCTTCACCTTGAGCTTCTTGCTCATGTTCAAGATCTCCTCGAGCCTGCCAACCCCAGATTGCTGAAGCTTACCCGCCGTGTGGAACGTATTGAGGGTGGTCTGGGTCTGGCGTTCGCCGATGCTCTGGGCTCCGATGATACCGACGCACTCGCCCGGAGTGGCCCTGCGCGAGTGGTACTTGGTGATGATGTACTTCTTGAAGTCCTCGTACTTGTCAGGAACGAGCCTGATCTTGTTGAGCTCCCTCCTTAGGACACCGTCCTGCTTCTTCCTCATCTGGTCGTACATGACCTCAGGGATGTTAGATCTCCATGTGCACCCCTCCACGATGTCCTCAATCTCATCTTCCGTCAACACTTCCGCCTCATCGGTCCTGTCATCGTCGGGACCGTCTCCTCTGTTCATTTTGGCTGCTAGACGTTCTATATTCACCGGGTACACCTCCCCCTTGGCTTCATTGATGTTGACCTTGGCGGGATCGAAGCCGTGATTGCCGAACGCGAATTGGTAGATGTTCTTCTTGGCGTCCCTGACTGTACCATCGTACTCAACCTTCAGGTCTTCATTGATTTTGACGATGGACCTCTGGATGTATCCTGAGGCGGCTGTCCCCATGGCGGTCTTTGTCATACCCTCCCTGCCGGTCATGGCGTGGAAGAACATCTCGTCTGGATACATACCCTCAATGAAGGAAGAGGCTACGAATCCGCGACTTCTGTACTTGCGGGCCGGGTCGTTGATGATCGTCTCAGGGTAGTGGATGAGCGTTCTCTTCTTGTTTGAGAGCGTGGGGGCTGGCCTATGACCGTTGAGGTTCTGTTGCCCCAGTAGTCCTGTGATCTGGGCTATGTTGAAGTAGTCACCCTTGCTCCCCGATGCCACCGTGCTGATGAAGTTGTTGTCTGGCTTGAGCGTCTCCTTAGCGATCTTGAGACCAATGTCCTTCGCCTTGTTGAGGGAGCAGTTGACGCGCGCTTCCCTGATTTGAGGATGATCCGTGGATTTGGAGACGTTGCTGGCCTCTAGGAAGTGCTTCTGAGTGATGTTCTTGATCTCTTCCTTCTTCTGGGGGTCACCGATGAGGCAGTCTTGAATACCCACTGAGAAAGGGTTCAGTTCGAGCCAGCCATTAGTCAGGAATTGGATGTTGTCAAGGAAGCGTGCGGTGACGTCGACTCCGTACTCCATGCAGAGCACGCGGATCAATGACCCTTTGGAACCCTTGAGTGTGGATTTGTCAAAGAAGCCCGATGTGACGACCCCGTGTTGGATCTTGAGGTTGGGGTAGTCGATGTGGAAGTCTGGCGGAAAGAGGAACCCGAACAGGGCGTGAGTTGAGTAGACGTTGTTAGCTTCCTTTCTGATGTTCCTGATCTGTTGAAGGCGCTGCATGTAGTCATAGACATGTGTGATGTGCATCATGCACTTCATGAAGTGCGCTCTGGGCATGTGTTGGACCTTCTCTGTCATCTTGTAGGCACCGAGGAGCGAGTCTTGAACGATGACCATCTCTGGTTTATTGCTTTGGGCTGAGAGGATGTTATAGATGGCGTTGGAGTTGTGTTCGAGCTCTGCCCTAGCTTCCTCGGTCTCTTCTACGAACATATTGCCTTCATCACCGTCGAAATCCATGTTAAAACCAGTCACAATGGCTAAATTCACACGCAGCGTCTTCCCAGGCTTCACGACCACCTTCATCCCCTGCATTGAGTTCCTGTGTAGGGTAGGTTGCCTATTCAGCAACACAAAGTCACCATCCCTTAGGAAACGCTCCACCTTGTCCCCAATCTCCAACGTGATCTTCTTCTTCTTGGGCATGATGGTCGGTATCTTCTTCGGTTGTCCACTACTGTCCTTTGGGCGTGTGATCACATCACCCTCTTTGATCTCCATTTTGCAGTCCGTCACCGTTATTGTCTTACCATCCCTCATGATCTGGTCGCCGTGGTTGAGGTACGTGCCCAACTTGACACTGGCTGCGGGAACCGATATGCGCGTCCCGTTCTTCCTGATCACCACTGAAGCCTTACCGGGTGTGTTGACCAGCTCCGTGAGCTTGGCGATGGACAGATGCGTCACGTGTTCTGGGATGGTAAGCATATTCGCAATCTCCTCAGGAACGGCAACCTCATTCAATTTCAGAGTGGGATCTGGTCCCACCACAGTCCTTGCCGTCTTGTCGCAGCGCTTGCCCATTAGGTTCTGGCGCACGTGCCCGGTCTTCTTCGTGATGCGTTCCTTGATGCCGGTCATGGGCTTATGATTGGTGTTGTGTACCGCCTTACCCCTTGAGTTGTCACAGTATGTAAGGGTCTTGAACTTGATGATGGCTCTGGCCTTCTCATTGGTGGTGTCTTTATGAAGAAGGTTGTTGGTCTTGATGATGTCCACCAAGCTGATGCTGAGGTCGTCGTCGCTGATGTTGTCTGCAGTGACCATCCTGGGCCTGCAGCACGTGGGGATGACCGGGAACTTGGTCAGGACCAGGTTCTTGGGGTGGAACATCTCGGTGTTGACGCCCAGGATGGCGACGTCCTCACTGGGTACGTTGTCGAAGATCATCTTGACTGCCTCAGGTTTGAGGACGCTCGTTTCTACGGAGTTCTTATGCTTATACACGGCAGTGATGATGTTGTCATTGGGCTCATACTTGATATGAGGATGCGGGCTCATACAGTGACCACAGAACGAGATCTTTGTGGAAAGGTGAATGATGATCTTGTCGTACCCCCTCACCCCTTGCAAGTCCAACTCCTCCTTAGTACAAAGCAGACGATGGCACTTGAAACAGAAGATCTTGAGCATAGTCACTACTTGCTTGTAAAAGAGGATGATGGGTATGTTGAGATCGATGTGACCAAAGTGGCCTGTACATTTCCATACCGTCTCGTTACATGTCTCGCACTTGGCGTTGTTCTCAACGCATCCCAAACGGGGGTCGTAGACGCTTCCTGGCTCGACGGCTAGCGTGGCCTTGTCTATAGCGCAAACAGATCTGTTCACGATATCCTTGTCTGACTGAATGCCAAACTGTATAGTATTGATCTGCATTAACTGATCCATACTTTCACTCTTATTTTCAACCATTTCGCTTAACTCAAATACTCAACTATTTACGTACTCAATCAATATCAACTGTTATCCGTTACCCCATGAGGTAACAGATTTAGATAGCGGGGAACGGAGGCTAGCGACCTTACCGAGCTTGCGGGGCGGAGCCCCGCCCTGCGACCTTCGGTCGCTCGCTCGGCCGGCGGCGGAGCCGCTCGGTCGCCCGTCCGCTCCCGCTAGCAGCTAGGCTGCTGGGTCGAATTAGAAAAGATTCAGTAGTAGGATTCAGTAAGGATTCAGTATGCTATTAGTCTACATTGGAGTCCATGCTCGAGTGTTATACCAGTTCTATTTTTGAGATTATGCCTCTTCTCATTTTCAATTAATTGTGTCCTAATGTATTCAATCAGGATGTTGATGTTCTCGAACATGGTGTCGTAGTCCTGAGCCGCGTGTCCTATGATGATGAAGTCCTTCAACCCTCTCTCAAACACCTCGATGAGCTTGATCAAGTCCTTCTTCATCTCTCGTCGTTTATAGTTGAGGCGCAGCTGAATGACCCAATTGGCCTCTGCTCGTTCTAAGGTTTCTGGTCGTCTCTGTATGAGGTATGATTCCCTGAGTTGTTGTTTATTTTGGCGGAGGGTCTCGTCGTCGTACACGTCGTTGGCCAGAACAGGAAGAATGGCGTTTATCTCGGCCAGCACGCGCCATATGAAGCTGTTACTCCTCATGGCGCGCGTAGCGGCGGTCCGTTTGGTGGCAAGTTGGTAAGCCTTGCTTTTGTCCATATCTTTCAGGGCTCTGTTCAATTCCTCCCCACATGGGTCGTTTGCGGCTATGGGCACGTTTCCATTGTTGAGTTGGGCCATATACTCGTGGTAGTGAGGGTTGTGGATGACACCCTTGTGTATGGTGAGTGTGCGCCATGAAAAGGCTGTCTTACACTTGGTGCAAAACATCTGGTCACACCCATCGATCTTATGGATTGGTACTTTACATCTGGGGCAGGGCTTTGTGTCTCGCTTGAGTAGCTTGATGGTTTCTAGTTGTTCCTTTTTACATTCATGTCCTTCATTCCGTTCCTCCCTACACTTGGCACACACGGTCTTCTTGCAGTCATTGCAGCGCCCATTCTTGACGATGCCCGTGCACATGACCAGGGGGCAGAAAAAGGAGGTGCTATCGCTGTTGATCTCTTCGTCGCTCTTTTCCAAGACGTCTTTGTACAGTTTGCGTAACTCTTCCTCAGACGCGTCCCGGAATTTCACCATCTCCTCGTCTTGGGAGCACCTCTTTAGATGAGAGTTGAGGGCCGTGAGGCGGCTGGTGAGGAGCTTGCTTCGAGCACGCGCGTCCATGCGCTCTTGAGTCGCCTTCAAGAGCGCGCGTTCCTTGCTGATGTCCAGCTTGACGACCTTCTTCATGTACTCGTCCCTGAACACCTTGGGAGTGTGAATGAAGATGAACTCTGTTGGGATGGGTTGTTTACAGGACATACACTCTTGTTCTGACCCGTCCATAATGAGGAAGCGTCTGAAGCACTGAAGGCAGGTGATTGCCTTACAGTCTTCGTAGTCACATTTTATGGGGTGACGTTTTTTGGTGGTAAACTTATCACAGCAAATATCGCACTGTAATGCCATTGTATCCTTTGTTTAACTAAATCATCGATCGTCAACCGTTTTCAAATTTTTTGTCACCCTTGTAAACCCACCCCTGTACACACAATAAGTGTCATTCTGCAATCTCCTCTACCATATCCAATGAGTCTATGCTGAGCGCTCCAAACGACATAGGTGCATCTCTTAGTGGGGATCTGGGGGGCGTGGGATAGCGGGTCCTCTTGAGGAGTAGATGGCTCCTCAGATCGGCATTGTCGTCTACCTCTTCTTCAGGCTCGTAGTCGGACTCGAATCGTTTAATCAGGAGTGATCTGAGCAGTTCCACGCCATCGGTTTCATTATTCTTGTCATACTCAGTGAAGTCAAAGTACATCTCCTTGTCCTTTTTGCGCACTAGCGTGACGAAGAGTATGTATACGTCAGTGGGGCTGTAATATTGCTTGTTGAGTAGCAGGTTCCACTCCTGCGTATCGTACACGTCATCAAGGGGTAGATCCTCCACTTCGATGAGATTGTCGCGTTTTGAGGGTTGCGGTGTCACCCGGATCTTATCGGAGTCGAAGGGTTCGTAGACCAGCATTCTGTCAATGGGACCGTAGAGCATATTCTTGGACTTCTTGAGTGTGCTTTTGTACTTGGGTTGTCCCTCAATGGGCTTCGGGGTGCAGTTCTTGAGGAGGACTGTGAAGAAGGACTTGAGTATGTAGTTAAAAACAACGTCGCATACAGCGACGTATACTTTAAGTAGAGTCATCTTTGAGATACCAACAGTCTTTGAGAACTCATCGTCTGTTTTGGAGATACGCGTGTATACGATCCAAAAGTAGATACACCCACATATGATTGAGTTGGGTTGGGACGTGTTTACAATGTCTGACTTATCCTTCACAAGGTTAAAGACGTTGGCTACCAAGTTGAACATGATCTTGGTGTCCATTCCGAGCTTCCTCAGTTTTGAGTTGATACTGATCAACTCCTCTTTGGTTTGATTAAACTTGAGAGTGAACTCGGACTTCTTGGGTATATTGCTAGAGAGGATGGCGAAGCCCTTGTTGGCCTCGTGCTGCTCAAGGAGGAACATATCCAGGAGATCGTAGTAGGATATGTGGTTGCCGGCTAGTGCCGACGCTCTGTGCAGGCTCGCGAGGATTATGGACCTCTTGGACGTGTTTCTGAAGATTTTGTTGGCCGTTGCCTTTTGATATATTTCGATGGTAATGTCTTTGATGTGTTGTTCGATGTAGAAGGGTATGTCATTGTAGAGCGAGGACTCGCTCTTGCGGCGTTTCTTCATGCCTATGATGTTGGATGAGTGCTGTGTGGCTATGTAGTTCTCCTCCAACAGCTCGCCACACTCGAGGCACGTCTTCTTACCGTTGTCGTTACTCGTCTCATCATGTTTGCATGAGTAGTCGGACTCCACCGAGTCCTGGCGCTTCAGTTTACTTTCCTGGAACTCCTTTGCTACTAACTTCAGCGCTTGTTCAAATAATTTCAAATGTTGTGGTTCCATGTTTTTGGCACTATTTATTTTTATCTAGTAGACACTACAACCCGATATTCAAATAATGATGATTACCTATGAGCTCCACATTGCAAAGAGTGCAAAGAGGTGATACGCGAACCCAAGGAACGCGAACCCAAACGCCAACGCCGCCGAGCCTCCCCTACCGTAAGTGACGTACATGAATAGCGGCATCGCAATGAACGCATGGAACATATGCATGTTACGCTTGTACAGATACGACTGGTCATCTGCGGCATGCGGGCTCTGCCCGCCGGCGACCTTCGGTCGCTCTGATTGTTCATCAGTCAATTGAGGTTTGAAGATAGAGTCAGTCATAGACATGATCCCATATCTGCCAGATCTGAGGCGGTCGCTGCAGCTGTAGAGCTCGTCGTACCAGGCCATCGCCACGTACGCAAAGATGAAGATGAGTGGGAAGAGCCAAAAGTTAACCCTGGGCCCCGCAGCAGCCCAGTACCCTATCAGAAGGGCGAAACCAAATATAATACACTTGAGGTTGAACGAGAACGGTCTGTTCACAAAAAGACCACCAGACATCACGTTATTTTATGTAGACTAGAAAGATCTCCGTGATCTTGCGGCGAAGCCCCGCCCTGCGACCGGAGGTCGCTTTTGAGGTGTTATTCTGTATCCCCTAAGGGATAGAGATACCGAGCGGAGCGGGCCCCGACTGTCGTCGCGCATTCAATTAGTTGTACTGTTCCTCACACCGTCAGCTTGGCCATGTCCTCCATCCACATGTCCACATCACTCTTTGTCACCAACACAGCCCTCTCCTTGACCATCTTCTCAATCGACAATTCCAGCTCCTTGCGGCGCTCCTCAGTTAGTGTCCTCACAGGCAAGTCCAGCAACATCTTGATGTCGCTCTCGTCCTCCGTTATCCCTTCAGACTTGATGAGGCCCACGATCTTCTTCTCCTCAGATGTCACGTCGATCTTCTTGGTCCTGACAGCCTTGATGAACTTGCTCTTGCAGGTGGCGATGCGCGTGCGCTTGTCCAGGTCCGCGATCAGGGCAGTCTTTCTCTTCTGATTGAGGGCCAACCTGGCATTGCCCCACATGTCAAATAACTCAACCAGCGTTACCTTTGTTATTTTTTCATCCTTGTCAAAGACCACGATGTTGTCCAGATTGAGGGATGTACACATCTTTTTCTCAAAGTCCTTCATGTCGAACTTGGCGTCTGTGAAGATTTCGTAGTCGACCTGTGCTTGTGTGGACCTGTTGTTGTAGCGTACCTCCTTCTCATCCAACATCTTCTGGAACTTGGAATTCCAGAGGCTTACCGGTAACTCAGTCACATGAATGATTCCGTTGCGCTTTGTGTATGTCCCCTTGGTCTGGAACTTGGTATCACTCACCTTCTCAATCTCGCCACTAAAGCCATTGTACCAGGGCTTCATAGTCTTGACGAAATCTATGAACTCATGACGATCACTCATCCACCACTGACAGGCTGTGACCACATCCTTGGGGTTGAACTGAGGCATGTTGCACATCCATCCTGTACCGATGCCCACGCAGCCGTTCACAAGCAGCAGCGGGATCGTCGGCACATAGTGGTAGGGCTCCACGAGATCACCGTCGTCTTCACGCATATTTAGGAGCGCGTCGTCGAGTGGATTGAAGAGGTTATTGAACTCGGGCACCACGTTGGTCTTGATATACCTGGGCGATGCAGCATCCTCACCTCCTTCAAGCCTGGTACCGAAGCGACCCAACTCTGCGAACAGGGGGATGTTGTTGCTGCCAGGGAAACTTTGAGCCATCTTGATGATGGTCTTGAACAAGTTTTCTTCACCGTGATGATAGTTGGTATGTTTGGCAACGTCTGCCCCGAACTGAGCCACCTTCGTGTCGCCACTCTTCAGGTTGCACTTCTTTGCCGCGTACACGATCTTGCGTTGCGACTCCTTGAGCCCGTCAAGAGCACTCGGTATGCTTCGCTTGCAGTCGTCGTGGAAGAACTTGATGAGCTCGTCGTTCAGGTGTCTTGAAATGTCGAACTTGATCATCTCATTTTTTGAGCTCTCGTCATCAAGGGTGCGTTTGTTCTGGTCGTGGGGGTTGTAGTGGGTCAACCACCCCTTGCGCTCTGAGCTCTCACCCTTGTCAAACGCAGTCTTGAACGAATCATCACTTGCCTCGTCTTCCTCAAACTGGAGCATCTTGATCCCAAAGACCTTGTCAGTCTCCTTGGGCTCAATAGCTCCCAACCCCTTGTAGTACTTTACCTTATCCTTACCCTTGTTCTGTAACGCGGCTGTTGCACTGCGCTCGTCAAAGAAGTACTTCTTGCCAACGCGCAGAATAGGTGTCTTCATACTTATGACGAAGTTACGTTTCAGCAGCTTTGGGAACAGAGAGTGAAAGAAATTGAGGATAAGGCCTTCAATGTGGATGCCGTCCACGTCGGCGTCTGTGATGATGCAGAGGCGACCGTAGTTGAGTTTTTCCAGCTTGTCGGGGTTGCCGTAGTCAAGACCTATGATCTTCATGAGGTTGGTGATGACCATGTTGTTCTTGATAGACGTGGGTGTGGCGTTGCGTGTGTTGAGCATCTTACCTCTGAGAGGGTAGATGCCGAACCAGTCTCGCCCCTTCTTGTCGTTAAGACCCTTGCTGATGCCGTCAACCGCGAACGTCTTGGCAGACAGACCCTCACACACGATGAGCGTACAGTCCTTCCCCTTGGCACCCCCCGCATTGTTGGCCTTGTCGTAGCCGTCGATAGCAGGGTGCTTAGCCGATGCCGCTATGGCCTTCGTTACCTGTTTCTTCTCTTTAGAGAGCATGAGTCCTTTGAGCGTCTCCCCGATTGGCCACTTCATGATCTTGGTGACCTGATGCGCAGTGATGGGGTCTGCCTTGACTACAGTCTTGAGTTCGTTCTTCTCTTGGCTCTCAAATTCTGGGTTGGGGATGCGCGTCACCACCAGAAACTTGAAGTAGGGCTTGACGTCCTTGATCGTGAGCGACGTGGATGATGTAGAACTCTTCCTTCCTTTCAGCTTATCGATCACAGGTCTGCAAACGGCCTCGACCCACGCATTCACATGCTTACCTCCGTTCTTTGTCTGGATACCGTTCACGAATGAGATGGCCTCAAACTCATGTGACGGGATCACAAACACTCTCGAGTTGTCGCTCTCCAGTTTCAGCATATTTGTGGTATCGCATCCGTTAAGGAGGTCAAAGTAGGACGCTAGTTTGCTCGGGAGCTTGACACCATCGAGCTTCACATTCAGACCTGTTAGCAATGAGGCGTTGAGGACGTGCATGGCGAGCAGGTCCATCGTGTCCTGGGGTAGCCCATTCTTCATTTGGAACCACTCACAATCCCAAGACCACTTGATTGAGGTGTAGCCCTTGACGCGCGAGGACTTGGTCACCTTGGGCCCGCTCGTGGCCCGCATGTTGTTGGTCCACGTCTGAACAAGCTTAGTCTTGTTGTTGGGGTCTACACCCTCGACGGTGAATGAGGTGGAGAGGACGTTGGTGAGCTTGGCGCCGAGACCGTTGCGTCCTGATGTGTAGCGCTTCTCCGTGTCGTCGTAGTTGCTGCCCGACAGGAGGTGCCCAAAGATGAGTGAGTGGTTGTAGATGAGTTCCTTCTTACCCTTGATCGTCTCTACCTCATTTTGCTCAATTGGGATGACGGCGCCATCGTTCTTGATCTCGCATTGGGTGGCGCTGAGGTCGACCGAGATGTAGGTCATTTTGGTGTCGCGCTCCATGTTGTCTATGGCGTTCGACAGGATCTCCACAAATGTGCGGACGAGCGCAGGGCTGACGCTTACCTCCTTTGAGACGATCGCCCCATTGGTGTAGACGTAGACCTGCTGCCTGTCGAACCCCTTTGAGCCCACATACATATCCGGGCGGGTCAGTATGTGGGTGATTGGGTCCTGCTTGATGTAAGTTGCTTTCTTTTGAACCGACATGATTGATACTTTACTTACCTCGGTCTTTCCATAGAGCTACTATTCAAATATGGCAACCTAAGACAGAATCTTATAACGGCTAGCCGTTATAAAAAGGAAGGATGACTATATCCTCATGTACTCAATATGTTCTTATGTACTCAATGTGTTCCACGATCTCATCATCGCCCAACATTCTTCTATACTTATCTACCTTCTTAGATATTCTAGAATCTCCTGGGTTTTCACGTAGATACCTCGAATACTTGACGTACTTTCTTATAGCTTCTGACTGTACAAATGACGAATAGAAGATCATTTGTACTATACATTGTATGTACAAATGACGAATAGGGATCTTATAACGGCTAGCCGTTATAAAAAGGAAGGATGTCTATATCCTCATGTACTCCATTTGTTCCACAAGTGGAAGGGTACAGTCAGAAGCCGAGATAGAAGCCGAGATAGAAGACCAAATGGTACATATAGAAGAGCTAAGGCTAGCTGTACCATTTGTTTTTCTCGTTCTAGTATTTCATTCAATCGCTGTGTTATAACATTTCTTAGGACGAGTGCATCTATGAATTCTGTCTTGATGAGGATCTTGGAACGAAGGTATGTGAGATCGCTTTCCTTATAAGAACCTTTCACTACCTTGACGACAAAATATTGATATCCAGGTATGTTATGCTTGATTACGATTTCTTTGACTGACCGGAGGCCTTTGAACAAGCTCGGGAAGAACTGTTTGAGGTCGTCTGCTAAGTAGGTCTCGTGACCGTTATAAGTAATTGTTTGTAGGGGTTTGGAAGACATTGTTTTGCTAAGGGATATGTGAGTGTTTGGAAAAATTCAAATAATCATGAGCGATACAAAGGTAAACTATGCATGAGTATAAAGTAAACATTTTAAAAGTAGTAGACGGCGATACAGTTGATGTCGATATAGATTTGGGCTTTGATATTTGGCTTCGTGGAGAAAGAGTACGAATTATGGGGATAGATACTCCAGAATCAAGAACAAGTGACCCAGTTGAAAAGGTATTTGGTCTTGCTGCTAAAAACAGATTAAGTTCACTATTGGGTGCTGAAGCAATTTTACAGACGCAAGTGAATAAAAAGGGTCAAGATATGAAAGGTAAGTTTGGTCGCATTCTTGGTAACTTCATATCAGCTAATGGTGAACAGTGTACCACTGTATTATTGAGAGAAGGTCACGCTGTGGCATATACTGGTGGTAGTAAAGAGAATGTTGCAAGCCAACATTTGGCAAACAGGGAAAGATTAATTAGAGAGGGTCATGTTGTTCTGCCTGCTTTGTCCGCGTAGATCACATCCCACAACATGCTCGTCTCTGTCAGAATCTTGTGCTTGGCCCTCTTGATGGCAGGTAGCCTCTTCTCCCACGCCCCATTCGCTATCGCGTTCTTCATGGTCGCGACGGCCGCATCCAACCCATTTCTCAAGTCTAACTGGATGTAGGCCTCAGGATCTATGAATCTGGAGACGTTGGGGGCGCCGCAATAGAAACACAGCGTTTCGGCCATGATACAATCCACTAACTTCTCGTTGATGAAGCTGTTCTCGCACGCGAACGAGTACTTGTACGGAATGAGCGCATCATCTTTGTATTGAGGTGAACCCAAGTACCGATTCCACGCGTGGTTGTGTGCTCCATAATTTCCATAAGCGTCCCATTCCATGAAGTTCTGAGCATGCAGTGCGAACGCAGTCCTCAGTTTATGACCCTCTGTAAACGCCTTACCTGATATGACGGACGACACAACATCTCCCTTTATCTTCATGTCCGCGTAGTCTGAGTCAAGCAACTCGTCCTTTGTTTTGTTGATGTGCCATTCTAGGTTGTTGTAGTTGAAGTGATCGTGGTCGTTGCCGTGTATGATCTTGGCCTTCAGGAGTCGTTTGTCTACGTCTCGCCAGAAAGGGTCCATGAAGCTTGGTTCCATCTTCATGAAGATGGTGCGTGGTAATTCGTCAATCGAGGGGTACCATGATTGGGGCCATGTCGCTGAGTTAACTACAAGTATGTAGTCCGCGTCGTCGTGAGGCGTCTCGTCTCCTACCATCTTGATCGACGCGTTGTCTTGTGTGTATGTGCAGTTGCCGTCGGTGAGCTTATCCCAGGTCCCACAGAGACCATTGCCGCTATCCCAGTTACATAACATCTTCACTTTCGTAATTCAGTCATAATTTGAATACCAAGGACTTAACTTTAAAGTGATATAATATTGAAGACTAGCGATGAACATCAATAAACCTTTTAGTGCACGCTTTATGGATCTTATGAATCTGTACGACAGAGAGCACACCCTGACGCACGACGCCAGGATCAGTATGTACGAGGAACTGCTCAATGCAGTCACGAGCGACGACACTATCAGCGCGCTCATGCTCAATGACATACTGAAGTCCTTACGTCTGTATTATGAGGAACTGACATCCTCAAACAGCTACCACATATACAGGTTTGACTCGCTCAGTCGATGGATGCACATTCCCGCGAAGACGGTCTACCACAACCCTCAGAACGTGCACATGTTCATGACGCCTGCGGCCCAAGCCGCGCGGGAGATCATGAACAAGCACCCGTGTGTATATACACACAGACCTTTTGAGCACCCCTTCCTCAGGGAGATTGAGACTGAGGTACTGGTAAACGGAATCCACTTGCCCAGCCTCTTTGCGTCGGTCTGGCTCTACATCACAACGCACAAAGAGCGAGACGCGCTAACGGGGCGGCTCTTTGAGGAGATGAGCGAGAGCGAGGACATGTGCCTATCAGGTCACATGGTCAGGCTCGTCAACAGCGTGAAGGGGTTCGCTGACGAGTTCGAGTTCAATCTTGAGCAGTATGAGTACAACAAGGCGTATATTTTCAATCAGTTCAATAAACTGCTTGACGTGACTATGCTGGACAATCTGCTCAGTCGCATAGAGACGGTCGTCAATACCAGTTTGGATATGAACGGGATAGATGAGGTCGACGTGCTAAAGATATTGAAGGACTACTCGAAGCATGAATGGGTGCGCGTACATGGTAAATTTCAACCGGCGCAGTAGATGATGTATTTTTTTTTAGTTTGATAACCACATGTGGTTATCAAAAAAGGTAAAAAGGTAAAAACAGCTGTGATCAGTTACTCTTCATCGGTTGAAGGTTCTGCCTTCTTAACTTTCTTGGACTTTGAATCTTTGGTGGCAGAAGCGTCCTTGTCCTTTTTTGGGGCCTTCTCTTTCTTTTCTTTCTTGGGCTTTTTGACTGCCTCCTCATCGACCTCTGGCTTGGTGAGGTGAGGGCTGATCTTGGTCTGCACCTTGGGGTATGTGAGGGGGACGTGGATGAAGTAGTTGTCTCCAGCCTCAAGGACTAGATCCTTATTATCGAAGGAGAAGGAGTAGTTGCCGTCGTCGAGTAGATCAACCTCCTTGACGATGGCGACCTCCTCCCCGGCACTGTTCCTCAATTCTGAGTTGTTGTAGTAGCTGGGCTTCTTGAGGCCGGCACTGGGTGTCTTTGACATACTGACGATACTGGCACCTGTGGATGCACTGACCACAGAGACGCCCATCTCTTCAGCGTCTGAGTCCCACTTCAGGAGGTCCTTCAGAGGCTGATCTGGGAGGATGGTCTTCTTGTTGGATTGTTTTTGCAGCTTGTTGTTCTTGACATAGACGCAGATGATCTTGGTGACGTCGACGCGAGAGTGAAGTTCGTCCTTGGGCCAGTTGGCGAACTTGGCCATCTCCTCGCTGATGATGACAGGTTTGAGGAGGCCACTGTTTTGGTTCTGATTGCGTCCCTTGTTGGAACGTCGGGGCTTGGCGCACTTGCGGACGACCTCGACCTGCTTCAGGATATTGTTGCGGAGCTTGGAGGGGATCTGCTCGTTGTCCCTGACGAGGGCATCGAGGTTCTGGATCTCTTCTTCGATATTTCGCTTCTTCATTTTTATAGAGGTGGGTGCTTCTTTAAACCATTTCTAGTTTACAAGTACAGTAAGTGACCGATCTAGCGGTGAGGGTACCTAAGGCCTAGTCGCTAAGGTCTAGTCGCTAAGGCCTAGTCGCTAAGGCCTAGTCGCTAAGGCCTAGTCGGTCGCAAGCTATACTGGAGATGGTTTGACGTGATACTCGATAATGACTTGTAGACTACCAGCGGTGATGGGGTTTTCCAGGACCACGTTGACGTTGCTCTGAAGGAGGACGAGGGTTTTGTTGTTCTTGCCGTCGGCGGAATTTGAGGCGAACTCTCTACACCCACCGACCTTCTCATTGGCGATGACTGCTGTCGTGTTCTCGATGAGCGGGGTTAGGATGTTTCCGTTGAGCTGCCCAAGCCCGATTGAGAAAGTGCCCTTTGTGGCGAAGCCGTTGACCCCAAAGAACTCGATCTTGTCAATGATGGCGTTGGCGGGGACATGGCTTAGGGTCTGGTCAGTTGTGATCTTCCTGCTGGTGGTAGATATTGTATTGACCAGGGAGACACTTCCTGTGGCATTGCGGGGCGTGAAGCATTGGATCGTCACGCGCTTGCTGCCAGAGGGGCGGGGCGCGGCGCCCGCGCCCGCGTCCGGGATCATAACCTGCTCGTTGCTGCAGCACTTGCCGCACGCAACTAGAGCATGGTTCTTATTCGTCATGATACTAGAATTCATTCCAAACGATCTAATCATGGTGTTTTATTCACATTCTGCATACTTAAGGCACACATAGGAAAAATCATACTACATGCTTGACTTGGCTATCAAAGTATATGTATTTTAACACAAAATTTGTGTTAAAATTTCAAGGCTATCGTGGTCAGATTAACCATAGATGGTGGAGTTATTACCTTCCCCGATGGTTGAATTGGTGCCTTCCAAACCTGAGCCTGAGTCTATGTCTATGTATTGCTCGTCATCCTGTTCAGGCTCTGGTTCCTGTTCAGGCTCTGGTTCCTGTTCAGGCTCTGGTTCCTTTTCAGATTCATGTTCATCTTTAACCCTGGTGACCTCTTCGTTATCATCAGGTACGTTATACATGACGCGGGGATGTTGCTGCTGCCCATTCATATTGAGGATAACTGGGTTCTTTTGGTTGATGATGGGTCTGGATAGGACGGCGCGCTTGATGATCATGCCGCAGTCTGGCACTGTGATGCTCCTCAGTTCCTTGAGGCCTGCGACATCGTCAGGGTCTGTGCTGATAATGTCGTCAAGGATGGCGTTCTCGATCTCGGTCTGGCAGTACACGGGGGACTGGACGTCCTTGAGGGTTTGGACGTAGGTATTGACATCCGACACATTGTAGATCACGTTGGCGTACTGGATCATGAACTCCTGATCGTTTGAAAGCGTGCCCATCAAGCGCTCTAGCCTCATGAACTCGATGCCCACATCCACGATCTTCATCTCCTCCTTAGTCCACGGGAACTGGAAGTAGGTGCCGGGCCCCATGTATCCGGCCTCGCTGTTGTAGTATCCTACCTGGTTATCGCCAATCATCTTGAAGGAGAAGCCAGCGATGGTGCCTCCAAAGATGAGGCCGATGAAGGTGAGTGCTGAAAACATCTTCATAACCCACGACTTGGTCTTTGTGGCCTTGGGGAGGCCTCTTCTGATAGTGACGGTATCGTTGTAGACGCCGGTTTCCATTGCTGTGACGGCCGCTGCGGGGCCGTCAATGAGGGGGAGCTCGACGTCTTGTGTGTTTACTGGAAGGAAATTCTTCTTGCCCATTTTCTTTCATATCATGGTGTCTTTAAAGTTAAGCAATAACATATTCTACCAGTCAAAACGGTTGAATTATAGGGTTAAAGAATATTGGGGGGTAAGTAAATAAGATGTTTGGACTACTGAAGACCCTGTTGAGAAGCGTTGTTGCTAGCATCATCGAAGAGGACTACCCTGAATTGAACTCTTCAGTACTTGAGGTGAAGCGTCTCTTTGATGACGCTGATCTTCCTCGCAAGGGGTCTGACCGCGCTGCCGGTTACGATCTACGTGCTCACTCATATGCCTTCATTGAGGATGGTAAGGTTGGGGAGACGGTCATGCTTGATGTTGATGGCGACTCTGTGCTCGTCATCCCCGCCAACTCGCGGTGCCTCGTCAAGACTGGTGTCGCCGTGGCCGTACCTGAGGGCTGCTATGGCCGTGTGGCGCCTCGTTCCGGTCTTGCTTTGAAGAAGGGTATTGACATTGGAGCCGGCGTGATCGATGAGGACTACAGAGGAGAGGTTGGTGTCATCCTCTTCAACATCAATTCCGAGCCTTTTGAGGTGAAGAAGGGTGATCGTATCGCTCAGTTCATCTGCGAGCGCATCGTCTGCCCAGAGCTTGAAGAGGTTGACGAGCTCGACGACACAGAGCGTGGAGCTGAAGGCTTCGGCTCCACTGGATCCAACTGAGACATTGTTTGTATTTAATTTGTAATTTGTAACCCCTGGGGGTTACAAAATTGGCATATGCCTAGCGGCGGGATACCCTGTGTGCCTCTTCAGACACTATTGGATAAGCATGGTATCACGCACGTTGACTACCTCCCTCGACGTAGAGGGAGGGGAGGCCGCCGTGTTGGACTCGATAGACTTTGACAAGGTGACGATCGACGTCATGACCATTGAGGACCACTGGGACAACGAGACGATCCACAAATGCGTGGAGAAGCTCACCAAACTGGGCTACAGACAGGTCACGAGGTTAGGTCACGACATCGTTCTCAGTCGCATCCCAGAGCTCAACCGCCAGTAGCAGGATCTTTAGTCATTTAAAGTTTCTTAACCATATCTAAAGCACTAATGGTTAAGAAAAAGAAAAGAGAGGGTGACCCCGCTTGGTCACCCACCCACCCAGTTAATTATTCAGTCAGCCACTCCTCTACTTGCAAGCCGCAGGCGCTCACCTCTGATGATTCCGACACCGACTATATCGTATTTGAGTCCGATGACATCTCTGAACAACCCTGTGTGTGGAGCGATGATTCCGAC
>Ga0209047_1000013_pt1 | contig 180882 bp, 165 predicted proteins | sample SaaInlV_165m_DNA_3_FD_184681 | JGI IMG/M metagenome (GOLD analysis project Ga0209047, IMG submission 184681) | Marine microbial communities from expanding oxygen minimum zones in the Saanich Inlet - Saanich Inlet SI037_S3LV_120m_DNA (SPAdes)... | ecosystem: Environmental > Aquatic > Marine >...
TGTTGCTGTAAGTGAAGCTGCGAGTAGTGTTGCTGTAAGTGAAGCTGCGAGTAGTGTTGCTGTAAGTGAAGCTGCGAGTAGTGAAGCTGCAAGTGAAGCTGCGAGTAGTGAAGCTGCAAGTGTTGCTGCAAGTAGTACACAAGGTACTCCTCCTATCTGTGGAAATGGAGAAATAGATAGTGGTGAAGAGTGTGATGGGTCACTCGATGATGCCTGCACAGGAAAAGACTACTGCTTAGATGACTGCAAATGTGGTTGGGGAGACGTTGCAATGTGTGGGAGTAGCTTTGCGGCATGCTGCGAACAAGGTTCTACACAACGTTGTTGTCAACAGATTGCAGACTTGGATAACACCGCAACTCTTTGCTGGCCTGTGGGACAAGAGCCACCGAGAGCCGCATGTGATGCTATTGATCCAAAGTTTGTCTGCAGTGCCTGCTCAACTAAAGCAGATTGTAACCCCAACGAATATTGTGACCTCGGAAAATGCACACTAAAGGGAGCAGTTGAAACATGGACTTCCGAAGATAGCCCAGCGGTCTTCAGTAGTACTATTGGTCACTCCGTTGTGGTCTTTAACGAAAAGCTTTGGGATGTATTCCAAGAGCGCGATATTATATTCTCTAGCAATAACGTCGCCTCTGGAGACGGACTCTCATGGAACGAAGAAGGGGGAATATTTGCGGGCACTCCATCGCTCGATGAATTTACGCATTTGGTCTTCGAAGGTAAGCAATGGCTTATTGGTGGAACCGATTACAGTGGCGCACCTCGCCGTACACGTGATGTCTGGTCTACTACCGATGGAGTCATCTGGCAAAAGCACAGTAATGCTCTTCCGACTGAAATGGATCGCCATGCATCTGTAGTGTTCCAAAATAAACTATGGATTCTTGGAGGATCTCAGGGGAGTACCAGTGCGAGTGATAGTATTTATGTTTCTGATAACGGAACAGTATGGACACAGCTTTCTTCTCTTCCTGCAGGTGTGTCTCATGCAGAAGCTGTTGTACACAATGACAACATCGTAGTTCTTGGAGGAGTACTAGAAAATGGTGACGTATCTAATAAAGTATGGAAGTCTGGAAATGGAATTACATGGACCGAAGTAGGATCCGATGCGTTAGCCGGAAAGAACTTTGCCAACCGCAGTGCAGAAGTATTCAACGGCGCTATTTGGATTGTTGGAAATAATCAAAATGATAATCCAACAACGTTCCTCTCTCGTGATGGAGGAGAAACCTGGAGTACAGGACCACTTCCAAATACCAATGTCTTTGGTGGGTCTGATCTTGTCGCATTCGACGATAAACTCTGGCTTGTTGGAGGATATGCAGACGAAACGCCATCCCAAGCAGACAGTGTGCAATTTATTGGATCTGTACCGAGAAATAGCTGTAATCCACATGTATTTGAACCGACGTACTTCTGTGCAGAAGAAGATGATGATGACGATGGAGGAAATACGAGGACCCCTCTTACTCGTGACTCAATAGTCTGTGAGGTTATCACTCCTCCAGACCCAGATTTGGTTGCAGGCCTTATTCACCACTGGAACTTTGATGATGGACCAGAGTCAGAAGATCAAATTGGTGACATCGACTTTGAAGCATTCACCTATGGGGATACAAACATCTTGCCAGACATGATCGAAGGAGTATCCGGTAATGGTGCGAGTACATACGGTCGATTAGGTGCACCTCCACCAGCATATGCCTCAAATCTATTTGCCACGAATGCTGTCCCAAGCGTGCCATTTACATTGGCATTCCAGGTAAAGGTGAATACGTTCAGTATAGATACCATGCACATCGATAATTATGATGATGATGATTCTCGTACGGTAAAATACGTTTCAATTTATCAAAATGGTGCTGGCGTAGGCGTAGGCCTCTACGACTCCACAACAATGGACAGCGTGGATTACCTTACTGCTCAGGGGCCGCAGCATACTGGCGAATGGAGAAATGTTGTTCTGCGCGTCGATTCATCCACCGTATCACTTACCGTAAACGGTGTAACCGAATCACAGGACAATCCTGCACCGGCATGGACTACCATCAACGGTACGTATCGGTTTGGTGGCCGCTCTGGTAATAACGGAGGAACGGTTGCTATTGATGAAGTGTATGTTTGGGATCGATTCTTAACAGAAGAAGAAACTGCTGCGGTTGCAAACAATGAACTATTCGAAGGGAGGTCTTGTCCTGTTGTCATTGCTGTAGATGATGACGACGGAGGAAGTACGAGTGGAGATGACGGTGGAGCAACTGCTGGAGATGATGGCGGAAGTACGAGTGGGGATACTGATGGTGGTACAGCTGGAGATGACGGTGGAGCAACTGCTGGAGATGATGGCGGAAGTACGAGTGGGGATACTGATGGTGGTACATCAGGAAATACATCTGGTGATGGTGGTGGTACATCAGGAAATACCAGTGGCTCAACAGGTGGTGGCACTGGTGGAACGAATGGTGGAGGAACAAGTGGAACGAATGGTGGTGGCACTGGTGGAACGAATGGTGGAGGCACTGGTGGAAACTTTGCATTTGCACGAGCGGCGTGTGGTAACGGAAGAAAAGAAGGAAGAGAAGCCTGCGATGATGGAAATAATAGAAACCGCGATGGCTGTAGTAGTAGCTGTGAACTCGAAGGCAGCAGACGTCCAACATCTCCAGGCACAGCAGCAGCAATTGTAAGAGAAGAGCTGCGAGCTATTGCACGGGAGAATGGATGTGGAAATGGGCTGCGAGAAGCAGGCGAGCAATGTGATGATGGGAACCAAATCAATCGCGATGGCTGTAGTGAACTCTGCAAAGGAGAACTAGAACTTCTGCTACGTAGCGGGTCTACGTGTGGAAACGGTCTTAAGGAAATTGATGAAGAATGCGACAAAGGAACCGAGAATTCCGACAGCAAGAAAAATGGCTGTCGCAAAGACTGTACCAATGCTCGTTGTGGAGACTTTGTTCTGGATAATGGAGAAGAGTGTGATAACGGCCCTGCAAACTCTGACACGAAACCTAATACCTGTCGCACCTCCTGTAAACTTCCAACATGTGGAGACAGCACTATCGATACTAATGAAACATGTGATGACGGCAATAGAGAAGATGGCGATGGTTGTAGTAGCACATGTCTAAGTGAAGAAGCACTGTTTGCTGCAGCTTCTGTCTGTGGTGATGGAATACTTTCCCCTCCGGAAGAATGTGATGATGCAAACGGCCGTGACGGTGATGGGTGCAGTGCAGTCTGCCAACTTGAATTTGGTATTTGTGGTGACGGAATTGTTCAACAGCTACTCGGTGAGCAATGTGAAGAGTCAACACACGATAGCGCTCTGGGGTACAGCTGTAGTGATTGTGCTTTCCTCTCTGTCTCTTGTGGAGATGGAAACGTTGACCCAGGAGAAACCTGTGACAACGGTGCAGCAAACAGCAACGCACCAGGTTCTGCCTGCCGCGTAAACTGCCACATGGCACGTTGTGGAGATGGCATAGTTGATCCTGAAGAAGAATGTGATGATGGGAACCGTATCAATAGTGACGGCTGTGACTGGAGTTGCACAGAAGAGATAGGAACACTGGTGCTTGGAGCACAAATCGACTTTGAGGCAGACCCGAGTTTAGAACTTCCTAATGCCCCAATTGCTCCACATCAACCAACACCTGGCTCTGCATACTTCCCACAACATCCAACTGGTCAGCCACTACCGTACCAGTTGCCGCTTGCCCAGCTACGACCGCTTATACAGACACAGGGACCAGTAGGAGATACCGGACCTGCAGCCGTTGCAGTAGTTGCCTCAGGAATGGCGGCTGGATTTGGTTGGATACGGCGAAAAAAACGCTAGGATGGCTTCATGCAACTCCCAAAAATTCCTTTCGTTGTCCTCGACACCGAAACCACAGGGTTCGTTCCTAAAGTAAACCGCGTTATTGAGTATGCTCACATGGTGTTTCGCGATGGCGAGCAAGTAGATGAATACGACGAACTGGTTTCTGTGCCTGTTGATATTCCTGATGTTGTGCAGATTATTACACGCATTCGCCCAGATGCTCTCACTGGAAAAAAGCCTTTTGAAGAACATCAGTCTGCAATCGAAAAGGGAATCGGAGACGACACGATTATCGTTGGGCAAAACATTATGTTTGATATTCGCATGCTGAAAGGAGAAGGGTTAGATCTTTCAGACAGGCCTTGGATCGATACTTCTATGCTTGCCTCTCTCGTCTTCCCAGAACTCGAAAGCTATTCACTTGGATACGTCAGTCGCGTACTGGAATTAAATCACGCACCCGTGCACAGAGCACTTGGAGATGTGCGAGCGACCATGGAGCTTCTTGGTAAGTGCTGGGAACGACTTCTCGAACTTCCTCAAGATATGGTGATGGACATCAAAGCAACGATGAACAAAAGTTCTGAAGGATATACAAAACTTTTTGATGCACTGCCAACAGGTAACGCAACAAGCAGGCCTGCATGGATACAGATGCCAACGCCAAAGAAGTTTCCAGGCATGACGCGCACGGTCCCTCTGCATAAACCTGCGGTTGGTATTGTCGACATGATCGAAGAATCACTCGACCCAATGATGCTACAAAGCATCATCGATGCTGCTGCAAAAGACACCTCTACCGTGCACTGGGTAGCTGTAAAAAACCTAACGACAATGGCAAAGCGTTTGCAGCTAAGCGATGAAGTTCGTGTGCTACAGCCACCGTTTTTACTTCTCGATGCTGAGGCGGCAGATACGTTGCGCGCAAAAAAAAGCTATAGCGCAGACGAAGCGACTCTTGTAACAAAACTTGATTGGTATGAACCAAAGGTATTTGAAGATGCTCCTATTCATGGAGAAGAACGATCTGTGTGGAATGGAAAACTTACCTGTACAGAAACCAGTAAGACCTACACCGATCAATTTACGAATTTACCTTCTGTCATCTTGCTCGACCACCGTCAGCTCCTTGCATTTGTTGCAGACCCAGAGCACGCAGCACACGGAGCACTTAATAGCGACGCGCATATTATTATTGATGACGCATCGATGCTCGAAGATACCGCAAACAAAGCCTACGGACACTACTGTAGCTTAAATGACTTACGTGCAGCTGCGAGTGACCACGAAGGACTGACAAAGTTTACAGACCTCTTGCAGATATGGCTTGAGAAAACTCGCAACGAACAAGATGTACGCTTCTTGGCCCACAGTGACCTTACGGCTCCAGATGCAGATGCACTTCGCAGTTTACTTTCTGGACTCTTAGAAGACACTACACTGCCACCTCAGACCCACAAACATCTAGAGGCGGCGATGCGAAGTATCGAGGAAGAGGCACTCACACGCATTACTTGGATTGAGACACGCCAAGATGGAAACCAATACATGCACAGTGTCCCCGAAAGCGTTGCCGAACTTATGAAAGAAGATCTGTACGACAAATATCCCGTTACGATGCTTGTCCCACCAAAAAATGCACAACTCCTCCAAGAGGCTGTGCACCGATCAGCAAAAATTGCACTCAACACAGCGGTGCAACGTGTGCAAGATCCTATTGAAATTTCATTCCCAGAAGAAATGCGAGGATCTACCATTGTCAGTGATCCACCTGATGGAAAAACGATCGTGCTTGCAGGGAGCAGGCGTGTGATTGAAGAATATTTTGTAAAGTACACCGAAGACTTAGAAGCACGTGGCATTACACTGATCTGCCAAAGCTTTAGCGGAGGAGTAAATCGTATGCAGGCAGAATTTTTGGCAGCCGCAGAGCCTGCTGTGTGGGTTCTGACTCCGTGGACATTCGAAGGGATATCACTTCCACCAGGAACGGTGGACCATTTGATTATCGATGCTCTCCCGTTTGATAATCCATCTCAGCCAGTATTTTCTAAACGTGCAGAACACTTTGATAACGCCTTCATCGGATACTCCATGCCGCGTCTTCTACAAAGACTCTTTAGGCTACTGCGTACGTACCGACGTATTGCAAAGGGAAGTGCAGATGTCACCGTGATTGACAACCGTATCAAAGAAAAACGCTACGGAAAAGGCGTGCAGAACTTTATGGAAATGTGTTGTGAAAAATTAAGTGAAGACACTGCCGTAAAAAAGCCTGCCTCTGACTTTCCAGAGAACTGGCAGATGAACTTATTCTAATTATTCAGCAAGCGGTGGCAGACAGGTCACCCCTTGGTCCTCTCCCCAGTCGAGACACCCAGGAAGCTTTTGGCACTGTGTAGCCTTTCCGTTTGTGTAGAGCACGAAATGCTGAATTTTATCGTCACACTGTGGTTCACATGCGTGTGGCCCAAGCATTCCACCGTGATACGGATAATCTACTTCGATAGGAGTTCCATCACACGCCTGATTTTGCTTTGGTTTAAATTCGCTTCCACTTTTATCGGCAATAAATGATTCGTGCACTAGCGCAATACTGATTGCCGCTATAAGCACAATAACTGCTTTGCCGAACCGTGTCTGAACATCGAGTGTTTCCATTGGAGAGGAGCGTAACACAGCTTTTCTCAGTCTGCACCATTCTTTCTGAGTACTGCGAATATTGTGCGCCAGAGGATCCAGAGATCTAAGAAGGGAGACCACTCTTCAATGTACTTTAAATCCAGTCGCACCTCTTCTTTAAAGACTAAGTCACTGCGACCAGACACTTGAGCGAGGCCTGTAATACCAGGCTTTACGGCGAACACACGGCGCTCGTAACTTGTGTATCTGTCGACTTCATCAGGGAGGTGAGGACGCGGCCCTACAAGAGACATGTGGCCGACAAGCACATTGAGTAGTTGTGGTAATTCATCCAAAGAAAATCTTCGATAGATACGACCAAGAGCAGTAACCCTAGGGTCATTTTTCATCTTAAAGAGTGGCCCATCGCTGCGATGACTTTTGCTTTTGAGCGCTGCTTTTTTCTTATCAGCATTTTTGATCATCGTCCTAAATTTAAGGACAGGGATAGTGTTGCGTGATGGGTCTCCTGTGCGACGAGAAATGTAGAAAATAGGATACCCCTGAAAGATAAGCGCAAGCATCACGAGGAGTACAAGAATCGGTGACAAGACGATGAGGAGAACGAGGCTTCCGAGGATATCAATTACTCTCTTCAGTATGCGCCCCCAACCATCTAGAGGAGTAGGGCTAAACGAAAGCATTGGCACGAGTCCTAGACGATCTGTACGTAACTGATGGGGGTTTTCTGCAAGGACAGGAGGCAAGAATGCGTAGTGAATATGTTCACTCCTGCAATACTCAATAAGCATATTCGTCGTTGAGTTTTTAGGGTCTGGATCTGTCTGCAATACCATATCTATCTCCTGCGTTTTGCGAAGGTTTTTGAGCTCTGTAAGAGTACTAAAATGTCCAAGATAGTTATAACGAATATCACGAGTGAGTGTTGCCTTGGCAGCTTTCACAATCGACTGTCCGCCAATAGAGATTACCGAACGTACCCCTATGCCGCAGTGCAAAAATGCACGCTGCAACAGCAAGACAGACACACGGCCGACCATGCCAAAGAGTGCGATAAGAAATGCACAGTGCACGAGAAGCATTCGACTGTAGAAGAGTTGTTTTTTTACAAGGAAGTACCAGGCTATTACTGCTACGAGCCACAGAAAGCTGGCGATGAGGAGCTTACCTACTTCGTTCCACGCACTACGAGTCGAAAGCAGTACATACATTTTGAGCGTCGCTGCAAAAAAGAGGAACCCGAGAATACCAGGCATCACAAAGAGTGATAAATAGTCGGGAAGATCGGGGAGTGTCGTTGCAGGGTCCAAAAGCTGGATACCAGGAACCAGATCGATATTCATCTGACGCAAGCGGTATGCAAGCAGTAGGGCTGCAAACACCGCAAGAGCATCCACAGGGATACGCAGTACGCCGAATATTGCTTCAGATTTCTTCACAGAGAAAATTATAGCATTCAAATACCAAAAAACCCCTGTTTTGGGGTTCTTTGATCCGCTCTCCTGTACGCCGGGTTCTGTCGAGGGTGATCATCTATCTGGGGCAGGCATTGCTGCACTGCCTCAATGCGGAGGAGTAATTGGTGTGCCGGAACCAGCACAATTTCCAATCACCCAAATCCTCCTTACACCACCATGAGTTTACCGATTTGGCCTTCTGCGAGGCAGAAGTCGAATCCTCAGTACTCCGAGGCGTTTCACTCCCCAATAAAGGGGCTCGTCTCTGTGGCACTAGTCCTCATGCGCTTTATGAATTATGACGCATGTGACGGCTGTTAGCCGCATAATGTTCCAGCGGTGCCCGGACGTTCCTCCCAAGGAAAATTTCCAAGGGCGATCACCAAAAGAGCGGATACTTATTATCTCACGAATAGGGGTTTTTATCAATAAAATGGAGCCACCTCGGGGATTCGAACCCCGGACCCACGCATTACAAGTGCGTTGCTCTGGCCAACTGAGCTAAGGTGGCTTGGTTGGGCAGATTATAGATGTTTTTCTCTCTCATGGAAGTAACTAATCTACTTCTTTTTCTTACTCTTACTCTTTAGGGCCTTCTTCCCTGTAGGGAGTTTTACGGTAAACACCGTCCCTTTTCCTACGGTGCTCTCTACACCAATCGTACCACCTAAGCTGTCCATTACCATCTGGGTGATATAGAGCCCTAGTCCGTTTCCATCCGTATCAATCTTGATCGCATTACTCGCGCGGAATAGGCGCTGATAGATTCGTGTGAGATCTTTTTTAGGAATACCAATTCCATTATCGGTTACGGTAATAACAACCACACTGCCCACTGTCTTCACATTCACGTCCACTGTTCCCTTTGGATTTGTGTACTTAATGGCATTACTAAAGAGGTTCTGCAATACAACACCCAGCAGTGCAGAGTCTGTATTGAGGGAAATTGTTTTCTTTGGCATGTGTACAGAGATAGCAATATCCTTTTCTTCCGCTGACATTTTAAGGTCTTTTGTCAGCTCCATAATCACTGTATTGATCGATACCTTTTTCATACGTGGAACAATCTCTTCGTACTCCAATTGCGCTGCATGTAGCAAAGAATCGATAAGGTTATTCATGCGTCGTACTGCAAATACCATTTCTTTTGCATAGCCTTTTTGCTCTTTTGTAAGCCCCTTCTCTTCACTGAATATTTCTGCATACCACTTCAAACTTGAAAGAGGAGTACGCAACTGATGAGAAGCAAGAGAGATAAATTCTGTCTTTAGCTGATCTACCCTGTGCTCTTCTGCAATGGTATGGAACAGTGTTCTTGCCTCGAATGCTGCTGCAACACTGGCGACAAGAAGTGCTCCTGTTCCAATAAGAGCAAATACTCCTGCAGGGTTCATCACACCCATCACAATCGAAACTGACAGAAGGAAAGCAATAGAAGATACCATCGCCAACACAATGGAACGGTGCACCGCCTTCTTTACGCTACTCATCTGCGCCTGCACCTGCTTTTCCGATTCTTTCGATGGAGGGCAGACATTTCGTGCCGATTGGAGCTTGGATTTATGTTTTATCATAATTGCAGTAATCCTTATATTTTACCATAAATCGCTGTTTTGAACCATTTAAAAAGCCCCCGGAAACCGAGGGCTGTAAAGCTCTATATTTTGGCTTTAACTAGCGAGTTACACTGATTGTTGTGTTTTCAGCGCTTGGAGCAGCAACTGTTACACGACCATCTGCGTTCTTCACAATAGTGTAATCCGTCTCATCAGCACCTGTTTGACTTGGGTCAACAGGAACAGAAACGAGGTACGTACCGTTTGTGGTAAGTACAGCGAGATCAACCATTGTTCCGCATGTTCCACCTGTCTGACAGACTTCGAGAACAGAAGTAGTAATACCTGTAGGAAGGTTTCCATTGTTGTCGATTGCGTACTGATACACAGCGTTCAAAACGGTGTTAACGTCTGAGCGGCGCTGAGCGTCACGTGCATCTGCCAACTGCTTAGTTGGGTTGATAGCAACAATAACAATAGAAGCCAGAATGGCGATGATACCGATCACGAGCAGAAGCTCAATGAGGGTGAAACCTGAACGTTTCATGGGAGGTGATTGGAAAGAAATGAATAAATATCATTCGTAATTGTTCGACATAGTACCATAAGAATAAAGAAAAAACCCCGACTTCTACAAGTCGAGGTCTTTCATTCAGTAGTGGGAAGGCTACCTCTTTACTGAAATCGTCGTGTTTTCAGCAGCAGGTGCTGAAAGTGTTACACGTCCGTTTGCGTCTTGGATGACGTCATACATTGTGTCATTTCCCGTAGCACCACTTGGGTCCGTAGGAAGATTAGTAAGATATGCGCCTGTCAAAACATCGAGATCACAACCATCGGTTACTCCAGAGCATCCACTACCACCGGTGCAAATATTTTTGCTAGTCGTAGCGATACAAGTAGGAATGTTTCCATTGTTGTCGATTGCGTACTGATACACAGCGTTCAAAACGGTGTTAACGTCTGAGCGGCGCTGAGCGTCACGTGCATCTGCCAACTGCTTAGTTGGGTTGATAGCAACAATAACAATAGAAGCCAGAATGGCGATGATACCGATCACGAGCAGAAGCTCAATGAGGGTGAAACCTGAACGTTTCATAAATATTGGGGGAAATCGATTACCCATATTGTAGTACACAATTTTTATACAAGAAGCATTGTGTGTTGACGCCCCCTACAAACATGGCAGATCAACTGTTGCGTCTGTGCACACCGTATCAATGCAGTACGACCAAGAATAGATTCCGTCGCTACAACTAGGGCTCGCACAGCTGCAGGGTGCAGACGGTTGGTCATCGGGAAATAGCGGAACTAATGCCTCAAATTTTCGCGTGTACTCCAAGGGAATGGTAAGAGGAACTGTTCGCGTAACATCAAATTCTACAAGAACAGATGCCAAATCCTCCGCACTGGATGTGTTGCGAATGATAAAGTTTGAGACAGTAACATTGCTTGAGCTCATCGCTCTGAGTGTATTTGCCTCTCCAACATATAACACCGACCCCGATACTCCGATAATTGTCGGATAGAGTGTGTCATCTGCTAGTTGTAGTGCGAGGATATCTCCTGCAGTCCCTATAGCTGGGTCTAGAATGCGCTCTGAGCTTCTGATACGGTTGGTAAGTGTTTGGATCAGCTGCACACCAGACTGTTCTACAGTGGCGATTGTTTGCTGTCTGACACGTTGCTCTGATGTCATAAAGAAGAACGCTAAGAGTACACCGCTCGAGAGCCCAAAGAAGGCGAGGAAGAGTAAAAGCTCAATGAGGGTAGTTCCGGAACGTTTCATTAGTATGAACAGGAGGTAATAGTTGCGACTTCTTGCCATGAATATACTTGAATACTTGGTAGTAATCTTTCGAGAACAATTTCTATACGTCTGGTATGTGATCCACTTATGCCTTCAAGGCAAAGCGTTCTGTTATCGTTACCAAACCCTCCCGGCTGCAAGATTTCACAACTTCCTTCGGAGAGAGCTAATGTTTCCGCCCCTGTGTATCCATTATCGAGGAACAAACTCATAAGGCCGCGCTCTGCACATGTCTGTGCATTTTCTAATGCCTGTGTGGACGATTGGAACGTTACTCCGTTTTCCATGGCTGCAATCGAAAGCATTAAGTACGACCCCAATACAGAGACAGCAACTGCCGAAACGAATAGCACGGAGATGAGGAAGACGTATCCACCTCGCGCGTTCGATGATGACTGGATATTCATCATGATGGTTGGAGGATAATAAATGCCGTATTGGTCAGTAAGAAAACACGGTCGTGCAAAATGTCGTACGTCACACCTCGGCCATCTCCTGTTGTCGTGTTATAGGTTTCTGTAATGGGATTTCCTCCCGCTGCAAACGTTGCGATATTCAACACTACGAGCTCTTGTGAGTCGTGATTGGTCGCAGCAAAAGCGTACGTTGCGGTAGGGTCTGCATCGAGCGCATTTACACTTTCTCCAGTCTCTGCGTTCCATGGAGCATCGGGTGGCACTGGACTTTCGCTGACATCAAAGAGGTGGAGCTCTTCTGTAATATCTCCCTGATTTCTTCCGACGAGAATGTAGTCTCCCAGTGCGGCAATAGACGTTGCGTCTGTAGTATCGGTTAAGTTGTACCCACCTCCTGCTGCAAATTCTAAGTCTGATGGATCAAATACATCTACTACTCTTAGCTCCATCGTATCCATAGAACTTCCAAGATATGCATACCCGTTGAGCAGGCGAATATCGAGGAATGAAGACCCTGGATCATTGAGGTCATCGAGCTGAGAGATGGAACCGAGATCCGAGACATCGTACGAATAGATTTCGCTCTCTCCTGTGTCCTCTGCTGCTGTGACATAGAGCGTGTCGTCGTAATAGGCAAAAGCGCGTGCCTTTGCGTTGCCGGGCACATTGATGGATGCAACAAAGTTGCCGGTATTAAATGATGATGGTGTTTCGATATCGTAGATGCGTACCTCCTGCCCTGAGTCTTCCGTGATAATAAACAGGTTGGTACCGACGATGAGAATGTCATGTCCTGCAGCCCCTAGATTAAACCCCTCGGCGATGCGCAGTGGATCGCTAGTATCCGTGATATCAAATACATAAAGACCCGCTCCTCCATCGGAAGTTTCTGATGTTGCAAAAGCGTGTGTCAATGTTGCTGCAGCAGAATTAAACAGTGGCGTATCGTCATCTATGTACGCACCATCCAGTGAAGCAAGTGCCCAGTTTCCCACCTCCTGAACACGGTGCCAGTCAGTAATTTCGGTACTCAGAACTGTGCTGCCACTTGCGCCTATGCCAAAGTCCCACACACTCAAAGCCGTTGCACTCATTCGCTCTGACGAGAGGGAAGTGATCGTGACAAATGTTGTGTACCCGTCCTCTGTTGTCACTCCAGTTCCAGAAAGTTCCCATGCACCAGAAGGGTTTAGACGTGCTCCAAATGTCCCCTCTGTCAGATTAGAAAAATCACTGTCACGTACAGCGCGCACTGCAGCAATTGCTTTTTGATTGAGGAAAACTGCGCGAATACGGTCACCGCTTTTTAGCATTCCTTGCTGCGAAAAGAGCATCGCATAAATCACTCCAGACACGACGATGGAAAACACTGCAACACCTATGAGTGCATCGAGAAAGAGTACACCCGATCGTTGGTAGGTCTTAATTCGCATTGCGCTGGATCATCCGCAGAATTGCTTTACCACAACCAAACTGGCGAGCACCGCGTGTATAGAATGGGAACAGGCTGCGCATCTGACGTTTGAGCCTTGGGTACTGCGAGAAGCGGTAGCTCTTCTTTCCTTCTGAGACATCAATTAATTGTTCGCAACTACATCCCTTCGTGTCGTTTAACGTAAAGTCGGAAATTTTCTTTCGTGGTCCAATACGGAAGATGTGACTATCGTTCGTCAGTGCATACCTCTTAAACAACATGTGTTCCGTCGGCACTGGCTCTGGCATGTATGTGTCTGGACAAAGGTCCAATGAGTTTAAAATTCCATCACCATCTTCGTCACCTTCACACTCTCCTTGGCGATCTCCGTGTGCACCATGTGCAGCCCATGATGACCGAGGAATTGTCAGTGTCGTGTGGTTTCTTGGGTTTCCTGGTGGGAAGTGACAGATCGCAATATCTGGATTGGATTCTTCTTCGGATGTTTCATCGTCGTCATCTGATCCTCCGCTGCTGCCTGAGTCATCGTCATCTGAACTAGAGTCGTCATCGTCATCAGAACTACTACTTGAATCGTCGTCGTCATCAAAGCCACCGCAAATACCTTGGCTGGCTGGCTTTTCTATTGTGAGCAATATCGCTGCATCTTGGAAATCTGCTCCTGAGCCTAAGTCCTGCAACTCTACAAGAGCCAGTGCTTCTTTTGCGCCAACCATTACCTTGCGGCTAGAGATGCGTGTGCGAACAAATGACTTGAGCTTGCTTGGTGTTGCAAAGATTGTGGTATTTGGATCGGACTGTTTGCGACGGAAAATCTTGATACGACCACTGCCATCTCCCGCTTGTGTTTGCTGGCGGAAGAGCCATGAACGACGTCCTTCTGCCTTAAGAATAATTGTACTACCAGAAGGAATATCTGTGAGGTAGTCATCTTCTCCACCATCAATATCCTTAAATCCAAATAGCGACCGCCACGTACTTCCTCCATCGGTACTCACATTCAGGCGGACTTCTATTTCTGGTCCACCCTTTCCGTACGTCACATGTGATCCGAGTGCTCTAAACGAAATGTCGGCCGCTTCTCCGAGTACAATACGACCGTTATTAACGGTAAACGCTGCAGCGCAAGGATCGATATCACCCTCGCTATTATTAGCGATGCCATCGTCGTCATCTCCGTCGCCATCGTCGTCATCGTCATTGTTGGCAACACCATCATCGTTGTCTCCGTCTCCGTCGTCTTCGTCGTTTGTAGTTCCTGAATCGTCGTCATCGGAACTAGAGTCGTCATCGTCATCGGAACTTCCAGAGTCACCGCTATCATCGTCGTCACTGGTGCCTCCTGAGTATGGAGTCCAGTGCACAAACAATGCGTCATCAAGACCTGTTACACGCGTCTGGAAGAGCACAGAACCCGAGTCGTACGCGAGAACAACTTCGTCTCCTCCTGCGCCATCGTTGAGCACGTTATCGAACGGGTTTTCTGTTTTATTGTTTCCCGTATCGTTGACGAGAGCTGTAATTTTTGCCCCTTCAAATATGATACGTGCATCCACAATTTCTTTGCTTCCTCCGCTATGAGAACCGTGTGCAAGTACGCGAATATTTCCGTTCTTGCGCTGGATAGACAAGCCTTCTACCTCTTCTACTAGCCCTCCATCTGTAGCGATTTGATTATCTGTTCCGAGGAGTGGAATCCACTGACCTTCCCCGTACGCCCAAGCATTTGGCCCGACATACACTTTCTTTTTTGCATTTCCTTGTCCAGAGTTTTCTAGTCGTTCCCATTCAACTTTGAATCGTGGATCGGTTGAATCTGCACAACTTCCTGTCTCCTGATTAAACGAAAGAAGCAGTACAGCATCTTGGAAATCCGATGTACTTGTCCCTAGAGAGCCGAGCTCTCCAAGCAAAATGACATCATATTCTCCGATGCTAATATTTCCGTCTTCGTCGATAACATCCGCGAGGAATGTAGAGAGACTCTCTTGGTTATCGAAGACATCGTAGTCTGGTGGGGTGTCTCCGTTGCGTAGAACTTCTATGTGCCCAGAGCCGTCGTTACTCAAGTACGTCTTATTAAAGAGCCATCCGTAGCGACCGTTTATTTTTACAATGAGTTGCTGATCTGAAGTGATGTTATGCAGTGTTTGCTCTTCTCCACCATCAATTTCAGATCCGCTAAAGAGCATATTCCATGTGCTTCCTCCGTCGGTGCTCACATGTGCACGCACTTGTATTTCTGGTCCTCCCGCTCCGTAGGTAATCTCTGCTCCCAATGCTTTTGCCGTCATACTTACTGTTCCTGTTGTTTGAATTGTTCCATCGTTACTTACAGAAAACCGATCTTCACAGGTTACTGGCCCATCGTCGTCGTCATCGCCACCACCTCCACTACTGCCTCCTCCTCCATCGTCATCATCGCCTCCGCCACTATCTGAACCGCTGTCACCTGTATCTCCTGAGTCTCCGCTATCTCCTGAGTCGCCTGTATCACCTGAGTCTCCGCTGTCGCCTCCCGTTTCAGCTCCTGTGTCTCCTGAATCACTTCCTGTGTCACCAGTTTCTCCCATGTCAGGCTCCTGAATATCAGAAGGACTGAGCATGCCGTCTTCGCTTACGGTAATCGTTCTTTGCTCTCCGTTAAGCGCTTCGAGAATAATGTCTCCTGTTGGAGAAGGGATTCCATCAATACGAGAAAAGACGACCTCCTCAATTCCATACACACTGACACTTGCAGGAAGTGTGAGTATTTCATCAAAATCTGGATCACGAATAGCAAAACTCGCTCCTTGAAAAATTGTCCCCTCAGGAACACGGAACCCCCACATGTCATCTTCTTGTCCAGTTTGAGACAAAAGCTGCGCACGCGAAAGCCCTCCCAATGTCTGCACGACAGCAAGATCTAAGTCACTTCGTACTTGATAATTTCGATACATCGGCACCGATACTCCTGCTGTAACTCCAATAACCCCAATGGTTAGCAGGACTTCAACAGCAGTAAAACCTCGGCGAGACATGGGTCCTATCCTATCATATGTCCCGTTTAATCAAGGTGTGCCGGCTTGCCAGAAGATTAAAATAGTATCTCCTGCATTTGTAACACGCGTCTTAAATTCCACTGATTCTTGATCAACAGCAAGTGTGTACTCATCACCACCAACACCTTCGTTCGTATTTCCGTCAAAGGGCTGTTCTCCTTCGTGATCTCCCGGCTCGTTTTCTATGTGATCAATATACCCTCTATCAAATTGAATAGTAGAGTCGATCACTTCTTTACCACCAGACTCTAGTCCACCGTACGCAACGATCCGTACGAAGCCATTTTGTCGCTGTATAGAAAGACCATTAACAGCTAATACCAAGCCGTCATCGATAATAGGAAGTGCATTGTTGGTTAGTGGGATCCAAACCCCTTCTTCGAAGAGTTGCGCTGCTTCTCCTACGTAAACCTTATTAAGCGCGGCACCGTTTCCACTATTTTTTATACGATCAAATCGTACCTTGAATTGCACCGGTGGAACTGGTGGGCCAGAGAGCGTATTGCCGCGTACTTTTACAATGCGCTGCTCGCCATTTAATGCTGTAAAGACAATATCGCCTACTGCACTTGGCAGTCCAAACACGGGTGTAAAGTGTACTTCGAGTAAGCCCGATACGGTCACCGATGGAGGGACGGCTATAACTTCATCAAAACCTGCATCACGCGATGCAAAATCTGTTCCAATAAATAGCGTTCCACTGTCTGCTCTGTACCCCCATGCCGAGGCCTCTTCTCCAGATTGAGCGATAAACTGAGCTCTCCTAAGAATTTGCTCTGCCTGCTCCGCTGCTAAATTCAGATCGCTTTTGATTTGGTAATTTCGATAACTAGGAATTATTGCAACACCCACAACTGCAAGAATGCTGATAGTAATAAGTAGTTCGACAAAAGAAAAACCTGATCTGTGCATGTGATTAGCATAGCACTTATCGGCCTACATTTCCGACTACACTGTAAATTGGCGTGATGATTGCAAAGGCAATCGTTCCTACTAGACCACCAATAAATAGTAGTAGCATCGGTTCTAGGATTACCGGTAATTTCTCTGCTGTTTCCTCTGCTTTCTTTTCGTAAATTTCAGAAATCTTAATAAGGGTATCGCTTAGCGTTCCAGACTTCTCTCCAGTAATAACCAACTGTTGCACAGAAATTGGCAGTAGCTTGCTGGTATTTGGAATGGCTGCAAAGCTCTTACTAAAGCTATCTCCAAGCATAATATGCTCTAAGAGTTTCTTGTAAAACTTCTTGTAGGCAACCATGTACGTTACGTCTTCTAGAGATCGCAGTGCCTCTGTAAGTGGAACACCTGCTTGCAAGAGTCCACCAAGAATAACACCAAAACGTGCAATAGTTGCAGAGCGAGCGAGTGATCCAATCCCTGGAACACGAAAGGCAAGCCACTGAGTAACCACACGAAATCTTGTAAACTTCGCTAGTAATATCAGCACGACAAATCCAACGAGCATCATTGGAATTCCAATAGCACCGTACTCAGTAAATAGACCAGTGATGTAAATAACTGCGCGTGTTGTAATAGGTAACTCTGCATTCAGTGAAAGCAAAACCTGAATAAGGTTTGGCAGCACAAACATTCCAAGACCCATCACGATGATGAACATAAGCACCATAACAATTGCCGGATAGATCATCGCCATTTTTACTTTTGCACGGAGTGCGCGATCTTTTTCTTGCTGCACAGAAAGCAGCTCCATATTGCGCGCAAGGTTTCCTGCTTCTTCACCAATACGCACGAGCGCCAGCTCGTAAGGAGAAAACAGGTACTGCTGTTCCATGGCTCTCCATAGCGGAATTCCACTTTCTACAGCCGCGGTAATTTTGCGAACGATCTTCTTTGTTGCTTTGTGTCGTATTTCTTTTTCGAGTGTCGCGAGTGCATCGATGAGAGGAAGTCCTGCGTTCATCATCATCGCCAAACTTTGAATCATGGCGACACGCTGCTTTCCCATTCCCATGTTATTCACCGAGGCAAAGAATTTTGAAAGCCCTGTCTTCGGCTTAGCTTCTGCAACGAATTCTTCTGGCTCTTTCTTTTTACCAATAGAAAACGAAAAGAATTTCTTTTTGAGTCTAGTAGGCTTTTGCTCCTCCACTGGTTCTTCTTCCTCAACTTCTTCTTGAGGCTCTTCTTCCTCCACCACTTCTTCTACGACTTCTTCTTCGATCTTCTTTACCTTCTTTTTTGTAGCTCGCTTCGCTTTGCGAACCGGTTTCTTTTTTGCCGCTGGCTTCTTCTTACTTTTTGGCACGTTTCTTGGAGAAAATGATTGCTGGAGGCGCAGCTACACGAAGAAGTTCTTCGAGAGTAGTAAGTCCCGAAAGAGCCTTAGTAAAGCCATCTTCAAACATCAGTTTCATTCCCTTTTTCCGTGCGTGCGCGTTGATATCCGCACTCGTTGCTCGGTTGATAATGAGGTTTTCGATCTCTGGAGTAATCTCGAGAAGTTCGTAGATTCCTACTCGTCCTTTGTATCCTGTTCCTCCACACGACTCACAACCTTTTCCTTTGTAGAGTGTTACTTTTTTTGATCCTTTGAAAAACTTAGCAGCCCCTGCAAACATCGACTTAGCAGAGCTTGCAGAGACCGAGTAACTGTATCGGCAATCTGGACAGATGCGTCGCACCAGTCGCTGTCCGATAATAACCTCAAGTGTAGAAGCCATAAGGAACGGTTCGACATTCATATCCAGCAAACGCGGTACTGCGGTAGCCGCATCATTGGCGTGCAGTGTCGAGAACAAGAGGTGACCGGTGAGCGCTGCATTAATCGAAATATCTGCAGTCTCTCCGTCACGAATCTCACCTACCAAAATCACATCAGGGTCCTGACGCACAAGAGCACGAAGCCCTGACGCAAACGTGAGGTTTGCCTTTGCATTTACCTGAATGTGGTTCACTCCACGGATCTTGTATTCCACAGGATCTTCAATCGTAGAGATGTTGATATCTGGCTGGTTACGCATCTTCATAAGAGCTGACAGTGTTGTGGATTTACCGCTACCCGTTGGCCCTGTGGTGAGGATCATTCCAAATGGTTTTTGTGCAGCTTTTTCGAGTACTGCCTGTGCCTCTTCTGTAAACCCGAGGTCTGCGAGAGACAGTGTGCGTACGTAGGCAGCGAGCAGTCGCATTACGATTTTTTCACCATCGACAACCGGAACAATGTTTACACGTATATCCATCGTACCTGCTTCGTTCTTGTGGCGAATGGCACCATCTTGCGCTGCGAAGTGTTCGTCGATACGCATGTTTGATTCGATCTTTACACGGTTTACCACCCCTTCGTAGTGCTCACGAGGGATACGTCCTGCCTCATGAAGTACACCGTCTACACGAAAGCGCACAACAACAATATCTTCCTGTGGTTCGAAGTGAATATCCGATGCTCGCAACTCGATTGCATCGTCCAAGATCTCTCCTAGAATCTCTGGAGCTACTTTTCCTTGCTGCTCAATGATCTGTTGGAACCTTGTCGCAAGAGGCTTTCTAAAGTGATGAAGAGAGGACTCGATGTTTTCTTGAGCGGTGAATACAAACGTGATCTTTCCGCCAAATTGCTTTGAGGCTTCTGCTTTTTTTGAGGAGAACAGCCCGCCAGACTTTTTTGGTTTTGCTTTGGTCTTCTTTGTTTTTTTGGCCTTTGTTTCTTTGCCGTCTTTTTTGGGCATAGTGACTTCATCTTGTTCGAAGTTGAGTCGCACTGCCTCTTCGAGTGTCGGTTCACCTGGGTCTGATGTTGCAACAGTGAGCGAGTTTCCTGCGTGCTTTACTACAATCGCGTGGTACTCACGTGCAACTTCCTCAGGCAATTTAGCAATCAGCTCTGGAGACGGTGGCGTTTCAGCGATGTCGTAAAACGGCAACTTGTAGTGTTCGGCTAACGCCTGTTCATAGAGTGACTGTGTAAGAAGCCCTTTTTCCATGAGAATAGAAAACAGTTCCATCTTGCGATCTTTCGCAGCCTTCTTGGCAATTTTGAGCTCCTCTTCGGAGACATAGCTTTGTGCTAGGAGTATTTCGCCGAGTTCTGAATCTTTAAGAGCCATATTATTTGATGGATGCTTTTACCTTTTTGATAATCTCTACGATTGGCGTATTGGACTTTACAAAGTAGTCCACTGCCCCCAGTTTCTTTGCGCGCTCTTTGTCTTCTTCTTGCCCCAAGTTACTGAGAATAATGATGGGAGTTTTCTTTTTGAGCTGTTCCATAAACGTAAATCCATCCATTTCCGGCATGATGAGATCGAGAAGGATCATATTGAACTTTTCTGCGTTTGCCATTTTCAAACCTTCGGCGCCGTCTGTTGCGATGGTGACGTCGTATCCCTCATGCGAGAACTTCAATTCCAATGCATGAGCTAGTGGTCGCTCATCCTCAACAATCAGGATCTTTTTCCCTTTCTTTGCCGGCGTTTTTTTTGTGTCTTTTTCGGCCATGCTGATTTAGCGAATAATCATTATATTTTAGCAGAATAAGCCGATTTGAGCAATGTAGGAATCTACTGGCAATATGAGTAAGAATCTCTATAATCGAATTCGTCTTCTAATCTGCTTTCTAATGCCAAAAAGAGCCCTCATTTCCGTTTCCGACAAGACTGGAGTTGAAGAATTTGCCAAACGTCTTATGGCAGCGGGATACGAAATTATCTCTACTGGAGGTACTTTAAAGGTCATTTCCGATGCGGGCCTTGATGTGATTGCGGTGGATGATGTCACAGGATTTCCAGAGTGTTTTTCTGGTCGTGTAAAAACTATGCACCCGAAGATTATGGGAGGGGTACTGTATCGAAGAGGTGACGCCGAACATGAAGCGCAGGCAAAAGATTTAGAAATTACATCGATCGATATGGTCGTTGTAAATTTGTATCCGTTTGAAGAAACTGTCGCAAAGGGGATTACTGGTGATGACCTTATCGAACAAATTGATATTGGTGGACCAACACTACTTCGCAGTGCTGCAAAAAATAACAACCACGTAACTGTGGTGTGTGACATTGCAGATTACGAACGTGTTATTTCTGAGATTGAAAGCAACGGTGATACGTCACAGGAGCTGCGTTCGGAACTAGCAACCAAAGTATTTTTACGCACAGCCGCCTACGACACCGCTATCACTACAGCCCTATCCGAAGGGAAAAACAGAGGACTGATACTGACAAATGGTACCGCGCTTCGCTACGGAGAAAACCCACACCAGACAGGAACATACTGTGACCTTTATGGAACCGACCGCGCGTGGAAAGTGATTCAGGAAGAAAAACAGATGAGCTACTTAAATATTTTAGACGCCGACGGTGCATGGAATTTGGTGTGCGAATATAGCGAACCAACTGCGGCATGTATCAAGCATGCAAACCCATCTGGTGTTGCGAGTCACAGTGATATCTCGGAAGCTTTCCAAAGATGTTACGACGCAGATCGCCTAAGTGCATTTGGTGTGATCGTTGCACTCAACACACCATGTCCTGCTGAAGTAATTCAGAAAATTATTGATCAGAAAATTTTTGCTGAAGTGATTATTGCACCGGGATACGAACCGGAGGCCCTAGAACTTTTGAAGAAGAGGCCGAAGCTTCGCGCTATTGAAATGAGCTGTCCAGAGGGAAAAGATCGAATGACTGCTCGCAGTATGTTGGGAGGAATCTTGATACAGGAACAAGACACCAAAGTAATTACTAAAGATGATCTGACAGTGGTAACAGACGCCAAGCCAACTGAGAACCAAATCGAAGACCTGCTGTTTACATGGCTGGTTGTTAAGCACGCAAAGAGCAATGCGATCGTATTTGCGAAAGATAAAATCACCACGGGAATTGGATGCGGCCAGACGAGTCGTGTCGACAGTACAATCATTGCAGCCCGCCGTGCAGGTGACCGCGCGAAAGGAAGTGTAATGGCATCGGATGCGTTCTTTCCGTTTGCCGATAGCATTGAGACCGCGGCAAAAAATGGGATCGTCGCAATTATTCAACCAGGTGGATCTATCCGTGATGAAGAGGTGATCGCTAAAGCAAACGAGCTTGGCATTGTGATGGTGACAACAGGAGTAAGGGCATTTAAGCACTAATACTAAGACTGTGAAAACTTATCACCTCTCAAAAGAACTCTTTTTATTGGGTCTTGGTTTTCAAGTGCGTCATCAACAACTCCCCAGTGCATTGCCACTTTTTCATTTCGATCTGGATCGTTTTCTTGATAATGATTGTGCACAAGTACAGATGTGTCAGGTCGCTCTGTCCAATCATGTATGAATGTATCCCCATTTACCTGCGCATGTATTGCATCGATCAACCGCTCTATATGTTGTATGCAGATCTCTCGTGCCTCTGCAGAAATATCTCTCTTGGGTTCTGGAGGCGGTCTATGTAATACATGTTTTATGAAGCCCATCAAAGACGGACCTGAGTACTTACTATTAATAACAGCTAAGCTCTGTTCCATGATGCGATCATTAAGTAAGCGCACCATTTGAAAATGTATTGCACGTACATCAATATTAATTGGTTCTGTGCTAGCATTTTCTGCCATCGTATTGAGTGTTGTTGCAAATGGATCTTCAGCCAAATCCTGCTCAAACTCATGCGAAAGAAGAGGTGCATTATTGTGAATCGCCTCTGCAACTTTATCGCCTTTAGCAAAGGCTATGGGACTTCTTTCTTTTCCATCAAACTTCCAAAGCAATACCTTTGGCCTGCCGATGTCGTCTACGTGAAGAATTTGTGTAGAGCCTTTTGATGATGAGTTTGGAATTTCAGACCAGCTATCTGTCTCTCGGGTTTCTGTATTACGAATAAGAAGCAGTGCGTTGTCTTTTACGGCTTTGCGAACTTCTTCAGGCGCTTTCGTAGCCCAAGCTTGAGTATGCAGAGCTCCATTTGTTGGCGTCCATTCTGCCCCAAAAGGATCAAGATCTCTTGTTTCAAATTGCTTATCATTGAGTGTAATTCTACCCATAGAGATCCCTTATATCACTTTATTTATTTTTGTCAATCGTTTGGTTACAAATCCCTCCTCCCAGCAAGTGCCTCTCTTAACGTTACCTGATCGGCGAATTCGATATCAGCTCCCATCGGAAGGCCGTGAGCAAGTCGCGTCACTTTTTCTACAGCACCGCCCAACTGCTTTTGAATATAACTCGCGGTGGCTTCTCCTTCGACATCGGGATTTGTAGCGACGATAATTTCTGTAATGTTTCCATCGGTACATCTATCGACCAACTCTTTCATCTTGAGTTGCTCGGGTCCCATTCCATCGATAGGTGAGAGCACTCCGTGCAGTACGTGGTACACACCTTTGAACGATGTCTTTTCGAATGCGACAACGTCGAGTGGGTTTTCGACAACAAGAATTGAAGTCTGGTCACGTGTTGGGTCTGCACACAAACTACACTGCTCTTGCAGTGTGACCATCTGACAATCTTTGCAATACTTCAGTTCGTTTTTAAGAGTGATCAGCGAACCACCAAGGCCTTCTGGAGATGCCTTAGAGCTGCGCAAAAGATGGAACGTTAAGCGCTCTGCAGACTTCGGTCCAATACCGGGAAGCTTAGAAAACTCTTCGATGGTTTTTTGAATTTGTGGCGGAAGTAGTGACATGGGAGGTGATGATACACCATCTTTTTTACTGCTGCTCAGGTTTTGCTCTTCTCCTCAAGCCTGCAATGCCTATGTGCTTTCTTACTTCAAGAATAAAATCTCCTGGTGCACGTGTTCCCGACACATCGCATGTTCCACTTTCCATTACTCCACTCCACTCATTATGTGTTTTTCCAAGAGGTACCATTTTCCATCGCCACTCTCCTTCTTTTGCACCTTCGAGTGTAAGAGTTTTATCGTTAAGTGTTGCACTACCCTTGGGCAGAGCTTCGTCGTACGCAATGCGCTGACCCTCATGACTTCGCACACGCAACAGAACTTGTAATAGATCGTCTCTTGTTATGACTACAAGGTCACTCGCACGATCTGCAAAGGCTGCCACATCCTGATTCGAAGAACACAATTCTCTAAATTCTGTATGAAGCCGCTCGTGTGTTGGGGAGCCCATACAAGAACGCTACTCCTTGAATATGGCTGTATCAAGAGGATAACTAAATATCTCGACCCTCTTTTAACCGCCTTCCAATGTCCTGCTCTTTCTTGCTTTGCCTCTTATCGTATCGCTTCTTTCCTTTTCCTAGACCCAAAATTACTTTGATGTACTTCCCCGCTTTTACCTCTAGTGGCACTAGTGATACCCCTTGTTCTGCGAGCTTAGTAGTAAGTTTTACTATTTCTTTCTTGTTGAGAAGTAGTGTGCGATCGCGTCCTGGTTCGTAACTTTCAAGATTTGAGGCATGACTATAGCGTGCGATCTTCATACCCTTAATAACAGGGGAGCCTGAGACTAGAGAAACGTATGCACCAGCTAAATTGATGTTCCCCATACGGCAAGATTTGACCTCTTGGCCTGTTAGCGTAATTCCTGCTTCTAGGGTGTCTACGATGTCATAGTCGTATTTTGCTCGCCGATTGTGGGCTATAGTTTTCATTTGTGGCGAATTATAGGCTCAAATAGGGTATTTAGACAGGAATAAGGGACCTTTGCTGCCTTGACAAAACTTTAATATAAGGTAAACTTCTTTATGTCGAAATGGACGCTTCAGGTATTCGTATCTGCGGGCACGGCTAGTGCCGACAACATTCGATGTAATTACGGCTTTCAGCCCAAATCTATTGTGGCTGAGAGCCTATTTCAAATACCGAAATATAGATCGATAAACTGATCGATGCGTGAATGGGCGAAGATCGAGACAATAGCACCAAGGACAAGAAACGGAGCGAACGCTACGTACTGCCCACGTTTTACCTTCCCAGAAATCAGCAATGCGCTAGCAATAGCGCCACCTAAGACATACGTCAAAAAGAGGCACACTGCCATACGTTCCCAGCTTCCCATTAGAGCCCCTATACCAGCCGCGAGAATGATGTCACCGCTCCCAAGGCACTTTCCACGACTGACAGCCCACTGAGCCCCAAAGAATGCCACTCCGAGGACGATACCATCGATCTCAAACTGTCCCAGCATAATACTGTACCCAACTGCGAGTGCGAGCAGAGGGATGTTGAGAAGATCGGAGATTGTCTGCGTACGAATATCAATAACACTGATAATAAGCATTAGCCACAGAATCAAGCTCAACACTATTGCCTGAGGGAGCACTGGACGATAAAAGAGCGCCGCTATAAATAGGGCTGCACTAATAATTTCTAAAAACGGATAACGAAATCCAATGCAATCTTTACACGAACGACACCGACCGCGCAGACAACAAAAACTCAGAAGTGGAATAAGTTCTAGCGGATGCAATGTGCGCTTACATGCACTGCACTGCGAGCGACCTCCAATAGACATACCCTGTGGAATACGCTCGGCAAGGACCGACCCAAAGCTTCCAAAACATAAACCCGCTATGCCAAATAACCATATCGTAAATGTCATTGGTTCTTATAATACCTTACTAGGCGAGCTTGCGCTTCTTCTTGCGTGTACCCCATGCACCACCTGCAGCACCTGCTGCGATGATACCGATACCCACTCCTGTATCTGGGAGGGCAGCTGCATTAGAACGCTCTACATTGTGGTCTGATTCATCGTCACGAATATCACCCCATAGATCTTCCCATGCATCTTCTGATTCCATTTCTTTAGTCGCCATCTGCTCATCCATTACACGGTCGATTGTCTCTTCGCTTGGCGCCTTATCCCATGCATCGATCTTTTCATCGATCGCGACAGATACACCTCCTGGCTCTCTGTCATTTTCAATAGCCTCTGCGTACTTAGGGTCGTCTTGGTTGTGACCTGGCCATGCAATATCGAGTGAGTGGTTGTCTACAGAACTAAGAAGTGAAGGATCGTTCTGTGCGTTGTCTTGTAACATTCCTGCAGCACGAAGTCCGCGACTGAGGATGCGCTTTCGGTTTCCTTTATCCATTGTTTTGTCTGCAATGTTCGACGCACCCAAATCAAATGTGCGACCACCTTCTGCAACGGGAAGTGTAAGGTATGCCGTTACTTGTGGCTTTGCATATTCGTATCCGTAGTAGAGTGCCAATGCCAAACCACCACCGATAACGGCGCCTAGGATCTGCTTCCATAGAGGTGGGCGATCATCCTCTGGCTGAGTTGGTACGATAGGTGTTTGTGTTTGGTCTTCCATAAGTTTTTGAAGTAATCACGTAAGTATAGCAGAAAAAGGCCTTTTGAGAAAGGTGGTTGAAGCTAAAGCCCTAATCTTAGCCGTTTTCTCGTCGAAGGCTGGATTTGTGTTCTTCGGGTTTATACGGCTTTGCCACCTCTATAGAGCACTCGAGATCGCTTTCTGATATACCTGGAGGAAGCTTTTGATCGTACCCCATAACAATAATATCTGGACTGATATCTCGTACAGGCTTGAGGTAATCGTCTGCGTCTCCCAGTTGAATATAGGCATCAGGGAATGCGGCTTTTAGCGCTGAGAGTCGCTCTGATTCTGACTGATCTGGAGCGATGCCTTTGATCTCTTCTACGTGCGCATCACGTGCGATGATGATGAAGAGATCGCCTTTAGATGAAGCTTCGTTTAAATATGCCTCGTGTCCTGGATGCAGATGATCGAACGTTCCGAACGTAAGGACTTTCATGAGCTATCGAAGGTCAACTACGTGGATTCTCTTGTCATCAATGAGGTACATCTTTGTCTCCTCTTCGTCGACGAAGATATCTTTGAGTTCACCAATCTGATCTCCTTCAAGAATGTACTGCTGAACATAGGATCCTTCACCTCCTCCTCCGCCAGGCGTAGCGACAATAACGCGACCGGATACAGGGTCTAAGAAGTACAAGTGTCCGTCGAATACCTTGTAAATCTTGGTAGCATTCTTAAGTGCCTCTTCAGGAAGATGGCGAATCGTGAATGGTTTTACCTCACCTCGGAGCAGCCTCATCACTTCTCCTCCTTCTTTGAGAAGGAAGATGTTTCCATCAATAGCCATGTCGACAGCGCCTTCTAAGTCTCCGTTTACATTGTATTCAGCAGGTGATGTGTATCGGTTTGCCAGTCGCTCATACTTATAGATCTGATTGTTCTCTGGAGAGAGAACATAGAGGAATCGTAGATACGTTTCGATGTCTGTTCCTTTGATCCACCCCGCTGGGTCTTCTGTCTTCATTGCTGTTGGCTGTCCGTTGACGAGTTCGATAATACTGTTGTCTGTCGTTTGGAATACTGTTGTCTGATACCGTGGGAAATCATCCGCATCTAAAATGAGTTCGTCTTCGACAAGGCGATCTCCATCTTCAACTGCGTTGAGAAGTACACGGTACAGATCTTGTCTGTCGTAAGCGATAAACTCACCATCAGGAAGACCAATAAATCCTAAGGCATCGATATCTTTATTCTTTGTAGCAAGGCTCACCACAACTCTTGGAGAGAGGCGAACGATGTTATTGATCTCTTCTCTTTTTGTGCGAATACGCTCGAGAAGATCTAGAGCTTCTGCACGGAAGAGATTGCTCTCGTTATCCATTACTTGTTTTGCACGCTGCTCTGCCTGCTCCAATATTGCATTGGCGCTATCTGTTTCTCCGGACAGTCTGCGGTTTTCTGCGGTGCGAATGAGTTGGTTTACTTCTTCGAGACGCTCTTCAAGCTCGACGCGAGACGCGCGACTTTGGCTTCCTGTTGAGAGGTTTACGGTTGCCCACACTACGAGGAATGCAGCAACTGTTCCTGCAAGAAGTAGCAAGTGTGCTCTGCGCTTTCTCTTTGGATCGGTAAGATCAGAAATAAATCCTGATACAAACTCCTGAATACGTCCTGGAATTCCAGACGGAACATAATCACTTACACGAGCTGTGACATCTGCCGCAGAAGAAAGTACTGCAGAGAGTGCACCACTTTTACGACGACGCCTGCCGCGAGAGGGAGTTGCTTTAAGAGACTTTCCTGTGGATGCTTTTCCTCTACCTGAAACATGGAAGAGGCCGATTGCCGCTTGTTCTTTTTCGGATTCAAGTTCCACAATAAGCTCTTCGAGGAGATGATCTCCACGTTGTGCGAGCTGTGCAAGCTGTGCAGGGGTTACTGTGCGAAGGAGTCTTTGAGTTGAGAGAATAATTGCATCGCGCTGCTCTAATGCACCACTCGCAATATGCACAAAAGCCGGTGTTGGCTTTCCGCGTGTGTACTCTGTGATTTGGCTCGCTCCACTTCCACGTACGACATACGCCTCAGCGCGACCTGCGTGAGAGACGTGTAGTACTCCTGATTTATCAATAATTCCCAAAATAGCGTGCACCTCATCAACAGATTGAGAGAAAGTAAGACCTTTAAAGAGACCGTTTAGTTCTTTGAGTGACCCATCTAGTCGCTGCGCTGCGTCTCCTTCTGTCTCAAGTAGTGCATGTTTTATAACGGTTTTACATTCTTTTTCAAGTGTCTTTGCATCAGCCGGAGAACCTCCTACTTGTATAAGTAGAGCCACATCCTCGCCTTTGCTACTCACAAAACTATCCGATATTAACGTGGTACCACGTTTCGGTCTTGTGTGGCCTGTTTGCACAGTTATCTCCATACAGTGCTATAGGCTACCGATCGAAGCGCATTTCAGCAAGCTGGAGCGAACACAGATGATGTTCGATACCTTCTCATTTTGTGTAGTACCTTGGACAACTTCTGTTATTTATTACTGATAAACCCTGGATCTATTTGATAGTAAAACAAAAATCTCAATTAAAAATTTGTTTATCTGAAGCCAAAAACTTGATGCCTCTGCAATTGGTTGCTTGTAATCTTGTCACGTTAGGACTATGATAAGTGCATATTAATTCATACACAATTCATAACTAATGAAGACAGTAGGAGAATGGCTCGGTTCCAATAAAGGAGATGAGCGGAAGAAACCAGCCCCGAAGGGCAACAATAATCAGGGTGGACAGAAATCAACGCCACACAGCGGGCAGAAAAAGCCGCATCAGGGGAATAAGCCTCCCTTTCGTAATAGCAACAATGCTAAGTCGAACAATAGGCCTAATACGCGTCCGGCCCACAAGCCAAATAATCGTCCAGCACAAAAGCCGGGTGGTAATTTTGCAAACGGCAAACTTCGTGTGTATCCACTTGGTGGATTTGAACAAGTTGGTCGCAACTGCTTTGTCGTAGAAGTGGACCAAGACATTTATATTATCGATCTAGGATTGCAGTTTCCGGATGAAGATATGCTCGGTATCGACTATTTGATACCCGACTGTTCTTCACTTCGCGGAAAAGAAAATCGCATTAAGGCGGTACTCTTTACCCATGGTCACTTGGACCACATTGGTGCTGTACAGCACTTAATGCCTGGGTTGCACTTCCCACCATGCTTCGGAACAAAGCTTACTATGGCATTTGTGCGAAAGCGTTTGGACGAAGAAAAGCTCACAAGCAAGTGTCGACTCAACAGTGTCGAATATGGAAAGAAGACTCGCATCGGAAAAGTCGATGTAGAGTTTCTCAAAGTTACACACTCTATTCCAGACTCCGCAGCGATTGCACTGCACACTCCATATGGAACATTGGTGCACACAGGAGACTTTAAGTTCGACCTGACACCAATTAACGAAGAGCCTGCAGACTTTCAACGCCTTGCAAAGCTTGGTGAAGAAGGAGTGTTGGCTATTATTGCCGACTCTACTAATGCATCGAAGCCTGGACACAGTAAAAGTGAATCCGATATTTCGGAGACACTCCACAAACTTATTCGCGATGCAGAAGGGCGCGTGATTGTTTCGACATTCAGCTCACTGCTCAATCGTATTCAACAGGTTACAGAACATGCCAAAAAATATAACCGAAAAGTGTTCGTCTCTGGTCGCTCTATGGTGACAAACATTGAGATTGCACAGAACCTCGGTTACATAAAAGCGCCTCGCGGAATGATCCGCAAAGTAGGCCCAGGCATGGATAAACTCCCTGACAACGAAGTAATCATTTTGACTACTGGAAGCCAAGGAGAGGAAATGGCAGGACTCGCTCGTATCGGTCTTGGAACCCACCGACAAATCGGTGTGAAGAAAGGTGATACGATTATTCTTAGTTCGAATCCGATTATCGGAAACGAACGTGCCGTTGCCAAAGTAATCAACAACTTAAGCACGCAGGGTGCCATTGTTAAAACCAATGCAGAACTTGCACTGCACGTTACCGGTCATGGAAACGCAGAAGATATTTTGCTGATGCACCGACTAGTAAAACCGAAGCACATTATCCCCGAACACGGAGAACCTTCTATGCGAAGCGCACACGCGGACCTTGCAAGAAAAATCGGATACGCGGATAACCAAATTCACTTGCTGAGTAACGGAGAAATCCTCGAGTTTGATGCAAACGGTGGTGCTCGCAGAAGTAAAAGTAAGGTTGAGGTTCAAGATATTATTATCGACGGAAAAGGAGGTGCTGCTGGTGAAGGCCAGCGTGTCATTCGCGACCGTCAAATTATGAGTAAAGGTGGCAGTGTTGTTGTGGTCCTTAAGGTCTACAAAGACAGTAAGCGCCTTGTTGGAGACCCTGACATACTCACGCGTGGGCTGATCTATGGATCGGAACAAGAAGTGATTACCAAAGAGGTCGTCGAACGTGCAAAAAAAGCGTACGTCGAAGCTCTCGATAAGGGGAATAATGATAGAAAAGAACTCAAGCGAAGCGTAAACAGTGCGCTCTACCGGTACTTCGATCGCAAGCTCAATCGTGAACCTATGGTGGTTCCGATTATTGTTGAGGTATAGTGCGGGCGATGAAAGATCTGCATTCGAATGGCCCAGAGAAAACTATGATAGATCTTTCGCTGCCAAAAACTACACCGCAGCCAACCCCTATCGCGCACAAAGCACCGCGCAAAAGGTTGAAGCTTAAGGCCCCAAAAGGGGCTCTTTCGGTTTTCGCACTGCTCTTTCTTTGCCTGTTTACCGCGGAGTCCACTGCGTGGGTTTCGTATTGGATTCTTACAGGACATCCGATGTCGTATGCCGTCTCTACCACTGAGCAAGAGATGATTACGAAGAACGCACAGCTCGTGGATATGAATGGACTCTCAGGGAAGGGAACTGGAGAGATGACGAACATGTTGGTACATCCGTACCTCGGTTACATTCGCCCACAAGGAGACCCCAATGCCGTACCTGGACAAGATTATCTACTTGGGAAAAAACCTCTGATCACTGAGCCCTCTGAGGACACACTTGTTGTCGGAATTTTTGGAGGATCGTTTGCCGAACAGTTTTCAGATCAAGGCAGTGCGATACTCAAGGCACTCCTCACAGAGCAGCCACAGTTTGCAGGAAAGAACGTCGAAATTTTTACCGCAGCAGTAGCGGGATACAAACAACCACAACAACTGCTGTCGCTTAACTACTTACTCTCCATGGGGCAGCACTTTGATATGATTGTAAACATCGACGGATTTAATGAGGTAGCAGGACCTGCCATCGAAAACATTCCACGCAATGTGAATCCTGACTATCCAACAGGGTGGTACCACCTTGCAGATCGCCTCCCAAATATGCAGGTGCTCTCTGGTATTGGAGAAGTGGCGTACAAGAAACAGCAACGCAAAAAGCTTTCACAGTGGATGCTTAGCTCCCCCGTACTTTCTCGCAGTAGCGTTGCGCAGTTTTTATGGAAAGGACTAGACGGTCGCGCGGTAACAGAAATCGCCGCATCTCAACTTGCACTTAAACAAATTCCTGCCACAGATGAGCACAACCAAGAACTCTTAGGACTTGAATATAGTTTTGATAACGAAGAAGAACTTCTCGGGGATCTAGTGGGACAGTGGGAGCGCAGTAGTTTACTGATGCACGAGCTCGCAAGCGCACACGACATCGCGTATGTGCATCTTATTCAACCGAACCAATATGTAGCAGGAAGTAAGCGGCTTTCTTCCGATGAGCAGTCTATTGCCCTTGGTAAAGACAATCCTTACGAAAGATGGGTCGTAAAGGGGTATCCGATTTTACGTGAAGCAGGAAGACGCCTCGCATCAAAAGGCGTGCTAATGGAAGACTTTACGCACGTGTTTGCGAATGTGACAGAGACGGTTTACAAAGATGACTGCTGCCACATTAACCAGTTTGGAAACAATATTATCGGCGCAGCTGTAGCGAAAGTTATACAGCAAAGCATCACAAGCGAAGCATTCGCGGTGTATCCATAATCTTTTAGATGACATGAGCCCGCAGCTCTTCTGTGGACATGGTATGACTATTGTCTGCAGCAACTTGTGGGTACCAGTCATCGTTATCATTGCCAGCCTGTTTACTACGCAGCTCTTCTTTTGTCTGACATGGAGCACAGTTTCTTGCGTAAGGAAGTGCGTTTAGGCGTGCTTTTGGAATCTTTGATTTTCCCTTTGATTTTCCCTCTGCGAGACAACCCTCACACAGGCCGTACGTATTATCTGCAATTTTTTCGATTGCCACTGCAACTGCTGCACGCTGCTCTTCTCTTGCCTCATGATCTCTACCAATCATCTCCAATGCACTTTCTTGTAGGGCTAAATCGGCAACATCTCCCTCTCCTCCGTGATCTCCGAGGTTGCCTACTGTAGCTGTCCCATTACTCTGAGCGAGTTCTGCTTCTAGTGCGAAAAGCCTTTCGTGCTGCTTTTTGTAGGGGTTATTAGGTGTCATAGTGCGAGCATTCTACGAATTTTTCGTGAAATGTCAATCATGCTTGTCAGAGTTATTATTGCCTATCGCGCAAGAGAGGTAATTCTGCTATAATTTAGCTCATGAATGCAATATTCCAACGTTTCCAATTAATGCTCTCTGAATCCGCGATTTCTGCATCCGATAAGGTGTGGGAAATCCTTCCAGAGATTTTATTCGCTATTGTCGTCGTCTTTGTCGGATGGGTGGCAGCCGTACTGGTGCACCACACGGTGCTCTGGATACTCGGTTTCTTTGCTGTTGATAAGTTGGCTGCAAAAACGCCGCTACAACGCGTACTCAAAAGTATTGGTATCCACAAAAGTGTGAGTGACATCTTAGGATGGCTCGTATTTTGGATGGTAATTTTGCTCACGCTTGTGGTTGCAGCTGATACGTTGCACCTCCAACAGGTAAGTGATGTGCTTGCGATTATGACGAACTACATTCCACAGATTATCGCTTCTCTATTGATGATCGTCTTCGGAATGCTTCTTGCGAAGTTCTTACAGATGCTCACACTACAAACACTGAACAAGATGGATATTACCTACAAGAAGTTTGTGGGTAAGACTGTGCAACTCGTCGTGTTGGTATTCGTGTTTGTCGCAGCGATCGACCAGCTAGGATTCAACCTACATTACATCCTTAACGGTGTTGTCACGATAGTCTCTGTTGGACTTCTGATGATTGGTCTTGGTTCTGCATTTGGTGCACGTACCGTGATTGATAATGCAACATCTTGCCAACAGCTTAAGCGTCAGCTTTCTGTTGGCGATACCATCGCACTTAATGGAGATAGCGGAACCGTAAAAGAATTTACGATGACCAATGTCGTACTAGACACAGAAGATGGCATGAAGATTCTTCCTGCCTCTCATTTGCTCACACACACATACAGTAAACGTTAATGGCCATATCGCCACGACCAATTCTCGTCTCCATACCTCACGCAAGTTCAGCCGTCCCCGAAGAGGTAGCGGACAAAATCGCACTCACTGCCGAAGAGCTTTTGGGATATACAGATCTGTTTACCGAAGAGATTTTTAATATTGATAATGTCTACAAGGTGCAGAGTAATTTCTCTCGTGTCATCGTAGACCCAAACCGAGCCCCTGATGATATCTCAAAAGAATACGAGCTCGCTGCAGAAGGGGTAACAGTGCACACCACATGGGACGGAAAGAGCGTGTACAAAGTAGAGCCAGATCAAGAGGTTGTGGACACACTGATCAAGAACTATCACGACCCGTATCACGAAGCACTCGAACAGCACATTCCTAAGGTTCAGTTTCTTATCGACTGCCACTCGTTTCTCCCTTTTGGTCCAAAGCTTAAAAAAGATAGCGGTAAGGAGCGACCAGATATTAACTTGGGAAATATGAACTTCTCTTCATGTACACGTGAACACACTGTGTTCTTCCGTGATTTCTTTGAAGAGAGAGGATACAAAGTAGCGATTAACTTTCCGTACACGGGTAAATATATTTTGGGTCACCACTGTCACCGTCGACGTATTCCACCATTCTTGGTTCCGGGTATTCAGATCGAACTCAACCAAGGGCTATATGTCCGTAAGGATGATCAGAAGATTCCAGAAAAAGTTGCGGAGTTTAAGTCGCTCTTCGAAGACCTTGTCGATGCATTCATGGTGAAGTTCTGTCCAGGTGAGTGCCCTGATGAGGGAGTTTAAACTACTCTAGTTACCTCACCACGTACTTCTCGCCCCTCAAAAGGAGTCCATCGACACATCCCGTGTAAGTCCGCAGCATGAATTTCTTTTTTGACTGTAGCGTCGACAATGACTATGTCTGCTTTTGATCCTTCGACGATATCTTCTTTACCGAGACCGAATATTCTATTGGGGTTTTCGAACATCAACTTGTAGATGCGCTCAGGCTTTAGGCGATTGAGCAAGATAGGCAACGATGTCTCTACTCCTGGTACGCCGCTAGGGGCATCTAGGGGACGACCCTCCTGTTTTTCTGCCAACGTATGTGGTGCATGGTCACTGGCCACACAATCTACAGCGCCCTCTTCTAAGGCCTGCCAGAGCGCTTCGTTGTCTGCTACGCCTCGCACAGGTGGATTCATCTTACAGAGCGTTCCAAGCTCCTTGTAGTCGTTCGTGGAAAGTAGGAGATGGTGCGGTGCAACCTCACACGTAACGGGTAGCCCCTCTGCCTTTGCCTTGGTTACAAACTCTAGACCTCGCTTGGAAGTGAGGTGAGCTACGTGAAACGCAGTGTTATATTTTTTGACGAGTGCGATCGCCTTTTGAATCGACTTGGCTTCGGATTTTACTGGTCGCATTACAGAATGCTCTGCGATGTCTTCTGACATGCTGGCAGCCTTTGCTAGTCTATTTATTTCTGGATCTTCACAGTGGGCAATAATTGGAATATTACATTCGGCACACGCGGCAAACACTTCTTCGATAAGGTCTTCCTCAATTTTTTGGTTTCCTGTGGAATGGTCAAGATAGAGCTTTACTCCACAACATCGCTTTTTAAATGACTGAAGCTCTTCGGAATTCGATGTCCATAAATCTTTAAGTGTTGCGAGGTGAATGCCCGACGTTACTCCGAAGAAAAATCGAATATCACAATCGGTAATATTTTTTGCACGTCGTATACAATCACTGAGTGCTGCAACGGTCACCGTTGGAGGATTGGTATTCGGCATGTCGCATACACATGTCACACCACCTGCTCTGGCTGATACTGATTCCGATTTCATCGTTGCCTTATGCTCAAAACCTGGCTCGCGAAAATGCACATGACAATCGATAAGCCCTGGAAAAATAAGATGCCCTACAGCGTTTATTATTTCGTCTGCTGTATCTTCTACGACTCCTACTTTTGTAATCACTCCGTCCACTTTTAATATGTCCGCTCGAACAAGTCCGGTTGCAGTAACGATGGAGCCGCCTTTGATAAGGGTGGAGGTCATGCTTGTTTTAGCAGCATAGCAAGTAATGCCATGCGTGCAATCACTCCGTTGCTTGCCTGTCTAAAGTATGCGGCGTTTGGCAACGCATCAACATCTGTACTGATTTCATTTACGCGCGGTAGTGGGTGCATCACGGTAATGTCTTTGTCCTTAACATGACTACCCTGAAGGATGTAACTATCTTTAAGTTTTTCGTATTGAGAACTGTCTGCGAAGCGCTCTTTTTGAATGCGTGTCATGTAGAGCACATCGGAGTCTAATCCATCTTCTAGATTTGACGTTGTTGAGTACTTCATTCCTTTTTCATCAAGATACGACGTTACTTTTTCTGGCATTTGTAATGCATCTGGAGCGACAAACGTGAAGGTGATGTCGTTATACAATCCTAGAAGAAAGCTGAGCGAGTGCACCGTGCGTCCGTAGAGCAAATCTCCCACCATGGTGACATTAATTCCGTCGAGTGTGCCGCGCTCTTTGTAGATGGTTACCATGTCCAAGATTCCCTGTGTTGGATGTTGTCCTGGGCCATCTCCTGCGTTGATAAACGGAACACTGGCGGTCTCTACCGCTAAGTCTGCACTTCCTTGTTCTGGGTGTCGCATCACAATAATGTCTGCGTACTGCGATGCCATAGAGATGGTGTCTTGAATCGTTTCACCTTTATAGAGCGAACTAAACTGAATACCTTCTGCTGTAATTACACTTCCTCCGAGGCGGTGCATAGCTGATTCAAAACTCATTCTGGTGCGCGTACTTGGTTCGTAAAAGAGAGAGGCGAGTACTTTTCCTTTCAGCAGATCGCTTCCACCGTTGTCTCGTACCTTCTCCATTTCTAATGCCACCTTTAAAATGCCGTCCATATCTTCTCGGGTGAGTTGCTTAGTGGACGTTAGATGTTGGAAGGAGAGTGGCATCTTCTGCGGCTTATTGTAGTGCAAAAAAGGCATTTGTCCAGCTTTGAGTTCCTGTACACTCTGTCCATGCCCTCAAAGCAAATCGCCACATCCACCCTCTGGCAGATGGGTAGCCAAATCACCATGGCTGCTCTGTCTATTTTAACCGTGAAGTTTGTTGCGATTGGACTGACTAAAGAGCTCGCTGGTAACTACAACTCGGCCTACGGATACTTACAACTCTTTGGGATTCTTGCAGACTTTGGACTCTATGCCGTGAGTGTTCGTGAGGTGAGTAAGGCGAAAGATAAATCCAAAGTGCTGGGAGCATTGATTGTTTTGCGGACGATGATTTTAATCGTGTCACTGGGGGCTGCATTGCTTCTTGTATGGGCAATGCCACAGTGGAGAGGGACACCACTTCCTATGAGTGTGATGATCGCTTCACTCGTTCCCTTTTTCACATTGCTCGCAGGAATTATTCGCACGGTGTTTCAGGTGAACTACAAACTGCAATATGTATTTCTTGCAGAGGTGACACAACGCATTATTACTACAGGACTTATCGGATCGTTTATCGTACTAGGCGTAAGACAAAGTACAGACCTACAACACTTACACATGATGCTATTTTTTGGTGGCGTCGGTGCGTTTATCCTGTTTGTTATCTCGCTATTTTATGGAAATCGATTGATGAAGATTCGTTTAACCGTAGACAAAACATTGATCAAAGATCTTGCAAAAAAAGCAGCACCATTTGGCCTCGCATATTTGTGTCTCGCGTTTTACCGACAGTTTGATATCACGATGATTGCGATGCTACGCCCCGACTTTGAAATCCAAAATGCCTACTACGGATTCGTCGTGCGTATGGCAGACATGGCATTTTTACTCCCAACATTTTTGCTGAACTCCACACTGCCAGTGCTCAGTGAACGTGATAATAATGGCGAAGACACGCGCGCACTTCTTGGAAAAACCTTTATGTCGATCATGCTGATTGGCGTAACGGCATTTTTGTTTGCAGCACTGTGGAGCAGACCACTTATTGCACTCCTCACCACGCAGCAATACTTAAGCACTGAGCTAACACCTGGGTCTGATACTGCGCTGCGATTGGTCTCCATTCCATTCCTTCTAAACGGGGTGATCTTGTACTCCTTCTACGTACTGCTCAATCGTCATGTGTGGAAACGTCTCACGCTGACACTCTTTGGGGCAGCTATCATCTCTCTAACGCTTAACTTTATACTGATCCCTCTCCATGGATTCGTTGGCGCTGCCTACACCTCCATTGTGGTCCACGTACTTCTCGCGGCAGCCCTCCTACCTCAAGCTCTTAAGGAAATGCCCATGCAATTGGATAGAGATTTGATACGAAAATGGGCGATATTTGGCATGGGGCTAGGGCTAGGACTTGCCTTATTTAAGCCAGTTTTGGTCAATGAGCTGAGTACGGTCATCGGACTCGTAGCAATGACTATATTGATGGGAACATTGGGGTGGACATTGCGGTTGCATAAATCACTATTGTAGTTTCTCGATATATTCGTAGGATTGGCTTAAATCGCTAAATCTGTTACAATATATAGATTTATGAAAACAAAACTAAAACTCATCTGCACACTGACAGCGCTTGCCCTAACGGGGAACGTATTTGCGCAAAGTGCACCATCAGCTGTGGAAGGCGTCGAGGCTACTGCAAGCAATGGTGAAGTGTCTGTTCAGTGGGACGCAGTAACATCGGACCCTATCGATTACTACCGTGTGTATTACAGTGGTGAATCTATTTTGGATAACGCAGGACTCTACGATGACTTTGAAGTAACCGAAGGAGACGAAACGACACTGACATTCTTGCCACCACAAAGTACTGGTGATTTGTATATCGCTGTTATCGCCGTCGCACAGAATGGATTGGAAAGTGATTTCTTTACTGCTGAGGCTCGCATCGAACTTGATGCAGTTGAGGCGCTCCCTACTGGAGTGTTTAAGGATTACGATGAAGACAAAGCTCCAGAGGAGCAACAGCCTACAGACACCCCGCCTGTACAGCAGGTTGGAGGAGCGACTGCGAGACTCTTAAAAGGAACCGTAGCGTCTCCTACTTCACTACTGATTGAATTCTCCGCATCGATGACTGTAGAAGCATCTCGTGCTCCAGAAGGACTAAAGATTGAAGGTCCTGGGGGAACAACGTTACAAATTAAAAACATTACGATTGAAGCAAAATCCATTACGATCACCACAGAAGCACAAGAACGCGGAGTGGTATACAACGTTCAGTTTAGCGAGCCTTTTGAAGGACGTGCAGGTCAGCTGCTTGATACAGAAGATCGCAGCGTACTACTCACCGGACATGCAGATGGTAAAGACCCAACACCAGCTGCTCCACCCTCAAGAGTGAGCGACCCGTTAGCGCCACCCGATTTGCAAGACATTACAATTGTGCCAGAACTTCAAGCGAATGGTGCTTACAGTGTGACACTCCAGTGGACTGTCGATAACACACCTGGCGACCTCTACGGTATCGTCGCCTACCAGACACGTGACGGACAAAACTTTGGCCAGCCAAATCTCCTTCCTATTGACGTAGGAGGCGTGCAACTTGCGGATGTTACCCCTGGATTCTTTGGTATCTATCTTCAGACGGTAAATTCATACGGATACGTTTCCCCTGGTGTATTCCAATACGTCAATCTGCCACAGTACATTCCTGGTTACGGATTTTATGGTGACCTGACATTCGGCAGCATGAATGCTGGTGATGACGTGAACTTTGAAGAGACCGAAGAGGCAACAGGTCCACAGGAAGACATCGCTACGCTAAGCGCTATTTCTGATGAAACTGTTACGCAGCCTCTCGAAGGAGTAGATCACTCTGCAGCATTTGATGAATCGAACTTGTCATTCAATTGGAGGTTAATTTTCCTCATCGCAAGCGCCGTTGCTGTACTGGTAATTTTGATTGTTGGATACATAGCCCTCACATCAAAAACAAATAGTTCTGTAGGGGTGTAGAACTGAAGATTGCTCTTAGGTATGCACAGAATGCATGATTGCTTTTTAGTGATTCGTGATTCGTGATTGGTAATTTGTGATTCTTGATTAGTATGAAACGCTATGGGAAAAACATTTGTAATAACGGTTGGTTTGATGGCGATGGTGATGGTGCTCGTGCGCGAGATTGCGCTGTTGCCCGATGGAAAACTTCACCTACATCTTCTTGATGTTGGGCAGGGTGATGCAGTCCTCCTTGTGGCTCCTTCGGGTGCACAGATTTTAATAGATGGTGGACCTGACCTTTCTACTCTTTCTCATCTTGATGCGCTTATGCCATTTTTGGATCGCACAATAGATCTCCTCGTTATCACTCACCCCGATGCCGACCACATCAGTGCGCTGCCTGATGTACTAAGGCGGTATGACGTCGCGCAGGTACTGATGACAGGGGCAGAGCACTCGTCTGGAAGGTACGATGCACTGCGAGCAGAGATTGCTGACAGTTCAATTCCTGTTATCCACCCTGACCCTGCAATAGACATTGTTATAGGGAGTGTCGTGCTGGACATCGTGTGGCCTACCCCGTTGTACACCGGCTCTTCGAACGACCAATCGATTGTCCTGCGAGTACTCTACAAAGAACATAGTATTTTGCTAACAGGTGACATAGAAGAAGATGCCGAGAATGCGATACTGGCTAGTGGAGCAAATATAGAATCTGATATTTTGAAAGTGGCGCATCACGGAAGCCGCACGTCATCGTCTACAGGATTTTTACTCGCGGTGGATCCTGATCTTGGATTGATCTCTGCTGGACGCGATAACCGCTTTGGTCATCCGCATGAAGATGTGAGTAGTCGCTTCATACATTTCTCCATACCCATAAAGACCACTGCCCGAGAAGGGGTGATCTCTATGAAATTTTAAGCGCTTATTTTACTTCTCCGATCCAGCTTGGCCAATCTGTTGTATCAACGTTTGGCGTTGCCTCTACTTCTTTGATGAGCTCTGCAAATCCACCAGTCTTAATAAGGCTAAGAGGAAGGTACTTTGCCTGCATTGTAGGGCGAAGCTTGTACGTCTCATAAAGGCTATCGACACGGCCAATCCAGCGAGGCCAACCGTTAGCATCTCTATCGGTGTATCGGTATGGAGCAGCTTCTACTGCAGGGGCAGCAGGAACAGATCCGAGAAGTAGGGCGAGTGCCACGAGGGCGAAAACAGCGTTTTTCATAAGTAAGAGTGGAATTAGTGTATGAATGTACAAAAGAAAGCAGCTGTTGCATAGGCACTAAAGGACTATTTCTCTATAAATGTAGAGTTGACATATTTGAAATATGAGTCAGAATATACTGTAGAATACCCACTCAGATGAATACCTTCCTTCTCCTCGCCGGCCGCAGTACACGTTTTTGGCCACTCACTGAAAAGACGCTTTTCCCGATATGCGGGAAGACGCTCCTTGAGCACCAAGTAGATCGCTTACGAGCAGGGGGCTGTGAGAATATTATTCTTGTTGGAGGAGCACATAACCTTGATGAGGCTCGGCAGGCTTTCCCGGATCTTCCGACTGTAGAACAAGAGAATCTAGAACTTGGCATGCGCGGAGCAGTGCTCAGTATTCTTAAGGAGTATGGATCTGACCCTCTTATGATCGTTGGTGGGAATGATGTTATCGAACCAAGGGCATACAAAGAGCTGATCGCTTCAGAGGGTGACGGGGCGATACTTGCCTACAAAGTAACGCAGTACTTCCCTGGAGGATATCTTTCTATTGATGGTGACCGCGTCACAGGGATAGTCGAGAAGCCAGGTGAAGGAAACGAACCATCAGACGCCATCAACATTGTTGCGCATGTTCACCGAGACCCAGCAGCGTTAAGTGAAGCACTGGGAGACGTCGACGAATCTACCGATGATGGATACGAGCAAGCGCTCGCAAAACTTTTTACAACAAAGGAATACAAAGCTGTTTCCTACGATGGTATGTGGCAAGCAGTAAAATATCCATGGCACCTCATCGATCTGTGTGAAGTGTTGCTCGAAGAAATAACCGAAGGACGCACTGACCCGACTGCAGAGATTCATCCGACAGCTGAGATTGTTGGAAATGTGATTATTGATGCAGGCGCACGCATCATGCATAACGCAGTAGTGCGTGGACCTGCATACATTGGAAAGAATACGATTGTTGCGAACAATGCCTTAGTGCGTAACTCCAGTGTGGGTGATGACTCAGTCGTGGGATACAACACCGAGGTGAAGGCATCAGTATTGCACAGCAATGTGTGGACACATATGAACTACGTTGGTGAGAGTGTTATCGGTAGCAATGTCAGTATTGGTGGTGGAACTATTACAGGAAACTTACGACTTGATGAGGGGGAGGTGATTTCTATAGTAAAGAATGAAAAGATTGGAACGGGTCGCACAAAATTTGGAACAGTGATTGGAAACAATGCGCGCATTGGTATTCATGTCAGTACGAATCCTGGTGTAAAAATTGGTGCAGGAACTTTTGTAAGTAGTAAGACTTTAATCAGCGAAGATATTGAAGATGAGAAATTTGTCACAACAAAAAATGGTGAATTACACATCCGAGAAAATCGCACAAAGTCTTCCACACCCGCAGACCGCGAAGTCTTTAGAAAGAAGTTATAAATTTAAATTGATAGAGGTTATTCAGAGTAGATTACGGCACTTGAACCTCTTTTTAGTATAAAAAAGTTATCCACATAAGAGTGTGGATATTGTGGATACCCCTTTGTACACACCTGAAAATACTTTTCCACATACGTTTTAATTATTTGGCTTACCTTAGGGCTCTAAAGGTGTTTCTTATAGGGTCCTAACCCTACCCCTTAGTTGTCCACGAGTTATCCACAGTGTCTCCACAGGAGTTTCCACAGGGCAGATCGCTCTGCATAGCCATCTGTAAACTATAATTGCTTAGGTTTGCTGAATCTATCCACAGGATTGCACTATAAAAATTCTCTTTGAAAAACCCCTTACTATTACTACTATTTTTAATTACTATCTATCTCCTATTCTTATAGACATATGAAATTTCTGTGTAAAACTTCAAATCTTCTACAAGCTCTCAATCTTGTAAGTCGGGCGATATCAAATCAACAAGCATTACCAATACTTGGAAATGTATTAATTAAAGTTGAAGGAAAAAGATGCCAGATAAGTGCGACAGATTTAGAGTTAAGTATTATCACAAGTTTTGAAGCGAATATTGAGAACGAAGGATCGATTACAATTCCCGCGAAAGCAATTGTAAACTTCGCACAATATAACAATGATGATGAAGTACTCCTTGAAACATCTGAAGGAACACAATTGAAATGTACATCAGCACATGCAAAAACAGTGATTGCTGGTGAGGCTGCTAGTGAATATCCAACTATTTCCCCTATAGATAGGGAAATTAATTTTTCATTAGAAGCAAAACCCCTACTAGAAGCATTACATATGGTGACATTTGCATCTGCAAAAACCACTTTAAGACCTGTGCTCGCTGGAGTGTATGTTCATACAGAGAAAGATAATTTAATTTTAGTGGCAACAGATAGTTACCGACTTTCTGAGTACACCATTAAAACAGATACGATTGGTGGTGATGTTTCTTGTATTATCCCTGCGAAAGTTTTAGAGGAATTAAAAAGTATTCTTAGTTCATACAAAGGTGATAAAAAAGAAAAAAATGAAGATGGAGACAGTGCTCCTAAAGGTAATACTCCAACAATTACTATTGCATTAAGTGCTCAGCAAATTGAAATTAAAGTTGGTAACACTCAACTTCTTTCACGTCTTATTGATGGAAAATTCCCTGATTACAAACAAATTATTCCTGATAATAAAACCACAAAAGCAAGTGTTAAAACTAAAGATCTCGCCACAATGGCAAAACGAATGCACTACTTCGCCAAGGAAACTAATAACAATCTAACATTTACCGTGCGTAAGAGTGATAACACTATTCATATAGCCACTCCTCACACTCAAGCAGGTCGAGACGAGGCTACACTCGATATTGAGCTCACTGGAGAGGATAATAAAATCGCCCTAAGCTCATCATATTTACTTGATTTCCTTGGGCACGTAGATGATGATGTTATACAGATGCACTTAACAGATAGTATGCATCCAGCCGTCTTTCATGTGCCGAGTAATGAGAACCTATTGCATTTAATTATGCCGCTTCGCATTCAAGAGTAAGAAAGGTGGAAGCTTAAACGGTTTAGAAATTAGTCCTATTTTTAAAATGCAACCCTCTCTCCTAGTAGGGACCAAAACTCATAGGGAATTAGACCAACTACTTGGCGACAAGCGGCGTCTTATAATATCTGGAACTTCTAATGAAACTGCAAAAGCACTCTTAGTGGGAAGTGTGTATTCATTTACCCCAAGAGCTTCACTTACGGTGACAGAAAATAATAACAATACAGAATCACTCTCTCATTGGTTCCATTTTTTTGGAGTAGAAGTGGAGAGATTACATCCGATTGAAAACGAGAATGAGGAAATAGTTCCAGAATCTCTACAGGCGTTTTTACGCTTTATGCAGGGAGATCATACCCAATCCTTTATTTGTGATAGGGATACGTGGGATGCACCATTTCCAAAATATGAAGACTTACAAAAACGAAAATTAATCCTTAAAGAGAAACAGAAAATAAACTTCACCGAAGTTGTAGAGACGCTTATCGACCTTGGGTATAGCCATGGTGAAGATATATATTTAAACCCAGGTGAATACAGACGCACTGGTGACATTTTTGATATTTATCCAATCCAATCAGATAATTCTTTTCGTATTTCTCTTGAGTTTGATGCAGTAGAAAATATTCTTTCTGTTGATGCGGACGATCTTTCAATAACCACGCAATGGGATGGACCCTTAGAAATATTCCCCGTGCTTTACGAACACACTGCGAGTCTAAAAGATCAAATCCCTAAAGATCACTTACTTATTTTAGATGACCAAGATGATATAGAGCCGTCACTTTCTTCGATGGTTCTACGGTTTACTTCGTTTCCAGAAAGCCAAGAAAACCACATACACTTGCGATATCTTTCAGTTTTAAAATTCTACACACTCACAGATTTCTTAAATGATGTGCGTGATAAGTTGCAGCAAGACTGGTCGCTTGTTGTAGTGACAAAACGTATTGATGAACTGCGTGCTATTTGTGAAGAGGAGCACATTCCCTTCACCGTAAAAAATGAACAACGAAAAGGGGCGATAACATTAGTGGGGGCAGAGCGTGATGACCTGTTGCCACATAGTTTACAAAACCCAGACCTACAATGTGCACTGCTTACCGATCGAGAAATTTTCTCTCTCAAGAAGGCTGGAAAAAACCGTAGCGTACAAAAGCTTGCACTCGACTTTATTACCTCACTAGTCCCTGGTGATTTCGTGGTACACATGGAACACGGTATTGGGCACTTTGAAGGGATGACTCAAAAAGATATTGATGGAACCGAACGTGAATACCTAGAGCTTACCTACGCAGAGGGTGACAAACTCTTTGTTCCTGTAGACCAGGCAGACAAGCTTAGTAAGTTCGTTCATGAGGAGGGAAACGAGCCAGTGCTCACAAGACTAGGGACTAATGAATGGAAGAAGGTGACGCAGAAGATGCACGAAGAGACGCAGAAAATTGCTGCAGAACTTTTGGACCTCTACGCAAAGCGTGCGAAGGCGCGTGGATATTCTTATGGTGAAGATGATAAAGAAATGAAACGGTTTGATGAGGCATTTCCGTACACAGAAACTCCAGGTCAGCTAAAGGCGATAGAAGACATTAAGTCTGATATGGAAAACGACCACCCGATGGATCGGCTGGTGTGTGGAGATGTGGGGTTTGGAAAAACAGAAGTTGCTATGCGAGCTGCTTTTAAGGCGGTACGAGATGGCAAGCAGGTAGCCGTAGTTGCGCCGATTACCATCTTGGCTGCCCAGCACCTCGAGAACTTTAAAAAACGCATGGAGGGCTTTAGTGTTCGTATAGAAGTGATGAGTAGATTTCGTACGCCAGCTCAACAAAAGGAAACGATTGAAAAATTACGAAAGGGTGATGTGGACATTGTTATTGGTACTCACCGATTACTACAGCCTGACATCGAATTTTTAAACCTTGGACTAGTGATTGTCGACGAAGAACAGCGCTTTGGGGTGCAGCAAAAAGAGCGCTTCAAGGAGATGCGTGCCAATGTAGACATCCTTACGCTCACTGCAACACCAATCCCGAGAACACTGAACTTGGGGCTGCATAAGTTGCGTGATATTTCTACGATTACTACTCCACCCCCAGGGCGTTTGCCGATTATTACTGAGGTGCGAAAATATTCTGATGCGCTAATGAAGCAAGCAATTGAGTATGAGCTTAAGCGTGATGGTCAGGTGTATGTGTTGCACAACCGCGTGGAAACTATCGATGCGTTTGCTGACAAATTGCGCGAACTTATTCCCAAAGGAAAATTTGTTGTTGGTCACGGACAATTAAAACCTGATGAACTTGAAAAGCGTATTAAGTCGTTCAAAGAAGGTGAGCACAATGTGCTTGTGAGCTCGACGATTATTGAAAACGGAATCGACCTTCCGCGTGCAAATACATTGGTGGTAAATGCCGCTGAGTGTTTTGGTCTTTCGCAACTGTATCAACTTCGAGGTCGTGTAGGGCGTTCTAAGACGCAGGCACACGCGTACTTCCTCTACCATGGTGCGAAGCTTAAAGACGACGCTCGCAAGCGTTTGCGGGCCATTGTGGAGGCATGTGAATTGGGTAGTGGTTTCCAAGTTGCCATGCGTGACTTAGAGATTCGTGGAGCGGGTGAAATTTTGGGAGCGTCACAATCTGGAACAATGCACACCGTTGGTGTTAGTCACTACTTGCGCATGCTTAAGGCAGCTGTCGAAGACTTGAAGTCTGGACGCAAGGGGGACATAGAAGAAGAGATCAATGTTGAGATTTTACTTCCGGTGCAGGCGATGATTCCGAGTTATTACATCCCCGATGAACAAGAACGTATCTCGGTGTATCAAAAACTTGCGGGAAGTGAAGATGAGAAAATTCTTAAAGAGTTTGAAGATGATCTCAAAGCAGAATTCGGAACACTGCCTGATAATGTAAATAATTTGTTTGCAGTTTTGCGTCTAAAAATTGCATGTCGTCGTGGTGGAGTTGTGCGTGTGAAGATGGAAGAGAGTGCTGATAAAAAAGAAATTGTTTTGACGTTGCACCCATCTGTTACTGCAAAAGAAATTATGGGAATCCTTAAAGTAAGTCCGCAGTGGCGCATCTCTGGATCGGCACTTAAGATTACATTTGATCAACTTCTTCCGAAGGCGAAAAACGATATTGAGTGGGTCGAAGAGTTGGCGAAGCATGTTGAGGGGCTAGAGAAGACAAAGCCTGCTAAGAAGAAATAGTATTATAAAACTGTTGTAAGAATTAACAACAGCTTGTTTTGTTTTACACTAAGCGATGTTCGTCCTAGTGGATTGTTGGGATAGTCATATTTTGCTATAATAAGGAGAAATATCAAACACAAACATTTTCATGACAAACGACACTACAATACAAATTCCTGCACTACCAAAACTCCCCGTTGATGGGAAAGAATTTTTTGATGTGCTGATGGGAGAGATAGAACCCGATCTTGTGTCGGATGCTGTTGAATCTCTAAAGGAAAAGTATGCAGATGAAACATCGGAGGAACATGAGGTTCGCATGGAGCGCTATCGCAATGCGATCGCGACCTATAGAGAAAAGCGCGATCATTATTTTGAGTCTATGGCGGACCAAGTGCGACAGTTTGAAAAAGCCCTTAAGGAATCTGCAGAAGGACGTGTAACGGAAATGGAGCAAACACGACTACAGGAACTTGAAGATATGTTTTCCACCGATGCATAATGAGATTTATTAAAGAACGTCGGCTACTACACTTTGGTTTTGGAGGACTGGAGATGGGAGGAGATGGATCTGAATCTGCAGAGACGCAAGACAAGACTCCAGAGGCAAAGGAAAAAGAAAACGACAATGTAGAAGACCCTGAGCAACTCATAGCAGATGAGCTACAGAAAGCTGAAAAAGAGGTAGACAAGAGCAAGAAGAACGTCGGAAAACGCCTTAGAGATCAGGCGGATAATTTTGATAAAATGGCAGCTGATGCGAGAGAAAAAGGAGATGAGCAGAAGGCCTCTAATTTAGAGGCAGATGCCGCGCTTCTTCGAAAGAGTGCAGCCTCTGTAGAAGCTGCGCAGAACGCTGGCCAGAAATCACTTGATGATCCGAAAGAAGGAAAGACAGAATCTGACAAGGATGCGAATCCTGAGAAGAAGACCACAACGATTGATGATGCCATCGATCAGCTTGATGATGATGCAAAGCTGGATCCCGGCAAAGGTCCAGAGGAAACTTTTAATGAAATACACAAAGATAAAATAGCAAAAAAGGTCGGTGAACAGTTTTGTAAGACTCATAACATTCCACCAGAGAATGCAAAGGATGTTGCAGATGTATTAAAAAATCCTGACGCGCAGAAGTTTTTCACAGAACTTATTGATGGGCTCGATGCAGAAGATGGACCAAAAACACCAGAAGAAGTTGAGAAGTACATTGCAGAAAAAATCGAAAATCTTCCACCAGCAGTACAGGAGCAGCTTGATAAGCTAGCAGCAGTTCTTGATAAAAAAGAAGACGGTGAAGATGGTAAAGAGAAGCCTAAAAAACAGACATTTGCCGAAGCTATTAAAGAGTTTATTAAAATGTTTAAAGAGTTCTTTAAGGGGTGGAGAAAAGAATTGGGCATCGAAAGTACCACTGAAGGAACTGGCGATGAGCGAGCAGATTCATCGAAAGATGCATACGAAGGTGTCGTGAACAAAAATAAAGAGTTACCAGTGAGCGAAGTACAAAAGAAGCTTACAGACCAAAAAGAGCAGGTGAATAAAAACATCACTGCTGTAGAAGGTGAAATAACTGGAGCTAAAGAGTCTTCTGAAAAAGCGGGTGAAAAAGTAAAAGAAGCCGAGAAGCAACAAGCGAGTCTAGACCCCTCAGAAGTAGAGGAATGGTCAAAGCTTGAAGGGCAGATCAAAGATCTTAAAAAGGCACAAAAACTGCTGATGAAAATCTAAAAACAAAAGAGAAGGCACTGGAAAGTTTGCAGACTACAAAGGGTAACATCGAGAAGGCACTTGCATACTACAATGACATTGCTACAACGAGTGGCGGAAGCACAAAGGTGAATCCAAGCCTTGTAGACTTCTCAAAGACACCTCCTCAGGTAAAACCAAAACCTAAATCTAAACCTAAGCCAGAACCTGAAACTCCTAATAAAAAAGCCCCGACACCTAAGCCAAAAGCAGAGGAGCCTGATGAGTCCGATGAGGGGACGGAAGATTCTTCTGAAGGGTCAGATGCGTCACCCAAAACTCCTCCTGCAAGTTGGAACGTTGAAGGGGGAGAAAGTAATTCTGTAAATTCATGGGTGGATGATCAGGAGAGCTCCGCAGATAATGTCGATGGAATGTCCTCACTTTCTCGTGATCAAAAAGCAGCAGTGGTGAGTAATCTTAATGTCGTGGGCAAAAGTGGAGATAAGTTAGTCATCAAGCCTACCGAAGGAAATAACATGTGGAGAATTGGAAAATTTGGAAGCAATATTGGTATTTCGATGGTCGGCAATTCAAGTATCTCCGCAATGATCCCGATGGATGCCCCTCTTACGCAGGCCACTTTTGATTCGTATGCAAAGAAAGCTATTGAGTATCACAAGAGTGAAGTTGCAGATGAGGCAGGAATGGGAGATGGGTTTGAAGTTGCAGGCAATGAACCCATGGCGTACGTCACACTTTCGGATATGGCAGATGGCCTTACTGGAGGAATAGCGAAAGATAGTGAGGGGTTCCCTGATCTTCTAGCGCAGAGATATAACGTTGTGCGCGCACCTGGTGGAGATATTAATGCGTCACAACCTGGAGCAAACCCCGAGCAGCTACTGCGCACCCACTTCGCACAACTCAATGAGAATGGTGTCACAAATATCTATCTCAGTATTTACGCCCATGGATCTGAAGGGGCAATGCACTTTGGTAATAATAAAATTACCCCTGCACAACTTACGGGCATTATTGATGAGTTCCCTGATATGAAGGTAACAGTGAACTCGATTTCTTGTTACGGTGGTGGATTGGCAGAGCACATGGAACAATATCAAGACACTAAAGGTAATGCGAAAGATCGCGTTACAGTATTTACACAAACAAAGGGGGAAACTGTGAACTATGCCAATACAAGCACTAAGTATGTGACAGTATACAATGCCTCACTGGCGAAGTATCTGGCACAAGGAACTGGAGGAAGGCCGGGGAATAAGATGACGTATGGAGAGGCACACGTTCGTGCAGATAGAGATGCAAAATCAGGCCAATTGACCGATGCCGAGGTGTATACCAGTCGTCCAAATGCTCCTAGTGCGCACACAGCAGACCTTAATGATATGGGGCAGTTCGAAGGGATGGCTTAGGCTAGCCCAAATAGGCTATTGCCAAACTGCATAAAGTATTGGATAGCAGACTCTCTATAATTGTCTGAAACGGCTATTTCTGCTATAATAATTAGAAATACACAAATACACACATGTCTTCTCAAAGTTCTTCCAGTGGCTTGCCTATCCCACCTCAACTTCAAGGTGGTGCGGAGGTGTATAACATGATTATGGGGAAGATCGAACCAGATCTTACGAGTGACATGATCGATACCCTAGACGAGAAGTACGCAGGGGAAACAGAAGAGGAGAAGGTGGAGCGTATGAAAAAATATGCTGCTGCGTTTATTGAATATCAAAAACAGTTTGAGGCATACATGAATGACAAAAAGGCAGAAGTGAAGTCATTTGGTCGTGGGCTTAATCAATCCATAGAAACAGATAGTACTAACAAAGAAGCTTCAATCCTTGACGATCTTGAATCTCAATTTTCTTCATCCTCTTAATTATGGAAAATAGACTTATTTACTTTAGCGGTGGTAGCCCAGCTTCACCTGAAGGTGCTGATGCAGAGCCGCAGCAACCTGAGCTTATTGATGAATTTAAAAATCTGGTTACTAAGCTTAAGGCAGGAGAGGGGAAAGAGATTGTAGATGCTCACATTGCTGATGCAGAAGATGGCATAGGCGGTGTAGCCAAGCGTGCTGATGAAGTTATTCTTGATGCGGCAAAGCTTGCATTTGCAGAAGACTACGATGGAATTCCTGGTGAAAATAAAGAACTTGATGCACTTAATGCGCAGTTTGATTCTGTGCTTGGTCCTCTAAATGGACACTTTGAACTAGCCGATGATGGAGTGACATTGGAGTTGGTGCGAAATGCACCAACAACAGAAAAAGAGCGTATTACACAGAATTTTAAGAGCGCGATTAATAGGGCAAAAGAAGCGATGGATAGTGGGAATATGGTTGAGGCAGCTATTGCAATCGGAGAAGTTATTGGCGCATTCCTAGAGTTTAAGGCTGGCCTGTTTGGTAAAACGCTTAATAATGCATATGAGTCAGCAGACGTAGCCGAGAAAAAAGATATGTCCGATAGGCACACTAGGCTCTTAGGTAAGATAGGTAGCACAGCGGATGAAGATGGTGATGGCGATAAGGATATTGATGACTTGAAACTGTCAAAAGATGAAAAGGTGGAGGAATACGATGATAAACCTGCAGGTAATCCAAAGAGTATATCTGCCGCAAAAACGGCAGTGACTACGGCTAAAGCTACAGTTACAACTGAGGAGACTGCTTTGGCTACTCTTAAGTCTGGAGTTACAGATCCAATGACTGCAGCTGAAAAAACACAAATACAAGGGAAAGTAGGTTTGATAGCTTCAAAAAAACAACTAGTAGTAGATGCAGAGAAAAAAGTTACAGATCTTACTAAAGAGAAGGCAGAACTTCAAAAGGACATCGACATGATCAAGGGCATGAAGGAAGAGGGCGAAAATGCGCGTAAGCGATTTGAATCTGCATTAACAGAGGTAGGTAATGTGTTCTCTGGTTCAAAAAACCAGGATATTGAGAATCTTGGAATTCAAATAAAGGGTACAACTAACGTTCTAACTTCAGGGAGTGGATTTGATATTCGGCCAGCAACTGTGAGTGGAGACACCTTCCACACAGAAATAAACGATCTTCCAGAAGAAGTTAAAGGTGCAGGGGTTGTCAATGTTATTGATGCCACTGGACATGTGTCTGATCCAAGTAAGTTCATGAGATTTTTAGCCAAAGTTAATGCGTATGCAATAAAAATTGCCGCAGATGAGACGACATAAGGATTTGTATAAGAGCCTTGTTCGATGTGGTGCCGGGAAGAGGACTCGAACCTCCACGGGGGGGTGCCCCACTGGTTCCTAAGACCAGCGCGTCTACCAATTCCGCCATCCCGGCAACGAGCCTAGGATACTAGATTTTGGGTGTATATAAACCAATATATCCCTATTTTTCCTCTTCGTCTCCTGTGGGCATAACAGGCAATTCGGCTAGCATTTGCTTTTCTGTATCATCTGCATCTCTCTTCTTCTGAGCCCCGTCCTTATCGGCACGGCGTTTTTTGTGTCTTGTCGTCTCTTCTAGCTGGAGCTTCGCTTTACGCTCAGATGTAGAGGCTTTTGAGCGCATCTTGGTAGCCTCTTTTTTGATAATCTGAATATCTTTGTTTGCGGTTACCTCCGTGTCTTGTTCGAGCTTAATGTATTTCATACGGAGCTTTTTGCGTTCGCGTACTTCCATTGCTGACACTTTTCTCAGCTCCATTCGTTTTTGTGAAGGGTTTTGGTAGCGCTCGGCCTTGGCGGTCTCTCGTTGAATTTTTCCATCGAGCTTATCTTCTTCTGTGCGTTCTTTTATCTTGAGCTTTTGCTGTTGATAGAGTGCCTCTTTACGAATTTGATTTGTACGTTCTTTCTCAAAGATATCAGCAGTTCCTCGATCTTTGCGTGCTACTTTTTCGACGTTTTTCTTTGCACGTTTTTCCTCAGAGTCGGCAGTTAACTTGGTGCGTTTTACCCCGCGGTCTGCTTCGAGTTTAGATTTCTTTTTGGTGATCTCTGCCTGGTCTTCTTGTTTATCTCGTTGTATTTGCCAGCGGTTTCGGTTGCTCATCTCTTTGAGATACTGAAGTTGCGCCTTGCGATCTTTTGCACGCTTTTCTTTTGTCTCGGTGAGCTTTTTGAGTTCAGCATCTTTCTTCTTACGAAACTCTTCGTACTCTTTGCTCTCTTTCTTTTGGCGCTTCTTGTAATCCTTCTGGCGATCTTTTGCTTGTGCCTGCTTTTTCTCACCTTCTTTTACTTCTTTCTTTGCCCAGGCATCAGCGATGGCTTCATTTTGTTTGCCTGCCTCTTTCTTCGCAGCTTGGTTTGCCGCAAGACCCTCACGTCTTGTGCGGTTCTTTTCTTCAAAATTCTTTAACGCTTCTTTCTTGTTGGTTTTTTTATCGGCCATTGCCCTTATTATACCACAAGAACTAGTCTTCTAGTATCGCAATACCGAGCTCCTCAAGCTGCTCCTGTGGCATTGGAGACGGAGAACCGAGCATAAGGTCTTTTGCTTTTTGGTCTTTAGGGAAGGCGATGACTTCACGAATGTTCGGTTCATCGGCAAAGATCATGCACACTCTATCGAGTCCAAAGGCGATACCTCCATGTGGTGGTGCGCCGTATTCAAATGCGCGGAGCATGTGACCAAAGCGCTGGTCTGCGTCTTCGTCGGTAATACCGAGAACATCGAAGATCTTCTTTTGTAGTGCGCGTTCGTGGATTCGCATAGATCCTCCTCCGATTTCATTACCATCTAATGCAAGGTCGTAAGCCGTCGCACGAGCTGCTAAGGGATCTGTTTCGAAAAGCTCTTCATCGTCTGCATGTGGCCGTGTAAACGGATGGTGCACAGCTCCGACAGCTCCTGTCTCTTTACTCTTTTCAAACATTGGGAAGTCGAGGATCCATACGTAACTCCAGATAGACGTGTCGATCATATCCAGCATCTTAGCGGCGGCTTTGCGCACTTCACCGAGTGGTTCAAGTGCATGTGGATACTCTCCTGCTGCAAAGAAGATAATGTCACCGTCTTTGGCACCTGTCTTTTCGTTGAGTGTTTTTAAGAATGTTTCACCTGCGTTTTTTACTACAGGACCACTGTCTTCACCAACACGTACCCAGGCAAGCCCTTTGGCGCCGTGTCGCTGTGCGAGATCTGTAAGGTCATCGATGTCTTTGCGGCTCATCTTTCCGCCACCTGGTACGTTCATTGCCTTTACCGTTTCGGCTGCGGAAAACACTTTGAAGTCACACTCTTTAGCGATGTCTGTGACATCAGTAAACTTCAATTCAAACCGTAAGTCCGGCTTATCAGAACCGTAGGTTTCCATCGCATCTTTATACGTCATGCGAGGAAATGGAGTTGATTGAATTTTTTTGTCAGGGCGAATTTTTGCAGTGAGTTCGACGAAACATTCTTCAAGTTGCGTAAGAATATCTTCTTGTTCTACGAAACTCATTTCGATTTCGAACTGTGTAAATTCTGGCTGACGGTCTCCACGTTGATCTTCGTCACGGAAACATCGTGGCACTTGGAAGTATTTGTCGACACCGGCCACCATCAGAAGTTGTTTTAGTTGTTGTGGACTCTGGGGGAGTACGTAGAAGTTGCCGTGGTGGAGCCTGGATGGCACGAGGTACTCGCGAGATCCTTCCGGTGTACCTTTTACCATGATCGGTGTTTCAATCTCTAAGAAGTCGTTTTTGTGGAAGTACTCACGGACTGCTTGCACGATATCGTTACGCAGTTTTAAATTCTTCTGCATGCGAGTGCGGCGCAAGTCGAGGAACCGGTATTCGAGTCGAACGTCTTCTCCGATATCTTTGTCTTGGTCGATCTCAAACGGGGGAGTCTTGGATTCATTTAATACTGTTGCAGTACCGACTACTACTTCGATTGCTCCTGTCGGGTTATCATCACGTACGGCACCGTCGATACGTCCACGAACTTTTCCTTCTATTTTGAGCACCCACTCTGGTCGAACCTTTTCGGCCATCGCAAATTGCTCTTTGTTTTCTGGGTCGAACACGACTTGGGTAAACCCGTATCGGTCTCGAAGATCGATAAAGATAAGACCACCATGGTCTCTGCGTCTGTGGACCCAACCACAAAGGGTTGTTTCAGATCCGTCATGATCTGCACGGAGTTCGCCGCAGGTGTGAGTTCTTAGCATGCGGGCAGTATAGGAGTATTCGGCTGCTTGTAGCTAGATAATTTACTGTTTCTTAAGGATTTTCTTGAAAAGTTTGACAGTAGTCTTTATACATAGTCTATGATTGATTATGAAAAATACCATTTCCGCTTAGAAGAGAACGGTGCAAGTCTGCTATATACTCCCCAAGTTGGTAGTATAGACGAAATAGGTGCAAGTGCATTAAGCACTGGCACGGCGGTTTCTAGTATTAGTCAACAGGCAATTGACTGGGTTAAAGGAGCTTTTCCAGGTATTACTTTTTCAATCGATCGCATGAGTTTTGAGCCAAGTGATGAGGCTGCGATAGCCGAGATTCGACATTGTTTAAAAACAGAGGAAAATCCGCATAGAGTATTCTGTGCTAGGGAAGATGATATCGGCGATCTTTGATCATAGAAGCTTATTCATCGCATCCTTAAACTCCTCCACATCCTTAAATTCTCGGTGCACAGAGGCAAATCGAATGTAGGCTACCTTATCGATGCGCTTTATCTCCTTCATAACGTCGTTTCCTATGGTTGAAGAGCTGACTTCTTTCTTGTTCCCACCCCATTTTTCCTCCAGTTTTGTGAGCATTTTATCGATCTGCTCCTGAGAAACAGGCCGTTTGGTACATGCTACCCATATACCGCTTTCTAGCTTAGATCTACTGTACGGTTCGCGGGTTCCATCACGCTTAATAACAATGAGATTACTCATTTCTTGTCTCTCAAAGCTTGTAAATCGGTGTTGGCACTTTGTGCACTCTCGGCGTCTACGTACTGCACGACCGTCTTCTGCCAGACGTGAGTCTACAACCGAGGTATCTTCTGATTTGCAGCGGGGACAGTGCATAAACGAAGTGTAAGGTGGAAAGCGGAAAACGGAAAATGATTACAGGTCAATATTTCCCTTTCTTAGGACATGGAGCACTCCTTCGGATACATCGATAACAGTGGAAGCGTCGTTTTCTAGGAGTGGGCCGTCATCCAAAATGAGATCGGGCTTATGTCCTGCGTCGGCAAACTGCTTCTCGATATCTTCTTTGCTAAATGTATTCGGGTGTCCGTGGATATTTGCAGAGGTTGTGGAAAGTGGAGAGCCGAAGCGTGTCACGAGCTCTTGGGCTGTTGGATGTGAGCTGATTCTTGTGCCAATAGTTATTAGTGATTGGTTATTAGTGACTGGGGTGACGCTTAGTATATGAGGAGCGTCGTGTCTTAATTTTAGGATGACGGTGAGTGGCCCCGGTAGATGCTCGGAGGCGAGTTGCGATGCCTCTTCATTCCATTCAAGAAAAGCACGTGCTTGTTCTACTGTTGCAAAGAGTGCGCTGACTGGTTGGTCTGCGCTGCGTTGCTTAATTGCAAATAGTCGATCTACTGCGGCTGGGTTTTGTAGGTCACACGCAAATCCATAACATGTCTCGGTTGCATGAGCGACCACTCCACCTGTGCGCAGAGTTTCGAGAGCTTTCAGTATGCCTTCTTCTGATGAAGGGAGGATGTCCATAGTACGTATTAGGCGGCTACTTCGTATTTATCCTGTATCTCTTGTAGTTTCTTTTCGAGCACTACAGACATGTTAACGGTCATCGGTAGAGGAATCGTTTGTTCGCCTATCTTTAATTGTACCTTTTCTTTTCCGGGGTATGTTTCGAGAACTGATTTTATATCGAGCAGCATCTTTTTAGGAGCGCGGTCGGGGAGATCTATTGTGTGAATAGAAATGCGACTGTCGCCTTCAGGTTTTTTCTCTTCGGTATCTTTTTTCTTGAGCTTTGGTTTTTCGGTTAGTGTTTTTACTGTTGCGTCGAGTGCTTCTTCTATTTTCATTCCGTTGAGTATCCACTTACCGAGTGGTCCGAGGAATTCTTCTGATATTGCCTCTGTCTCTTTTATTTTTATTGTTTCTCCGGCAATCACGTTCCCTTCTTCGTCGAGCACTTCTATCTGCTCTTCTTCGATCGTAGCTTTGGTAAGCGTAAGGCCACGTTCAGCCTCTTCTTCGTCGAAGAAGTTATTCTCTTTAGCGCGTTCGATCATGCGGGTGAGTGATGCTTTCTTGATGGCGTCGGCACGCAACTGCAGCTGTCCGGAGCGGTTATCTAATGTTCCTCCCACGATAATTACCGTGTCAGGCTTTTCGAGATACTCAGCTGCTAATGCGTAAGTACGCGGGAAGAGCGTGATTTCAATTTTTCCTGTGGGATCTTCTAGGAAGACTATTGCCATGGTGTCTCCTTTCTTTGTGGTGATTTTTTTGACGCCCTCTACGATTCCTGCAAGTGTAATTTTTTTACCAACCTCTTTATTCGTAAGTGAGTTGGTGAGGTTAGCTTTTTTGCCAATGTATTTTCCAAGACCTGCTAGTGGATGACTCGAAACATACATTCCCAGTGTTTCTTTTTCCCACTGCAACTTTTCTAGTGAAGATGCTTCTATGGTTTCGGGGAATTCTATCTTTGCGGCTTCGGAGTCTTCCATTTGCGCAAACAGATCTGTTTGTTGACTGCTGACATCACCAAGAGATTTGGCGAATTCCACAATTTTATCGTAGTGCGTTACAACTTTGCTTCTATCTGCCAATGAATCGAGCGCGCCAGACTTCGAGAGTGCTTCCAGTGTTTTTTTGTTCAGCACTTTTACAGGCAACCGCGCGGCGAAGTCTTCTATCCCTTCAAACTTTCCTCCTTGTTCTCTGGCTTCTATTACCTGTAGTACAGAGCTATCTCCTATTCCTTTAATTGCTGTGAGACCAAATCGAATAGCGTTTTGTTCGGGGAGAGCGGTGAAGTGCCTCAAAGACTGATTGATATCTGGAGGTAGTACTTCGATGCCCATCGATCGACATTCTTCGATCTCAATCATGACTCGATCGGTGCGCTGTGCATCTGCAGACAGAAGCGCTGCCATAAACTCTGTTGGATATTTCGTTTTAAGGTATGCAGTTTCATACGCAATACGTGCGTATCCTGCAGCGTGAGATTTGTTGAATCCATATCCGGCGAATGGCGTGATAACATCATCAAAAATTTTCTCTGCGAGCTTTTTTGGGTACTTCTTTTCGAGTGCCCCATTAATAAACTTCTCTCGTTGTGCTTCGAGCTCAGACATAATCTTTTTTCCAATCGCTTTGCGCAGAATATCCGCCTGTCCCAAGGAGAATCCTGCAAACACCTGTGCAATCAATAAGATCTGCTCCTGATACACACCAATACCGTACGTAGGCTCCAGGATTGGCTTAAGATCATCGTGAATGTACTGAATCTTCTCTCGTCCGTGTTTACGTTTGATATAACTCGGGATCCAATCCATTGGACCTGGTCGGTAGAGAGACACCATCGCGACGATATCACTGAACTGTGTAGGTTTTAGTTGCTTTAGGTATCTGCGCATTCCACCGGATTCCAGCTGGAAGACTCCGGTAGTGTCTCCCTTTTGGAGAAGTGCGAATGTGTCTGCATCATCCATGGGGATCTTTGTAATATCGATACCTTCTTCTTTGGTACGTTCGATGATTTCGAGTGTTGTTTGAATAACCGTAAGGTTCATGAGTCCCAAGAAATCCATCTTGAGGAGACCGAGAGATTCGAGTGGCTTGGCTGATGACTGCGTGATGATTGTTTCGTCGTCCTTAGGCGCGCGCTGAAGGCTGGTGTAGTGCACAGTGGGCTCTTCGGTAATAATAACTCCACAGGCGTGCACAGAGACGTGACGCGCCTTTCCTTCGAGCTTGAGCGCGGTATCAATAATCTTGTGATAGATTTCGTTCGTGTCGTAGGCACTTTTGAGCTCAGGGGTTTCGAGCGCTTCGTCCAGTGTTGTTCCAGGTCTCTCGGGAATGAGTTTTGCAAGAGAGTTCATTTCGAGGAATGGCACTCCGTATGCACGGCCCACATCTTTTACCGCAGCTCTCGCTGCCAATGTTCCGAAAGTGCAGATTTGTACGACGCGATCGTTCCCATATTTTTCGCGTGTGTATTCCAATACTTCGTCACGGCGGTTATCCGCGAAGTCGATATCCACATCCGGCATGGATACACGTTCTGGATTTAAAAATCGTTCGAAGAGTAGCCCATGTTCTATGGGGTCTAGCGCTGTGATTCCGAGACAGTAACTTACTAAAGATCCCGCAGCGGACCCTCGACCAGGACCCACAATGATCCCGCGGTTTTTGGCTTCGTTTACAAAGTCCGCAACGATTAAGAAGTATCCAGAGAATCCCATTTTGTCGATAATTCCTAGTTCATAATCCATGCGTTCATGATGTTCATCTGTTGGATCTGGATACCGAACATCAAACCCTTTTTTGCAGAGCGAACGAAGGTAATCTGTTTCGGATTCTTTTTTGGGAGTTGGAAACTTTGGAATGTGATAGGTATCAAAATCGAATGCGACCTCACATCGATCTGCGATTACACGTGTGTTCTCAAGTGCTTCGGGTGCGTGGGAGAACATTTTCTCCATCTCTTCGAATGGTCGCATGGAAAAGTCACTATCACGCATAGAGAATCGTGATGGGTCATCCACGTGTGCGTTCTTTTGAATGCAGAGTAGTACGTCGTGCGCTTCTGCATCGTCTGGATTGCAGTAGTGACTATTGCACGTTGCAACTACTGGAACATTTAATTCTTTCCCCCAGTGAATTAGTTGCTGGTTTACTTCTATCTGCCCTGTAACATTTGGCAGTTCCATCAATTCAAAGTAGAAGTTTTCTTTTCCAAAGAAGCTTTGGTATTTTTCGACAAATTCTTTGATGCGCTCTTCGTCTTCTGCAAGTGCTGCCTGCGGGATCATTCCACTAATGGGACCCGTAAGAGCGATAAGCCCTTTTCCGTGCTCTTTAAGGAGTTCATCGTCGACACGTGGTTTGTAGTACATACCTTCGAGCGCTGCCTTGGTAGCAAGCTGCAGAAGGTTTTCGTATCCCTCTTGGTTTTCTGCAAGAAGTACGAGTGGATATCGCTTTGAATCGATTCCACTTTCTTTGTCATGACGTGTGCGCACAGCACAGTAGGCTTCGAGTCCAAGTATAGGTTTTATATCGTGCTTGTGTGCTGCTTTGTAGAGTTCTATAAGCCCATATGTAAACCCTTTGTCTGCGAGTCCTACGGCTGTTTGTCCTAATTCTTTTGCACGTAGAACAATCTCTTCGGGGCGAGGTAAGGCCTCAAGAAGTGAGTACGTAGAGTGGCAGTGCAAGTGGACAAAATCCTCGGGTTTCATAGGAAAGATATTGTAGCACTATTTACGACCCGCAGTCTTCTTCTAAGGCGGGGCTACATACTTTTATGAAGCTTCCGAGCTTATACACCTTGTATCCGGTGATATTGAGGTCTGTTTCGTTTGGATCTATAGGGAGAGAGGTGAGATATTTTCCATTTGTCGTTAAAACAGAAAGATCATATCCGCTTACTGGTGCATCGGTGCAATCGGTTCCTGTAACGGTATCTCTGCAGATATCGAGGGCATTTGCCTTAATCGTTGGGACTCCAGAGACGATATTACTATCGATAATATACTGCGAAATAGCATTCTCAAGTTCTCTCGTTGATACATTGCGGTTTACACCCCTGGCGTCATTGAGTTGCTTTGTTGGATTGATGGCAACCAAAATAATTGTGGAGAGAATTGCGAGTATCCCGAGCACGAGCAGGAGTTCCATTAATGTAAATCCACTACGTTTCATGAGTTACATTGTATCAGAGCTTGTCTACGGCTTCTTGGCATTTTTCCCATGTGGTTTTATCAGGTGCTTCTGCCCCTGGCTTTACTTGGAATGATCCGTTTGCATACGGGAAGCATTCATCAGAGTAGAGCGTCTTTATTATTGTCTCGAGTTTCTCATTGCATGGTCTGTAGATGCAGCTTCTTCGGAGGAAGTATGCATAGTTTCTCGCAAATTTACGGAGTCCTGTATTAGAGTTGATTACCAGTTCGATGTTGCGCTTTATAGCAGGTCGAACAGGTTTTAGTGCTTCGAGTACTTCGAGTTCTGCATCTTGAGCTTTGGGGAGAATGCTGGATTCTTGTGTTGCTTGCTTGTGTGAAAATGCTTTCCAAATACTGCGGAACATACTACGCGGAATACGTATTAGTCCGAGTGTATCTCTTTCAAATTCTGCAGTTTCCCTTCGGTCAGTTTCGTCCTCGTGTTCATCTGCCTTTTTTAGGTAGTCGGGATATTCTCGTTGTTCTGCCCATTCATGCTGCAGTCTAAAGAACTTCTTCCAAATGGTGAGGTGATCTTTTCTAAAGAAGAACGGTCCTCGTACAGCTATTGATCCCCATTCTTCTGAGGGTTTTATCTTAGGTGTGAGCGTCCCCTCGACACCGTCGTTATTGGTGCGATCCTCAGGAGCAGTGTCTGCATTACAGCCAAATACCCTGCGGTGGTCGACGTCTTCTACTTCTCCAAATCTTTGTAAGTGCTGGCGTTCGTTATCATTAAGCATTGTTTGATCTACGAGATTATCGATACTGAGTGTGGAGTCTTTGATGTGATCAATGTCTTCGAGGAATTCATTTCGTATATCTTCAAGTTTTTCTAGAGCTTCAGCTTCTGCGGCAACGGCTTCGAAGTTGCTGCCGGCAAACTGTTTAATGAGTTCTAATTGGCAGCCGTATCCTGTTGAGTTATCTGCGAGATAGTTTGAATCAAATGGACAGATGGGTTCGTACTTCGGGTCTGTTGTTCCAGATTCTGCAAATACACAAATGCCATCGGTTAAGCATGCATCTTCTGTGTCAAAAAATTCATATCCTCCACTGCCATCTTTTACCTCTGTGCATTCATCAGATTCTTTAATTTGGCATTCTAGTTGATCGAGCACGCAACACCATCCTCTAAATGGATCATCAAATTCATTGTAAAACACCCAATCACTATCGGTATGTACAGGCTCTAGTGCTCCTTTGACTAAGTGCTTGTAGCGCTGATTTAAAAAGCTTGCGATTGTCTTTAGTTGTCGCAGTGCTCCTGGGGATTTTGCATCGTATGCTGCGTTTACTTCACAGCGTACTTCTTCCATTTTGGCTTCCATCATCGCAAGATCTAAGTGGAGACACGGAGTAATACTTGTAAGGTCTCGTGAGTATTCCACAGCCCTCAGATCAGTATCGACAAGCATGTAGAAAATAGATTCCATCGTTGAGAGATAGTGCAAATCCATCAGGTCAATTACTGATGACCCACGTGGTGATGCTTTCGCATTATTTATTCCCTCACTTACACGCTCCAGTACTGTTTCTGTGTAGTGTCCTGTTGGGTCTTGGTTGAGCAGGTCACGCGCAACGGGAGATACTGGGCACTGTGCAGCGACTACTGCCGGGAGCAGCAGAGCGTAAAGGCCTATGGAGAAAGAAAGTTTCTGCTTCATCTATTGCGTTGGAATTCTCTGCAGCTAAAGTCTTCGTCTACATAACGCGGACACATCATGGTTGGGAATTTTAACTCTCCTACATTATCGAGTACGTGGTACATCGTGTTGAGGAGATCCGTAAATTGTCTCGATCCTGTTCTTAAGTATTGCGTAAACATGTCTGTGGCAATTCTGGATCCAATAGCGGAGGCAGCGTATTGAATACCAAGACCAGTTGCATCGTATTGTTCTGGCTGCAATGCAAGATCATCGACGCTTTGTATAAGTGTAAGAGGAGGGAGTCCAATACGCTTAAGTGTATCGAAGCCACACAAGATCGGTGGTGTACGTGCAGGGAGCCCATTGATTTGGCAGAGAGCTATATCGAGTTCTTGGAGGATACGTGCAGGCTGATAGAGAGGGAGCCTTGGAGCGGTGAGTGCAGGAGGTGCCTCGAAGCTACCGAGGTTTGGGTCCGGTAGTTCGCAGCTATCCCAAGGGAATCCTTCGTCTACTGTTGTCAGTGCGGCGCGCCCAGGGATATCTCGTGCCCATTCTCGTGTCTCTTCTAGGCACTGCCCGGTGTAACACAAGTTGTTCCCGATGGTATTTTGATATTGCGATTGGCAACCAGGCCTGCAAGAAAGAGGGAAGGAGTTGTAGAGTGCTTTGATGCGAGGGTGCTGTAATGCTGCAGAGCAGGTAGTCGGTGATTTTAGCTGAGGGGCGAGGTCTTCTATGGCCGTATTAATGGCTTTGGAAACAAGTTGTGGGTCGATCCCGTCGTTGGTGCAGACATAATCTTCATCTGTTTTATCATCATCATGACTACTGCAACTAAAGTTTGCATACGCACTGGCGCATTGATCTATGGTGACACCAGCTTTATCAAGCACACCATCTATTGCGAGGAGTTTGCATTGCACGAAATAGGATTCGCGCTCAGCAGCACAACACGCTCCAGGGTCTTTATTATTTTGATCACGCATTCCTACACGCTCAAGTAATTGTAAGGTGCTGTCATTACAGTTTTGTTGTGCATGGATTATCTCGTGTGCAAGGAGATAGTATGCAAGTCCCTGTACAGGAGGATTCTCCGGTACACAGATTTCTATTCTACCGTTTTCGCGAAAAACAGAGGTGACTGCAGAGGTGTCGCTTCCATTACATGTGTCTGCGCATATAACATCTACGGCACAGGCTGTGCATTTGTTTGGCAGCATATCTGGTTGCTTCTCTGGAGTATCTTCTACGAGGTTTTCTTGTACGGTTTCTTTCCATCCTCCAATACCGCAGATATTCATTGCAGCAGTTTTGCGCGCAACATCATCTTTAAATCGTTCTGGCTGACAACGCGAAAGAACTATACCTCCTGTTCCTGCTGCGATAAGCTCATCCTCTTGTTCTGTGGTGAGGTCACAAGCTTCGTATTCTATGCGCCTACAGAGGTATCCACGTTTACCAAATGGATGAGAGCACACACCGTCTGTTTCGAGAGGCTCTGGAACAACTGCGTGGTCAGTAGGGTCTGCAGAACTCGTCGTCGAAGAACTACTAGAAGAGCTAGAGGCTGCTGGGTTTTTTATACCAACAAGTGGCTGGTCAAATAGCTGATCGTCCCCCTGTTTATTTGGGTAGTTTCCTCCGCGCACTAAGAAGCCTGAATACGTGTCGTAGCAATTTCTAGCACTATCGCCATCGAGACAGTCACCAAAATCGGGGTGATAGAGTGCTGCCTGTATAGGTTCTAATGGGACGTACCATTGCAATCCTACATCGTCGTAGCGCATCCAGATGTATACGTTTTTATCTTTATCAATAAAGCTTGGATAGAGGATGTGCTCGTCGTTCCCCAGATCTCCTCGGTCTGTTTGTATGCTTGTTAGAATTTTGAGCAGATCATCTTCAAGTTCGCACCACCTTCTTTCGAGCCAAAGGTTTTCGGATATGGTTGGAAATTCGGGCGCATCTGCACAAGGGCCTTCGTGATCTATGACGTATTGCACACCATGGCGATAGCGCCACATTGCTCCAACCATGTCGTCTTTGTCCTTTTTCTCTGTGGCGTCGTCATTTTCCGCTTTCCATGTTCGAATCATGTCCTGTAGGCGGTCTACTACTTTCTGTGCATCTGCCTTGATGGTGTCTTCCGTTCCACTGGGCCAAGGTCGTGCGCGCGTGAGTGTTTCGAGAATCGGTTCAATGAATGGGTCATTTGCTGTGCGCCACAAGTGGTTGATGCTTGAAAAGCGCGTAATAACATCTACAGGTTTTGCTGGGTATCCATCTATACCCATTTCATATCCAGAGACTATCGCCTGCAAATCTCTTCCAAGTTTGCGTAGCCAGGTGTTTCGCTCGATTATTGTTCGCAATCTGTTTTGTGCCATGAGACAGGCGATGTATCGATTTTTTATATCTGGATCACCACACATCTTTGCGTAATTGGTTTGTAGAGAGTCATCGGGATATTCCTCGTCGCGTATTTCGAAGGGAATTGTACTGTCATCTATATCATGAGTATCTAGATCAAAGTCATGAAAGACTCCTATAGAAATTCGTTGAATAGGTAGCGTGGTTTCTTCTGCTCGTGACTCAAGCTCAACAATATTTTTAATGCGTTTGTAGAGCGTGTCATCGTCTGCAGCGAATGCTACAGGCATGAGCAAGCCTATGAGGAGGAGAAGGGTGTTCATTCTTCTTTGTAGTCTCTAAGAACATCTTTGGCGTTCCAAATACGCGGTAAGCATGAGCTGGTCTCTGCTGTTAGCGCGGAGATATTTCGGATATCAAGAGATAGTCGCTGGGTGCATTCCAGTTCTGCCTCAAGCGGACGCAGCCTTCCAAAGTTTCCAATAAGCGTGAGAACACGATGCAGTGTTACGCGTGCGACTACGCGTTCTTCGTTGATGATTGCAGAGCGATCTAAGAATTGTTCCATGAGACCCGAGAAGAACATCTTTGTTATGCCTGGTTTGGAAAATTGTTCTACTGCTGTGTCATAAACAAGGTACTCATCAAACTCCATAAGAGCGCATTCATAGACGCGCAGGTATTCTAGTAACACTCTGCTGATGTCGTACTCACTTAAGGGGACATCTGGATCGTTCCATGTTGGTAAACCTGCCGCAAGACTTAAGAGCTCTCCTCCTGGAGGCAAGAAGGTTTCATAGTCCTCGGCATCACACTTTAATTCTCGTGGTTGTAGATATTCTTGCACTACTCTGTCGACTTGGTCGTGGTAGATCTCTGGCCATTCTTCGATGTACGTATCTCTGAACAGGAGATTTTGGTAGCGGTCATCAAAACGTGTACAGGGGGCAAGAATAGGGTGCTCATCGTATGGTCTGCCAGAGAAATCTGGCACAGTAACGTCTGCTGCATAGGTTTGTCCTATCAGTCCTAAGCCTATGAGGAGCAGTACGCTTTTCATTATTGTTGAATAGGAGGGGCAGAGTCACAAGAAGAGAGGAAGCACGGAATGCGTTCGAGTTGTCCAATCAGTTGTACTGCTTGTCGCAAAGTTCCTGTTAGTGGCCAACGCAGCTCTCGCAGGAAGATGTCGAAGTTACCTGCAAATTGAAGCAAGGTTCTAAAACCCGCATCATATTCCACTGCAAGTTTGAGCTGCTCTGTTTCTCGCCTTAATAGTTGATTGGAGATATCGTCACAGTAACTTCTACTGTCTGCTTGACTCTTTATTCCTGGTTCTGGTTGTGCAAAGTGACACTCAGGCCATGTTTGTAGATCTTTAAATTCTATACAGCCCACTGGTTGCACTTCTCCTACGTCTACAGGGTCGTTGCCGCCTTGGATTTCACTGAAGCGTGACGCTTCGCAGAGCGCTGCTGTTCGACATTCCAATGCGCGAATGCTTTGGAGGAGATAGGGGATGAGCTCGGAGGTCATGACACGTTTGGTTTCAAAAATTCCTATAATCGGAATAATTTCGCTGTGTTCATCATTGGCATCCATGACACCATCGGACCACTTCAGTGACTGATGGTCGGGGTGTGAGTTTCGCCATGGTGTTCCTGAATCATCTTTTTTGATCCATGCCCAGCCATCTCGGTCGTATCGTACATTTCCTATTTCTGCATCTTCAGCTTTTTTCTTTCCAAACAAATAGACTCTGTATAGACGCTGCTCACGTGCAAGTTCGCGGTTGGTACGTAGGCGACATGCATCTGTAGATGCAATGGGATCTGCAGCACCTACGAGAGCAGGTGAGCTAAGGAATATGAGGGCCAGAGTTATGGAGAGCAGGCGTTGCATTATGGGTTAGTAGGAGGGGTGCAGAAGTTATCCGTGCAGACTTCTCCTGGCAGCAGAGGCTTTGGTTCAAACCGTTCGATGTATCTTTCGATACGTTCCGCTTCTGGTACACGGAAGTTTTCAAACATTTCTTCCTGTGGCATGTCGTAGCGGAATCGATCATCTGGATTTGTTATGATGTTACTACTTTCGTCACGTACACGTTCCCGTACATCTAGCATAAGCGCATCGGGATCGTAGTCGCTTGTAACATCCAACATCCATCCATCACGTGGTTTACGCTCGTAGAAGTTATACAGCTGACACGCCCAGTCTTCGCGTTGACAGTATGTTTGTCCGTGGACGATTGGATCACGGAACTTTCCTACAGAACGCATATCATCCTTGAGGAAGATAGCAGGTCTAGCGCCTATGCGTTGGAAGCGTTCGTCGAGGTCTGCTTCGAAGTGCACGCATTTTTCTTTAGGGTCATTATGCGGTCGAATGCAATCTTGTTCTGTGCCCTCTCGTACACACCCACTTGTTTCACCTGCTTCGCATTTTTCGAGCGTGAGACTCTTCCAGAAGAGTTCATATTCTCTACTCATTCCATCTATGAGGTAGTAGGTTTGGAAGAGGAATACCGTAAGACTTAGGAAGTCTACGGTTGGCATTTTAATTTTTGGGAATGGGTCTCCAACTCTTGATTGCGTTGTTGTGCTAAACACTGCAGCCTCTTTAAATGAGGGAAGATCTGGGTGCCCTGCAGGAGTAATGACCCTAGGGAGGCCAGCGATAATTTCATCCGAAAGAGTATCAGGGAATGCAGGGAGCGGTGCCAATACGGGGTATTCGTCTGGTTCTTTGTCCTGCTCTAGCGGTGGTGGTTCGATGTCATCAAATGCAATACGGATTTGAATGGGTTTTAAGATCGGTAGCTTTATTGTGCGTTGTGGCTCTCTGAATGCTGTGAAGTCCAACACGATATCTGGATCTCGAATAGTATTCGGTAATTGTGGTAGTAGCGGAGGAAGAGGGAAGAAGCGATCGCAAACAGCAGGGTCTGGGAATACTTTAGGACCATTCTCTATTCGAGTTCGAATAACGAATTCAGCGCAGTCGAAGTATTCCGCAAACAGACTTAGGTCCAGTGCTCCACAACTTGGTATAAAGCCTTGGACACATTCTTGGAGTGTTTGATCTGCGATGGTACATAGGCTGACGAGGTCTGTATTTTGAATGGCTTGGAAGCATTGTGTGTACTGCCGCATGCCTCCTGTGGTGTCTCCAAAATTCTCTCTTCCTGGTAGCCAAGGGTCGAGGAGAGAATATACCGGAGAAGTAAATCGCTCATTGCGCGGCCACGGGAATGCTTTTTCGTCATGGAGATCCCAATATTCCGATTGTATAAATTGCCAGACCGCTTGGAAGTATTGAATCCCTGCTTCTACAAGTAGATACGTTCGGTAGCTTTGAATGTTTTCATCCAGCCAGTCTGCTAGTTTTTTGCTGACCACTCTTTGTTCTTTAAGCATTGCCCCTGCATAGCGTGGTAGCTCTGCTCGAAGTTTGCGTACTTTGTCTGCTTGGTCTGCATAGAGTTGTAGTTGTACAGAAACTGCTCTGGCAGGAGCTTCTCCAGGGAGTCCTTTGTTCCGCTGTTTGCGTGCCCAAATTTCCCAACCCTGAGCGATGGCACGTAGCTCTGTAGGGTTTACTATGGGTACAACAATAGGCACAGGCTCTCCTTCGATGCGAAGCAGTAGGGCTCGTTCCATAAAGCTCACGACATCTCCTAGTAGATCTTCCCTCGCTTGTACTTGCACTTCTATAGATTCAGATCGAATATCTGGAGACAGCTCCCCAGGCTCTGGATCTTCTGGCGGTGTGTAGAGAGGATCTAATGGGTTTAAGTCTATGGTCCATGTTGTTGGAAGCATGAGACGCACAGTTGGGAGTGTGAAGTTCTTGTGCATCTGTGTCTCTACCATGTGCCACCATTCCACCATAGTGCGGCGCTCTTTGGTAAAGTCTTTTTCTATGGTGATCGTATCATCTGGTGTACGAATAAGTGCTCCACTGCTGAGTAGCCGCTTTGTATCGAGCTGAACACTTGCACGCTGTTTGGCACTGTCTGTTGTCAGTAGCGTGAAGGAGAAGTCTCCATGGAATGTGTTCCCAAAGACTTCATCGTTAATCATAGAGAATGCTCCTAAATTTATATTTCCTCCCCGCAAGTTTGGCCACCAGAGATCTTTGTCTTGAGCAAACGGCCTAGTGGGATTGCCGAACGGATTGTCGTTGAGGAAGTCTTTGAATGCTCCCTTTCCTCGTTGTGTTTCTTTCATCTTCCAGAAGTTTACTTGGTCTCCATCTCCGTCATCTGCTTCGTAGTACGCCGCAATGGTGCAACGTTTATCTTTGTTTTCAATCTTTTCAAGTTTTGCATCCTCAGGAGCAAGATCGTACATGCCGTAACACGCTACGGGGATGTTCTCTTTCTTGTGGTCGTCTTGCGGTACTTGCTGCAACAACGTTTGAGATCGTTCGTAGCTGGCATCTGCGTACTCACGGAAGAATGAAATATATTCACGGTTTTGTACTATCTTTCGTAAGTTTTCATCTGGATCTGTCCACGCTCCTATGTTTACGCCGAGGTTACTTGGGTCAAATCCTAATGTAATCAACTGATTAACTAGTTCGGTCGAATCTTGAGGGATCCCAATTAAACATTTTTCTGGTAGATCCGCTGGGAAAGGCTCTAACCAAACATCATTAACAATAACCTCATTGGTATCCGGGAAGAGTCGACAGTCCTCACCAAAGCAAGGCTTACAACTTTCCCCTTTGTGATCTTGGTCGTATGTTTTGCCCCCAGAATAGGGGTCATCACTACAACACTCATACACATTGCCCTCATTCCAGTTATCTTCGCGTTTTTTTTCGCTATGTTCACTGGTGTCTACTTCTGCAGGGAAACCGCATACCCCTTTTTCATAAAGATAGATGGGAATAGGAATCGGAATAGAGACATCAAGAACCGTTATAAAGTCTATGCAAATGTGCACGAGCTTATTCCACCGAATATATACCCAACTATTAAGATCTTGGCATACCCCTGCGAGTTGACCATTTTCATCTAACTCTTGGCAAAAGCCATCGTCTGGTCCTTTGGTTTCTTTTCCTCCACAAGAATATTTTACGAGGTCTTCTTTGGGTTCGTACGGTTCCTGTCTGCCACATTGCACTTGTGTAGAGTCTTCTTCGTCCCAGTTATCAGGTTTTCCTGGGTCATCGAGAGGTCTTTGGCAGGGCTGCTCACAGAAGAATTGTGCGGTGTCTCTTCGTGGAGCATTCTGGTATCCCGATGGTGGAATTTGCCTGATATCAGGGTGTCCTGAGGGTCTGCATACAGTAGTGAGCCCACAGGTTGTTGCTCTGTTCGTTGGATAGTCAAATCCTGTGCGTTGCTCTGGCTGAATGTATGCACGTCTACCTTGCCCTGGATTAAACTCAATATCTTTTGCCGTTCCCCCTGTCTCTCTTCTCTGTCCAAGTCCTGACCGAATGTTTCCGTAGGCGCGTTCGGTATCACGACCGGGGACTCCTTCTACTTTTGGAATTTGCCCTTGTTGAGGATCAGTTTTCTTCGCATTTGCTTCCATTGCTGCGTCTCCCTGTGTGTCGGTGGATCCTTCTTTTGTCCATTCATTTATGTTCGTCTTTTTCCAAAATGCATTCCCGCTATCTTGGCAACGTGCCCCAAATGGTTCATCTACCGTTGGTGGGCATACGGGTTCTTCTTGGTCGAATACACCGTTTACTTCGAGGAGCCAGTTCCATCCTCCAGAAAATGCTTCTTGTAAGTTTGAGTGAATGTTTTCATCGGGGTCATTACTCTCGCCTTCTATAATCACTTTTTTAATTTCGTCGTAGTCACCAGGGTTTTTATCTGGAATGGAATATGGCTGATGATCATTCGCTGCAAGTACGGGTGTGACGCAGAGTACGAGCACACTCATGACAATGAGATATGCAATGTTCGAGCGGTGGTGGGGTTTCAAGGAAGGTATAGTGCGTGATATCTTATCAAGAAGCGAAGAACTGTGCTTGGCGCATAGTGCGCAGAAGTATATCTACGCAACGAGAAAGATTTGCACGCAATGAGAAATGATTGCGACACGCAAAAGCTAGGTGTACGTTTGTGCACATCTCAACTAGAGACCTCCTCTAATTCCATTCCCCCTTTGAGATATGTTTTCATTAAATCGCGTCCACATCATCGGTTACCAGACACAGCCCGTAGAGGTACGTCAGACTCCTGGCGGAACTTCCGTTACGGATTTAAATTTAGTTGTTCCCTACACCTTCAAGTCTGAAGCTGGAGAGACACTAAAAGGAAAAGGTTTTCACACGGTTACCCTTTGGGGTGCCATGGCTGACGTTGCAGGTCAGTATGTTAAAGCTGGCTCTCAGCTCTTTATTGCAGGTCGCCTGCAGACTGATAGCTGGGAAGACGAAAAGAGTGCTGAAAAGCGCTCTAAGACCAAAGTTGTTGGTCAGGACCTTATTATGCTTGATCCGAAAGATGGTCAGATGCAAGCACCGGACAACGCACCAAACGTCTGTAATGTAGTAAACAAAGCAGAGGTTGTTGGTAATGTCACAAGAGACCCTGAAATGCGCACCACAACAAACGGTCAGCAAGTGCTTACCATCGGTGTTGCAACAAACGAGAGCTGGAAAGATAAGTCTTCTGGAGAAACCAAAGATCGCACAGAGTTCCACAATGTTGTGATTTGGGGCGAGCTTGCAGAAGAAGTTTCTCGTACTATTAAAAAAGGAAACCGTGTCTACGCTTCTGGTCGTGTGCAAACACGAAGTTGGGAGACGCAGACAGGTTCTAAGCGAACAACAACAGAGATTATCGCAGACAGCGTATGCCTACTTGGTATCTCAAGTGCAGAAGCAAACGATGCAGTAAGCCGCAGTGCACAGGGTGCACCTGCACGTGCTTCATCTGATCAAGGTGCTCCTGCCCCTGCTCCAGTTGCTGGAGGAGGTGAGACAGCTGCTGCTGTTCCAGAAATTAGCTATACATCAGAAGTTAAAGCAGAAGATCTCCCGTTTTAAAAGGGACTGACATTGTTTACGAAGGGCCGGCTTACGCTGGCCTTTTTGTTATCTATTCTTCTTGTCACTTTTCCGATGAAAAGTAACCAAAAATCTTAGCCACTGATGTGAACGAAGCAATAAAGACAGAATGTACCTGAGCGCTCCTGGACGAAGCCTGCTGCGCAGCTTCGCACTGCGTCGCTAAGTAGATCCTATAGCGGGGTAATCTTCGTCCACACTACAGTGGCATGACGAGTGACATAATTCGTAACGGCGAGCGCATTTGTTTGAGAGCGAAGAATAGACTCATTATTCTCATATAGCGCGTGAATGCCAAGTCCCGAAGGGAACTTGGTTGAACGTGCGCACAGAACAATACTTCTTGTATTACTTCGCACGAGTCTGCGCTCGTCTTGATTTTTTTGGTTCGTTTTTGCATTAAGGCAAAAATGAACAAAGAGAAAGAGATACACTAGAACTCCAATGTTCCATCCTCTTTTACAAATCGCATTTCCACTTCGAGTCCTTCGGAGATTCCTTCGTCGATTGTTTTAACAACATTCACTGCATCTTCGAACGTTGCGTCTCCATCGTTAATCAAAAAGTTCGCATGTTTTTCGCTGATGTGCACGCCGTTACTTTTTGTTTCTCGCAAGCCCGCAGTGTCTATCAGTTGCCATGCAGGAGTGTCGCCTACAGCTTTAAAGCATGAGCCTGCAGTTTTAACGTGTGGTTGTGTATCGAGTCTTTGTTGTAACAAGCGACCTATTTCTGCTGTAATTTCTTCGGGATCTTTCTTCGGGATCGTCAGGTTCACAGACCAGATGATAGGAGAGTTTAATTTTTTAAATACACTTTCACGGTATTCAAATGCACACTCTTGCTTTTCCATTGTCTTCCAGCTTCCATCCACAAAACATTCAACGGATTCAATAAAACTATCAATCCAAATTCCCTTTGGTCCTTGTCCGGCATTTCCAAATACTGCACCTCCAACTGTTCCAAGGATTCCGGTAAAAGGGGAAAGATCAAAACCATCAGCTGCTAATTCATTAATAAGCATAGGGAGATTTTTGGCAGCTTCTACAGTGACCAGAGATCCATCAATGGAAACTTCTGATGCTGCAATACGGACAACAAGTGCATTGATTTCCCCATCAGCAAAGATCGTATTACTTCCTCCTCCCAGCATGATAAGTGGGATAGAATTCTCTTTCGCAAATTTGATTGCCGCTTCTACGTCTTCTTTTGCAGAAAGGTCTGCGTAGTACTTAGCAGTACCACCAATACGCATTGTTGTTTTGCCCTTGAGGGATACGTTCTCCTGAATGTCCATATAGCCCTATTTTGACACGATACTCGTGATCTTCTCCATTGTATCCGTGAGTTTTTGGCTCTTTCCCTTCTTCTTTGCACGTCCTAGGGCAAATGCCAACACTCCGAGCCCGAGGATACCTCCAGCAATAATCAGAAATTCACGTTCTTTGAGGTAGATTCCCCAAGGAGCAAGAGCGATCTGGGCGATAGCTAAGACAAATACACCTGCAAGTACACCGACTCCAAGTGTTACGGTGACGAGCTGTTCTTTGTTCTCTTGGCTGTCTTGCTGTGCAGAGGCGAGGTCTGTAAGAAGTTCGGAATCAATAATCACAGGCTCTTTTCCCCATTGCTTAAAGAGGCTTAAGACTTTGCGTTGCAGTACAAGTCCTACGAATGTTTTAAACGGCACAGCGGTCTTGCCTTCGACAATTGCTTTACCGTGATCTGTTTTAAGTTTTGCGTCCATATTCCTATTGTAATGGAGATGATCATCTATGCCTACTTTCTTTTGTCTACCGCACAAAAGAAAGTAGCAAAGAAAAACCCACCGCCAGCCGAGCCCCCTCCACCTGCCGCAACACCCCCGCGCGGTGGCGGGTCCTGCCCAGGCTATAAAGAACCTTGAGCCTTTTTTAACCTCGAGAGAGTTTTTTCTTTACCTAGTGCAGCTGCAACTTCAAAAGCACCTGGAGAGAAGGGAAGTCCTGTGAGGACTGCACGCAGTGGCCAGAGGAGTTGGCCTTTCTTTAACTCTTTCTCATCGCACACGGCAAATAAGACATCGTGCAGAGAAGTTTCAGAGAAGTCATCGAGGGGTTCTAGTGTTGCGATTAGTAGGTCGATCATTTCTTTGGCGAGTTTCTCGTCTAGCTTTTGTTTTTTGCTCGCAATCATTTCGATATCTACTGCTGGATCTTCGTAGTAGTAGCTGAGCATCTCGGGTGCTTCGTGATCAAAGGTAATACGTTCTTGAATCAGCGTTGCACGCTCTACAAACTTTTCATCTTTAGCTGCTTCTGGATACTTTTCGGCAACGATTGGTTGAATGCGAGCGGCAAATTCTGCAGCTGGAATACTACGCATCCATTGCCCTTGGAACCAGTCGAGCCTGGTTACATCAAACACTGCTCCACCCTTTTGAATACGATCGAGTGAGAAAGTATCGACAAGTTCTTTCATCGTAAACATCTCTTGTGTTGTTCCGGGGTTCCATCCGAGCAATGCAATAAAGTTTACGACTGCTTCTGGGAGGTATCCTTTATCAATGTAGTCACCGACAGCAACGTCGTTTTGTCTTTTGCTGAGCTTTCCTCCACCTTGGTTAAGTAGTAGTGGCACGTGTGCGTAGCGCGGTGATTGCCATCCGAGGTATTCAAATAACAGTAAGTGTTTTGGTGTAGAGCTAAGCCATTCTTCTCCTCTTACTACAAGATTGATATCCATCAAATGATCATCAACAACGTTTGCAAGATGATACGTTGGAAACCCATCACTCTTAATCAAAATCTGGTCATCAATTTCCATTCCTTTAAATTCCACTTTGCCACGAATATCATCGGTAAACCGAATTACATTTCCTTCAGGGATAAGCATGCGTATTACGTACGGGTCTCCATCTTCTAGCTTCTTCTTCCACTCTTCTTCTGGAAGCGTGAGAGAGTTTTTCATAGTGGCGCGCACAGAGGCATCATATTTTGGCGCAGGGTTTCCAGCGACGGATTCACGCTCTCGCATGTGGTCGAGATCTTCTTTGGTATCGAATGCGTAGTAGGCGAACTTTTTTTCGATGAGTTCTTCGGCGTACTTTCGGTACAGATCAAATCTTTTGGATTGTGTGTACGGTCCGTGCGTTCCTTCTTCGACAATTGCACCATCACGCATCATCACTCCTTCGTCAGGGTCTATCCCTGCCCAATGTAGTGCTGTGAGAATGTTTTCTACTGCTCCGTCTACACTACGCGCTTGGTCGGTATCTTCAATACGTAGCAAAAACTTCCCGCCTTCTTGTACTGCAGCTAAATAGGCAAACAGGGCAGTACGCAGGCCTCCAATATGAAGCATTCCAGTCGGAGAAGGGGCGAAACGAGTACGCATGTGATTATTCTACCACTTCCACCGTGTAGGTGATTGCCTTTACTGGCATATCATTTGGGTGTTTCTCGGCGTTAGCGATGGCATCAACAATATCCATACCGTCTGTAACTTCTCCAAATACAGTGTGCTTGCCTTCTAGCCACGCTGTGCCGCCTTTCTTCTGGATAATGAAGAACTGTGAACCATTGGTGTTTGGCCCGCTGTTCGCCATAGCGATAGCACCTTTCTTCATGGAAAGAGACTTGAGATTGTCGTTAAAGCTGTATCCCTGCAATTGTAGGTAGTCTTTTACGGTTGCATCCTTGAGCTCTGGTGGAAGTGCACCGTCTACTTCGTTTTTAAGCTTCTTTTTGTGGAGACCATAACTATCGGCGTTGATCTCATCTTCAAATGAAGAGCCAAATACACTCTCTCCTCCTGTTCCGTTTCCGTTTGGGTCACCTCCTTGAATCATGAAGTCTGTAATAACGCGGTGGAATGTTAGCCCGTCGTAGTAGCCCATTTTGGCGAGCACCACGAAGTTTGTTACTGTTTTAGGGGCAGCATCTGCATCGAGCTCTAACGTAATATCTCCTTCTGACGTGTGCAAGATTACTTCGTAGTCTCCTTTGAGAAGCTTGCCGTCAAAAGCAGTATCACTAGGTGGGTTATTTGAGTCGTCCATAGGAGTGTCGGTTGATTCTCCGCAACCTGCGAGAAGAGCGAGTGCGAAGAGGGGAATTATCAGAATGTGGAGTTGTTTCATAGCCGCAATAGGCTACTGATCTCCACCGCAGGAATCAAGAGTTTGGGCAATGATTTTTGCTATCTGTAAAGCGGCGTCTGACTTGTTGAGTGTGGCAAATTTCTGTCCCATCTCCCCTCGCAATTTTGCATCAGCAATAAGTGCATGCACTGTGGGTAATAATTTTTTAGAGAGGTCTGATTGTTCAAGATGAGTACATCCATACTGCGCTGCAATTTTTGCATTGTTATATTGATGATCATGACCAACTCCCCGCAGTGGAATGACAATGCTTGCAATAGCATTGGCAGAAAGTTCTGCAAGGGAACCAGCCCCTGCTCTACTGATTGCAAGATCTGTCGCTGCGTAAAAGTGTGCGAGTTCTTCGTTCACAAATTCTGTTTGATAGTAATGATTTGTGTTGGGGAGTTGCGCGTTATATTTTCCGCGGCCTGTTACGTGGATGATGTCACATCGAAGCAGGAGGTCGTCGAGTTGCTCGAAAACAATTTCATTAATAGCTTTGGCTCCTTGGCTTCCACCCATTACAAGTAGCACAGGCTTTGTTCCATCGAATCCTGTAATGCGCAGTCCTTCCTCTTTAGATCCATCTGTCACTCCTGTACGTAGTGGGTTACCTGTGTGGTTATGTCTAGAGGGAAACCCTGTACAGATTTGCTTCGCCCATCGAGCAACAATTCTATTTGCGTGTCCGCTTACGGAATCTGATTCGTGCATCACGATAGGAATTCTTTTTTTCTTTGCAGCAAAACATAGTGGAAGACTAACGTAGCTGCCCTTTGAAAATATGATGTCAGGTTTTTGTATGTCGAGAATTTTTTTCGCATGCATCACCGCTATTAAAAATGCGAACGGAAAAAGCACCGATGTTCGTGGTGCCTTGAGCACGGAATACGAAAGCTGATTGTCTTCCAAAAATTGTGCATCGTCTCTTCTTGGACTGCAGACAAAATGTGCCTTCGCATCTGGGATCAACGTATTACATTCTTGCCACACAGCAACCGCGGGTGCGATGTGTCCAACGGAGCCGCCACCAACAAAGAGGATATTCGTCATGAGTGAGTAGTATCTACTAATACGCTCTGCTTGCCCTAGGATTTCGCTTCCTTTGTTGTGTTTTTCGCTCTACGGCCATTGCTTGGGTTGAATGCATCGAAATATTGATGAGAATACCCGTCGCAAGGAGCAAGGAAACAAGCGAAGACCCTCCATAGCTAATAAAGGGCATGGTGATACCCGTAAGAGGGAATAGAGACAAGTTTACCGCCATATTCAGCAATGTTTGTGCCGCAACCCAGGTGGTAATACCGGTAGCTACTAAGAAGCCAAAGCGGTCAGGGGCTTCCATGGCAGTCCTATATCCGCGGTGTACGAAGATGGCATACATGCTGAGGATAATCATCAGGCGCATGAATCCAAGTTCTTCTGCCATCGCAGCAAAGATGGTGTCGCTTTGTACCTCGGGGAGGTATCCGAATTTCTGAATAGACTTTCCGTACCCGAGACCAAAGAATCCTCCAGATCCTATGGCGATGAGAGCTTGTTTTATCTGAAATCCGATCGTCTCACTGATAGAAGGATCATCGGGCGTGAGAAACGCTTTAAATCGGTTTTGGATGTATTGCTTCTGTAAAATAATTGGCAGACCAATTGTTGCTGCCATAGAACCTCCCAAGATCACGTGGAAAATATTTCCTCCTGCAACAAAGAACATCACGACTGCGATAGAGGAGAGTACGAGGAACGAACCAAGGTCTGGTTGCAGTGCAACGAGTACAGTTGATAAAGAAAGAAGAATAGCAAAGGGAATAAATCCGTCTTTCCATGTCCCGATAAGCTGCTCACGTTTTTGAAGCCACAGTGCCAGATAAAAAATCATCGTCATCTTCAGGAACTCAGATGGTTGCAAAGAGAACGGCCCGAGTCGCAACCAACTGTATGCCGTTCCGTAGTCCGCACTAATTCCCGGAAGGAATACCATTAGTAGTAGTACGAGTGTTACGAGGAATAGGGGCATCGCGAGACGTTCCCATACGCGATAGGGAATGATCATCGTGCAAAACATCGCACAGAATCCTACAAGCACGTGGAAGAAGCTTCTCAATAGATAAAATGAATTACTGGTTTCTTCACGGAGTCCCTGGGCTACAAGACGCGTGGTAATTTGATAACTTTCAAACACCGATACACTCGCAATCATCGCAAGTCCAAAGAGTACGAGCACCGCTGCAAGGCCGAAGAGCAGGAGATCCATTCTTCTAAACATAGATCCATTGTAGCTTAAAGCTTATTGATGCCGCGCAAAAAAGCTTTGCGGTGTCTTCCTGCCATTGTAGGAAGTAGTGCGGCTACAGAGTACGCCATCTTCTTCCATCCTCGTGGCAGACGATCGAACTCTGGTACTGCCTTCGCAAGAACGACTGCAGCTTTTCCAATTGTTTCCATTCGCCTCAGGGAGTCTTCCATTGTAATGACATGATGATGAAAGCCGAGAGACTTCGACTCAAAGTACACACGTACACCAGCGTTTTTTAGCCTGTTTCCCCACTCAACATCTTCCCAACCATATAATGCGATATCGTCACGAAAGGAAATACGCTCGGCCACCTCTGTCGGCAGACTAATGTTTGCTGTGTACGAATATTGATGCTGCATGTTTTTTGGCAAAATGCCTCCTGCGTACTTCTGTATCTTTGGATAGCCAAATTGCCATCCGCTTTGCATGAGCCATTTCATAACAGCTGTCACCTCGATGTCGTGTGCCCACTCGATAGAACCAAGCACGGCAATGGGTGTACTGGCGTGCTCGTGAGCTTCGACATGAAGCGCACAAGCGTCGGGTGCCAAAAGAATATCATCACCGATAAATAGCAAGGTGGACGAGCGTGCTTTTTGCACTCCTTTGTTCCTTGCGACCCCTTGATGACATGGCGAAATTGTTTCAAAAGATACAGGTATTTGCCAAGCAGAGTTGGCTATACGTTCGTACTCCTTGTCATTTTGGACATCATTGATCACGATGACCTCGATATCCTCTGCGATGGTCTGTGACTCCAAATGCGTCAGGCATTTTTCGAGGATATTCGCCCTATTATGGGTAGGAATGATGACGGAAAGAAGAGGCATATCATCGGTATTATCCCGTAATAACTACAAAGAACTAAGTATTATGGGCTTTTTCCTGAAAATGCACTTTTTTGGCTTTCCTTTGCGTATAAGAGTGCTAGATTGTTCTAAAAATGAATGCTGAAAATCAGGTAAACGGCAACGGGAGCAGTGCTTCTACAGAGACGGAAGCGGCATCCTTGACCAAGAAAGAGGCAGCAGAAATGTTTAATGTATCAGAAAAAACGATCGATAGATGGGGGCAAAAATACGAGTTACCTGTAGCGCCGATGGGTGCGAACGGATGTCGGCAAAAGAGATATGTTCTTGCAGGATTGCGGCAATTTAGCGAAAAGTATCAGGAGGTTGTGGAGCGTGCAGGTTCATTTAGTTTGATGAGTGACGAAGAGCGCAGGGGGTATTTATCTCGAGGAGAAGCATTGCTGGAGTCTGGGAAGACTCGCATAGAGGTTATCAGAACTCTTGCGCAAGAGAGTGGGCGGTCACGAGAAGCAATACGGTATTTACTAAAGGGCATTAATGTAATGAGCCTTAAGGAGAGAGAACAATGCGCGAGGACACAAGAAGCATCTCAGTGGAATTTGAAACATATTCCTACAGAGGAGTTTCTTGAGCCAGATGCAGAAAAACGTATTTTTACTCCTACTCCCGAGAACGAAAAGGCAAGAAGGACGAAGCCGCCTGCAGGACTTCCTCCGTACCTTGCCTCGTTGTACGAGACTCCACTGATGTCTCGTGAGCAGGAGCAGCATGTATTTCGACGGTTACATTTTGCACTATTTCGTGTGTCACAAATCTTGCCTGAAGATCTTAGTCAGGTGACACAGGAAGAATTGGAACAGGCACAGAAATATATGCAGATCGCTACCGAAGACGAACAGTTTATTATTAAGTCCAATCTTCGCCTGCCTGTGAGCATTGCTAAAAAATTTGCAAGAGGAGAGGAGATGTTTGATTTAGTGAGTGACTATAATATGTCGCTAATGAAAGCAGTTAGAATGTTTGATTATTCTCGTGGATTTAAGTTTAGTACGTATGCTACGTATGCAATAAAAAATAATGCTTCTCGTGAGTTCGATAAGGAAAACGCACGCAAGAGGCACTTTGCAAATGGAAAAGGAGAAATGCTCGACGAGACCGCAGACACACGCTCGGATGAGACGGCTCTATTAATAGAGCAGGGAAGGAATGAAGAACAAGCCAGGGAGCTCATGAGTTGTCTGGACGATCGAGAAGTAGAGATCATTTGCAGGCGATACGGCTTTGGTATTGAGGAGCCGGAAACACTTAAGACTGTTGGCGAAGCTCTTGGTGTAACGAAGGAGCGTATTCGCCAAATACAAAGTAGGGCCGAAAGAAAAATGCGAGAGTTAAGTACGCTACAATCAAGATCAAAGACTCAATCATTTTAGATATGCATACACTCTTTCTAGATCTCGCTTCTCACGACGCACTTATTGCCTGCTGCGATGAGCAGCATACGGTCGCTTCGCAGTCAGTTCATGCGCGTATTGGAGATCACGAAGTGATCCCCATGATTGAGAAGGTATTGGCAGAGGCAGGATGGAAGTTTGAAGACCTTGAGCGTATCGCATGCATAGTCGGACCTGGAGGGTTCACTTCTCTGCGCGTTGCGGTGACATTTGCCAATGTACTTGCAGATCAGTTGCAGATTCCTTCTGTAGGGATTCATCTATCAGATCTTTATCAGGCTCGATCGCAAGACTCAGAGGTGTACTGGGTACACTCTACAAAGAAAGATCAGCTATTTATTCGAGGAGGGCAGTGGGAAGAGCCGACTCTTATTTCTTTGGATGAGCTCCCAACTGTGTCTTGGATGGGGGAGCTTATTGATGAACACCGAGAAGTTATCAAATCAGATCCAGTCACTCTTCAGCCTATTGAAGAAGTTCTTCCTGCCCTACTGCACAGCCAAAAATATGATCAGGAAATAGTGACTCCTTGGTATGGGAGGGGGTGGTGATCTGCTATCCTCTGTGCGATGTCTTTAATGGATTCCCTCAACCGGCTACTCGGAGACCCAAACGAGAAGGAGCTTAAGAAGCTCCGTCCCTATATTGCTAAGGTGAGAGCTGAGCAGGAGAAAGATGAGTACAAGAAGCTCACGCTAGAGGATTTACCAAAGCAGTCTGATGCCTTTCGTGCAAGACTTGAAAAAGGAGAGACCGTTGACGCCCTTGTTCCAGAGGCGTTCGCTTTGGTTGCTCGTGCATGTGAACTGCTTACAGGTACAAAGTATAAAGAAGAAGGCATAGACTTTGTCTGGGAGATTCAAAACCCTTTTGATGTACAGATCATTGGAGGAGTAGCGCTGCACCAAGGAAACGTTGCAGAAATGCGTACGGGTGAAGGAAAAACATTTGTATGTACCATGCCGATTTACCTGAATGCACTCCTTGGAAAAGGTGTGCACGTTGTTACCGTTAACGATTACCTCGCACGTCGAGATGCTGCATGGATGAAAGTGTTATACGAAGCACTTGGCTTAACTGTTGGTGTGATCTTGCATGAGAAAAATCACGAAGAACGCCAAGAGGCTTATGGGTGTGACGTGACATACGGTACCAACAACGAGTTTGGGTTCGATTACCTGCGTGACAACATGGCAGTAAGTAAAGACCGCCAAGTACAGCGTGGATTGCACTACGCCATTGTGGATGAGGTGGACTCTATTTTGATTGATGAAGCGAGGACACCACTAATTATCTCGCAGCCTGCGGGGGAATCGACTACAAAGTATCAGCAGTACTCTATCTACGTAAAAGAGCTACAAGAGAATGTGCACTACAACAAAGACGAGAAGCAAAAAGCAGCAGTACTCTCTGAAGAAGGTATTAAAAAAATGGAGGAGCTACTCGGGCTCGAAAACATTTATACCGAAAAAGGATTCGAAGAAGTGCACCACATAGAACAAGCACTCCGTGCGAGCGCTATGTACGAACTGGATACCGATTACGTTGTTCGTGATGGTGAGGTGATTATTGTTGATGAATTCACAGGACGTTTGATGCCAGGACGTCGTTACAGCCACGGGCTGCACCAAGCTATCGAAGCTAAAGAAGGTGTAGAAGTGCAGCGTGAAAGCAAAACTCTCGCAACGATTACGTTCCAGAACTACTTTAGGCTTTACGACAAGCTTGCAGGAATGACGGGTACTGCAAAAACAGAAGAAGAGGAATTCGAATCTATCTATAAACTTGGCACAATAGTTATCCCTACAAACAAGCCTGTAGTTAGGGCAGATCACGCAGATGCAATCTACCGAACAGTTGAGGCTAAGTTTATGGCTGTAGCTAAGATGGCACGAGAGATGAATGCAAAAGGACAGCCTGTGCTTATTGGTACGACATCAATCGAAAAGTCTGAAGCGCTGAGTTCACTTCTTACAAGTGAGAAGATTGAACACAATGTACTTAACGCCAAACAACATGAAAAAGAAGCGGAGATTGTCGCAGGGGCTGGTCAGCAAGGTGCTATTACTATCGCGACGAACATGGCAGGACGAGGAACAGATATCAAGCTTGGTGACGGTGTAAAAGAAATAGGAGGCCTTGCAATCCTTGGTACTGAACGTCACGAATCTCGTCGTATCGATAACCAGTTGCGTGGTCGTTCTGGAAGGCAGGGTGACCCAGGAGAAAGCAGGTTCTTTGTCTCTATGGAAGATGACTTAATGCGTCTGTTTGGTGGAGATCGCTTAAAAGACATGATGGAGAAGCTAAAAGTTCCAGATGATGTTCCTCTAGAAAACACTATTGTTTCACGAAGCATCGAAGGTGCGCAGAAGCGTGTCGAAGGAAAGAACTTTGATATTCGTCGTCACACAGTTCAGTACGATGACGTGATGAACAAGCACCGAGAAATCATCTATGTACGTAGGCAGAAAATTTTGGATCGTCTTGCAGAAGTAGAACAAGAAGAGGTGCAAGGAGAGCAGCCACTCCACGAAAATATCTTAGAGTCACTACGCAACGAAGGATCTGCAATTGTTGAGAGTCATGCTAGGGGAGATGATGCAGAGCGTTGGGATAACAAAGAAATGAGTGAGACAGTAGCCACACTGCATCCTGTGCTTGGTCAAAAGTTTACTGAGCAAGTTTTCGCTGCATTCCCAGACAAAGAAACTGCACAGCAAGAACTTGGAGAATTCTTGGTACACTTCTACGAAGCCAAGTGTGAAGAGGAAGATGCTGCAATGGTCGCGAGGGCAGAGCGTGTTATTACACTACAATCGATTGATACACGATGGATGGATCACATTGATGATATGTCTCATTTGCGAGAACAAGTGGCTTTTGCAGGGTTTGCACAGAGAGATCCACTTATTGAGTACAAGGATCAAGGATTCCAAAGGTTCCAGCAACTTCTTGCGACTGTTGAGAACAGTATTATCAGAATGCTTCTACAGGCGGACTTTGCACAGTTTGCACCGCGCGCGTTCTTGCAAGATGCACAAGATGCCCTTGATGGGCTGCAGACAAATGAAGATGTAATAGAAGAAGGGCTTGGACAGGGAGTAGGAGGAGCTGCGAAGCAATCACAGAATCCAATAGTTATGAATGCTGATGATCACGCCGCTGCAGGTACTGCTCCACTTTCTGTAGACAAGATTGGTCGAAATGACCCATGCCCTTGTGGTAGCGGAAAGAAATATAAGAAGTGCCATGGGTAGTGGTTTGCTCTATACTGAGCTGCCATGCCAAAGTTGCACCCAATCATCGGACATGCATCCCAGCAAGATCAGTTGCGCAGCGATTTAGAAAAGGGCAACGTTGCACATGCATATCTCTTTTCGGGCCCTGCGCACCTCGGAAAAATGCCTATGGCTTTGCAGTTTGCGTATGAGCTTTTGTCTACAGACGTTCCCGATGACGAAAAAGAGCAGATGCAATCACAGTTTGAAAAATTGACGCATCCAGATCTTCTTATTCTTGATCAGCTATGGATGGAGGAGGTATGTAATGATTGGGACGTTATCGCGAAGACTTCTAATGTGCCACAGATACATCGGTCGAAAGCGCCAAAATCTAAGACAGATATTATCAGCATAGATGATGTTCGTGCGCTTCATGAGAGACTAATGGATACGGGTTCTGGTACGTATCGCTGTTGCATAATTCGAAGCGTAGAACGCATGAAAGATGCAGCTGCTAATGCATTCTTAAAGATACTTGAAGAGCCACCGAAAGGACTGGTCTTTATTCTTACGACACAGCATCAAACCTCTTTGCTTCCAACCATTATTTCCCGCACACGTGTTATTCCATTTCGATGTGTTTCAATGCAAGACATGCATGGCTTATTGGATGGAGTAGCAGAGGATGATAGGAAATTTATATTACATATTACCTCTGGTGCACCGGGACTTGCGGTACGGCTACGTGATGACCCAGATTTGTTGCGAATGCATCGTACACTCCATACGACAGCACAGTCCTTTTGGAGGACTCAGTCGCTAAGAGAGCGGTTGCAGATTTTGTCTCCGTTACATAAGCGTGGAAAAGAATCTGATGATCTAATGCTTCATTTAGGGCTAACGTTACGCGAACAACCAGTATCAACTGTATGCAAAAATGCAGCGGTATATAGCCAACTTGCTGCGGATTTTCAGACAAATACCCATCGACAACTGTTGTCACAAAAATTTGCGCTGGCAATAGTTTAATCCAATCACCCTTGCGGAGGATTTTACTAGGGTGTAGCCTTTTTCTCCGTTGATTTACATCCTTGTCCTTTTCGGCTCTTTCTTTGGAATCTGCGCGATACTCGGTGCACGAGTTGCGTTTAAAAATCGTAATGTTCGCAAGTTTGTGCGTGGTATTTCTAAGCGTTCAGAAAAAGCAAAAGAGCGTGGTCTTACCATGAAAGAAACACGAATAGACAAGCCACATAAGAACCCGCGTGTTTCTGCAATTGAAATGCAGAAGGTGCGCACACTTCTTCGCGAAGCAGAAAAATCTACTGCGCGTAGAAAGTATGATGAGACAGAAAAACTATTGATTCAAGCACTTACCCTCAGTCCTGAGTCTGTTGAAGTGCGTGCAGAACTTGCAAAGTTGTATCTGACAATGGAGAGAGACCCTAAGGCAGAAGCACTGTACAGAGAGCTTCTTCTTGATGCAGACGAAGTGAGCTTTCATGCGAACCTTGGTCTTGCTTGTTATAAGCAGGGAAAATTTGAACATGCGTGCGTGTCGTATCAAGAAGCGCTTAATAGAGATCCTAAGAGCCCAGAGAGAGCAGCAGCTCTCGGTCGTTGTTGTATGGCTGCAAAAAGATTTTTAGAGGCTGCAGACTTACTGGAAAAAGCATCCGAGCGACTTTCTCGGGATACAGAAATTTTGCATATGATTGGAGAGTGTTATGAGCAGCTTGGTGACTTACGTTCTGCAGAAGATGCCTACATGCGTATTCATCGTTTACAACCGTACGACGAAGCAGTGAAGCAAAAACTCAATGCACTTGCAGGAGTTTAACCTTCGACAAGCTCTAGTTCGGTGTCTCCGTTAACTACTGCCTGACATCCGAGGCGCTCGTCTTCATCGGTGATACCCATGTTCTCTTCTTTGTCGTTTCTCTCACCCAAGTTTTCTCCACCGGCTTTTACTTTGCAGAGACATGTTGTGCAGAATCCATTTCCGCCACAGGCGTGTTCTATAGGCACTCCGTTATCGAGCGCTATTTGTAGAACAGTTTTTCCTGCCGTATCTTCTACTTCTGTTTTTTGGCCGTTGATGACAAATGTTACCTTTGGCATCTGCAGAGAGTATGGATCAAGATAGATGAATAATGAAGAGGAAATTCTTCGTAAATCTCAGTGACTAATTCATACTCCTTTTAATGCTTAATGCACACAATCTTCATATATCGGTAGACGATAAGGAAATCGTTAAGGGCATCGATCTAAACATCGAAGAGGGGCAAATTCACGCCATTATGGGCCCAAATGGGAGTGGTAAATCTACGCTGGTTAGTACTTTGATGGGACATCCTGGATACACCGTTACGGCAGGATCTGTGGAATTTATGGGCAAAGATCTTCTTGCTCAGGCTCCGCATGAGAGGGCACAGGCAGGCCTCTTCTTGGCGTTTCAGTATCCTAAAGAGATTGCAGGGGTGACACTACGAAGCTTCTTATTTGCAGCATATAAAGCACAGATGAAAGTAAGAAATCCAGAGATGAAAGTATCATCACCTATCAAATTTAAAGCATTACTCGAAGGCGCAATGAAAAGCCTCAAGATGGATACGGCGTTTGCAGAGCGCTTTGTAAACCAAGGATTCTCTGGTGGAGAAAAGAAAAAAGCTGAGGTGTTGCAGATGCATATCTTGCAGCCGTCACTTGCCTTGATGGACGAAACCGATTCTGGACTCGATGTCGATGCATTAAAAATTGTTGCTGACGGTGTAAATGCGTTAAAAGAGCGATCAGACTTTAGCGCACTTGTTGTGACACACTACGCACGTATCTTAGATCACATTCATCCAGACCATGTTCATGTTATGGTCGACGGAAAAATCGTAGAGAGTGGCGGTAAAGAGTTTGCACAGCAACTGGAAGAGGGGGGATATGAGAAATATTTGCAAAGCTAAAACAAGAAGGGGATACTTATTTCCATTCCCCAATAGCTTTATGGTTAAACAAGTCCTTGGTGTCTCTCAAGGTATTACTGCACTTGATGAAGATGGAAAATTAGCAGATCTATTAACACAGGTGAATGAACTTCTTGTGCAACAACTTCACAACGGACAAGAGGTATTTATGGTGTTAGATGATCCCAATGTAGAAAAGCCAGCAAGAAGAACTCCAACTACACCACAATTCGGTCATGTTTTTGATGATACTGCAGAAATGTATTCTGGTGGAGTATCAGATGGAAAAATCTGGCAGTAGATTTTCAGTTTTTCTGAAAAAATAGAGTATAATTGTTTTGAATATTCCCCCTTACTCTTATGGAAGAAAAAGCAATTTACCTCAAGCCCCCAGTGTGGCTCCCTGTTCTCGTCGCACTCATAGCCGGTGGACTTTATGTTACTGGTAAGTACGTCGAAACTCGGCACATGGATCAGTTTACTATTTCTATTCAAGGAAGCGGAAAAGTAAGCGCAGTTCCAGATATCGCATCACTAAACTTTGGTGTGCAGACTGGCCGTCAAAAAACGGCAGCTGGAGCAATGAATATGCTGACAGATAACATGACAGCAGTTGTAGAAGCTATTAAAGAATCTGGAGTAGAAGAAAAAGATATTCGTACACAGTACCTAAACCTTAATCCTGCATACGACTGGAATGAGGGAAAGAGGGTGGACAGAGGGTTTGAAGCGACACAGTCGTTGGTTGTTAAGGTGCGCGATCTCGATAAGATCTCTGCGGTACTCGATGCAGCTGTTAAGGCAGGTGCTAACCAAGCAGGATCTGTTGGATTTACGATCGATGACCCAGATGAATTGCGAGAGCAGGCTAGAGCTGAGGCTATAGAAGACGCCCAGATAAAAGCTATGAAGCTTGCAAAAGACCTCGGGGTAACTCTTGGCGCTATGCAAGGGTTCTGGGAAGACCAAGGATACGGTGGACCTCAGCCTATGATGATGCGTTCAGAGTCTATGGATGCTTCTGGTGGATACGGAGGAGGTGGCATGAAGGCACCGCCAATCCCAGCAGGAGAACAAGAAGTAATGGTAAACGTAAACATCACGTACAAGATAAAGTAGTACGTAAAGCAGTGTAGTTAAAGGGCGTCTACGGGCGCCTTTTTTACATTGTAATGGCTATGGAATCATTGAGCTGAAAACGCAGTCCATCTATTTCATTTTGAATTGCAGGCAATACATCTCCCCCTTGATGTAGAAGATCTTGTAATTTTGTCGTAAGTGCATTCCATGTTTCGGCTATAGGATGTACTTTTGCTCCGTAGGAAACAGCTTTTGTTGGTGCACGTTTATTCATGATAAGCATCATTTGCGTATTTGCCTCTTGGGCTAAATCTGAAAATAACCTATTGGTTTCATGAAGTTGAGATTGCAGAGTATCGAGCCGTACTTCCATTTTCTGTATTATAGGTTTTGCATTCACATTCCAATACACCTCTCTGTGGTTTTTACCCTTTCTTGCTATTGCCTTTTTTCGAACTGTAAATTTCTTTCCTACTTTCTTACGTGTTTTTAATCGCATTTTTTCTATGGCAGTTTCTATTTTTCTTAGTTGATCAATACAACCTTCAAAGCTTAACAAGCACGCTTCAAGGGCAAGCACATGATTTTCACGATAACGTTCTTTTTCACTTAATTTTGCTACAAGTAATTCTTGTGCTTTATGACTCATGTTTGGGTGATATACCTTTACCCATGCCTTGGCCTCTTCAGGGGTCATTTCTTCTTGATAATCTGGATCGTGAAAGGTGTTACTCATAAAAAAAGACGAACCGAAGCCCGTCTACTATATACCATGTCTCGCCCCTTACTTTTTGCTCTTCTTCTTCCGGTGCATAGTTTTTGCCTTACAGGCAGCAACTACAGCACTGGCAGACATGGTGTTCTTCTTTGGAGAGCGACGTTTTGCTGCTGTTGGCTTGGTTCTTGCTCCAAGCTCGAAGCAAATATCTGTAATTACTTCGTGGAAGTTCTTAGACCCGATTGAGCGTTTGAGTGTTGCTGCTAACCATCCGAGTGTTATAAAACCACACACGATAAAGATCGCGCGCCATTCTGCAGGACCAAGACCGAGAGCACGTTTAAAGTTTGAGGTAATAAGAGCAATAAAAATTGTAGTTAGTGTAGAGAGTGGTGCAATCCATTCACGCTTACCAAGCTGTGCAATATTACGTTTGAGTGTCAGAAGTGTTTTGTCTTGTGTAACAATAATGAGTCTCTGGTTTGTATTCTTGTGAATACCAATAACACGGGTATCTAAATCTCCTGCAAGAGTATTGAGGAATGATGGTGTTGCGTTTCCTTCTACCTCGTCTTCTGTGGTGTCAATATCTGCTTCTAAAACTGCTCGTTCGCGGTAATCTGGGTCTGCTAGAAGACGGTTAAGAGAGGAGTTCATTCCCATGGGTTTTGGTGGTAGATATTACTAAGTACTGAAATGTACATCTAGTACAATCTATTGTCAAAGAAACTAATGTGAAGAATTGTATTTATTTAGATTTAGTACCTTTTCCAGTCATTTGTGTGATTACTATGCGAAACAGTGTGGCCTTTTTACCATCTATAGTAAGAGGCACGGGCATTCCTTCTATGTCGATTGGCACATCGACGCCGACAACATCTTGGACAGTTGCGAGGCGATCGCTTAAATATTTAACGGCATCAATCGATTCCTTTTTGTCGAGACTTCTAAAGTCTAGCTCTTCAAATTCTCCTTCACACAACACGCTTCTCCAGACACGCCCTTTGGTATCTCCTACGTGGAAGCAACAGTGAGGATTGCTGCGCAGCACTTGTGTCTTTCGTCCGTCGACCGTTTGGCCATATAAAATACCGGACTTGTATGCGAATGCCATGGGCACAAGGTACGGCCTGTCATCTATACAACACGCCAAGTGTCCTAGTACCTGTGTTGCTAGTACTTCTTTCATCTCTTCTTCGGTGAGGTCATGTGTCATGTGCACAAGTATACACATAATCAAAAAGACCTCGGAAGGTCTTTTGATGTTGGTGTGAGTAGAACTTACTCAGATGCTTCTTCTGTTGCTTCTTCAGCAGCAGGTGCAGCAGAGTCGTCTCCGTGAGCGCTTCCGCATCCGCATCCGTCGCCGTCGTCAAATAGTGAACTGTAATCCATAAAATTAGGTGGGAAAAATTACAACTCCATTGTTATATACCCGAAGGTGTTTTGACAAGGAAGTATTCTATACTTTGTTTATCTATAGCCTTATTGTGGTAGTTGGGTTGCGTCACCATGGGCGAGCAACTCATGCATTTCTTGTACAAATTTATCTGAACTGAACGGTTTAGGTAGCAGTATATGAGGTGAGCATTCACTCTGTGCTTTTTCGCTAAACTCAGAAGAGCTTAAATGGGCTGAGTGGAGCACACGGTAAATATCAGGTCGGTTCTCTTGTACCCATTTTAAGACTGCAATTCCATCCATACCTGTGCCAAGATCGAAGTCTGAAACAACAATATGTGTATCATTGGTAATGAGACGCAAGCCTTCTTCTCCTGTTGGTGCTAATACGATTTCTCCTAGTTTTTGATCATCTGCGAAGCTATCTAAGCTCCATTTAAAACTTTTTCGATTCATTTCACGGTCATCAATGTATAGGAGGGTCTTTTCTGTCATAAATGTATTTAAGCAATATATATTATTAATGTCAAACATAGTGTCATTTATGGGGTATACATCCGAAATAGTGCTATGATTTGGCTTCATGACTGATCCTAAGATATTTGCCGGCCTCAATCGCGATACGTTTGATACGGCTAATCCCGCTCCGTATGCAGATGGAGCGACGCGTGGAGTATCCGAAGAGCTGGTCCGCAAGATCAGTGCAGATAAGGAGGAGCCTGAGTGGCTACTTGAGCATCGCCTAGAGTCACTAAAGATCTTCTTAGAAAAGCCACTGCCAAAGTGGGGAGCAGATATCTCTAGTCTCGATTTGGATGACATTATTTATTACGCCTCGGCAGGAGCTGAAGAAACCGATAACTGGGACGAAGTGCCAGAAGATATTCGGCGTGTGTATGACCGACTTGGAATCCCTGAGGCAGAACGCAAGATGCTCGCAGGAGTTGGAGCACAATACGAAAGTGACATGGTGTACCACTCGCTCAAGGCGAAGTGGGAGGACCTTGGTGTTATCTTTTTAGATATGGATAAAGCGGTGCAAGAACATCCGAAACTTGTGCAGGAATATTTTATGAAGTGTGTCCCGAATACAGACCACAAGTTTGCAGCACTGCATGGAGCCGTGTGGAGTGGGGGAACATTTTTGTATGTACCAGAAGGAGTAACAGTAGAAGAGCCGCTGCAGGCGTACTTTCGTATGAACGCAAAGAACATGGGACAGTTTGAACACACGCTCATCATCGCAGAAGCAGGTTCCAATGTGCATTACATCGAAGGGTGCAGTGCTCCGAAATATGGATCACAAGCATTACACGCAGGGTGCGTAGAGATCTTTGTAAAGGAAGGCGCGAAGGCGCGGTACTCATCTGTAGAAAACTGGAGTCGTGATACGTATAACTTAAACACTAAGCGTGCGATTGTGCAGAAAGATGCAACGATGGAATGGATAGGAGGGAACATGGGGTCTGGTGTGACGATGCTCTATCCGTGCAGTGTTCTTGTTGGAGAAGGTGCTCGGTGTGATCATCTCGCCTTAGCTTTCGCCAATAAAGATCAGTGGCAAGACACGGGTGCAAAAGTCATTCACCAAGCACCACACACGTCATCGAATGTAGTTTCCAAAAGCATCAGCAAAGAAGGGGGAGTGTCTGTGTATCGCGGTCTTTTGAAAATTGCACCGAAGGCACACGATTGTATAGCGAGTGTGGAATGCGATGCACTACTTCTCGATGAAGAGAGTCGTACTGATACAATTCCTGATATTCAAATTCGTAATAACGATGTGACCGTTGCCCACGAAGCGACCGTCGGGAAACTAAGTGAAGAAGATGTTTTCTACTTAACCTCTCGTGGTATCGCTGAAGAAGAGGCGAAGGCTATGATCGTAAATGGCTTTATTGAGCCGATAGTCAGGCAGCTTCCTCTCGAGTACGCAGTAGAGATGAATCGCCTTATAGAGCTAGAAATGGAGGGTTCTGTGGGATAGTTGCATTTATATTATATATACGTATAATAACAGTATGGTAAGCACATTAAATGAAGGCGGCTCCGCTGTGGATGTTGAATCTCTCATGCATGATTTGCCTGAAAATGCTGAATTGGGTGATAAGATAGATCGGCTCTCTTCACTTTCAGATACACAATTAAAAGGGATTATGAGTGGAGTAGATGATGTAGCTAGTCAGGCTGCAGCAGTTATTTTATGGCAAAGAAAACCTCGTAAGGCGAAGTAAGAATTTTTCTTATGCGATTACATCCATAGTAGGATCATCGTCCGTAGGATATTTGTTCCATCCTAAAGCCTCGTAAATCTTTACTCGATCTGATGAAACTCGGTCAACAATTGTTTTGAGTAAACCTTGTTTTGGATAATTCTCACCTCTACCTGCTAGGCTCTCAGCCATTATGTTGTATTGTCTTCTTGTTAAGAGGTTATTATCAATTAAGTATTGCAAGGCAGGCTCTAGTGTATTGTTTGCTTCTATGGCTACACTTGCAGCTTGGTTTGCAGGTATATAATCAAGAAATCTTATAACTTTATCTCTTAATATAGGATCATGAATCTCGAATTCCCGATCATCTCCTCCCTGTGCTCGTAGTGAGTCTTCACGCATATGTATATTATACATCAGAGCTAATATTTTGTCGATCGCCTAAATTAGGCTACAGTGTGGCTCTATGGACGCACCAGAACTAGGATCACTACTCGATGTGGACTCAGAATCAGAGGTTTCTGTGCAGCGTTTTGCAGCAGGGTCTCAGCATAGAGAACCTGTCTCTCTTATTATTGATTCGCCTACACATCTGTTGATTGTAGTAGGAGAAGATGCACAGGTCACTGTGGAAGTGACAGTACGAAGTACATGTTCTATGGAAATTATCGCAGAGGAAAATGCGTCGGTTACTGTTATTTGTGTGCAGCAAACATCGGGGAGTATCAGGCAACGAAGTTCTATTGGTGCAGGTGCATCTATCAAATTTCAAAATGTTACGTTGGCATCAGAAGTTGAGCATCATGTGCAGTCACATCTTACGGGTCGTGGAGCAACGAGTGACATCGACTGGATCTTCTATGCAAAAGACAAAGACACCCAAGACCTTACTGCGCGTAATATGTTTGAGGCAGCAGAAGGTGGGGGAGAGATTACGATGAAGGGTATCGCAGAACAGAATGCGTATGTGCGTTGTGATGGACTGATTGATATTGGATTACAAGGAGGCGGAACAGATACGTATTTGTCCGAAGATGTTCTCATGCTTGATGACACCGCGAAAGTAGATGCAATTCCTGGGCTCGAAATTAAAACGAATGATGTAAAAGCGTCGCACTCAGCAACAATATCTAAGGTAACCCCTGAGGATTTGTTTTATTTTGCTTCACGTGGAATCGCAGAGAAAGAAGCACGGCGAATGTATGTGCAGGGATTTTTGGGAGACTTAACAAAGCGCATAGAACATACAGCGTTGCGAGAAAGTGTTCTGGAAAAGATTATAGCTCGTTATTAATCATCTCCTGAATACCACTGCTATCTACAAAGAGAAGAGTTGGTGTGAGGGGATAGTCTTCTTCTTGGTCGAATTCGTTTTGTACTTGAGATGCAAATGCATCAAACAATGAGAAGTCTTTGTGCCAGAAGATGAGGAAATCGCGAGTAGGGATTGCAGCAATGTAGCTTTCTCCAAGCTCTCTTGTAATTGCTTTGCGTACTCCATCGCTGAGTAAGCGCGCCGCTGCGTATCCATCATCGAGTTCGACGATTACGTACTTTGCTGTTTCATCTTCTTCTGAGGCTTGCGCTACTTCTACTTTGATATTGCGAGAGATAGCATCGAGGTTGTTGCTTGCTTGTGCGTAGAGCGTATCTTCATCGATGTTCCATTCTTCAAGCATGACACTATTAACAAATTGATATTTTGTTCCTGCATCTATCACCACTCCTACATCTACCTCAGAGATAAATGGTCTGTGGAGAACATCAATATTTTCTTTATGTGTGGCGGGCATCAGTTGTAATACCACGTCATCACGTATGTTACGCCACCCCTCATTTGCATTGCGCGCAGAGATGAATATTAGTCCTGAGCTCGCTACCGCTAGAATGATACCGATAAGGACGATGTTGGTGGATTGCTTTCGAAACATGAATTGCATTGTAGCAATTTTGGCCTATTGAACCACGCTTTTCTTTAGATTTCGATTACTAAAAAGCGCCTTCAAAGCACCGTAGAAGTAGAAATGATCTCGAGCTTCCGTATCCCAATTCCTTCGAGGAAAGAATCAGAATACGAAAGAGTGTCTCTCGAGCAATCAAAATGCGTGTTGGCTTTAGACACTGTCCAGAGCACGCTACCAAAGATTATTCCCTGGTAAGGAAGTGTTCCATCCGCAGGTTCTCCTACGGATACCTTGTTACGACTTAGTCCCAATCAGCAGTTTCACCGTGGTACCCCCCCCGAGGGGTAAGGGTGCTTCGGGTGCCCCTGCCTTTCATGACTTGACGGGCGGTGAGTACAAGACCCAGGAACATATTCACCGTAACGTAGCTGATTTACGGTTACTAGCGATTCCAACTTCATGAAGTCGAGTTGCAGACTTCAATCCGAACTGAGACTGGTTTTTTGAGATTCGCTTACCCTCGCGAGTTCGCTGCTCTTTGTACCAGCCATTGTAGCACGGGTGTTGCCCTAGGTATAAGGGACACGCAGATCTGACGTCATCCTCACCTTCCTCCGCCTTGGAGGCGGCAGTCTCCTATGAAAAAACAACATAGGATGAGGGTTGCGCTCGTTTGCTGACTTAACAGTACATCTCAAGACACGAGCTGACGACGACCGTGCATCACCTGTCACTCCATTCCTTGCGGCACTTAACTATTTCTAGTCAATTTGGAGGATGTCAAACCTAGGTGAGGTGCTCCGCTTATCATCGAATTAAACCCCATGCTCCACCGCTTGTGTGGGTCCCCGTCTATTCCTTTAAGTTTTAATCTTGCGATCGTACTACTCAGGCGGTGTGCTTACCGCGTTAGCTTGGACACCGAATATGATTGAACATCCGACATCGAGCACACATCGTTTACGGCGTGGACTACGGGGGTATCTAATCCCCTTCGCTCCCCACGCTTTCGTCCATGAGCGTCAGTACATACCCAGCAACCTGTTTTCACTTTTGGCGTTCCTACGTGGATCAACGGATTTTACCCCTACACACGTAATTCCAGTTGCCTCTGTATGACTCTATCTCGAGAGTTTCCGACACATCACGGAGTTGAGCTCCGAACTTTAATGTCAGACTTTTCAAGACGCCTGCGGACGCTTTACGCCCAGTAATTCCGAGTAACGCTTGCACCATCCGTATTACCGCGGCTGCTGGCACGGATTTAGCCGGTGCTTTCTCCTGAGGTACCGTCAAAAATTTCGTCCCTCAGAACAGAAGTTTACAACCAAAAGGTCGTCATCCTTCACGCGGTGTCGCTCCGTCAGGGTTGCCCCCATTGCGGAAGATTCCTCACTGCTGCCTCCCGTAGGAGTATGGGCCGTGTCTCAGTCCCATTCTGGCTGATCATCCTCTCAGATCAGCTACCCGTCATAGTCTTGGTGAGCTTTTACCTCACCAACAAACTGATAGGCCGCAGGCCCCTCTCGTACCGCGAAAGCTTTACCCTTTCGGGACTATCCGGTATTAGCACACCTTTCGGTGTGTTATCCCTGAGTACGAGGCAGGTACCAACGTGTTACGCAGCCGTTCGCCGCTCCTCTCGAAGAGTCGCTCGACTTGCATGTGTTAGGCGCACCGCTAGCGTTCACTCTGAGCCAGGATCAAACTCTTCAAAAAGAAGTGTTTTGAGTTGTGCCACTGTAGTTCAGTGGCGGTTCAAAGGAATACTAACGAAGTTAGTATAATAAATTTTAATTTAGTGGAGTCCATGCTCGAAAGCTCGAAAGCTTAAGAGATGGATATAATATTTTCTACTCTACGATGCTGTGAAGGAGCTCTTGCCCACGCACAGATGCATAAGAGGCAAAAGCCAGTTAAGCAGCATACGGGGGTAAAGTATCTGCCTCCCCTTTGCCCACTAAATGGACCAGTTGGGAGGGAGCTGGGGAATTTTACCTTCAAGAAACGTTACGTCAAGGAATTTTAACGTAAAACCGACTTATTTTTGAGCTTTCAAGAAAAGACGCCGTCACGGGGACAGCGTCTTTCTGGAATTTGCGGTGGCTGGGCTCTAGAGGAGTCCAGCCTGTTTCAGCGTTTCTTCGTATACGAACAAACAGTGAAAGTAGACGACGAGGGCAGGTGCAGTCAGAGTGCAGAAGCCAAGAACCCAATAGGGCACGTGGAACTGTTTCGCTCCGCAGAACGAGTATTCTGAACTCTTTAGCCTGGCGACGATCTGACGCTTTAGAATGATCGCACAGCAACAAGTTGCGGCGACAAACAAAGCGACGATTGCGATACCAAGACCAAAACGAACCATTGAATCGACAGACATGTGGGTGAACAGTGACATAAGTCAAGCTCCTCAAGCAGTGGACAAACGGTCGTTCCTGTTACATACAGAAACGGTGATAGCAAAGACCTACTAGTATTATACCATTAAAAGGTAATGTTGGGAATACTAGGAATTTGTAGGTATTTCCTGCTTTTGGCTTATATTCTGCCCAGAAAGCATTCGTATTCTCTTGGATTTAACCGCTGCCCATGGAATCAGGCAAAAGAACTTTATAAAGTTCCAAGGGCCTCTTAGGCCTGGAGAAAGCTTGGATACACCGATTCTATGATCATAGGAGATGGGCTCATACAAAATTGTCGCTCGCTCTTTTCCGGCACAGACCATAAGTACGATATGGAGAGAGAACCAATTGGGATAGAGCTCTTTATATCTCTCTATCAGTTCTTTCTTACAGATGCGAAGACCAGAGTTGATGTCATCAATCTTTTGGCCAGAGCAAACTTCCGCAAAGCGCCTTAGAAGGCCACGTGCATTTCTATGCAAGAACGGCCCTTTTGTAAGCTCTCTCCTAAATCCTACGATCATATCGGCCTCCTGTATTTGTACATTCTCATATAGGCGAGGGATATCTTCTGGACGGTAGGTGTTGTCTGCATCAATCGTGGCGATCCATTCCCCTTTGGCGTGCTCTATTCCTGTGACAATGGCAGCGCCATTCCCTGTATTTTTAATATGGCGAACTATTCGTAAAGAGGGGAGATCGATCTTCTTAAGTATCCCAGGCGTTGCATCCGTACTCCCGTCATCGACGGCGATAATTTCGTATCCTCCTTCTACTCCTTTAAGGGCTGCATCACTTCTTCTAATGATATCTTCTACAGCACCTGCTTCGTTATAGATTGGGATGACAAGACTTAACATTAATTAGAGGATAGTGGATAATGCATTATTTTCAATCTACAATCTGATTATGTCGCTAAAAACCGCGAGCATCTCCGTTGTTATGCCTTCTTATAATGAGAGGGGTAATATTCCTGAAGCAGTTGAGAGAATTGTAGAGACTTTGGGTGATAGTCTTTTTGAAATACTTATTGTTGATGACAACAGTCCAGATAAAACATGGGAGCTTGTAGAGGAGATGCACAAAGAAGATCCGCGGGTTAAAGTAATACGTCGCATAGAAAAGAGAGGACTGGCTTCGGCACTTGCTGATGGAACGAATGCAGCAGAGGGTGAGATTATTGTGTGGCTTGATTGTGATCTTGGTATTCCACCAGAAGACATCACAAAGTTGGTCGCAAAGATTCCAGAATACGACATCGCTATCGGATCGAGGTATCTCCCTGGAGGTATGGATACGAGGCATTGGTTTCGTGGTTGGTTGAGTACGGTTTTTAATGTTTACACACGAGCGATTCTTGGTCGTCACTTTTGGGATTGGACTTCTGGTTTTGCCGCAGCAAAGAAAGATGTGATGCGAAAGTGCCCTCTCACAGAAGAAGGGTTCGGTGAGTACTTTATTGAGTGGGTCTACATGTGTACGCTCAGAGATTTTAAGATGGTTGAGGTGCCATATCGCTATGGACTCCGTAAAGCTGGAGAATCCAAGACAGACAGTGATATCCGGGTATTTCTAAAGTTGGCAATTAACTATGCATGGCGAGTACTAGCCATTAGGATGAAACACGGTTCCCGAAAGAAATCATGAGCTCTTTGCCCGCTATTCCAGAAACGACCTGTATTACAAAGTGCAGGGTATGCCAGTCCGATCAATTTACGGATTTGTATTCTGTAGGAGATTTATACATCTCTAACTTTCCAGACAAGGCAGATGACGGAATCAAGGCACCTCTAGAAATGGTGATGTGTAACAAGTGTAAGTTGGTGCAATTACGTCACAGTGCTCCGCAAGAACTTCTCTACAGTCGGTTTTATTGGTATCGCTCTGGAGTGACAGACACGATGAAAAAAGCGCTGCGTAATATTACAGAAAGTATCGAACAGCGTATGGACTTACAAGAAGGTGACGTGGTGCTTGATATTGGAAGTAACGACGGGACAATGCTGCGCACCTACGAAGCACCAGGCATCATTAAAGTTGGAGTAGAGCCTGCTTCTAATCTTGCAGAGGAAGGAGAAAAAGAGCTCGATCATTTTATTAATGATTTCTGGGAGTATGACAGCTACTTTGCAGAGGTAGGGAAGAAGGCAAAAGTCATAACAGCGATCGGAATGTTTTATGACATGGAAGACCCAGGAAAGTTTGTCGCAGATGCCGCAAAGGCACTAACAAATGACGGTATGTTTGTAACACAGTTGATGTGTCTTAAAAATCAACTTGATACCAATGACGTTGGAAACATTTGCCACGAGCACTTGGAGTTTTATTCATTACATTCACTCGAGTACATGTTGAATGCCAACGGGTTCGAGATTATCGACTTAGAACACAACCTCGTAAACGGTGGAAGTTACCGTGTGTATTGTGGACTTAAAGGAGGCAATCCTCCTAAGGTCGAAGGGTCTGAAGAACGCATCGCAAAGTTTCGTAAAGAAGAAGAAGGAATAGACACCGAAGAAGTACACAAAGAATTTTTTGCTCGCATGGAAGAAAACAAAAGACAGTGTGTCGAATTTATTCGCGCAGAGGTCGCTAAGGGAAAGAAGGTGTGGGTGTATGGCGCTTCTACAAAAGGAAACACCATCTTGCAGTATTACGGACTGGACCACCGCGATATCGAAGCGGCATCTGAGCGCAGCCCAGAAAAGTGGGGAAAAGTAACAGTCGGAACAGGCATTCCAATTGTTTCTGAAGACGAAGCACGTAAAGCAAACCCAGACTACTTCTTAGTACTGCCGTATGCATTCTTTGATGAGTTTTATAAGCGCGAAGAGGAGTGGAGAAACGGAGGTGGAAAGTTCATAGTTCCTTTACCTGAATTCCGCGTTGTGTCATGAGCAAGAAAGCCCTCATCCTCGGTATCGGTGGCCAAGATGGTTCGTATCTTGCAGAGCTTTTGCTTAGCAAGGGATACGAAGTACACGGTTTGATTCGCAGATCTGCCACAGGAAATACGAGTAATATCGATCACCTAGAAGATGACATTACATTGCACAGAGGAGACTTGGCTGATGTGCCTTCACTCTATGCTGCGATAAGTGCGAGTAATCCAGATGAGATTTATAACGAAGCAGATCAAGACCATGCAGGATGGAGTTATAGCCTTGTCGACTATGCGTCAGACATAACAGGTGCTGCACCTGGTCGAATTTTGGAGATCATTAAGCAACTTAATCCGAAGATCAAATACTTCCAGCCACTGACGTCTAACATGTTTGGAATGAGCGAGAGTGAAACGCAAAACGAAACCACACCGCTAAACCCACAAAGCCCTTACGCTTGCGCAAAAGCGTATGCGTGGTCGCTGACAAAGTACTATCGTCAGGTGCATGGAATATTTGCTTCTACAGCGATCTTTTTTAACCACGAATCTCCACGTCGCACCGATAGTTACGTAACACGTAAGATCACAAAGTCAGCTGCAAGAATCAAATTAGGATTACAGGATCAACTCTTGCTTGGAGACTTAACCGCTAAGCTCGATTTTGGTTTTGCAGGGGAGTATATGGAAGCTGCACATAACATTATGCAGCTCGATAGCCCTGATGACTTTTGTATCGGGACAGGAGAAGCAGTATCTGTTCAGCAATTTTTGGATGAGACGTTTGCTCAGGCAGGGCTCGACCCAAAAAGTTGTGTAGGAACAGACGAACGGTTTATGCGACCAGGAAAAACAAGTACGCTCATCGCAGATTACTCTAAGGCAAATAAGACATTCGGCTACGAGCCAAAGGTAAAGTATGCAGATCTTATCAAGATTATGTTGGAGCACGATCTAAAGGAGGAGGGAAAACTGATTGTATAAAAAAACCCGACCGAAGTGGTCGGGGACGTTTTGATGAGCCGTTGCTCATTTTAGGAAAAGTGGTACGGATGGACACCTTCTTCTTCAAGCTGAGCAGTCAGATGTTCAAAGAATGTTTGGAACACTTCGGCGCGTCTTCTGCCGCGTGCCATTCCTTCTTTGGTGCGAATGCAGACATCGCTGTCTGGGTTCACCCAGTCGAGTGAGTACGCGATGTCTCGCAGGACGGACTTCGGTTCGCGGTACGACGCCTCTGGATCGTCGAGCATGTTTCTGTAATCCACAGCGGGCAAGTTTGCGTAGTGTTGACCCGAGCGGATGAACAAGTCGACGTCCAAGTTGACCACACGGTCTGCGTCCTTCAGCGCGATGGCAACTTCCAATTCATCATCATCGTTCACATCGCTGTGCTTCGAGACAGCGTCTACGATGATGTTTGTCGAAGGATAGTCCAATGAAGCTCCAATCCATTCGCGCACTAGATCACTAGGGTCTTCGCTACCTGTTTTCTGGCAAATGCGGTCAGCGTTGTGGCACAGACCTGCAATACCTGCGAGGTTTGCATTGCGTACACTGCCCCATTCTGCCATGACGATTTGCATCGCCTGTTCGCCGACCCTGAACGCATGGATCCAATCGTGGTGGCCAACGAGGCCAGCCTCTTCATGTGATTTGCGAACTCGGGCTGCAAGTTCTGAGTACAAATCCCAAATGCGATGAGTCATAAAGCACCTCCAATTCCTTTTGTTAATGAGCGGCTTATCTTGACCAGATTACGTATCTGATACTTATAAAATAATACAATATTTATACTTAATGTCAATTAACCTCGTAGACTATAAATCTACCATTCTTGTAAAGAATAGAGGCAGATTTTGGTATTTGAATAGCTCTCTCGTCCTTCGTATCTGCCACAAGATATCGTACGTTGTACTTCTTAAGATATTCTTCGTAATTACTATCAATTTCAGCGCTTAGCTTCAGGGCATTTTGAATGTACGCATCTCCGCCAATCAGATCCATTGGGTCTACGGTAATCTTTTCATTTACGGATCCATCAAGCCCAAAGAGGAATGTCTTTGCGACTCCTAGTGGAGTTGTATCTGGATAGGCACTGAGATACCTCAGTGAGTATGTAGGGTTAAGCCCTGCGTAATTCGATACTGACTCTCGTAAGAATGCTTCGTCGATATGGCCTGAGTAGGCGACGAGGAATCGCTCAAGCAACTCTTCGTCCGGTGCAACATGCAGAGCGGCTCTTGGTGTAAAGAGTATGCCATTCGGTGAATAGAGAGGAATGTAAAAACTAAGCATTGGCCCTCCATGCAAGACGGCGTCATGAACACCTTCTTGTTCAAGGGCTGCAAACACATCTGCAAATCCACTGATATTTTCATGTGCTTCTACAACGCGCTCTTTGTAGGGCGAGAGTGTGTACGAGTAGGAGTTTTTTCTGATGAATGCTCGGTTCACTGTTGTAAAAATCATCGCTGCAACACACAGAATTATGACCATCTTCTCACACTGTGTTTTTCGCTTAGACAAGCTTTGTATGAGTATTGGGATTGCAACAATATTTACCAACAGTGCTAGTCGCCATGGGTGCGTCACAAAATCCATAACCTTACCGGTAATCACATTGCTTGTAGCAGCTATCACCACTGCAGATGTGAGTAAAAGCAGGAGCGCTTCTTCGGATGAGAAGTGACGACGAAATCTTAGAAGCACTAGAGTGCCAATCAGTACAATGCTGTATTTATTATTATAAATAGTCAGAGGCAAAACAATGTGTGTATCTATCAAACCAGAGCGTGTATTGATTGCCGAGGCGACAGGATCGGTAAACAAAGAGATTGTTGTGAGGATTTGCGGAATGCATGCAACGATAATTCCTACACCCATCATCATCAGAAGCTTGATTGTCTTGGTATCGCGACTAAAGAGAGCATATAAAAAGAAGAGTCCGATGGAGGTGAAGTTTTGCATCCACAAGTGCGGATACAAGTAGAAGGCAATGGCACTGATAATTCCTAGTGGCACGTATCTCTTAGCTTCATGTGGACTACGTAGCACCATGAGTAGTGCAATCATAAATAATCCAAAGACGGGATAGATGGTTTGCATTATTCCTGGCCGAGAAATCAAGTTCGCAAGAGAGGCTATTCCCACGATGGTTATGAGCGCAGAGACTACGAGTCTTCCTTGTAATATTTTCCTATTCAGTACAAAGATAATGCCTCCAGTAATTGCTGCGTACAATACTGCGTTTATCGCATAAACTACATGTATATCAAACCCAAGAAGCCCTGGAATAGACGCTAAATAGATGGGCAATAGAAGGCCGGGGAATGCGCTGTCTCTGTATTCAAGAAAGTAGGGGTTTCCGAGTGTAGCGTGCCCTGAGAGGACCTGTTGAATGTGTGTCAGGTAGTAGATCGTATCCGTTTCAAGTTGGGGAATAATTGCAGGAATCCAGCTGCCAAATGTTAGTTTATAAAAGAGAAACGGAACAAAGACAGCGAGGATAGAGCCCAGTATTACCACAGCCCATGAGTACTTCTCTTTTAGTTGCATACTGAACGCATGGTCTCACAGACGTATGCTATTTGCTCGTCTGTAATTGCAAGACCAGAAGGAAGATAGAAACCACGTGCAGATGCATCTTCGGTTACCGGGAAGCTGTCATCTGTCTGTACGGCAATTGCAGGCTGGCTGTGGCACGGGAGGAAGAACTCGCGTGTATCTACTCCTTTTTCTTTTAGGCGGGCACACAGCTCATCTCTACCACTTTCTACCATGACGGCATACATCCAGTAGACATGTGTTGCGTAGTCTTTCTCTTGCGGGAGGCGTAAACCTTCTATTCCACTCAAGCCTTCTTTGTAGAGCGCTGCCATCGAACGTTTTCGTTCGAGTAAGTCATCGATTGCTTCGAGTTGTCCAAGTCCTACTGCAGCTTGCAGGTTAGTAGGGCGATAGTTAAACCCAAGTTCTTCATGGCGAAACCTCTTGGTCGGTGAGTGTGCAAGATCTTTGAGCCACCGCGCACGCTTCGCAAGCGCATCATCATCTGTCGTGATCATTCCCCCTTCTCCTGTAGTGATAATTTTATTTCCGTAAAAACTAAAGGCGTTGATGGTTCCAATGGAGCCACATTTTTTTCCTTTGTACTCGGCTCCATGTACTTCGGCTGCATCTTCGATGATTGCGAGATTATGCTTGGCGGCAATTTCGAGAATTGGATCCATATCACACGGAAGTCCGTAGATGTGCACGGGCATTATTGCTTTTGTGCGGTCTGTGATTTTCGCTTCAATTAGCGCTGCATCTATATTCAAAGTTTCTGGATCAATATCGACAAAGACCGGAGTAGCTCCTGTGTACATCACCGAGAACGGTGAGGCGATCATCGTAAAGTTTGGAATGATCACTTCGTCACCTGGTCCGATATTTAATGTGCGAGCTGCAGTGTGTAGTGCGGATGTTCCACTGTTTGTAAAGATGGCATGCTTTACTCCAATAAACTTTGCAAAAGCTTCTTCAAATTTTTCTACACATGGACCTGCAGAAGAAATCCAACCGGTATCCATTGCGTCTGCTACATACAACTTTGCAGCATCGGTAATCAGTGGTTCGTTTACGGGGACCTTCATGATGCATCGCGGAATGTTTTCTCTTTTTCTCGTCCTGGGTATGGACCCTGCTTTACTTCGAGAATGCGTGTTGGCTCTAACATGGTGAGCGCATGTCCGCCCTTTAGAATGACAATGCATTCGCTGCCATTCACGGTTACTTCTTCGATAACATTCCAATCGTCATCAAATATTTTCACTGCAACGCTACCACTTTGAATCCAGATAAATTCTCCAGGAGGGGAGAGTTCGACACTCAGTGGATTATGTCTGTGCGGTACTACTTCGTATCCTTCCTCTCTATCAAAAAGCCCTACCTGCAATGGGTCTTCATCTTTTGTAAAAAATTTCACACCGTTCTCTACTGGTGTATCAGCAGTAAAAACGTGTGCGTAAATCTCTCCGTTATGTTCGATAGTTTGTTGAGACATGTAATAAGTATAGAGGTGGCTAGGGGGCAGAGGCCAAATCTTGTAAGATAAATCTCAATGAAGAGATTTCTCCCTCATCTCACACGCTTTGCGCTGTATATTTTCAGTGGCTGTAGTGCGGCTGTGGCCGATATCGGCAGTTATATGCTGATGATTAATATCAATGTCTGGTACATATACGCCTCTATTATCAGTGGAGTTATTGGCTTTATAACCGCGTTTTTGCTGCATAAATACATTGTATTTCAGAAGAAAGAGGCGTTTATGCGACACCTTGGAAGGTACTTTGTGGTGGATATGATCAATCTGAGTATCGTGACTGGCCTCTTGTATGTTTTGGTAGATTTGTGGAGTATGGACCCAATGCCAGCTAAATTCGTTGCTCTTGCCCCTGTAGTTCTCTGGAATTTCTTTGTGTATAAGTTTGTCGTATATGTCTAAATACGGCTAATATTAGGCTTAATGAGCAAGAAAGCCCTTATCACAGGAATAACAGGACAAGATGGTTCGTATCTTGCCGAGTTGCTTATAGAGAAGGGGTATGAGGTACATGGGATAGTTCGTCGTAGCTCTACATTTAATCGTGGTCGTATCGATCATCTTTTCTCTGATGAACAAGGTTCAGGAATTCACACAGAGCTTCATTACGGAGACCTTGGAGATGGGAACTCTCTCATTCGTATTCTTTCTGCGGTAAAGCCTGATGAGATTTATAACTTAGCTGCTCAAAGTCACGTTGCGATTAGTTTTGATATTCCAGAATACACTGGAGATGTAACGGGTATAGGAGCTGCACGACTTCTCGAAGCTGTTCGGAGTTTGGATCTTGATTCTAAAATTTACCAAGCAAGTTCTTCTGAGTTGTATGGACAAGTACGCGAAACTCCGCAGACAGAAGACACACCGTTCCATCCACGCAGTCCGTATGGATGTGCAAAAGCGTACGCGTTTTACATGATGCAAAACTACAGAGAGAGTTACGGAATGTATGCCGTAAATGGAATCTTGTTTAACCATGAATCTCCACGCAGAGGAAAGAACTTCGTTACACGAAAAATTACCTACACACTTGCAGCTATCGTTGCTGGGAAACAAGAGAAGCTATACCTCGGTAATCTCGATGCAACGCGTGACTGGGGATACACAAAAGAATACGTCGAAGGAATGTGGCGCATGTTGCAGCAAGACACACCAGAAGATTACGTACTTGCTACTGGGAAGATGGCATCGGTACGAGATTTCTTAGAGCTCTGTCTTCGTCGCTGTGGTTACACATTTGCACGGCAGGGTGAAGGTATAAATGAAAAGTACGTAGACGTCGATACTGGTAAGACTATTGTTGAAATTGATGAGAGATACTATCGCCCAGCAGAAGTAGATCTTTTGTGTGGAGATCCTTCTAAGGCTAAGGAAAAACTTGGCTGGGAAGCTACAGTGCACATGGAAGGATTGGCGGACATCATGTTGGAGTCTGACTTTGCAAAGATGGGTCTTACACTTCCGTCCACGGTCGCTGCTTAAGGTCTTTCGGGTGACCTCCTAGCTTTCCTTTAAACATTGCAGGTCTAAAGATATTTTCGGGTGCATTAAGTACAAAATGTTTTTGCGCTATGTCTTCGCGGACAAAGAATGCGTTTACTCCTCTGCAATCCGTTGCGATGAGTGTATATCCTTTTTCTTTTCCAAGTTGAACCAGTGCGCTGAGACTTGCCCCGTAGTAGTCTGTCTTATCCCACGAAAAGTCTGCCTTATATGGAACAGTCACTGCTGGCTCATAGGGAATGCAGGCGTTGTATTCCATTATTACTACGCGCGGTGAGTATCCTTCTATTGCCTTCCAGACCCAGTAGTCGTTGCCATCAATATCAATACTGAGCAGATCAAACTCTGTCGGAACGTTATATTTTGCAAAAAGATTGTTGATGTTCTCTGCAGTAATAAACTCTTGTTTGATGCCGCTCTCTGGCGTGTTTTCTCTTCCATCCATAAGAAGTCCTGTCCAGCCTTTTCGTGTTAGCTGCTTTGTATTGCACTCTGTTCCGTCTTCAGTTCCAAATTCTACGTAGTATGCATCTGTAGTGCCGATCACTCCAAACAGTGCATGAATCATTCCGTCTTCCCAGTTCTGGGATGTGACTCTTCGTTCGAAAAGATTGAGATTGGAGATCTGTTTTCCAGTCAGACGATAGAGCCGAAGTGTGATGTGCCAGTGCAACATGCCAGCTAGCCACTTTGTCGTTTTTTGAACCCGACGCTGCATGCGGTAGGCAATCATGCTGTGAGCTCCGTAATAAGTGATACGATGCGTTCTGTACTCTTTCCATCGAGTAGTGCCCACTCAGACCCTCGTTGCTTTTGCTCACTCACACAGGAGCTGTAATAGGTGTCGTCGTGCAATAGGAGCTCGAAGTGCGGGAGGAGTTTCTTTTTATCTTTTACTATTTCCGTTCCGGGTGCGCCGTCGTAGACGGGATAATCAAATCCATAGAAATCGATGACTACACTTGGTTTTGCCATGGCGACAGCTTGAGCTATTACGCTTGAGTAACTGGAAATCACGATGTCGGCTTTTGGCAGCAGTGCATAGATTCTTTCATCAGAAATCTGCAGCCCTGCCTCATCTGCGAGTGGCTGGTACCATGAACGATCGCTACGTGGATGCAGGTTTAGAATTACCTTTGCTTTAGTGGCTGCGAGAGTCTTAAACAGGAACTGCATCTCTTCTTTGTGTTTGTCCCATGGAAGCAAGTCGTGCTCTCCGAAGTTTGGCACAGAACAGAGAATAACTTTCTCAGTGTGTGTATTTTCAGTAGTGAGCTGTGCAGCAATGTCATCCAGTGAAGGTTTTCCTGTCACTATCATTTTGTCCGCAGACATTCCTTGTTCCAGTAGTTGATTGCGTAGTGCTTCACTTTCTACGGCCATCTTGGTTGCCGCACCACCACCAATGATCCACGGCGCCTTCGGCATGATGCCGAGAAGCTTTGCTGCAAGTGCTGTGTACGGAGGCTGGAAAAAGAGCGGAGTATTTTTGTAGACGAATATCCACGAAGGAAAGATGAATCGTAATAAGTATCGCAGTGGGTTTGAGACTGCATACTGTCCACCACGCTTGCCAGAGCGCAGCCTTGGTTCTGCAGCAGCTTCACGAAAACTCATTGCAAATGGGACGATCAAACTAGGAATATTATTCTTATTTGCCTGTGCAATGACTGCGGTTTCTATCCCGATACTGCGATCTCCAGAAACAACTATAAGACTAATATCTTTGTGTTTCTCCAAGAGTTTTTTGGCACGTCGGCACTCAGATCGCATCTGCAAGAATCCTTTTGCAAGAGAGGGGAGAAATCGATGAAGTGTGCTCTTGGGAGTGGCTGAGTTTCGACTTTCGACTTTCGGGGTTTGATTTATCTCCAGAGGAGATCCATCTGAAGCAATAGCGGGAATATCTCCGATCAGTGTTTGCAGTGGTGCTACCTTTTTATCGAGGCAGAATACTGCATTTGGAATTGATGTAGCAATTGGAAGCATTTCCAAAAGATTCCCCTTAGATAGCGGAAGAAAGAGGACAACCATGCCTTAGGCAGGGAAGAGATGATCTTCGACGAGTTCACAGATGAGGTGTTCTATGACGATATGACTCTCTTGTGTGCATTGGGTGTCTTCTCCTGGCACTGCAACGGTGTGTGTAGAGTCACAGGAAAGCCCTGCACTTCCTGTTAATCCAATGGTTACGAGACCACGTTTTGCAGCTTCTTCACAAGCGAGTACTACATTTTTTGATGATCCACTGGTAGTAATCCCGAGGAGCACATCACCTTCTTTTCCGAGTGCTTCTACCTGACGCGCAAATATTCCTTCGAAGTTGATGTCGTTTGCAAAGGCCGTAAGAAACGATGTATCTGTTGTAAGAGCTATTGCAGGCAGTGCATCCCTTGGTCGGTCTTTACGAAGTCTGCTAGTAAACTCTGCAGCCATATGTTGTGAATCTGCAGCGCTCCCACCGTTTCCGCAAATCAATAACTTGTTACCATTTTTAAAGGCAGTGCTGATGAGATCTGCTGCCTCTAGAATACTTGGAATACACTCAGTAGCTACAGCTTCCAAGGTTTTCGTACTACGTTCCAGATGACTCTGGATGGTGGCGGTGCGTGGATCTGTCATGATTATTTTCTGCGAAGCTTTTCTATGATTGGCAGCTCACTATCGTAGACATGTTTTACTCCATCTCCTCTTGCTTCTTCCCAAGCGCGAATATCACGAACAAGTCGTGCAAATCCTTGTGGCTCGATGGATGCTGGTTGGTCACTTCCCCACATAGCTCTATCTAAAGTGATGTGACGTTCCACAACTGAAGAGCCAAGTACTGCAGCAGCAAAGCTTGTAGAGAGCCCTACTTCGTGTCCTGAGTATCCAACAGGTACTCCGTATTTCTGTGCAAGTACTGGAATCATTGAAAGGTTGAGTTCTTCTAGTTGAGCAGGGTACGTACTTGTTGCGTGAAGAATAATAAGGTCTTCTTTACCCAGTACCTCTACTGCGTGGTCGATCTGTTCCTGTGTACTCATTCCTGTAGAGATGATCATTGGTTTATTTTTTGAGCGGTGGTGTTTTAGAAGCTCATCATCGGTAAGAGATGCAGAGGCAATCTTGTAACATGGTGGGTCGAATGCATCGATGAAATCGACAGCTCCTTCGTCCCAACATGAGGCAAGCCACATGATACCTTTTTCTTTGCAGTAACTATCAATCTCTCCATATTCTGCTTCGCCAAACTCTAAGCCACGTTTTAGATCTCCGTTAGTATCACCAAAAGGATTCTCTCGTGGTCGTGCAAGCTCTTCTTCTGTGTAGACTACTTCTACTGTGCGTTTTTGGAATTTTACAGCGTTGCATCCAGCTTCTGCTGATGCATCAATAAGCTGCTTTGCAATTTTCATATCACCATTGTGGTTGATACCAATTTCTGCGATAACCAAGCATGCTTCGTTTGGGCCTATGGTGTGATTTCCAATTTTCATGCAGGAGTAGTGTGCCTATGTATTATCGGACAGTCCACCCACCATCTACAGAAATTCCTTGGCCTGTTATATAGCTTCCAGCATCAGAAGAAAGCAGTAAAAGGGCTCCAATTAGCTCTCTGGGCACTCCTGTGCGACCGAGACAGGTTTTGTCGTTCAAGACTTTTAGGAAGGGGGCATTTGGATCAACGGCATTTGCTCCAGTTCCTTCAGTATTTGCGAAGGGTCCTGGGTGGATGGCATTTACACGAATGCCATGCTCTCCCCAGAAGGATGCCGCATATCTGGTGAGCTGCATAAGAGCTGCTTTTGCAGAGCCATATCCTGCAGGGTTCATCTTATCAGTTCCTCTATAGAGTGCAGGGTCTGGAGCAACAATCGAGTACATCGTGCATGTATTTATTATACTTCCGTTACCCTTCTCTTTCATTCCAGGGAACACTGCTTGCATTGCAAGGACAGGTCCTGTCATTCCCCCAGAAAGATTATTGTTAAAGTGTTCAAGTGGTGCAGTTTCGAGTGCCGCACCCGGTTGGTTAAACCCACAACCTGGTCCCATCTCGTGTGCGTTATTGACGAGCACATCGACAGTACCTGTTTTTGCTACTGCTTCACCGAGAGTGTTTTTAAGAACGTCTGTGTCGTACATGTCGACGGTGTATCCATCGACTTGTGCCTCTCCAAATTCATTTGCGAGTTCTGTTTTTAAAGCCTCCAGTTTTTCTGATCTTCCAAATAGAATAACCTTCGCATCATTTTCTACAAGTGAACGTGCCATTTCGGAGCCTAGAAAACCAGATGCTCCTGTGAGGAGAACAGTTTTACCTTGAAGAGAAAAGAGATCTGAAGCTTTCATAAGAGTACGGGGAAGATTACCAGCAAGTACGGCCACCATCGACAACAAGATTTTGTCCGGTCATATACGATGAAGCATCACTGCAAAGAAATAGCACTGCACCTTGGTACTCTGTCTCTTGTGCCATGCGACCAAGTGGAATGCGTGAAGAAATATCTTTAACAAATTCTGGAGGCTGACTTGTGTATACGCCACCAGGAGAAAGTGCGTTTACGCGAACGTGTGGGCAGTAATAGGTGGAGAAGTATTTTGTAAGACCGACAAGCCCTGCTTTTGCCACACTGTATGTTACAGGTTTTACAGCTTGCTCATCTTCGGGCACACCTTCTTTTCTATAGAGTCTTTGGTCGGGGGCTGACACAGAAAGCTCTGACGCAATATTTAAGATCACACCAGACTTTTGTTTCATCATCTGTTCACCAAATGCTTGAACACAGAGGAACGCACCGAGAAGACCAACATTCAAATCATCTACCCACTGCTCGAGAGGGAAGTTGCTTACGCGAGAGAAGTTTACCTTTGCGCCTGCTTCTACTTTCGGGTTATTTGCTGCGTTATTGACGAGGATATCTACCTTCCCATATTTTCCCATTACGGTTTCAAATGCTTGTTGTACAGAGTCTTGGTCTGCGATGTTGGTTTCTATAAATAGCGCATCAAGTTCATCAGCGATCTTCTGACCACTTTCTGCGTTATGTTCCAGAATAACAGGGATACCACCAGCTGCTTTAATGGCCTCGCAGTGCCGTCTTCCCAAAAGTCCTCCACCGCCTGTTACGACAGCGACGCGTCCTGTGAGGTCAAATAGCGTATTCATCGGGCGAATTGTATCACGCTACGCCAAATGTCTGCGTTGAAAAAGTGTGATATTTGCGTATTTGCTCTACTTCTTTCCCTTCTTCTCCACGAGCCCCCTGGAGCGTAAACAGTCCGTCAAACTGCAGTCGGTCGAGTTCTTCTTTTACCGCTGCGAAGTCTGTATCACCTGTACCGAGTTCTACGGTGGAGCTGTTGAGTATGCGGTCTTTGATGTGCACACTACCAAGATGTTCCCCGTAGGCGGCAAGTTCTTCTTTGGGGTTATACCCCATCCCTGCACTGTTACCGGTGTCGTACGTTACTTTTACGCTTGGGTGATTGATTTGCTTCAGGAAGTACACAAAATTTTCTGGATCAAGTGACGTCTCTAGGTGGAGTTCCATATCTAACTTCTCCAGTACTGGAAGAATCGATTGTAGAGCAAGAGCTGCTTGGTCGATTTCTTCTTTGGTATTGAGGGCAGAGTTATCGAGAAATGGAATTCCAAGATGCGCAGCGCCTACTTTTTTTGCTTGATGAAATAGAAGGTCTAAAAGCTGTAGTCGCTCTTCACGTTCTTGCTCTGTGCAACGAACAAGCGGCTCTTCCATAAACGAGTCTGCACAAATAGATGGAATAGCAACACCGTACTTCTTCATCAGCGCTAACATCTCCTCTACTCCTTCATCTGTTCTAAGTGGAGTGATATCTGCTCCGTATGTATCATCAATCCATTCTATATTTGGAACACCTGCTTGCGCAGCACACGCAAATTCCTCTCGCCACGAATTTCTTGGGAACGATTGGAACCGTCCATCTTCTTGAGGGCTTAGTCGATTATGCATTACTGCAAGTTTCATTATTTCTTGGCGGCTAATAACTTGTCACTGAATTCGCGAACAGCACCTTGGCCGCCTGGTGTGGATAGCACTATGCGAGCAGCGCCAAGTACAGATGGGTCTGCATCTGCAACAACAACAGGGAAACCCACCATGTGCAGACACTCTAAATCGTTCATGTCATTACCGAGGTAGGCAACTTTGGAAGCATCGATATTTTCTTTCTGGAGATACTCCGTAAGATACTTTGCTTTGTTGCCGATGCCTTGATGACATGGAAGCTGTAACTTTTCGCATCGCAGCTTTACGATCGGATGTTTCTCTGTAGAGAGAACAATCATTGGAATGTTTGCATCGCGGAGATGATCTATTCCTAATCCGTCACTGCGGTTGCAACGGACAAACTCATCACCATTTTCTGTGACTTCTACTTTGTTGTCGGTCATTACTCCATCAAAATCAAATACGACGAGTTCGATGTCGCTTGGCCAGTCGGCTTTGTCTTGTCGTACAATCCATCGTACGAGGTCTACTTGCTGTGCAGTATCTACTTGGAACGAGTGAAACTCGTCCATTAAATATACACTGGTCTTTCCGCCAAGGCGGTTGCCTTTTTCCCTAAGGAGAGAGGTTTTAGTGACATAGAGTGATCCGTTTTCTCTGTACTGTTCTTCCATATCTTGCTCACGTTTTCGAGTTTCGTAATCGTAATTTAACGATTTCAAACCATCTGATGCTTTGTTCCAAATAAGTGCGTAGTTTCTGCAGGCAGAAAAGATAGAATCTACATCTTCATCAATCAGTTGTTGAATAGCATTGTCGATATCATCTTCTTTGCGCACGGGTGATGTGCATTGTAAAAAGACGACGAGGTCTGGGTCTTCTTTTCCTTGTTTCTTTCGTTCATCAAGTACATGCAGCAAAGCAGATTCACTTGTTGCTGTAGCTGATGCAAGTTCCTCTGTTCGCGTAATAACTTCTGCACCGTACTTTTTTGCTTCGCGTGTAATCTCTGCATCTTCTGTAGAGACAATCACTTCATCAACAAGCTTTGCGCTGCGCGCGTGCAATATGCTGTGTGCCAAAATTGGAATACCGGCGAGTGGTAGTAAGTTTTTCCCAGGGATACGTTCGGACCCTCCGCGGGCAGGGATGATTACGATGACGGAAATGTCGGTGCTCATAGTAGATCTTCATTGTAGTACACATACACATCAGTCTGCTCTTCTTTAAAGGTAAAGCCTGCATCCTCAATTGTTTTTATAGCTTTCTTAATATCCTCTGCATCAGAAATCATGTGATGCACCTCGACAATAAGCACTGAGACGTGGCGTTTCAGTATATCAATTTCTTTTTCGATGAGGTCGAGCTCTGCTCCTTCGATATCAATCACCAGTGATACCTTGTTCCATCCTCTCTCTTCAATCAGTTTACCAATTGTTATTGCAGGCACAGTGACTGCAGTTCCTGTTGCACGTTGTGCGCTTCCACCGACAGAAAGTTTGTGCAGGTAAAACGTCACTTCTGGACCGTTCTGGTCGAGTGCTGCGTGCATCACTTCGTAGTTTGCATTATTTAGCTTGCGATTGGTTTCCAGTATTCCAAGAAGATCTGGGTTCGCCTCTATAACTATGTGGTCTTCTGGCTTGGTCAGTTTTCTGTTTATAACATTCGAGATCACTCCGATAGATCCTCCTCCTTCTATAACAGGTAGGTCTGCAGGAACATGTTCTTCTACAAGGCGTCGTTCTTTGTCTTCGTATGTTCCCCAGAAAAATCGACTCTTTACAGTGCGAGAAATTGCAGGAGCATCAAAAGAGTAGGTGAGCCCATCAAGCTTCCACTTGTTTCCGAGAAGTTCGATACATCTCCCTACTAGCTGATTTCGAAACCATGATTTTCCACGACTGAGGCGGTAGGGCACTTCTTTAGCCAAACGTACCAAAAAGCCCCAAACGCCTTCGCGCTTGAAATACTTCCAGCAATTGCCTGATGCGGTACGAATGTTCGTTAGCATAGTATCGGCACTCTACTTGAAAATTCTGTAGAAGTTAACGGAATAGACGAGGTTTGTGTTATTGTTTCTCTATGCAATACCCCTTGCTGTCTCGGCTGTTTCTTTCACGCTACCGCACCCCTGGTACGCCGAGTATTGGTATGTCGTCTTCTCAGCTAAAGGGTATAGAGGAGTACAACAAAAAGTGCGAGAGTGGTGAGTATAGTTTCGAGCGTGTGCCTTGTTTGTGTGGATCTTCTAAGTCCTATTGTGTTGGGCTTGCATGTCGGTATGGGCTTTCCACAGAGTCACACCTGTGTCTAAAGTGTGGAATGCTTCGTACGGATCCTCGTCCAACAGAAGAAAGCCTGAACAAGTTTTACAAAGAACTCTACGGAACGATCTATGAGTTTGCTGCAGATCAAGAAGTGTTTGATTCGGAGCTTCGAGTAGAACAAAGATATCAAGAGCAAAAGAAGAGAGGAGAGTGGCTGTATCAAGAAATCAAATCAAAGCTCCCAACCGACAGAGCTCCAAAAGTATTTGATATTGGATGTAACTCGGGTGCTGCATTGCTGGCCTTTAAAGAGGCAGGCTGTGAATGTTTTGGTTGTGACCTTGGTGTGAGTAGCTTCGAACGTGGACGCAAAGAAGGGCTCACGCTAGTAGAAGGAGACGAGACAGCACTCAAACAGTTTGGCACTGCAGACTTTGTGTTCTTAAGTCATGTCATGGAACACCTGCCGCACCCTGGGGCAACGTTTAATAATATTCGTGGACTACTAGGTGATGGAGGACATCTTTATGTTGAGGTGCCAGGAATGTTGCGGTTTCATACGCGGGCACAAGGCATGATGCAGTATTTGCAGAATGCACACCTCTATCATTTCTCACTCGGGACACTGACAGACCTCGCAAGACAGTCAGGATTTGTACGCTACAAAGGATCACAACTCGTCTCAGGATTCTTTACGAAAGACTCAAAAAACACACTGCCAGTCTGTCGTCATTATTTGCGCCCGTATTTGTATCTTCTCTATATCTTCTTTGTAGAGATCCTCTATAAAACAAGGTTATTACCCGCTTTTATGGCTGCATACTTCTTTGCGCGCAGAGGAGTGCGTCACATGATTTGGGATATATGGGGATTTATTGTGCGCAAAAAGAAAAATCAAGGGTAAGATTTTGCTATGCGTATTTGCATTCTCCAGCACGTGTTTGATCCATACAAAGGTGCGAATCATCTTCCACTCTTTGCTGCTATGCAGGAGTGTCAGTTTACGATTGTCTGTAATGCATCAAAAATTTCTGATGCAGAGCTTCCAGCAAATGTAACAGTGGTGACGGTGCCGGGCCGCATTGGACCATACTACTACGGTATCCGCGATTATCTTTTTGCTACATTGCTATTAAAACGTTATCCAATTGGAGATCAGTTTTGGAATCAGTTTGATGCTATTCATTGCAATCAAATCATGGGGCCGGCGCTAAGGAAACTTCGTCAGCTCAAAGCCCCTCTTCTTCTCACCATTCATCATCCTGTGACTGCGGATCGTGAAGTTGCTGTACAGGAATCAGGCGTACTCAGTGCACTACATTGGAAGCTCAAGTATTTCTTGCTCGTACGGTGGCAGCGTGCAATGTGTCACAATTGCAATACTCTTATCACAGTGTCTTCCACTGTACGTGATCGTTTAGTTTCTGATTACGGATGCGATGCATCATCTATAACGATTGTCCCCAATGGTGTTGATGGCGAAGAGTTTTGTATTGGCTCAGATCAAAATCAGTATGACGTAGTTGCGATGGGGTCGTTTGTTCATCCGCGTAAAGGATTCCCGTATCTCCTAAAAACGTATCAAGCGTTATCAGATGCAGGGAAACACATTGCCGATATTGGGAGAAGGACGGATGCACAACGCAGCGCATTAGAAAAAATTTCTGGTGTCACAACGTTTGGCACTATCCCTGGCGATGAGTTGATTCATGTCTTGCAACGATCTGCAGTACTTATTTCTGTATCCCTCTACGAAGGATTTGGACTCTCTCTTATCGAAGCACTTTCCTGTGGAAAGCCTACATTCGCATTTGGTGGAGGAGCGGTACAGGAGGTATTAGACCCTATCGATCCTACATTTACCGTTTCGTTACGTGATACAGATATTCTCATCGAAAGAGTGCAGGCGTTTTTGGCATTTTCTGAAGAAGAGAGAAAGCAAAAAGGAGAACAGTATCGACAAAAAGTAATAGAGCTCTACGCACTTAAGAAGAGTGCTACAGCATTACAATCAGTATACGAGAAAGCTACTTCTTAATAGAGAAGTGCACCATGAGCTGCCATTGCTTCGGTGGATTTTTTGGTAGATCATGAGAGAAGTAGATGTGATCTACATGGTCTCCAAAGAGATCTAAAATGGCTTGTACACTTTCAAGTCGATCTTTTCCACATACTTCATATCCGAGGTTTTTCTCTATCTGCTCACCGGAAATCGATGTGTACTCCACGCCAACAGCGACAATTCCTCCATTGCGTGTTACACGGATAATTTCGTCTGCTGCTTTTTTTCGGTTATCACTATAAGTGATTACCCAACCGAGCATCGTTACTTCAAAAGCATTATCTTTATATGGCATAGCGTGCATATCTCCGAGGTCTATCCATGGAGAGTACGTCATCAAGTCTAGTCCTCGTACATTTCTAAATCCTGCTCCAAGAAGGTTGAGTATTTCTCCTTCGGACCGTGGTCCAATACTAAGCACTGGTGCACTGCGACTTACACGGATAGCAGTGAGAGGTTGTACCATCAGATTTGAACGATTTACTCCCATGTAACTAAATGTTTTGAGGCCTTTTAAATTCATGAAGACTGTATTTACACCAACGTCTCCTGTGTCAGGCTCGAGTGTCTTAAGCCTTCTAAGAATAATTACCAAGCAGAAGTAACGGATAGCAGCAATAAATTGACGGACGATATCTACACGTAGCAGTTGGTAAAAAAACTGCTTTGTTTCGTATGCAAAATTCCACAGAAACGAATGGTTTTTTTTCATGGAGTAGTTTGATTAAGATTTAGGATGGGGATCTTTGGGGACACCACTAATAGTAAGGCTATCAATGCCGTCACGTTCTAGCTGCTCGTACCACGGTAGAATATTTGGAACAAAGAAGAATGAGACGATATCACGGAATGCTTTTCGTGGAGCAACTGCACGGTGGAAGAAGTTTTGATCTAAGATTGTTGCATCTCCAGCATTAGCGTCGTTATGGAATGGTCGGTATGGAAGCTTGTGTTCTTTTGCAAAGTCTTGCAGGTCTGCGTAGCGTTCATCAAGTTGCTGTCCAAAGTATCCTGCATCGCGGTACGCCATTGTATCTTCGCGGTTCATGAGTTGTGTTGCACCGGTATCTTCCATCGCCTCTGTAAGATGCAGAAATAATTTGCAGGTGTGTGGTGGAAAAGAATCCGAATGCCAGAACCATGAGCCGGCAATAGCTTCAGATGGAACAGAGCGGTAACACGTTGCCCATTCGATACGATAGTTACTCTGAAAGAAATTCAGCAATGCCGCATTAACAGCAGGTGTGTGCAGTACGTCGAGCAAGTCTTCACCTAAAGTAATAAGCGGCTGCTTGATACCAATAGAAAGACCACTTGCATCTTTATAGTCTACGGATGGATCTTTTTGTTCAATGAGCGCAGAAATCTTATCCACATGTGCTTTTGCTCTTTGCGCTGGGAATGCATTTTGTACAAGTGTTCCACCATCTACGATGAGAGGTGATATATCGAAGTTTTGTTCCCCATTTAGGTCTTTGTAGTGCTTTTTACATTCAGCAGCGTAGCGTACGTAGGTTCTATTAATTCGTGGTGGGAGCGTATTATTGTATTTTCTGTAATAGTGCCGAGAACGCTGTATGTGCTTGAGAACTGAATCTGCCACTGTATGAAGTACCTTCATCATGGACTGCAGTCTATGGTTCACCTCAATAGTGTGCAAGCAACTTGGGTATCTTCGTATACCTTTTCCTTGCTCCTTAGGAGGACATTCATTAGCCTTATTTGGCTATTCTTATGGAAGAAATACCTCAAACATCGATAGGTCAGTTAAAGTTTCTTCTTCGGAAGATCCATTTTAAGCCGTGGTATATCGCAGTTCCTATTACTTTTGGCCTATTTGCTGCTGCATTTGAGGGTGTGGGTATGGGTTTGCTTATTCCTATACTTACTGGATTTCTGGATCAGAATTTTACATTCCTTCTAGAGACACCTGTACTTGGTAGTATCGTTAAGAAATTACCTGAGTCTATTCTTACGAATGACCGTCTCTTATTTCTGATATTGTTTTCTGCATTTATGACGGCGTACATTCTCCGGAGTAGCTTGCGATTTTTGTCGGTGTTTTCTATGGCGCATTTTTCCGAGCGTCTTGTACACCATCTACGTAAGTCTCTTTTTGTGCGATATCTGACTTTTGGAAAACTCTTCTTTGATACGACAAATGTTGGGCATCATAGCGCAGTGTTTATGGAGTTTGCTCGCAAGTCTCTTCAGCCGCTCATTAGCTTAGACAAGTTTCTTAATGCACTGTTCGCACTCGTTGCATACCTTGTTGTAATGGTTACTATTTCGTGGAGACTCACTCTTATTGCTCTGCCACTCTTTTTGATGTTGCACCTTGTAGTGAAGTTTTTGGTTGTTCGTTTGCGCAAGCTCTCGCACGCAACTTCTTTGCGTGGTTCAGAACTCAACAGAAAATCGATTGAGATTCTTTCGACAATACCACTAGTCAAAGCGAATCGAACAGAGCGAGAGGAAATGGAGCGCTTTAAAGAGATTAGTGACCAGAAAGCACAATTAGATTTTCGTGGTAGCGTGTTTCTGTATGTGGTTCAGCCTATTCAAGAAATTGTTACGCTCATCGTAGCGTCGGCAATTTTCTTTGGTGCCATTTATGTTCTTGGACGAGATCAAATTGCGTCTGCCCCTGCAATCATTGTGTATTTCTATACAGTGATTAATGCAACGAGTAAGTTTGGTACGGTGTCTGGGTACCGCGGTATTATTGCGCATGCAGCAGGTCAGTTGGAGGCTGTGGTGGAAGTGTTTAATGATGAGGGAAAGTTTTTCGTTAAAGATGGTACTGAAGAGCTTAAAGAAATAACAACGGGTATTGAATGTAAAGATCTTACCTTTTCTTACACCGATCGTTCTGTATTGGAACATGTGTCGTTTGAGATTGAAAAGGGAAAAATGACGGCCATTGTAGGACCTTCCGGAGCAGGTAAAAGTACTATCATTAATTTGCTGATGCGGTTTTATGATTGCCCTCCTGGGACACTCTTTATCGATGGAAAAGATATTCGATCGTATACACTTGATTCCTATCTTGAACATGTCGGTATCGTAAGTCAGGAAACGTTACTGCTTCATGACACTCTTCGTCATAATATTCTATATGGATTGAGTGACGTCTCAGAAGATCAACTTCAAGATGCTCTAAAACGGTCTCAGCTTTCTGGGTTTATCGAGAAGCTTCCAGATGGATTGAATACTATAATTGGCGATAGAGGAGTAAAGCTTTCTGGCGGAGAGAAGCAGCGAATCTCCATTGCTCGTGCGCTTCTAAAAGGCCCAGAGATCCTTATTCTTGATGAAGCTACGAGCTCACTCGATAGCCAGACTGAGAAGCAGATCCAGGCAGCTATTGATGAGGCAGTCTCTGGTCGTACCGCTATTGTCATAGCCCACCGCCTATCGACGATTAAGCATGCAGATAAGATAATTACGATGAAAGACGGTCAATTGGCCGAAGAAGGCACTTTAGATGAGCTATTGGAGAAGAAAGGCGTATTCTACGGTCTCTGGCAGGAGCAGAAATTCTAGTCTTTTCTAGCTGTAGGACCTAAATAGAGCTAGTATTCGGCCGTTATGGGAGTACTTGCAATTATCCCTGCTAGGGCAGGTTCGAAAACTATTCGGCATAAGAATATTCAGCTCGTAGGCGGAAAACCGCTTATCGTGCATTCTATCGAACACGGGCTTAAGAGCGGTTTAATCGATCGCGTGATCGTAAGTACCGACAGCGAAGAGTATGCAGAACTTGCAAGGGCTGCAGGTGCTGAAGTTCCGTTTATGCGACCAGAGGAACTTGCAGGAGACCTCTCTACTGATCTTGAAACATTTAAACATGCATTGGAGTGGCTAAAAGAGCATGAAGACTATCACCCAGAGATTTGTGTAAACCTTCGCCCAACATTTCCATTACGAAAAATAGAAGACGTTGATGCTGTTGTTGCACTTCTGAAAGATCAGGAGAATCTTGATAGTGTTCGCAGCGTAGTTCCTGCATTGCACACGCCATACAAAATGTGGTTTACCGATGCGGATGGTACATTAAAGCCGATCATAGAACATGACATTGATGATGCACATAACCTGCCGCGTCAGGCCTTACCGAAGACCTATTTACAGAACGCTTGTATCGATGCAGTGCGCTCATCAGTAATTCTTGAAAAAGATTCGATGTCGGGTGATACAATCTATGGGTATCACATGGAAGATTTCTTTGATATTGATACACCAGAAGACCTTAAGCGTGCGAACGAAGCACTTTCCCTTCTCCTAAAATGAACAATCCATTATTCAATAAATTATTTGTATGTGATGTGGCGAACAACCACCAAGGTAGTGTCGATCATGGTCGTAAGATTATTGATGGAATGGCGAAGGTTGCAAAAGAAAACGATGTTCGCATTGGACTGAAGTTTCAGTTTCGTGAACTGGATAGTTTTATCCACCCTCAGTTTAAGGACAACAAAGACGTAAAACATATCGATCGATTTTTAAGTACACGTCTGAGTGCAGAAGAGTTTAACGGGATGGTGGAGTACGCAGCTGCACAAGGCTTAACAACTATTGCAACTCCTTTCGATGAAGCATCTGTACAACAGTGTCTTGATTGCAATGTCGACATTATTAAAATTGCAAGTTGCAGCGCTCTCGATTGGCCATTACTTGAAGCAGTCGCGAATGCAGGTAAGCCAGTGATCATCTCTTCTGGTGGACTAGTCTTTGCAGAGATTGATAAGATCGTAAGCTTCTTAGAGCACAAGAATGTGGACTTTGCTCTTATGCATTGTGTAAGTGTGTACCCAACACCAAATACATTGGTGCACATGGAAACAGTACGTCGATTTAAAAATAGATACCCAACTATTCCTGTTGGATACAGTGGGCATGAGTCGCCAGAAAATAATGAGGTAGCTGTTGTTGCCATCTCTAAAGGTGCTCAGCTTATAGAGCGACATGTTGGGGTAGAGACAGAGGACATCAAGCTGAACGCGTACTCTATGACACAAGAGCAAACTGATGCATGGGTGAAGGCAGGGCTTCGTGCATGGGAGATTGCAGGAAATGACGAAAAGCAGGTTTCTGATGAGGAAAAGGCCTCTCTTGTTACCTTGATGCGTGGTACGTATGCTTCAAAGCCGATTAAAAAAGGCGATGTGGTAACTCCTGATGATGTGTACTTTGCGATGCCCCTACAAGACGGACAGCTTTGTAGTGGGGACTTTGGAAGCTATCGCAGTGTCTATACTGCGACACGTGACTACGCTCCTGACGAGCCAGTTGTAGAAACCTCTTCTCCTGACCCTATTCACTCTGTGCGTAATGCGATTCACAAGGCGAAGGGAATGCTGAATGAAGCGAGTGTGTGTATTGGTAATGAATGTAGTATTGAACTTTCTCACCACTATGGTCTCGATCGTTTCGAAGAAGTTGGAGCTACTATCATTAATAGTATCAACCGTGAGTACTGCAAAAAGTTTATCGTAGTATTCGCTGGGCAAAAGCATCCACCACACAAGCACGAGAAGAAAGAAGAAACCTTCGAGGTTCTATGGGGAGACCTAGAGGTACATTTGGACGATGAAGTTCTCTTCTTAAAACCTGGGGACAGCGTCTTAGTAAAACGAAACACATGGCACAGTTTTTCTTCTGTAAATGGTGCAATCTTCGAAGAGATTTCTACAACACACTACCGTGATGATTCACACTACGAAGATGAGAACATCAGCAAAATGGATCCGATGGAACGTAAAACTCTTATCGATCCGTGGAACGGTTAAGCAAGCTTGAAGTGATATACACCGACTGCGCCTTCTTGCTTTGCGTCTCCCATAAACGGGACACTGTAGTTTTCGAGCCACGATAGTAATTCGTCGATGCGCTCTTGCGGGATTTTCCAACCTGCATCGCGTGCAACATTGGGCAGACGCCTTTTAAAGTCTTCGACCATCTTCATTCCACCTCCCCATTCGCGGTCTACTGTAGACCATTCTAAATTCATGCTGAGTTCTTTTGCCCATTCTTCAAAGTTAAGTGGTGTTAGGTAGTGCAAGTCTGCCAGTGTGATTGGTGCACGGAACAAGTGCCACAGTGTTTGCAGTATGTATCCTCTTGGGTTTAACCAGTTTGGACTCGTCATAATAAGTGAACCTCCTGGGTTTAGTTTTTCTTTCCAAGCCTTCAACGTTCCTAGTGGGTCATCCATATGTTCAAGAGTTCCGTTTGAAATAATGACATCAAAAGTTTGTTCAATCTCATCAACATTAATACAGGCGTACTTGAGGTTCGGTGCTTCATATTTCTTTTGCGCTTCTTCAATGGCACTTTCTGCAAAATCTACTCCGAGTACAGATTTCGCTCCTGCATCGGAGATCAAAGCGCACATATCTCCGGTACCGCATCCTGCGTCCATGACATCTTTGTCTTCCCATGACATTAGGGCAAATACAGCAGAAAATTCATCAGGCATATCACCCTTTTGGAGACGAAAGTACGTGTAGTGCTCTTTCTCTCCTTTCTTGTATACACCGTCGTAGAATGCTTTCAGATCTGTATTCTTTTTCATGAGCCAGATCCTATCACACCTATTTTGCGTTTTCCTGTAAATACTTGCTTCTTTACGGTATTTACCTCAATACTGGGGCGTGCCTAAGCCTATACGCGCCATCATTTCACACTTCTCGTTCGATTTCTCCTATGCAGCTATCGAGGCTGTTATGAAGGAACGTTCGTTTGAGCATTGTGCAATCATCTCTACTCCAGAGGTTCCTCGGCATTTCAGTGGCCTACCTCAGGAGAACCAAGAGTGGTTTAACTCTAGTGATATTCGTGGGTGTGATTACGGTACTGTGCAGTGGGATACGTTGCTACCTCTCGACGAAGAACTTATCTATGCGATGTATCATTGCGAGGCACTGTTTATGGAAACGGTTTGTCGGCAAGAATGGAAATATGAAATTACGTATACACAGCGAAAGCAGTGGTACCTCAAGCAGTTGCGATTTTGGAATGATTACATTCAGAAGCACAGTATTAATTTGTATCTTGCTGCGTGGCTTCCACATGAAGTTCCTGATGTGGTGATTTACCACCTCTGTAAATATTATGACGTGCCGATTGTGTATTTTCATATGGCGATAGAGCAGGACACTGGGTTTATTGAGAGCGACATAGAAGAGTCTGCAGTACAGATACAGAAGCGTTTTATAGAGTTGCAAAAAGAGTACGTACAAGAACAAAATCCTCTAGCCATTGAGTTAAACGAACAGTTTGCTGCGCGGTACGAAAACCTTACGGCGCTCGAAGCGCAAAAACCAATCCTCGAAAGCCTAAAACGTAAAACATACTTCGGAAACGTACTGGAGATGTTTCTGAAAAAACCTGTGCACGTTGTTAAATGCATTGGGTTGTTTTGTACTCCTTACGGGGTAACGCGCTTACAGAGAACATGGAAACGTCGTCGTATAATAAGAGAGCGTAATGCGTATTACACTAAATATGCTGTGCATCCAGATCTCTCACAGCCTTACGTATATGTTGCACTTCACTTTCAGCCAGAAGCATCTACTACTCCGATGGGTGGTGTGTTTGCTAATCAACTTCTTCTTGTGCAGATGCTTGATGCGCATCTACCCGAAGGTGTGTTTATTTATGTCAAAGAACATCCGAAGGAGAGTTCATGGCTTAGTAGGAGTATCGAAGAGTACGAAAGTCTTGTGTCGATTCCTCGTGTGCGTCTCGTTGCCCGTGAGGTGGATACTTTTGCTCTGCGCGAACACTGCACAGCAGTGGGTACTGCTACGGGCTCTGTGGGGTACGAGGCTCTCTTTCGCAGTAAGCCAGTCTTTATGTTTGGTCATCGGTTTTATCAATATGCTAGTGGCGTCTACCGCATTCATATGGACATAGACTTACAAGAAGCAATTCAGGCAGTCTTTGAGCGAGGGGAGACACCGACGCTTAAAGATGCGAGGCTCTATCTGAAAGCTATGGAGGATACGCGTGTGCATGGCACTGTAAACCCTTGGGATCGCAAAGTGTCTAAATTAAGCGACAAAGAGCATGCTAAGGCTTGTAGCATATCTATCCTTGAAAAACTGGCAGAAATAGAGTCTGAGGCTTAGTATTGGACGTACCATGAAGAATATGTCGCATATTCGGCAGCTTGAAGCGGAGAGCATCCATATTCTTCGTGAGGTCGTTGCGTCATTTGAAAACCCAGTAATGCTGTATTCGATTGGGAAAGATTCTTCCGTGCTTTTGCACCTTGCTCGTAAAGCGTTTCATCCTGGTAAGCCACCGTTCCCTCTATTGCACGTTGATACAACGTTTAAGTTTAAAGAGATGACTGCGTTTCGTGACTCGTACGTACGTGATGAGCTTGGACTTGATCTTATTGTGCATACAAATGCTGACGGAGTAGAGAAGCAGGTCACGCCGTTTTCTCATGGAAGTTCTGCTTACACCGACATAATGAAAACAGAAGGGTTACGACAGGCGATGAGCAAGCATGGTTTTGATGCTGCTATTGGTGGGGCGCGTAGAGACGAGGAAAAATCTCGCAGTAAAGAACGTGTATTTTCTTTTCGCAATGCAGATCAGAGATGGGATCCAAAATCCCAACGACCAGAATTATGGCACTTGTATAACACGCGTGTGCGCACTGGAGAAAGTATGCGAGTATTCCCACTAAGTAACTGGACTGAAGTTGATGTATGGCTTTACATTCTCCTAGAGCAAATTCCGATTGTTCCACTCTACTTTGCTGCTAAGAGACCAGTGGTCGAGCGCGATGGGACACTCATCATGGTTGATGACGAACGGCTGCCGTTGCTTCCTGGAGAAACACCGAAAGAGAAAATGATTCGGTTCCGTACACTTGGTTGTTATCCGCTAACTGGAGCGAACGAGTCTACTGCGCAAACGGTATCAGAAATTATCGAAGAACTCTTAAGCTGCCCTAACTCCGAACGTTTCGATCGTCTTATCGATTTTGATCAACCCTCTTCTATGGAAGAAAAAAAGAAGGCAGGATACTTTTAGTTATGACTAATCCGTATGTCATTAACGGCCCAATCCAAAAGTTCTTGCAGCGGCATGAGCGGTGCGATCTTGTGCGTGTGCTTACATGTGGAAGTGTCGATGATGGAAAAAGCACATTGATCGGAAGACTTCTTCTTGATGCGAGTGTTCTTCCGAAAGATACACTTGCAGCACTCGAAAAAGATTCGAAGCAATACGGCACACAAGATGGTGCGTTGGACCCCGCTCTTTTAATAGATGGATTAAAGGCAGAGCGTGAGCAGAAGATTACGATTGATGTTGCACATCGGTTTTTCTCTTCTGAGGAACGGACATTTATCGTTGCAGATACTCCAGGACATGAGCAGTACACACGCAATATGGTGACAGCAGCTTCGAATGCAGACATGGTGATTATCCTTCTAGATGCACGTAATGGAGTACTAGAGCAGTCTCGTCGGCATGCCTTTATTGCCTCATTGCTTGGCATAAAACACGCCATAGTTGCGGTAAATAAGATGGACCTCGTAGACTTTTCTGAGGACGTTTTTGAGGAGATCAAGAAAGACTTCTTGGTCTTTGCAGAGCGATTGCAGATTACCGATCTGCACTTTGTGCCGTTGTCTGCTCTTTCTGGAGATAATGTCATGGACCCAAGTACAAACATGCCATGGTACAAAGGGGGAACATTGATGCACCTGCTTAATACGATTCATGTCGTTTCCGATCGTAACCTCATCGACTTTCGATTTCCTGTGCAGTATGTGTCTCGTCCGTCACCTGACTATCGAGCATTCAGTGGCACAGTGGCCTCTGGGTCTGTGCGACCAGGTGATGAGGTACTTGTACTCCCTAGTCATAAAACAACGCGTGTACAGTCTATAGATACCTTTGATGGAGAACTCAGTAAGGCGTCCGCACTTTCTGCTGTCACACTTCGTCTCGAAGATAATATTGATATTAGTAGAGGAGATATGATTGTTCCGGTGCACAATGTTCCAGAACAAAGTCGCCAGTTTGATGCATTTTTGGTCTGGATGGACGAAGAGTCTTTGCAAGACGATAAAGAATACATCATTAAGCACACGACAAAGATGACGACTGCGCGTATCCGAACGGTGCGGTATGTCATGGATGTTAATACATTACGCAGAGGTGAAGCGGCACCACTTACAGCAAATGACATCGGACGTTGTGCTCTAACTATTGCAGAGCCTTTGCCCATTGATAGTTACGAACGTAACCGCATTACAGGCTCTTTCGTTCTGATTGATCCTGTTTCCCATCAAACCAGCGCCGCTGGAATGATTGTAGATAGAAAAACTGAAGAAGGATTAGAAGGCGAAGAATCCTCTGCACGTCAGACATCAGATTTTCCTATCCTCTGGCTTACAGGAAATACAGGTTCTGGAAAATCTACCCTTGCGCAAGCAGCCGAAAGGCACGTCAATCGAAGTGCTCCTTCTTGGAATGCTGCAGCACGAAAACTTGTCGTGCTTGATGGTGACGAGTTGCGTGAAACTATCTCACTTGATGAAGACCTTTCTGCAGAAGGGCGCAGAAAACATAACTTGCGCACAGCACGTCTTGCAAAGCTTTTGCAGCAAAAAGGATTCCTTGTTGTCGTATCGGTTATTGCACCGTTTGAGTCTTTACGAAAAGAGATAGATGCCATCTGCAAACCTCAGTGGATTTATGTTGAGCGGTCTGGCATCACATCAGAAGACAGGCCATACGATGTGCCTAGCAACCCAGATTTTACTGTAAATACAGATACGCTAAACGAGCAAGAAGGCACACAGTCGTTTATTGACTATATGGTAGATGTGCTCGGAAACGATTAGAAATAGGTCCCAGGACAGAGAGTCTCAAGCTGCAGGTTGTGCTCATTGTTTAGCAGTGTATTAGATTCTTTAAAGTAGGCATGGAGATCTTTTCGGAGTTGCTCGTCATGTACTTTTTTGTTTCCTAGTAGCGCAAAAGAGAGCTTCGATTGCAACATGTTGCGTACAAGAGAGACATCCAGTTTTCCAATACCAGGTACACGAATATTTGGAATAAGTGGGCTCTCGTTAAATGCAGAACGTACAAATCGATTTAAGAATCTTGCGGTTGCAATTTGCCTGCTGCCGTATCCTTTGTTTTGGTGACGGTCATCAAATTGCATATCTTCTGTGCCCATCCAATTCGTAATTTTTTGCACAAAAGCATGATTATCTTTTTTGAGTAATTCAAACGGAAGAACTAATACATTCTCTTTACCAAAACATTCTGCGTAATAGCCTATTGCCGGTTTGTAATCTAGTTGATGAATACTGATACCGGATAACCATCTCTTTGTTAGAGTTTCAAAAGATCCATCGTCGTAGCGAAGGAAATTGCGCAGGGGCTTTCTTCCGCCTAGGTGAACGTATTGTTTGTACAAAGAGATCGCGAGATCATATTGATTACGTACAACGAATAACACTTTAGCCTTTGGAAATACTGTTGATAGGCGAGTGGCAATTACTTTTCCATTAACAAAATGATCGAGAGATGCGTCACCACCAATAAATGCTTCGTGGGAGATGATGTTTTTCCCTGGGTGGCATGCTGCAGTTATTTCTTTTGACGTTTGTGCTTCACGGAAGTGGTATGCATCTGAATACATGATATCGCAGAATGCATCAGGGCAACTGTTGTAATTTACATAGTGCATGTCTTTGATATGTGGAAACACCTCTTTCTGTAGAAAGGTAGAACCTGTCTTTAGGTATCCCACATGAAGAAAGATTTCGTTGTTCATTGCTGTAGTATTGCTGTGGGTCATAGCTCTGTAAATAGCGGTGTCAGTGTCTTGTGTATAATTTTGCCAGTGTCTATCAGGTACGTATTTTGGAGATCTCTCTGTTTATCGGTAGCAGGCTTCATGATGTATGGAGTACTTGCATCTTGCATCGCTTTGAGAAATAGACGTAAATCATGCAGAGAAGGAGTTTCTTCGTCTTGAAAAATACTTTGTACTGCATTTCGGCAGTCATCATTAGTATGAATTCTATAGATACCTGGTGCGTATTGATAAAACCGGTGCCCAAACATCAGTACAGGCTTTTCTCGAAATATTGCTTCTATACCTACAGTTCCAGTCACTGTTGCTACTGCTTTTGCATTTCGCATCAACTGAAAAGTATCTGTATTACGAGGCATGAATTTCACTGAAGGTATTTGTAATAGCGTGCGATAAAACTCTTCGCTTCTGCATAATTCCCCTTGGGCAGGGTGCTCTTTAATGTAAATATTTACGCCAGGAGGTATGTGCGCAGCAAGCATCTGCATAATTAATTCTTGGTTTTGAAATGCTCCACCCCTAGGTGAAACAGACTCCTCCGGTTGCATATGCAGCGGAGCATAAATATATGGTGAAGAAAAATCTGGTTTTTCGACGTGGTCATCATAAAATTGTGTCATTCGATGCTCTTTAAGTTTCCGAGACCAAACATTTGCAGAGCATAGTGAGGAGAAAAATTGCTTTGGTTTGTGGCGCAATGTCGATAACCCTTTTCGGTACCACTTTGTAAGAAAATGTTTTTTAGTGAGATGCTTTTCTCTTAGGGGAGTGCTTTGTGCAGCAATATCTTTTGTAGTTTGTACTTTATAAAAATCTTCGTACGACTGAGATAGAGGAATAGGAAGTGATGGGTCACTATATTCTTGTTGCAACTTCTTGAATGCAGGGAGTAGTTGCTCACCAGATATTTCAAAATCTTGTAGCAGGGAAATCCCATCTACTACTAGATAGTGCTCCAAAAAATATGTTGGAATGCCTTTGAGTTTGCAGAGCATGTAGATCACATAATCGTAGCATTGGTGTGGTGCATGAAATAACAGCAATAGATTAATATCTTCATTCTCGAGTGTGTGATTCCAATAGCGTAGGTGGTCTAAGTATTGTTGCCTTCGCTCTCGATACGGTATTTCACCGTGCAATGCGTAACGTTCTATCATAGAGAGAAACCCTATTTCGCAGTGACGCATTTTTTCTATAAGTTTTTCATCTAACGGTTTATACTTTGTCCAATCTATTTCTGGATAACGCCCAGCTCTCAAATCTTTTGCTGACATCCATTGTATATCTTGCGCATCAATATCGGGTGTGTACTCTTCTCCATTAGTGATGGAAATGCACTTCCCAATTTTACGATTGAGAAAAGCTTCTGTAACTATTTTCTTATGAAGTGGTCCGTCGAATGCCTTTAGAATAATATTCACCATTTCGATTCTATAAAAGAAATATGTACCCATGATTTTTGCTCAAAATTGCCCCTCTTCCTACAATTTTGTTCTTTTAATTCATGGCAATGATTTATAATGCGATGTATCATTCATTTATGTTAAAAACTGTCAAAAACGCAGTATATAAAGGATTAAAGGCTAATAGCTCCGATTGCTCTCTCCATCCTTGTGTTAGTTATAACAACATTATCAAGACGCTATATTTACAGAGAATGCTTGCCCACGTGCAAGATATTCCTGGCGATGTAGTGGAGTGCGGTGTAGGAAAAGGTGAGAGCTTATTGATATTCACTTCCCTGCTTCAGGCAACTGGAAGTAAAAAGCATGTTTGGGGATTTGATTCCTTTGAAGGATTTCCAGAGCCTTCAAAGGAAGATGACAGTATCCGCAATCCTAAAAAAGGTGAATGGAGTGATACCAGTTTGACTGGCGTATTAGGCATGTTGCGTGAGGCAGGGTTTAGCCCATTAGATCTTCGGAAGAACGTTACTCTTGTACAAGGTTTTTTTAACGAAAGCTTATCGAAGTACAGAGGCGATACTATTGCACTTCTTCATGTTGATGTTGATTTATATCAATCATATATAGATGTCTTAAGCGCTCTCTATCCTAAAGTGATTAAGGGGGGAGTTGTTATGTTTGATGAATACATGAGCACTGGCGATCAGTTACGTTTTCCTGGAGCTCAAAAAGCGATAGATGAGTATTTTGGAGATAGGGTTTCTTGGATACAGAGAGATGAAGGTATGGGAAAATACTATCTCATAAAGCAAGAAGATTAAATTAAGAATCTATTTTCAACTCTACTTCTTGTACAGCGATAGAGAGAGGGGAATTCTTAAGAAATTGCTTTATCATCACACGAATATCCTCACTCCTCATAGGAGTAATTGTTGCGCTGTTATACGCTTCTGAAGACAGTTGAGTAGAAGGGTTTTCTCCAACAAAAGGATCAAGTGCAGATCGCACAATAAACATCTTTTCACTATCTGTTGCGTACTGTGCTTCTTCGGCTGTCATAAGAAGTTCTTGCATCTTTTCACCTGGGCGAATACCGATATTCCTCTTTTCGATAGAGGCTGGATCTTTATCAAATACTGGTGCAACTTCTTCTATAAGCACATCTATCAAGTCACTTAATCTTACAACGGGCATCTTTAGAATAAAAAGTTCTCCTCCCTTCATTTGCTCCATAGCAGTAAAAGTGAGACTTACTGCATCTGGGATAGACATAATAAATCGTGTCATTGCAGGATCTGTAACGGTCACAGGTCCGCCTGCTTGTATCTGGTTACAGAAAGTAGGAACCATAGACCCTCGAGAGCCCAGTACATTTCCAAAACGCACGCTACTAAAGATAATTGGATGTTGTCCGCGTGAAGACATCGCAGATGTCATAAGGCGTTCTGCAAGAAGCTTTGTCGCTCCCATGACATTGGAAGGACTTGCTGCTTTGTCTGTACTGACGAAGAGAACGCGTTTTACGTTCTGTTGATACGCTGCTTCTATTACGTTCTGTGTTCCAATAACGTTTGTCTTTACTGCTTCGAAAGAGTTGTATTCACAGAGGGGGACATGTTTGTACGCTGCACAGTGAAATACGTAATCTACATCTTCCATTGCACGAACGAGTCGTGGCTGATCTCGTACATCTCCAAGAAAGTACCGAATTTCATCGGGGTCTCCTATTCTCTGTCGCATAAGGAATTGCTTGTGTTCATCACGAGAAAAAATACGTACCGTCTTTGGGTTCTCTTTTAGAAGCTGTTTTACAATTTCAGATCCGATAGAACCTGTAGCTCCTGTAACGAGAATAGTCTTGTCTTTGAAAAATGAACTCATGATGAAAGCTGTGGAAGGCGATTAAGACCATCTTTAATGATACTGCATACGCTTGCAACCTCTTCTCTTGAGAGTTTTGTAAAGAACGGTAGTGCAAGGGTACGATCTGCGGTGTGTTCTGTTACAGGGAAGTCTCCTTCGCCATATCCTTGTGCTGTGTATACAGGCTGTAAGTGGATAGCAGGGAAATACGCATTGCATCCGATATTTTCAGATTCTAGGTGGGCAATCAGTGCATCGCGATCTTTCGCTGTAAAGTGATCTGCCAAGCGCACCACATATACAAACCAGCTAATATCTACCCCTTCTTGTTCCTGAGGGACAGAGATCTTATCGGCGACATCTGCAAGCTCCTGCGCATACCACTCTACAATCTGCTTCTTCTTCTCTATGAATTCTGGGAGGCGTTTGAGTTGGCTTGTTCCAAGCGCACAGTTGATATCACTGATACGATAGTTAAATCCAAGTGTTCGGTGCTCAAGCCATTTGGAATCGAGAGCACGTCCTTGGTTTCGTTCAGATCTTGCCTGAGCGGCTATGTCTTCACGATTGGTGACAATTACTCCTCCTTCTCCTGTTGTCATTTGCTTGTTTGGATAAAAAGCGAACATGCCACAGTCTGCAAACATACCTGCGTGGGTTCCGCTTCTTACAGATCCTAGTGCTTCACAGCTATCTTCAATGAGTAAGAGATTGTGTTTATCAGCTATCTCCTTAAGAGCTTTCCAGTCTGCAAGGTATCCAAAGATATCGACAGCAAGAATAGCTTTGGTTTTTGGGGTGATCGCAGCCTCAATCAGAGCAGGGTCTATGCAATAAGTCTCAGGATCGATATCGACAAACTTTACGGTAGCTCTCTCATAGAGAATGCAGTTGGCAGATGCAATAAAGCTGAATGGCGTTGTTATTACCTCGTCTCCTTCTCCAATGCCAAGAGCTCGAATACAGAGATGAAGGGCGGATGTACCACTATTTACCGCAACGGCGTGTTTTGCCCCCACAAATGATGCAATTGCATCTTCGAATTCGGGAAGCTTTGGCCCTAGAGAAAGCCTAGGAGTGCGTAAAACTGCTGTTACCGCTTCGATATCTTCTTCTGAGATATCTGGCTGTGATAGAGGGATAGATGCCATAATTACCGCAAGATCATACCCTCAATTGCGTATTTGAACACGGTTTTCGGTCTAGAAATGTGGACGAAAGCGTTCTAGAACCATATCCTTTGAGCCTATGGCCATGCGCAAGAAGACAGTGTTGTTTGTAACAGGTACTCGAGCGGAGTGGGGCCTTTTGGCGTCCACTATTGCGGATCTTAAAAAGAGTTCCAAGCTAGACCTTAAAGTTCTTGTGACAGGCATGCATACGCAAAAACGATATGGAAAGACGATTCGAGAGGTGAAGAAGGCAGTCAAAGTTGATCACATCGTTCCTGTGAAGAACAACGACGATCAGCTGACAGCACTGAGTAAAGAAATTAATGGGATCAATACATATCTTCTAAAGCACCATATTGATGCAGTAATGGTTTTAGGAGATCGTGATGAACCTTTTGCAGCTGCAACAGTTGCATTGCATATGGGCATCCCGGTGATTCATATATCTGGTGGTGATGTCAGTGGACCAACAGTGGATCATTATTTACGAAATTCAATTACCCTCTTTTCTGATCTTCATCTTGTGCAGACTAAGGAAAGTAAAAAGAATGTTCTCAAGCTTGGTGCAGATCCAAAGGCAGTACACATAGTTGGTTCTGCAGGATTAAATAATTTACAGGCTATAGATCTTCCTAGTCGTGCACAGCTTGCAAAGAAATATCATCTTGATTCTGATAAAAAATGGTACTTGGCTTCTTTGCATCCAACGATTTTGGAAAAAACTCCAATAGCAAAACAGATTCAGTCTCTACTAACTGCACTAAATAAACTTGATAAGTGGGATGAGAAAATTGTGTTATATCCAAATGCTGACGAAGGAAGCGCCGCCTTTATTACAGCTATTAAAACATTAAAAAAGTCATCACGTTTTCATATTAGAAAACACATTACTAGAGATGATTACCTTGCTTTGATGCGCGAGAGTAAAGTACTGATTGGCAATACGAGTTCTGGTTTAGTAGAAGCGGGATACCTAAAGGTGCCGTTTGTGAATGTTGGTAACAGACAATTGGATAGAGAGTGTGGATCGAATGTGCTTCACGCACAGTACAAAGCGACTGATATAACAAAGTGTATTATCAAGGCACAGACGACCGCATTTGCTAAAATGCTTTCCAAAAAGAAGTCAGTCTATATCGGTGGAGAAGTTTCTAAGAATATAGTGAAACACATTGAGCAGTTCCTCAAAAATGTATCATGAGCACTATTCGTCAGACCCGGTTTGAAGAGGCTCACATGCACTCTACCTACAGTGATGGAAGCAATACTGTCCAAGAGTTATTAGAATATAACTTTTTACATGATCAATTGGACCTTACATTTTCTGACCATGTAAATATGGAAACGGATTGGTTTCCAGCGTATGTGCAAGAGCTTACAGAAAGCAGAAAGAAGTATCCTCAGTTTGAGATATTCATTGGGTGCGAGGTAAAAATCTTAGAAGATGGAACATTAAATACAACTCAAGAAATCTTAGATGCTTGTGACGTCGTTATTGGGAGTGTTCATCACTTTACGAATATTAAGTCGATGAATAAAGAGGATCTACTCGAAAAAGAGTACGAGCTTACTAAGTTGATTACTCAGCATTCCGAGGTGGATATACTTGGTCATCCTTTCTCGATGGCAGATCGGTTTTTTGGCTTAGAACCACCAAAAGAGTACGTACAGACCGTATATGATTTATGCGTACAGAGTGGTATTAAATTTGAATTTAACCAAAAACATGCACTTGGAACTATCAGGGATTTAGTCTCTTCAGAAATTACAAAAGGTAATCTCGATAATTTTTCTTTTGGATCAGACCTTCACAAAGAGGCGAGTGAAATTGGAGATGCTGCATTTGATTTAGCAGCCCCTGTCACAGTGTTAGTTACAGGTGCGGGCGCAGGGATTGGACAAAGTATACTCAAGGCATTACAGGCATCAAAAGTTCGAACCAGAATCATTTGTGCTGATATGAATGCAGTTGCCGCCGGAATGTATCGTAGCGATAGTGCATATACTATTCCTGCTGCAAGCGACTCTGGATACATCAAAGCAATAGAAGATATTTGTAAAAAAGAAAACGTAGAGATAATCTGCATTGGAACTGATACAGAGCTAGCGACTGTAGCTCCGCAAAAAGAGTCACTAGAGAACGCTACTGGAGCAGTAGTTATTATCAGTCCTTCAGAAACAATTGAAATTGCTGATGATAAATGGAAGACAACAGAATTTTTAAGATCACAAGAATTCCCTTATGTAGCTTCTGCGCTAGTAGATGACATTGATAAGTTTATTGTCGATGCCAGTTTCCCTGTTGTGGTAAAGCCACGAATTGGTGCTCGTGCAATTGGATTTGAGGTAGTGGAAGATGAGCAAGCATTACGTAGTCTTGTTGCAGAGAATCCTGACCTCATCATTCAGGAATACTTAAGCTCAGATGATGAAGAGTACACATGTGGTGCATTTTTCTTAGATGGTGAATGTTACGGTGTCATCTCAATGAAGCGCTGGTTGCGGAGTGGCGATACTTACAAGGCTGTCGCAGAACACAATAAAGAGCTCGAACAGTTTATTGCAAAAGTAGGTTCTACCATGAAAATAAATGGGCCATGCAATTTTCAATTGCGACGTCATAACGGGGAGTGGAAGATCTTTGAAATTAACTGCCGGTTCTCCGGAACAACAGGTGCACGCAGTGCGCTCGGATTTAATGTGGTCAATGCATTACTTCAGAAGATATTCTTTGATCGACCCTTGCGTCAGTTATCATTTAAAGAGTCGTATGTATTTAGATATTGGAATGAAGTATTTGCGCCAATCGAAACAGTAGAGAAGTTGAAAGCTGGTCACATAGAAGACCCTGATTCATTTCTTAATCAGTTGTAAGATGAGTGGCAATATTCTTGTTCTTGGTGGATCACAGTTTGTAGGTCCTGCCTTCATACGATTGTTACAATCAAAAAAATATAGTGTTTCTGTACTTAATCGTGGATCTAAACCGGTAGAAGGAACGACGCAGTTGATTGCAGATCGAAACGATAAGGCAGCAATGCAGCAGCATGCAGGTACGCATTACGATGCAGTTATTGATTTATCTTGTTACAACGCACCGCAAGCACAGATTGCGTGGGAGACATTCTCTGAGGATGCAGATCGCTGGGTATACTTAAGCACAATTGCAGTATACGAAGATACTCCGCTTCCTACAGAAGAGGCTGGTATAGAGAGTGCTGCATACTGGGGAGGCTATGGAAAAGGAAAGGCAGCTGCGGATGCGTATGTACTTGGTCAGTCAGGACCACCTCTAGTTATATTACGGCCACCGTATTTATACGGACCAGAAAATCACATAGATCGTGAGAGATTTGTATGGAGGCATGCACTTGCAGGCAAGCCTATTGCGATCCCTGGAGATGGCACTGCTCTTGTGCAATTTCTTCATATTGAAGACCTTGCCACTGCTCTGTTTTTAGCTATGACTACAGAGAATCTCACATATAATGTTTTCAATGTTGCTGGAAAAGAACAGATGACTCTTAAAGAGTATGTCACACGTCTTTGTGCTATTGCCGGTACAGAAGACCTTGGAGTACTAGGGTCTGATGCGTCTGACTTTCCCTTTGGCGATTATCCGTGTAGTGAAAATACCGATCGCATCCGAAAAGAACTTGGCTGGGAGCAGCGGTATAGTTTCGACGAAGGTTTCACTCAGACGTTTGCAGCAATTCGTTCTGATCTTACGTAAGGTGCTTTTCCTCGAGAGGAGTCTCTGCAGGTAGATCTTCTGAGAGAGTTTTTCCTATGATCTCAGTTATTCTTGCAGGGGCAATACCTGTTCCTGGTCTTTTGATGGCAATCATTTCCTCAGTGATGATGTCGCCTGCTTTTGCATCTTGCACAAGTTGTACACTTCGACGTGCGATGTCTCGTGTATTACTTTCGCATGGCTGACAAGCCTTCTCAGTGCTCCCTAGTGCAGCTTCTGCTATCCGAATGCCTTGTACCATCTCTGCAATCTCTTGTGGCTCTAGAGACGCTGCATGGTCGGGACCGGGATCTGTTTTGTTCAGAGTAAAATGCTTTTCGATGATCTGCGCGCCAAGCGCCACTGCTGCAATAGGTACTGCGATCCCTTCTGTGTGATCTGAATATCCTACCGGGACAGAGAATGCTTCTTTCATTGTTTTCATCGCGTGCAAGTTAATCTGCGCCGCAGGGGCTGGGTAGCTGCTTACACAATGTAAGAGCGCGTACTCAGTTCCTGCTGCTTTAAATGGTGCGATGGCCTCTGCTATCTCTTCGAGTGTCGACATTCCAGTAGAGATGATTGTTGGAATCTTTAAAGCGGCTACTCTCTGCAAGAATGGAATGTTCGTAATTTCTCCTGACGGTATTTTTATTATTTCTACACCAAGGCTTGCAAGAAATTCAGCGGACTTCGCATCGAACGGTGTGGTAATAAAATCAATTCCTTTTTCTTTGGCATACGCATGAAGTGCAGCGAAATCTTCATTGGGAAGCTCTAGTCGCTTTACCATATCGTATTGACTGCGTTCACCTGCCTCTTTTTGATAATCTGCAAGTGGAGAGTTTGGAGAGACGATTTCATCTGTGCGATAAATTTGAAACTTCACAGCGTCTGCACCGGATTCTACGGCTTTATCAATTAAGAGATGTGCCTTTGCAATGTCACCATCGTGATTTACGCCAGCCTCAGCGATAATGTATGTTTGGTCAACGTTCATGAAAGGCGGTGGAACCCTGTGTGAATTGTAGGACCTTTTAGCTTTGCTGTAAGAGTGCCATCTTCAAGTGCCTTTGTAAGATCAGCAAATACCTCTGTTACCGCTGCAAGGTAATCATCTACATGCTTATCTGTGTGAGCGAAGGTTCCATAGAATACCATTCCAGAAAGATACCCACGTTCGAGCATCGATTGCACAAAAAACGTATGTGCCGCTGGTGGATCATCTGTTTTGACAGTGAAGTGACTAAGAGGTGGGATGCCATCAACATGTATAGCGAGCCCAGTAGCTTCTGCTGCTTTCTTCCAACCTTCTTGGATACGTGTTCCAATGTGAATGAGATGCTCGTTTACCTTTTGATCTCGGAATTTCTTAATTGTTGCAAGTGCCGCAACCGTACCGACACGTTCTGTCCAATAGGTGCTACTAATAAATGAATCTTGCGCAGCGTTCATTACTTTTTCTGTACCGACAATCGCTGCCATTGGATAACCATTACTTATGCTTTTTGCAAACACAACGATATCGGGGTTTACGCCAAGCTGCAGGTGAATACCGCCTGCGCAGACACGAAAACCAGATGTGACCTCATCAAAAATAAGCACAGCTCCAGTTTTGTCTGCAATCTTTCGTACTCCTTCTAGGAACCCAGGCTCTGGTTCGGAGCTGCGAATAGGCTCCATAATAATTGCAGCCAGTTTTCCATCTTGTTCGCGCACAATTTTTTCTAATTCTTCGAGTTTGTTGTACTTAAATGGAAGAGCTGTTCCCTTAAGGGCTCTGGGAACACCGGCAGGACTTAAGCCTGGAAGCAGATGACCATCGAGCGTGCTTTCATCTGCAAGGTTTGCAGAAATATACCAGTCATGCCAGCCGTGGTATCCGCAGAAAGCAATGATATCTTTGCCCGTAGAAGCACGTGCAATACGTGTTGCAATAGCCATCGCCTCACCTCCGCAACGTGCAAAGCGCACCATATCAGACCAAGGATGTAATTCGACGAGAAGCTCTGCAAGTTCTACTTCTTCGGGGCAGTTGAGTGTAGACATTGTTCCATTATCAATCGCTTCGTGGACTGCCTTGTTTACGTCAGGGTCAGCAGCTCCCAAGATACATGTCCCTACTCCGTTGTGAGACATATCAAGATAGGTATTCCCATCGAGGTCGTGTACTTCTATTCCTTTTGCGTGACTGTAATAACTTGGCCACAACTCTGGTAGCAGAAATTCTGGCCTCTTTGAAAGCAGCTGTGTTCCTCCTGGAATCAGCTTTTTGGCTTGCCGATAAAGATTTTGTCCTTTGCCACTCATGCGGGCATTTTAACACATTTACATCTTTTTCCTCACAGATAACCCTTTCTCTTTCATGTGAGAATGAGCCTTAAATATGCTCTGATCAGTGAAATGGAAGATGCTAGCGGCCGATACAGCAGAGGCGCCTCCTTCTACTATTCCATCGACAAGGTCTTGAATTGTACCCACTCCTCCAGAGGCGGTGACAGGAATTTTTACTGCGGAAGTCACACTTTTTAAGACAACAAGATCGTACCCATTCATCATCCCTTCTTGATCTATACATGTTAGTAAAATTTCACCAGCTCCAAGACTCTCAGCTTCCTTAGCCCACTCAACAGGGTCACGTCCTGTTGGCTTGGTTCCTCTATGTGTAAATACTTCGTTATTCCCTTCTGCATTTTTCTTATAATCGATGGATACTACTACGGTGGAGTTCCCAAACTTCTTTGCAATCTCTGTAATAAATTCAGGACGCTCAGAAGCTGCAGTATTGATGGCGACTTTATCTGCACCGTGGGTCAGTATCTCATGTGCTTGTTCTAGAGTGCGAATTCCTCCGCCGACTGTTAGTGGAATAAAGCATTCTTCAGCTACCGCTGCGATAATATCGAAGATGAAATGACGGTTTTCATCTGTTGCTGTTATATCTAAGAAAATAAGTTCATCGACACCCTGTGCGTCGTACACTTTAGCAACTGTACGTGGGTTACCGACATCGCGGTATTCTCCAAACTGTTTGGTTTTTATCATTCTTCCATCAAGGAGGAGAAGCGTTGGTATAAGGCGAACTTTTAGCATTAGTGAGAATACGATAAGAAGTTTTCTAAGAGTTTAAGACCTGCGTCTTGACTTTTTTCTGGGTGAAACTGCGTTGCAAAAATATTGTCATGCCAAATTGCTGCAGTGATAGTTTCGCCGTAGGTCGTTGTAGCAATGCAGTCTTTTGGGTCTGTACAATGTAATTGGTAGCTGTGCACGAAATAAAAATCACTGTCTTTGTGGATGTCAGTAAATAATGGATTGTCCTGTGTCATTTCTAGATTGTTCCATCCAACATGAGGAATTTTTAGCGGCTCGTCTCCAGTGTCGAGTACTTGTACCTTCCCTGGTATCCATCCGAGTCCTTTGTGTTCACCGTGCTCTTGTCCAATCTCTGCAAGCAGTTGTAATCCAAGGCAAATACCAAGGAATGGTTTTTTATTTTGAACCACCTCTTCTGTTAGCACAGTGTCCAAGTCTTTATCATGCAGAAATTGCATACCATCTGCAAAGGCTCCCACTCCCGGCAGAACCAAATGGTCTGCAGAGCGAATGTCACTTGCATCACTTGAAACCTGTACATCTGCACCAATCATCTCAAAAGCTTTTACTACAGAGAAGATGTTCCCCAAGCCGTAATCGATAACGGTGACCATGAGTCTATTCTATATCAAAGTTGATGCTCCAGTCTTTCTGATCGGGAAGTTCAGGGCCTCTCGGGAGCGTTCTCCAGTCTGGTGGTACATGCGGGCTTACAACGTGCTTTAGGGCAATCTCGTGGAACTCCTCATCAGTCATATCCAATGCCTTAAGAAATACATCTAGGCTCGCAGGACGGAACCCTTCGTACTTCTCTACCATTTCCATTCCTTCCTCTCGTGTCATACGCCCGTTGCGAATATCAATAGAAGCAAGGTGTGTCATGCGGGACATTCCACGCTTGAGCCACTTAAGGTAATCCTGAATTCCCTGGAAACCGTCTTCTATTTTTTCATACCAGTAGCGATCGTATGGAATCCCTTCTACGTTGTCTCCTTTCCATCCGAGTTCTTCATGGATACGTTCGGATTGCTTTTTTGTATCCCATGGAACGTATGTTCCAAGACAGATTGAACGATATTTGATTGAGCGAAGATCTTTAAGATTTGGATAGGTGTAGGGTTCTAGATCACGCATGGTGACAGACCCGTCGAGCATCCCGACCATGTCTTCTGCATTAATTCCAAGGTTCACTACTCTGTTGAATCGTTTTTCATCTACCTGCTCTTTTTCTTCGTAACTGTAGTAGCTGACGTATTCAGATGTTTGCTCTCCCCAGATAATAAGAGGGATCTTATGCTTTACGGCGATCTGCATTGGATACGCAAAGATTCCACAGTGGGAGTGCCACATGATGTCTCCTTTTCTGATAAGTGATTCGCGCATTAACTTTTTTACCACCTGCCAGTCGGATTTAAATCGCATGTAATCAACACCCAACTTTCGTATGGCACGTTCTGTGTTCTCTAGAATCATTGGTCGATAGAATCCATGGTCGAAGCTCACAACAAGTGGTTTCAAATTAAAATCACGAACCAAGGCAAGGGCTGCAAAGGTGCTGTCTTTTCCACCAGAAAAAGGAATAATACAGTCGTAAGATCCTTTACCTCTGTAGTCTTTCAGGAGTTCTTCAAACTCTACTTTTCGTTCGTCCCAATTTATAACATCATCTTTATATTCCAGCTGACGACAGGTGGCACAAATGCCTTCTTCGTCAAAGCTGATCATATCCTGTGTTTCGCACATTACGCACTTGGAACAACGTTTCATAGTGGAGCTATTTTGCCGTATGCATCATGAAAAGCAAGTTATACGGGCCTTTTTAGCTCCATCAGGACATGATCATGAACCTCGTCTCCATACTGCACAGATCCAACCTCTCGCCGTACTTCTGCAAATCCTAGCTTTTCATATGCATGAATTGCAGCGGTATTTTTGCCGATAGCCCCTAGTTCTATTTTCTCGAAGCCCAGATCGTCAAAACACCAATTAATGAGTAATTGCATAGATTCTCCAGCGTATCCTTTACCCCACTGCTCCTTGTCTCCAATCATAATGGCTATGGTTGCCTTCTTTTCTTCGGGCTCGATAGGCTCTAGTTTAATGGTTCCTATATGAGTGCCTTCTTCTTTTAAGAAGATACCAAAGAACAGTGTGTCATCTTTCGCATCTTTTTGTTCTATGTACGCAATCAGTTCCTCAATTGTTGCGCTCTTAGTTTCTAGGTAGAGATTCACTTCTGGGTTATTAATCCATTCAGCATAGGTTTGCGTTGCGTCACCTTCTGTCATGGTACGCAGTATTAACCTTTCTCCCGTAAATGATTCTGTGCGATGTGCAAAGTGCATTTGTATTATTTGAAATCGAAATTAAGCTTGTCTTCTGAAATCAAAAAATCAAGAAACTCTAGTTCTAGTATTTCATCTACCTCAAAACACATGTGTGGCGTTTCGTAGACTAATGTATTACCAATGATACGGAGAGGATCTTCATCAAAGAATGCTCTGCGATAAAAGTAGAACGATGCATTAACTTCGAAGGCACGAGGGCCTTCTTGGCGCGCATTGATCTGTGACTCTGGCTGTTTTACGAGCTGGTAGTAGTCATCTGTTCCAGGTTCGACGATGTCGAAGTATGGGTTATGCTTTGGGAAACTTACTGAGAACAGATTACGTGCATTAGGGTCGCTATCGATAATGGCAAATCCTTTTTCAAGATCTTCGATTGTACGAAGAGGGGATGTCACATCTAAATCTAATACGTAGTCGTAGCGTTTGCTATTTTTCTTTTCTGCATACAGAAGGACATCTTTGATAGTTTCTAGTTTACCTGCGCTATCAGACCCAAGCTCTGCAGGCCGCATGTATTCAGTATGCAAACCTCCTGCAGCTGCTGTGTCTGCAATTTCTTGACTATCTGTAGATAGTTCTATGTCTGCACCTCCTATTTTTTTTGCATACTCCTGCGCATGATGAATTGAATAATGAATCAGAGGCTTATCATTAATAGGGTAGATGTTTTTCTTCACGATGCCTTTCGATCCACCACGGCCGCAGATAGTAATAAGAAGATTCATAACGTGTACAGATTACCACGTAGTCCATCCGCCATCGACGACGATGTTGGTTCCGGTAGCGTAACTAGAGGCATCGGATGCTAGATATAAAATTGCACCATCGATCTCGTGAGGTTTTGCCTTTCGGCCCATTGGAGTTTTTGCGCTATATTTTTTTACGAAGGTTTCATTCTCTGCAGGGTGCTCTACTCCTCCAGGACTTACGGTGTTTACGCGAATGCCCAGGTGTCCCCAGTAGGCAGCTAAGTATTTTGAGAGTGTGATAATCCCTCCTTTTGCTGCGTTGTATGATGCATGAGAATAGATTTTTCCTTCTTTGTTTTCATCACCAACCCAAAGACCAGCAAGGTTGGATCCTTCATAGATACTCTGATCGTTTCCGACGATACCGTAGATAGAAGAAAGCAGGATTATTGATCCGTTCTTTTGTTTCTCCATTACTTTTCCAACGCGTTGTGTTGTTAAGAATGCACCGTCGAGTTCTGCATTCAGCACGGTCTTCCATCCCTCTAAAGAACACTCTGTATACGGTAGGCAGAAATCATCAGGCTTTGCTGTTACTGCATAGACAAGAATATCGATTTTGCCTGTGTCTTTCATGATGCCATCAACAAGAGCACTCACAGATATAGGATCTGTCACGTCGACTTCTTTCTGGGTAATCGAGTCTGATACAGCGTTGTCTGTACCGTCTTTGGCAGCTGCTAGTGACATTTGTGGTAAGTCAGCTGAAAAGACCTGTGCGCCAGCATCCGCTAGGACTTGCGAAAAACGCTGCCCCAGAAAGCCTCTTCCTCCCACAATGAGAGCAGTTTTGCCTGTGAGATCAAAAGGATCATCCATCGGCAAAATCGTAGCAGAAAGCTTCGTCTTCTGTACACTAGAAGGGTCATGCAAATCGCATTATTTTCCTCCACCATCAATCCTAAGGATGGGTATGGCAATATTACAAAAGAGTACTGTGCTCAGTTAACTCAGCGAGGGCTGTCATTTGTCTTGTTTCTTCCGCGATCACAAAAAGAGGTAACAAACACTGCGCACTACCCGTTCGAGATTCGCTTTGAGCTTCCAGAATATATTTTTCGTATTTATCAGCCTAAGGCACTCGGATATTTTAAGGCAATTGATGTATCAGAGTTTGACCTTGTGCATAGTCTTTTTGCGTTTCCCTATTGTGTACTTGCTCAGAGATCTGCGAAGAAATATCAGAAGCCATATATTATGGGTGCGCAGGGGACACATGGAGTACGACCTCTATCGTACTTTCCGGAAAAATATTTTCTTAAATCTTGTTATAAGCATGCAGCAGCAATTACTGTTCCGAGTGAATATACCAAGCAAAAGATTTGTGAGTATGCTGGAACGCAGTATCCAATAACTGTGATTCATAACGGTGTGCACTTTGATAGGTTCCAGCAACGCACCGACGTGCAGTCCGTTCGCAATCTCTACACAGGGAAAAAGATCCTACTAACAGTTGGAGGTTTATGGGGACGCAAAGGTCATGACCTTGTACTGCGCATGTTGCCATTGGTGTTACAAAAAAATCCTAACGTTGTGTATGTCATCGTTGGAGATGGAAATAGCAAAGAGAACCTTGAAAAATTAGCGAAGGAACTTGGCGTGCAAGATAGTGTTGATTTTGCTGGTCGCAAAAGTGGCGATGAGCTTGTTGCGTACTTTAAAGCGTGTGATGTGTATGTGCACACACCAAAAGTCTTAGATCTTAAATTTGAAGGGTTCGGTATTGTCTACCTAGAGGCAAGTGCGTGTAGCCGTCCTATCGTTGCAACAGATGCCGGAGGGATTCGCGACGCTGTGTTAGATGGTGAAACTGGACTTATTGCAGATGATGGAGATATTCAAGGCATAGCAGATCGTGTGATTCAATTATTGGAAGATTCTAGTATGGCTGCCAAGATGGGAGAGGCAGGACTGGCATATGCCCAAAAGAATGATTGGAACTCGATTGCGCAGCAATTTGTAAATCTCTACAGTCAGGCACATGAGTAAGATGCTTATTACTGGCGGAGTAGGATTTATTGGCGTAAATGCTGCAGATCACTTTTTGTCTAAAGGATGGGAGGTCATAATCTTGGATAACTTTTCTCGTAAAGGAACAGAGATCAATCAGGCATTCCTGGAGAACAAGTACCCCTCTGGACTTACAATCGTCAAGGCAGATGTTATTACCGACCAGCCAGTATTAGATGACCTGTGTAACAAAGTCGATGTTGTATTACATCTTGCAGCCCAAGTTGCTGTGACGACATCAGTTACAGATCCACGGTCTGATTTTGATTGCAACGCACAGGGAACATTCAATGTACTAGAAGCTATTCGCAAATCTTCAGCTAAACCAACGCTTATCTTTGCATCGACGAATAAGGTCTACGGAGGACTCGAAAGCGTAGGGGTCGATGAAGGAGAGAGGCGTTACAGTTTTGCAGGTGGTCTTAAAGGAGTGACAGAAGAGATGCTTCTAGATTTTCATTCTCCATATGGATGCAGTAAGGGTGCTGCAGATCAATACGTTCGTGACTACAGTCGTCTCTATGATTTAAAAACGGTAGTACTCAGGCAGTCATGTATTTATGGTCCACATCAAATGGGTATCGAAGATCAGGGATGGGTAGCGTGGTTTATGATTGCAACACTTTTCAATCGCCCTGTAACGATTTATGGAAATGGAAAGCAAGTGAGAGATCTTCTCTATGTTGATGATCTTGTAGCTGCCTACGAAGCATGTATTGAAAATATTGATACAGTGTCAGGGCAGGTATTTAACATGGGTGGAGGCGCAGATAACACATTGTCTCTTATAGAGTTCTTGGATTTCCTTAAAGATGATTTACAGATGGGAGTGGAGTATTCCTTCGGTGGAGTGCGTCCAGGAGATCAGCCAATTTTTGTATCGGATAATAGTAAATTTATGAAAGCTACAGGATGGAGCCCTCAGTTTGATACGACAAAAGGTATTGCGAACTTACTTGAGTGGTTGAAGGAAAACAAAGACAAGCTCGAAGGGTTTTATTCTTAAATTGCCTTAGAGTTCACAACACATTCTACATTGGATTTTTGTACGTGTGCGAGAAACTTTTCTAGGTCTTCCCACATTCCATACTTTTCTATCTCATGACTGTGACCCCATAAGTGGAATACGGATTGATTGGTTTCTTTTCCAAGATCAAACAGATGTATTGCAAGATCTAGCCAAGACTTCTGGAATTTAGGAGCTACGCCAAGTTGCTTGAGTATCCTTCGGCGTACGCGCAAAGGACCGTATGGATCGAGAGGATGCCACCACCGAGACCATGTTTTTCGTCTTGGGAAAGGCGTTACATGTAATGTTGTTGGCATAACAAATGGATCCTTAGTAGTAAATTCCAAACGCTCTGTTGTGCGTGCTCCTTTGTATCCTGCATCGCGTACTATTTGTACTATTTCATCATTATAGAAACCGTATGGATAACAAAACATGGAACACGGTGCTCCGGTCACTTGTTCGACCCATGCCTTACTCTCTTCGATTTCTGTTTTCGCATCTACTGTGCTTACCTCAGTAAGCTTTGGATGTCGTAATGTGTGTGCACCGATTTCGTGTCGTTCACGAAGCTGTGTTACTTCCTCACTCGTCATCATTTCATTGCCGTGCTGCTTTCGCGGGCAGACATAAAATGTTCCCTTGCAGCCATATTGATCTAATAGATCTGCAAGACGAAGATCTAATTTATAGCCGTCATCCCAGGAAGTTGTGAATAGCATTACAGAGCTAGGTAAGTTCTTCCAGAGGCTTCGATCTTTTCTTTATCGAGTATCCCTTTGATGTCGTAGATCATTCCACCGTCACGCAGAGCATCTATAAAGCTTTGTGTTCCTGCGTCGATGTATTCTTTGTGTTGTACAAGAAGAACAATGCCATCGAAAGGGCCATCGGATAGTGTGCCGTGTGGAACATCTCCATTCGGTGCTTCTGGGTCGTGGGCGGATACATCACATCCTGCATCTTGCAGAGCTTTGATCACTGCATATGACTGACTGTTTCTGGTGTCGGGAACATTTTCTTTAAATGTCAGACCCATTACGAGAATCTTTGCAGAGGCACCTACTGTTTCGATGATTTCATCGGATACCATCTGTGCCATATTGTCGTTTACTGCGCGGCCAGCGGAGATCACATGTGTTTGCACACCAAGTTGCTGAGCCTTCTCTACTAAGTAGTACGGATCTACTCCAATACAGTGACCACCTACAAGACCTGGTTGGAATTTGAGGAAGTTCCACTTTGTTCCAGCAGCATCTAATACGTCTGAGGTATTGATCCCGATCTTGTGGCAGAGCATTGCGACTTCGTTGATGTACGCAATGTTCAAATCGCGCTGTGCGTTCTCGATTGCCTTTCCCATTTCTGCGGTTTTAATATTTGGTGCTCGGTGTATTCCGGCAGTGACTACAGATCCATAAATTTTACAGAGCGTGTCGGTTGTTTTTTCATCTTGTCCCGCAACAATCTTCATAATCTTATCGATGGTGTGTTCTTTGTCACCAGGGTTTACGCGTTCTGGGCTGTAGCCCAAGAAGAAATCTTCTCCATTTTTCATTCCAGATTCTCGCTCAAGAATAGGCCCGCATATTTCTTCTGTTACCCCTGGATATACCGTGGATTCATATACAACTATTGCACCTTTTTTAAGATTTTGCCCTACAGTTTTCGAGGCTTTTTCTAGAGGAACAAGATTAGGATTTTTCTGATCATCAATTGGTGTTGGAATAGCGAGAATTACAACATCAGCTTGGCCGATAACTTCAGTCGGGTTTGTACTAAAGACTATAGATACATTCTGTAAATCATCACCAACTTCATTCGTTCGATCGATACCTTTATTAAGTTCATCAATGCGTTCTTGATTAATATCAAACCCGTGCACGGTGTAGCCCTCTCTTGCAAAAATGTACGCAAGAGGTAGGCCAACGTATCCAAGGCCAACGATGCAGATGGTAGGCTTTTCCATGTGTAGGAGTCTAGCTGTGGAAATAGGCTTAGGGAACTGAAGAATAGAAGAAATTGCCTGTATATTCCTTATTCTCTATAGTCTCCGAGATGATTCGCAAAATACTCCTCGATAAAACCCAGTCGGCACATCTCCAATTCATTCGATACTTCTTTGTAGGAGGAACTGCTGCAGTAGTTGATTTGTTGGTGTTTTCTGTACTGATTACCTATTTTGAACTGCATTATGTTCCTGCGGCGTTTGTGGCATATATGTGTGGACTCGCTTGGAACCATCTTCTGTGTGTATTTTGGGTATTCGAGAGTAAGCATGACAGAGCAAAAGAGCTCTTCATGGTATTTGCGATTGCTGTCGGTGGATTGCTATGGACGTGGTTAATCCTCTACTTGCTCATTGATATTGCACATATGGACGAGATTATCTCCAAAATGATCTCTCAGATTCTCGTGCTCTTTTGGAACTTCACGATGAGGAAATTCTACGTCTTCCACTAGGAGGAGATAGGTGACCTCCGTATCATGGTTGCCAAATGAGCAAAATTGCAATTATCGCTGGCGCAGGTCCTGCAGGTCTAACCGCAGCCTACGAACTTTTGAACCGGACAGACATCAAACCGATCGTCTTTGAAGCTTCGGATGCTATTGGTGGAATTGCACAAACGTATAACTATAAAGGAAACCGTATCGACATTGGTGGGCATCGGTTTTTTTCTAAGAGCAAACGCGTTATGGATTGGTGGTTTAACATCATGCCCGTTCAAGGACACCCAGCAGCAGACACCGAAGCAAAACAGCACGAGATAGATTATGTAGTTGAATCCGTTATGGAATATTTATGTAGTGGAGAAAAAAAGACAGTCAAAGCACCAGATCCAGAGAAAGAAGATAATGTGATGCTGCATCGTCCGCGCGTCTCACGTATTTACTTTAAGAGAAATTTCTTTCCGTATCCGATTGGTATTACATTACATATTGCATGGAGACTTGGGTTGATCAATACAACGCTTATTGGGTTTAGTTACATCAAGGCACAACTCTTTAAGCGCAAAGATGAGACGTATCTTGATGCATTCATGATCAATCGTTTTGGTATGCGTTTGTATAAGACATTCTTCGAGGACTACACGAAAAAAGTATGGGGAGTGCCATGTAGCGAGATAAAAGCGGACTGGGGTGCACAGCGCATCAAAGGACTTTCTCTGCGTCGTGCAGTTGCTCATGCGGTAAAAGATTTGTTGAGTTCAGACTTTTCTAAGCAACAAGAAGAACGAGAAACGAGTTTGATTACACGCTTCTTTTATCCAAAGTTTGGGCCGGGGCAGATGTGGGAGACAGTAACGCGACAAGTTACACAGTGTGGTGGCCAGGTACATATGAATAAGAGAGTTGAAAGCGTTAAGTGGAAAGAGGAAAGTGGAAAGAGGAAAGTGACGTCGGTTGTCATCAAAGATGTGCAGTCGGGAGATACTGAGGAGATCGCTTGCGATTATTTCTTCTCTACCATGCCAGTAAAACATTTAGTGGCAGGGATGCAACCTGCAGCAGAAGAGTCTGTGCAGGAAGTTGCAAAAGGACTTATCTACCGAGACTTTATGACAGTGGGACTACTGCTTAATAAGTTGCATGTAGAAGAGAAAGGCAAAAAGCCATCCACTGAAGTTCCAGATAACTGGATTTACGTGCAAGATCGCGGAGTAAAAGTTGGTCGTATTCAGATCTTTAATAACTGGAGTCCGTACATGGTTTGCGATCATACAAAGAATGTGTGGATAGGACTTGAATACTTTGTCGACGAAGGTGATGAGCTCTGGGAAAAGAAGGATGAAGACATGATTGCTCAGGGAGTTGCTGAGATGAAAGAAATAGGATTTATCGATCCTGCTGATGTACAAGATGCCTGTGTTTTGCGCATGCAGAAGGCATATCCAGCGTACTTTGGTACGTACGACAAACTCGATACTATCCGTGATTGGTCACTGACTATCCCGAACTTGTTCCTTATTGGACGCAATGGAATGCACCGATATAACAACCAAGATCACAGCATGCTAACGGCGATGACCGCAGTCGATAATATTGTTGCAGGTGAAACTGACAACCAGAACATTTGGGAGGTGAATGCAGAGCGTGTGTATCACGAAGAGAAGAAGTAGTTTTACCTGCGTCCGTTACCATTCCTTGGAGTGATGATGATTTTACGAGGCTTTTTGCTGCGCTTTCTTATCCGTGGTCCTTTCTGAGAGGTAGTCCTTGGGCTCAGTGTCCTTCGTACAAATCGCCTCGTAGGTGTTGTGTCTAATGGTAAAGGATCAGTGAAACGTCTTTCATGATCGTACCCCACCTCTCTTATCATTTCTCCTTCTGTTTGCTGTTGCTCTTCTATCATTTGCTCAACACTAGGCGTTGGGCCATCTTCTTCTAAAGATTCTAATGGGTGTTTTACCATAGTAGCTGAGAATGCGCTTTTGGCTTGGGGTTGTCAAGATGTGCCCGGCTGTGGCCCTACTGCTCTTGCTGCATTAAGAACTTTTGTGAATATATCAATATTCATTAGACCAGCCTGTGGATGATTTATAGGCAATGTCCTTCTTAGTTTATCCAAATGCATAGAATCAGATGGAGTGAGAATGTGTACATTCATATTATCTTGCAGCTTCTTAGAAAGTTGTAGCGTGTGTCCAAGTCCACAGAAGCATGAGGGCACTTGATCTTCGTTTGTCTGAAGCATAAATGTAGATACATCTTCTTCGCGCATTTCATCAAAACTAGCAAGTCTATCCGCATAGCGTAAGTAATGTTCAATTGCAGGTATGATTTGCTCGGTAAGCACCCATTGACCAGCAAGTTGTAGAGCGGGGTTTCCTTGTGAATCCCAGCCAGTTCCTATGTTCATATTCACTGTTCCACGACCTAATGTACTCGTAAAAAATTTGAAGCTTTCTTCAAAGTCAGTAGACCATTTTGCATCTGAGACCATGTTATTCATCGACTGTTCTACACGCCCTGTGTGCGCACCTTGAATATTATTATAATTGGTATACGCATAAAAACTTGGAGTACTAGCGCCAGACATTCCTGCTCTTACTAAATGTTGATCCATCACTTCTTGTAAAGCTTCAGGATGTTCAAATAGGAATTTTTGTGCGATAGGAGTGTGAATGTCATAGTCTTTACCGCCAACAGTTATGATTGGTTTTTGTCCTCGAAATGCAGAGTAGCTATTATTGTGTTTTCTACCTTCACAATAGATTGGACCCTCTACTCCGTGCTGATTCATTATGTGAGCTAACTGGAATAGTTGAATCTGAGAGGTGCGTGTCTGAGGATCTACTTTTGCAGGATCATATTCATGATTAGCGTAGTGTGAGCTCGATAAGATATATCCCTTTCGATCTGTTGGGGTATTTGCTGGAAGTACTTCTTCACGAATAAGTCCCAGTTCCACAGCTTCTGCCACTGCATGATCCATACGTTGTTGATCGGATAGGTTATTACTTTCTGTGCTAGGAGGCAGTGCGGCGGGTGCTGGCTTAGTAGTTTTTTTTACAATAACAGAATCTACCTGTCGACGTACTTCCTCTTTTTTAAGGCCTAGCTGCACCTCAATACGGTCTAATCGAGCTTGCTGACCCTCACTCAATCCTTTCGATTTTCTTCTTTGTAAAAGCTCTCTGCGTTGAGAGTTGAGGGTATTCCTTTGATTTACAGACAATTTGCTCTTCGCCATAGTTACAATATTCTACAACTATTTTAGTTTATGTCAATAACTACGTATTTGCCTCAAATAGCCACTTCTATGACCATTTATGTAGCTGAGGCAAGTGTGATTCTTCTACTACTACGATGTGCAAATCGGGAATAAGCTGCAGATAATCTTCGAAGTACTTCCCTGCAAGTTCTGGCCACTCTTGGCGTGCGCATGACCCAAAGTGCTCTTCTCCATATACGAGCATTCCTACCCCTTTCTCTGGGAGGTGCTCTTTTACCATGTCGGCAATATTTGCATGTCCATCTAGTGCTTGCTCTAGTGAGTCATCTCGACTTTCAGGAAAGCCATCTCCATAAATAGTATTCTTCTTGCTCTGCTCAGTTGCAGCTCTTGTAATTCTTTTTGATGGAGACATTGTTGCTAGTAAGTCTTTAGCAAAACCTTGATCTGCAGTATCTCCTTTTGACATTGTTGCAATTGCATCAAGTAATTTATCTCTACTCGTGCCATCACTTGGGTATGTATTGAGTACACTTTCTGGCAGCGGAGATTCACCCCAACCTTCATCACCCCACTGATCCGCATCTAATGGAAATGATTCAAAAAAGAACCGCACAGCTTCTGGAGGTAATTCGTTAAGAGCATCTTGTCCAAACTCTGTAATATTTTGGTTGTGGTTTATAAAGCCAGATTTTCGCTCTTCGAGATTGCTGTCTTGCATTCGTTGCACTGATGCAGCATCTCCGTGATCATTCTGGAAACAAATCAGTACTCTTTTCGCTCCTTTTGGTATGTGTTCGTACACAATTTTTCCTGTTGCAAGAATACGTTCCCGTAATGCAGGAGAGAGGACATCACTTGCTGGATCAGACTCTGCAGTCTGACCTGAGTACTGCTCTGGCAATGCTCCTGAATTTGCATCTAATTGCTTCTTTGTATCTCCAAGTATGTCTTGCAAATTTCCAATCGATCCAAAGAACTCATCTGCTGCACTTACATCTGGAGATTCGATTCCTTCGGGTTCCTGTTTGCCAAAATCTGGTGTTGGAGTATTGCTCATACGTATTATCGGGATCCTCCTTTGGGTCTCCTTGTTTGTACGCGTACCTTCTTTGGCTTATTGCTTACATGCTCTGGTGGGATGCGCTTTTGTTCAGCTTTGTGTTTTTGTACTGCTGCAACATTAGGGAGCTTAGCCGGTGGTGTAGGCAATTTTGCCTCTTTCAGAATATCGTCTATCTTCCCAGAGGCGAATATTGCATCAAGATCAGAATCACTTCCGCTTAAGGGAAGGGGATGCTGTTCATCTTCTGGTGATCCTTCGGTTGGTTTTTCTGTATTCATATACAGTTATATTTTACCATATATAACAAATATGGTCTATAACTACGTATTTGCCTTGTACCACTCCATACTCTTGCGTATTCCGTCTTCAAAGCTTGTTTTCGGGTCGTATCCAAAGGCCTTCTTAGCCTTAGAGACATCGGCGATATAGTGCGTCACTTCTCCTGTTCGGCTGCTTGTCGCTTCTATTTCAGAACTGCTTCCGAGGAGCTCTACAACACTTTCTGCAAGCTTCATGATAGTAGTACCCTCTCCGAAAGCTAAGTTGTACGTATCGTTTTTGGCACTCTCAAAGTTATCAATAGAAAGAATGATTCCATCGACGCAGTCATCGATGTATGTGAAGTCGAGGCACTTATCTTTCCCGAATACCTTCATAGGTTCGTTTGCTTTTGCCTGCCTGTAGAAGAGGGGAACAACACGAACAGAATCGTCGTACATTCCGTAGACGTTTGAGAATCGGAAGATGATTGTATCGATGTTGTAGCAACGCTTGTAAGCCTCAAATAGCGCCTCTCCACCTATCTTGCTCGCTGTGTAAGGGCTCTCACAAGTCATGAAGTGCGCCTTGTCTTCTGTGTACGCCTCGCCTTCTGGAAGATGAATGTTTCCGTAGGTTTCGCGAGAAGAAGCGAACATCATTCTTTTGATGCTGTTTTTACGGGCGTGTTCGAGGATATTAAACGTATCAATGAAGTTGTCCATTGCTCTGTCAGGGTGTTCAACCAGCTCATACACTCGAGCATTTGCTGCGAGGTGGATAATCAAGTCTACATCTGTAGGGAGTTTGCCAAATTCTTCTTTGTGCCGTAGATCGATATCAATCCTCAAATTCTCTACTTCTTCATTCCATTTACATGGTTCCCAGTCGGCGCCAATTACCTCATGCCCTGCCTCTAATAGCTTTTCGCAGAGTCTTGTACCAATTGTGCCGGAGGAGCCTGTTACGAGGATTTTCATCCCCGATACCGTAGCGCAAACACCCCTCTTTCCGCTACGGTATTCCCGTGCTTTCTTTAATCCTCCCTACCTACAACGAATCGGAGAATTTACCCGAGCTTCTACCGAAGCTTGAGGAGGTACTTAAGGATATCCCTCATGAGATCATCATCGTCGATGACGATAGCCCAGATGAGACGTGGAGAATTGCGCAAGAATTAGGGCAAACACGAGATGATGTACACGTGATTCGACGTGTAGGTCGTCGTGGACTTTCCTCTGCAGTAATAGAAGGATTTCTCTCTGCGAAGGGTGATGTACTTGCGGTGATGGATGCAGATGGTCAACACGATATGGACATCCTGCCAAAGCTGTATAACGCTGTGCAGTCTGGTAGTGGTATTGCTATTGGTTCTCGTTATGTACCTGGAGGAAGTGTTGGAGAGTGGGACGAGCGTCGTCATCTTATGAGTCGCGTCGCTACAAAAATGGCACTTGCTGTATGTAATGTAAAAGCGAGTGACCCGATGAGTGGGTTCTTTGCTTTGCGCAATGACCTATTTCAAAATGCTGCCACACATTTAAATCCAAAAGGATTCAAAATTCTTCTCGACCTCTTAGTGTGTGTGCCGAAAGATACAACTGTAGAAGAGGTACCGTTTACGTTTTCTACGCGACTTCACGGAGAGAGTAAGCTTTCGCGTCGAGTCCAAGTTGAATTTGTGGAGTACCTCTACGATGTTACTGTCGGTCGCTACATTCCTCTGACATTTTTGAAGTACTGCATCGTTGGTGGGTTTGGTGTGTTTGTGCATTTGGGTACGTACATGGGAGTGTCTTCTCTTCTCCAAGAAGGAGATGAGCTTTCGCTCTTTGGATTTAGACTCGCAGTTCTTGCAGCAATCGAAGTTGCTATCATCTTTAATTTTTATGTAAATAATGTGTGGACGTTTGCTGTGTCGCGACTTCGTGGCTTAGGTATGCTCTTCGGTTTCTTAAAGTACAACGTTGCGTGTGCATTTGGTGCAGTCGCAAACTACGCAGTAAGTTCATACCTATACTCACTTGGATGGGTAGATCTTGCCGCAGTAGTTATCGGAGCGTTTACGGGCGTAGTATGGAACTACACCATGAGTAGATTTGTCGCATGGAAAAATTAAACCACCATCAGTGGCATATCTTTTGGGTCACGTGTGCTGTGGTTGCTTTTGCGATTGTCTGTCGTCTATGGGTATTGCTTCCACTGTATGCAGACTCTTCTGTTCGCGCGTCTTCACAGACTCTTATTCTGGCAACTGCACAAAGAGAAGGGTGGTTGCTATCAGGTATCACTATTGATGACATAACAGATGACCACATTAGAGTGTTGTATCGGTCCTATCTTCGCGGAGAAGATCCTGTGACCTGTCATAATATCAGCTTTACTACTGGCAAACGCACCTCATGCGACGACTTCTAGTTATCATTGGCATAGAAGGTTTTGCAGTCTTGCTAGCGCTGTATCGTGGGCTTGGTGCCGTGCACACTGATGAAGCAAAGTACCTTCTTAATATTCCGTATCCGCATCCTCCGCTTGGAAGATTTCTGATCAATCTCACTGAGAGTGTGCCGCATAACGAAATGATATGGCGGATTATTTTTGCAACACTACTGACACAGGCTGTGTGGCTAGTGGCACATATGGCAAAGCGATTGAAGCCTGAGAATAGACTAACACTGTGTGGCTTGTGGCTTTTTAGTGCCTCGGTCATGTTCCAATCTGGAACCATTATGATGGCTGTTCTTACTGCACTACAAGGGTTGGTACTTGTGTGGCTTTTGCTTTCTCAGGGCAACAAGAGGCGCCTTGGTTGGATTGCACTCTTTTGGTTTGCCTCTCTCTTTACTGCGTATCAAGCGGTGTTGTATTTGCCAATTGTGGTTGCGATATTCTGGAAGGAAAAAGTCCGTCCACTTCATATGGGCTTAGCTATTGGTATGCCAATGTTATTGATTGGATTTTACGTTGCATCTAACCCTCTTGCTGCCGCAAGTTTTATTAGTGCAGGAGAACAAAATATTGGTCAGTCACTCATACATTTATTGCAGACCACCACAATTTCTTGGTTATGGGCTGGGAGTGCAGTGCTTTCTATCGTTGGTCTTATTGGAATACTTAAAGGTAAACAGTGGGCTCTTCTTTTAAGCTTTGTATTGGTGTGTGCATTTCACATTACGTCGTATCGTATGTATTACCCAGTGCTCTTTTTACCACTGCTTGTTGGAGGGGTAGTTGCAAGCCCTCAGGTATTACGTAAGTCAGCATCTCTTCTTGCATTACAAATTGTCATTGCTGTGTACGTGTTTGCTCACACGCAACTTGCCTTTTACGAAACAGGTGCGCGTACGGTGATGCGTCAGGTGAATCAGTTACAGAGCAACGGAGTAGTGTTAATTTCTGGAAGCTTTAGTCACAGCTGGCAATACGAAAGCACTTCGCCAATCTTGCACTACAAACCTGCTCTTCTTTCAAAAGCAAAAGCTGTGGTGTGTCTAGACCAATGTCCTGGGATTGCAGGGTATGGGTTTTATCAAATAGAAAATATTCCACAGGAGGTATGGGTACGTAGGTAGTGGTTATATGCTGTAATACTCTTTATACCACTCCACAAATTTAGGGATCCCTTCTGCGATGTGCGTCTTCGGATCGTACCCAAGCATCTTTTGTGCTTTAGAGATATCTGCTGATGTAGAGACCACATCACCTGGTTGCATAGGGAGCATTTCTTTTTGTCCTTCTTTTCCAAGTGCTTTTTCGAGAGTCGAAACATATGCCATAAGCTCTTCTGTTTGTCCTCCTCCGAGATTAAAGACTTCATAGTCGTAGTTTTTATCGAGAGCCGCAACAATCCCTGCTGCAATATCTTCAACATACGTAAAGTCGCGTTGCATCTTTCCTTCCCCAAAGATCTGCATCGGTTCTCCTTTTGTAATCCAGTTTGCAAAGAGGAACAGAGCCATGTCTGGACGTCCGTATGGACCGTAGACGGTAAAGAACCTCAGCCCTGTACTTTTTACTCCGTGGAGTGAGTGGTACGTGTATGCCTGAAGCTCGTTGCACTTTTTTGTCATTCCATACAGAGACATTGGGCTGTCTGCTTTGTGATCTTCTTTAAACGGACTCTCTTCGTTATCTCCATAAATCGAACTGCTACTTGCGTATGTCACTCCTCCGACATCGTATTCTTTGCAAAGCTCGAAAATGTTATTGGTTCCCTGAATGTTGTCTTGAATAAACTCGTCTGGGTTTTCTATGGAGTGTCGTACTCCAGCTTGTGCTGCCAAGTGGCAGACACGTGTATCTTCTCCGCCACCAATTTTTTCAAATGCAGATTTAAGCGCATTTGTATCTTTTAAGTCTCCACGAATAACTTGAAAGTTATCGTATCCTTCTAGTATTTCATTGCGAGCATCTTTGAGTTTTGGATCGTAGTACTGGTTAAAGTTATCAAAGCCTACAACAGTATCTCCACGCTCTAGGAGCATTTTTGCTGTGTGGAATCCGATGAACCCTGCCGATCCTGTTAGGAGGATTTTCATAGTCCAATACCATGATACGTTAATCCTGCTTTTCTTGCATCATCAGGTTCGTAAATGTTTCGCCCATCGAAGAGATCGCTTCCCTTCATTGTAAGTTTAAGCTTATTCAGATCCAGACCTCTAAACTCATCCCACTCTGTGAGAACCACTACAGCATCAGCATTTTCTGCCGTAGAGAATGCATCGTCTTTCCATTCGACATCTTCTTTTACAATGGTCTTTGCATTATCCATAGCGATAGGGTCGTGCACTCTTACTGTGTGACCTGCTTTTACTAGTAGTGGAATAAGGTCCAAGCTTGGTGCTTCGCGCATATCGTCTGTGCGAGGCTTAAACGAAAGACCTAAGAGCCCTACTGTCGCATTTGCAGGAAGTACATCGAGTATTTTTTTGAAGTAGCGCTCTCGCTGGTGTTGGTTAATGTCGTGTGTTGCCTGAATAAGCGGTAGCGGTACTCCTGTTTCTCGACTGAGAGCGATAAGAGCTTTTACGTCTTTAGGGAAACAACTTCCGCCGTATCCAATTCCTGAGTGTAAAAAGCGAGGTCCAATGCGGTCATCCATTCCCATTCCCTTTGTGACATCACGAACATTTCCTCCTGTAGCTTCACAGAGTTCAGATAGCATGTTGGCAAATGAAATCTTGTTTGCGAGAAAGCCGTTACTTGCGTACTTCACAATCTCTGAGCTCTCACGAGACATCCAAACAATTGGCTTACTTGTTCTTGTTAGTGGAACGTATAACTCTTCCATTACTTTTTTAGCCCAATCGCTTCCATTGATACCCACCACAATACGATCTGGTGCCATGGTGTCATTAATGGCATGTCCTTCACGTAAAAATTCAGGGTTAGAAACCACAGGAATGTTGTAGTCTACGCCGCGATCTTTAAGAGTCTTTGCAATTACTTCTGCGCACTTTTCTCCTGTGCTTACAGGAACTGTCGACTTGTTTACAAAAACAATATCGTGATCTGCGTATTTCGCTACTGATTGCGCAACAATGAATACTGCTTTTAGGTCTGCAGAAAAGTCTTCGTTCGGTGGTGTAGCTACAGCAGAGAACACTACTTGAGTATCAGGCAGTGCTTCTTCTAGGTTTGTTGTAAATTTCACACGCCCAGCTTCGAGGTTTCTTTTCAGAAGGTCCTCAAGCTCTGGTTCGTATATAGGACTGATCCCTTCTCGCAGTTTAGCTACCTTCTCTTCATCAATATCTACTCCATATACATCGTGCCCTAGCTCCGCAAAACACACTGCGGAAACAAGTCCAACATAGCCGGTTCCAATAACTGCAATTTTCATGCTCGAATACGGTAGCGCAAGACCATAATAGTGCGCTACGGTATTGCTTGTGAAAATTCTCGTAAATGGATCAACGGCATACGACGTCCTTTTGGGCTATAACGGCTCATTTGCGGATGCTATAGACCCTTCTGCCCTCGATTCTCTGGCAGTAAGCTTCTTCTCTCCACACTACGCAAGACACCATGGAGGCACTGGAGCGAATATCGCATGGAATCTTAAACTTCTTGGAACAGAGCCGATGCTTGTCACTACTATCGGAACAGATGGAGGAGACTACCGAACGCTATTGGAAGATCGAAAGATTTCTGTGGAGCATGTGGAGCAGTTAACAACTGGTGCTACTGCTACTGCCATTATTGGAACGGATAGCTCAGAACGTCAGATTACGTTCTTTCATCCAGGGGCTGACGCCGATGGATCGTGGCCTGACATTACAGACAGACGAGAAGAAATTTCTCATGCCATTATCAGTCCACGCAATGCAGTACTCATGATGGAAGGAGTTAGGTGGTGTAACGAATACAAGGTGCCGTACTTGTTCGATCCAGGTCAGCAAGTCATTGCACTTTCCGATGATGAACTTCGGTTTGGTGTAGAGCACAGCGCAGGAGTTATTGCGAATGAATACGAGTGGGGACTTATCTCTGAACGTCTTAATCTCACAGAAGAAAATGCTCTTCTTAAAACTCCTATGGTCATCGTGACACAGGGAGATAAAGGAGTGCTTTGCTATTGTGAATCTGGTGCGCTAAACGTCGGTCCGTGTGCTCCAGAAAAAGTAGTGAATCCAACCGGAGCTGGAGATGCATTCCGTGCAGGACTCCTTACAGGACTACAAAATGGTTGGTCTAACATAGATGCACTGCGACTTGGAAATGCGATGGGCTCACTTGCCGTAGAACTTGAAGGAACGTTGATAGACCACGTAGACCATGATGCTATCTGGCAACGAGCAGCAGATGCGTATGGAGAGACGCTTCCCAATCTTTAATAAAAGTAGCGGGTATTTAGCTTTATCCAGTCTGTACTATCCACTATCCTCTTGCAGCTATGTCACAAACTACTGATTCCACCGTATTGCCATATAAAGTTCTAGATTGCTCTGAAGAAGAGTTCGAGCGATTGGCTGCATTTGGCCGCAAAGAAATACTCCTTGCAGAGAATGAAATGCCTGGACTTATGGCGCTACGAGAAAAGTATGGATCTTCAAAACCTTTAGCTGGTGCACGTATTGCAGGTTGTCTTCATATGACTATTCAGACAGCAGTGCTTATCGAAACATTGGCAGAGCTAGGCGCAGAGGTTACGTGGAGTAGTTGTAACATTTTTAGCACGCAAGACCACGCAGCCTGTGCTATTGCTAAAGCAGGATTTCCTGTGTTTGCCTGGAAGGGTTTAAGTGACGAAGAGTTTGATTGGTGCATAGAACAAACACTTACAGCGTTCCCTGATGGAAAGCCGTTAAATATGATCTTAGATGATGGGGGAGACTTAACAGCGATGGTGCACGAGAAATTTCCAGAGATGCTTGATGATATAAAGGGATTAAGTGAAGAGACAACAGCGGGGATTCACCGCCTAGAAGTCATCAGTCAAAAAGGTGAACTAAAAGTACCTGCTATTAACGTTAACGACAGCGCAACCAAAAGTAAGTTCGATAACTTATACGGTTGCCGTGAGTCACTCGCGGATGGTGTAAAGCGAGCAACGGATATTATGCTTGCTGGTAAAGTTGCTGTGGTGTGTGGATACGGAGATGTTGGTAAAGGATGTGCTACGAGTTTGCAGCGTTATGGTTGTCGTGTGCTTGTCACCGAGATCGATCCTATTAATGCACTTCAAGCATCTATGGAAGGGTTCGAAGTAACCACCATGGAAGCAGCCAGCAAAGAAGGAAACTTGTTTGTCACTACTACCGGTAATAAAGATATTATCTTGGGGCAGCACATGGTGAACATGTCCGAAGATGCGATCTTGTGTAACATCGGTCACTTCGATACTGAGATTGACGTAGCATGGCTAGACGCAGAAGTTGCTGCAGGTCGCGCAACACGAGATGAGATCAAAGGAGAGAAAGAAGGAGCGGTAGATCGCTACACCTTTGCAGATACTGGAAGATCAATTCTGATACTTGCTAAGGGGCGACTAGTAAATCTTGGTTGTGCAACTGGGCACCCAAGTTTTGTAATGAGCACCTCGTTTACAAACCAGGTTCTCGCGCAAATTGAATTGTGGCAACACACAGAAAATTACGAAGTTGGAGTGTACCGTTTGCCGAAGAGGCTAGACGAAGAAGTGGCACGGTTGCACCTCGAAAAGCTTGGGGTTCAGCTTACAACTCTTACAGAAGACCAGGCAGAGTACATGGGAGTTCCTGTGGAAGGTCCATACAAGCCAGATCACTATCGGTATTAGGGTCTGAGGAGCTAATAGACACACAATCAGACCATTGACGTATCTTAAAAAGATAGTAGTATGTTTCTGCTATTTGTTCATTGAAAGCACAGAAATCGCAAAACGAAACCTGTTTTTAGAGCTGAGGTAGTCACAATTTGGATAGGAGTCCAAACTGCCACAGATCTGTATCCATTTTGGATGCGCCATTGGGGCTAATCAGGGATTTGAAAAGGGAGAAGTCTAGTGCGTCACAGAAGTCCAGAGCCGAGCAAGCAGGAACGAATGTTCAAGAACGAGCGTGTTGGTTGTCCTTGTGACGACTGCTCATGGGTGGAAAACGCTGCAAAGCAGTTCGCCATCTTGTGAATCGACATGGCTACAGCAAAGATGATGCTGAGGCTGCAGTCGGAATGAAGAAACCCGCGCACGAACGTGAACAAGAGCCTGCTATGGCTTGACGCAACCCCTCCCTCCTCTACGGATCACTCGATCCACCAGCCCGGGCTCTCGTAACCTCTACGACGAGCCCGGCCATTCAAAAAACAGATTTTGTTTTGTTATCAGTGGTACACTTTCTTCATGGAAAATAATAAATCCATCGCCTCCAAGCTCAATCAAATTGCAGCATTGCTGCAAGAGCAGGACGTGGCTTTTAAACCTGCAGCATATAGAAAAGCGGCGACAGTTATAGAAGAATTATCCAAAGATGTTTCGACGTATGGAGATGAGAAAGAATTAAAGAAATTACCAGGAGTTGGCGAAGCTATTGCGAAGAAGATCATCGAGTTCTTAGAAACAGGTGAGATGGAGTTTTTGGTATTACTCCAAAAAGAACAGGGTGGCATAAGTGCAGAGCTTATGGACATCGAAGGACTTGGCCCTAAGCGTGTACGGCAACTACAGAAAGAGCTTGGTATTACGTCTGTAGCTCAACTTATTAATGCTGCAAAGCAAGGGAAGCTACAGGGTTTAGAACTGTGGGATGAGATCATGGAGAAGAAGGTATTAGAAAATGCAGGCAGAGTTGATGAGAGGATCAAAAGATTCCCGAGAGAAGAAGCTAAAGCTGATGTGGAGCTGCTCATCAAAACTATCAAGACAGTATCTGGTGTGGATAGAGTAGATGTTGCTGGGTCATTTAGAAGAGAAAAAGAAACCGTAGGGGATATAGATATTTTACTAGTGACTACAGCACCAGAAGAAGTTTCCGATGCTATCGCGCAGCTAAAGATCGTTCGAGACATAGCGGTAAAAGGAGACAAGAAGATCAGTTTTGATTTACACAATGGACTGAGAGTAGATGTGCGACTCGTAAAAGCAGATCAATGGGGAGCGGCTCTTATGTATTTTACGGGATCTAAAGAACACAACATTGCTGTTCGCAAAGTAGCGATAAAGAAAGGATGGAAGCTCAATGAATATGGGCTTTTTGATGGAGAAGAAGTAGTAGCGTCAAAAGAAGAGCAGGATATTTATGATGCTTTGGAACTTAGGTTTTATGAGCCGAAGGAGAGAGTTGGAGCACTTTAAATGGCGGAGCATGTGGGTCTCCTACCCTTTGGGGTGTGAATTGGACAGAATTGGACAGTACTTTGGGGGTTAAATGAGACAAATGAGACAGTATAAAAAGGGGTAAAATGAGACACTTTGAGACACCCTAAAAAAGGGAGAAACGGAACAAATGGAACACCTATAAAAAGGAGCAAAACTGTCCCATTTGACATTTTTACAAAACATCAATTCATGAGTCTATTTGATCAAAACCGCCTAGCCTTAGTAAGCAGCTTGCGTCATCAATGGAGTATATGGAAAAGATAACCTACTGCCTCTACGCTCGTAAATCCTCTGAATCAGATGAGAGGCAAGCCCTTTCCATTGGTTCACAGATATCAGAAATGCAGAAGATTGCAGATAAGCAGGGGCTTAAAGTTGTCGAGACGATTCAGGAGAGTAAATCGGCGAAAGACTCTGGTGGAAGAATTGGCTATCAGAACTTACTGATAGGACTGCAGGAGCGGAGGTACAATGCAATCCTTACTTGGGCACCAGACCGCTTAAGCAGAAATGCAGGTGACTTAGGCAAGCTTGTTGACCTGATGGATCAGCAAGTACTCGTACAAATTCAAACGAGTGGGCAAACATTTACAAATACACCTGATGAGAAGTTTCTGCTGATGATTCTTTGTAGCCAAGCAAAGCTGGAGAACGACAATCGAAGCAAGAACGTAAAACGTGGACTACGTACTAAATGCGAGATGGGAGTACGACCAGGCAGACCTCCTATTGGCTACAAGTTGGTGCGAGCAGAGAGATTTGGTGATCCTAGTTCTATAGTAGTAGACGAAGAAAGAGCACCGTACATCAAGAAACTATTCATCTATATAGCCGAGAAAGGAATGTCAGGCAGAGAAGCCAAAGAGAAACTTCAAAAAGAAGGGTTTCACAATGTTAGTGGAGGCACAGTCGGCTTCAGTCGCATCTTTAACATTCTGCAAGAACCCTTTTACTACGGAGAATTTGTCTATGGTGGCATTCGATATCATGGAAATCATAAGCCGATCATCACCAAAGAACTCTTTCTAAAGGCGCAAAGCAAGCTAAAGCGAACTGCAAAAGGAAAGTGGGGACGGAAACAGTTCTACTTCAATCAGATACTGAAGTGCGCCGAGTGTGGATCGGGTGTAAGCGGAACCGAGCACACAAATAGGCATGGAAAAACCTACATGTACTACAAATGCAATAAGTACGGTGGTACGAGAGTGTGTAAATGTAAGTACATACGTGAAGAAGCATTGTTTGAAGAAGCAGCCGAAATTATTGCTAAGACTAAAGAGAAGCACCTACGGTTAGATCGCAGAATCAAAGAGGATCTTGCGAAAATCAATCGCTTTCGACCAGAGGAAGATCCGATAAGCATCGAAGAATACTTGATCGGTATTTTTCGAGAGGGATCGTCACTAGAAAAGGGTAATGTACTGCGGAGTTTCAAAGACAGGTTAATGCTAAAGGGGGGACAAATAGTGCTACAGAGATAGTGTTTTAGCATGAATTCTTGTCTGGCTAACAAATAGATACTTGAGGCTGATCTGTGGTTAAATTTTGCAGCATAAGCCGTATTATGCTATAATATAGGGATTTATGCCAAAAAAAGACACACTAACCCTCAGGGTGCTCATTGAGCGCTCACGGCTCCTCACTGAGGATCGTAAAGAAAAACTGCTTGAGCAGGTTTCTTCCGTGTCTCCTGTAGCTCAAAAGAAGCTAGAAAATATACTCAACGGAGAAGATAAATTTCTTTCTAGTATTGCAGATCACACAATTGCGCAAGTGATCAGCAATGGCGATACAGAGGTCTTAAAACAATTGGATGATTTCTTTGCTAAGACAGGGAAGACGCTACGAAAGACAGAGAAAGGTGTAGAAAGAGCACAAGAAACAGAAGAAATGAAACATTTACTTGATGACATTAACACATGAACTCTTCACCTAGCCCTGATCGGTATTCTTTCGATAAGCGCATCCAAGATGCGCAGGGAGATATTGATCGTACCGATGGAAAACTGGATAACAAAATTGATATCGCAGGACTGCCACAAGAACAGAAAGACGCAATGAAGAGAGCATACCTCGACAAGGTAAACACATTGCAAGGAAAGGTACGTAGAACATTCGAAAAGATTGATGTACATCGAGACTTACGTTCTTCGGAATGGCGAAAGTGGGAAGATGAAGTTTTGGGAGTTGAAACAGACCTTTACATGCTCCTTGGTGATGCATACGAAAAAATACGCGCCTCAAAAGAAGAGAGCATAGCTGTGATGGGTCTTGCCGATTTCAACCTGAAAATTGATGAACTACTCAATGAAGTATCTGCTCTCAATGAACAATATGAGGAGCCAAAACAATCTGTAGCAGAACGAGAATCAGAACCTTTGAATCCCCGTGCAATTGAATCAGTATTTAAAGAATGGAATGTACCTGGGAGCAAAGAAGAGATCGCTGAAAAAGCAAAACAAGCGACTAAAAACTATAGTGAGTCACAAATACGTGATCTTGCAGCAGCTTTATCTCTCTATGAATCACTGCCAACTTCTGTAAAGGACAATATTTTCAAGATAACCACTCCTATTCTGCGTCAGCAAATAGCAGGACAGCTAGCAAATGGAACATTTGAATCATCTCCATTGTCGTTTCTGCTTACAGAAGATTTTAACAAAATTGAGGAACAGGTGCTGACTGAAAGAGAGGTAGTACTTGATCGTGTGAATGCACTCTCCCAAGAGGTTCATGATCTTGAAGAGCGTACCCACAAACAGATTGCACAGCTTTGTAAGACTGCAAAAGAAGATGTTGCGGATGATACTATTGGTAATATCGTTGCTTGGGCGATGAATACAAATGGCTATCCAGAAATCCAAGCACAGATTGTGCGTTCGGTGCAAGGGCTTGCAGAAGAGGTACAGTCTCGTCAAAGTGAAATGAATACTTTGGCATTGCAACTGAAACAAATTGAGTATTCATTCAATTCCTTTGATACTACGAATGCTCGGAATGAAGGAAGAAAACAGCAAGAGGTACAACTACTATTCCGAACACAAATTGACTTTGGTCAGAAAATACAACTTGCAGATTCTCAACTACAGTTGCTTCGTCCTGCACAACAGCATCTTCTTCTGGGGAGACATAATGATGCATTAAAAACTTCCATTGACAGTTTTAATTTACACATAGAACAGAACCCAGACCTTGATACTTTGGATCGTATTGATCTATTGCGATTAACAGGTGCATCAAAAGTAAAACCTGATGGAGCTAGATTTGAAAATGTTGATCTTGGATTCAATAATCCATTTGATCGTCTCAGTGTTCGCAATGCAGGACTTGCACGGCTGCGTCCAACGTTTGGACTTAATGGAACATTTGGTGGTCAAATGCCCCTACAAATGACTGTCTTGCGTGAACTAGGGAAACTCAAGGAAGGCCGAGAACTGATTCTTATTGAGCTACCAAAAGTAGGTGATGGGCTGTCCCAAACTGCAATTGCTTTGCGTGATCCTAAGGGAGTGGTTCGTTTACAGGATGGAACAATTCTACAAGACCCTCGTGAACTTCGACCAATGCGAATAGATTCTGAATCTGATTATGGGAGAACAGTGTATGTTTCTCCTGAAACAGAAGGCTTCCTTCGTAGCAAAGTAGGAAGTCAATTCAGTACAAGAGTAATTTTGAGAGATGGAATACGACGCACACAACCTGTTTCTTCATTTCCTGTAGGCTCATTTGACACGCTTGATACATCACAATTGCAACTCGCATCCCGTAGAGATAACGGTGAGATTAATTTATGGAATGCAAATGGCAACCTAGAACAAACCATTGATGCAGAAGGTCTACGCAAAGAGAGTACAGAGCAAGGGCATGACGTTCTTCGAAGCATAGATCAAAATCCACTTATTCAGGGCGTCACACAGAGAGCTGGAACATTGCAGGAAAACATGCAAAACATGCAGATGATGCTACAGACAGCAATGAGTAGTGAAGCCAATGTGGGCGATGATTTTGTTGGGCAATTGCGTGACTACGCCCGACCGATGCTCAAGGTCATGGAAGACCCAACGACAAAGCAGCAAGTCGTGCAGGCAAAAGCGCTACTACAATCAGAACTCCAGCGTGTAAAGTTTGGGAATTTCCTAGGTAAAGGGATGGAGAGTGAAATACAAAGTCGCATTGATGCCCTAGATGATTACATAGATGTTCTAGATGACAATCGCATGCTTCATGGCTTGCAGTCGGCAATGGAGGTACGGCCAGATACATGGGAGTCATGGCTTAGCAAGGATGGTCTCATCATGCTTGGTGCGATAGTTGCAGCTGTGATTGCAATTGGTCTTCTTACGGTGTTTACAGGTGGAGCAGGATTGATTGCTATTTCAGCAGTAGGGGCAGCAGCAGGAATTGCAGGTGCTGAGGGAACAAAAGAACTACTCTACCAGTATCACAATACGCAGGGTGGTGCATCCACTGGTCAGTATCGTTATACGGATGGTTCACGAGTTGGAAACTACTTTAGAGATCAGAAACTCTTTGATCCCCAGACAGGAGAGTTTGTTGAAATGGAGTTTTTAGGAGATGTGGCTCTTCCTTATGCAAAGGAATTTATTGTTAGCTTCGCTACAACTGCCCTTGCACTTGGTGCAGGGCAAGCTGCTGGAAATGCTCTAAGTAGATTAGCACAGAGCTCAAAGGCGATGCAGGCTCTTGCAAAAAATAGTGGCATGGCAAATAGCATCATGACACGACTTTCAGGACTTGCAGATGATGCAGCAAGAATACCCAGCAATATGAAAGAGTTTGCCAAAGGTTCATTTAAAGAAATCCTCGATGAACTGAAAGATGAACTTGTATTGGAAGCAGGAGTTGCACAAGGCTTAATGCGTATTGATAAGCGACTTGCATTCCTTGCAACATTCATTGTCGCAACTGGCAAGGGATTCAAGCCTCTTGCTGGAGGTCAAATGGAATATTCATCCGAGATGGATTCAGAGACTGTTCGTGTATGGGCTGAAGAGCAGGGACACACTGTTGCCTCTGAGAAGAACGGTGTCTTCGATGTAAAGACATTTGATGGACAGACGTTGATACTGAAACCTGTTGCTATAGAAACAGATATAGAACAAGAAGTTGAAGTAGAGACAACTTCACTAGAACAGTCTGTGAATGATGGTTCGAGTCTTATTGCAGCACGTAGAGAAACTGGTACAAGTCCAGAATTAACCCAAGACGCTGCTAATACAATGATTGATCAAATGGTTGAAATGGCAGGCAAGGCAGCAAATGGTGATGCAGATGCTACTCAGGAGTACATAGAAAAGCTTGGCCGAGGAAAGGCTGAGAAAATGCACCAAAAAGAAAATGCAGAGCTGATATCTGAAGGAAAAGAACCCTACTCCTCTGTGGAGGAGTTCGTTCAACAAAAAATGGCAAAGAAATTTGTAAAAATTCTCTCCAATATTAAAACAGGTAATATTGGTTTGGGGACAGAGAGTTACATTGGTAAGTCAATTCGTGACTTGCATAAACTGATGCCTGGAGTAGATATGGAAGTAAAACAGGCGCTGAATCGTCAGTTGCATGAGGCTGCAATGCAAAATAATACTGAATGGAAACAATACGCCACTGAACATGAATTGGATTCCAACAATCTGGAACAGTATATGGAGTGGTTCTTGAGTCCTGATCAAACAATAGAAGGAGGAAGGCCAGATGTACCAAGTCATGCAGAAACGACATTTGCTGGCATTGATTCAGTGCAATTAAGTGGTGAGGGTGCAGATACTAGACTCAATGAAATAATTTCAGCATTAAGCAGTGTAGAGGGTACATTCTCTCGTGCTTCGGTTGAGCAAGCATTGGAAAATGTGACTGACCCTGTGGATCGGACGGTGTTACTTGAAACAGCAACAATGCTGGAAAATATTACACCCAAGGCAGGAGAGCCATCTCTTATGCCAGCAGAACGCTGGAAAATCATGGAGTTTTCAGCACGATATCTGCAAGATTTCCGTGCTGCTGATTTTGAAGTAAGTCCACAGCAAGTGTTGGAACTTGTTACTGATAATGCTGTTAATCTTGCCCATCAAAATATCATGGATCACATGACGCTCGTAGGATCGAGCCATGGGTCTCTTCATGTTTTACATGGCAATTCAACAATGCTCCTCGGTATGTACGATCAACTCAACTTCACTCCGCGTATGCGCGTACTGGCTATGCAAGCAACGTTTGATCATGACATGGGATATACAAAACGTAGTTTAATAGGCAGCACTGGAGCTGAAGGTGTATTTGACGCATCCAAAGATCATCCGCTTGAGAGTACTTTGCGGATAGAGGCCAATCGTGATCAGTACGTTACTATTTTTGGTAAAGACGGTTACGAGACAATACGTAATGCCGTTTTGGATCACTCTGATCCATTGGGAGAAGGACAGTATGAAGGAGGTACCACTAAGCTGCAGCTTATGGTAGATGAAAATGCTCCTGAAAGTGAACGAGTGGAGGCTGCTGTGGCTTGTGTAGACTGTCTTGCTACAGTCAGCAATCTCAAAGCATCCCCCTTAATTCGTGATAACCCTGATGTGTTAGCTACTATGACACGAATACAACAGATATGGGATCGTGCTCGTGCAGAAGGAAAAACAAAAGGAAATGCACCTGCAGATATGATTACTGATCCAGAACTAAAAGCTGAGGCAGATGCTATTCGTGAGGGCCTCATTGATCGTATTAAGGCTATGGATGATTCGAAGCTAAGTCCAGAAGCAAAGGAAGCGTATGTCACATCACTCGAAAGTACGATGACTTGGTCTGATTTCATGGGAAGCTTTGCCATCAACCTCAATATGCAAATGCTAGGGGCAAATGTATCGCCTAATTTACGTGTTGATAAACAGGGAGGAGTGCACGTTGAATTCTCAATTGATCCAGATGGACAAGCTTTGATTGCAGAAACCATGACCGAAAAGGTTGCAACAAGCATAAGTGAAGCAGGAGTACTGAAAGCAGCTGACGACTTTGGAGGATTTACTGAAGACAGTAGAGCACAACTCTCTGAATTTATTAGGAATTCACGTGATCTCCGATCATCTGATGTAAATGAGCGGAATGCATCACAAAGATATTTTGAGCAAAATGGTGGCAATGTCGAACTAACAACTAACTCTAATCTAGTCATTGACCTAACAGTTGGTCAAAATCCTGAATATACTCAGATGCGAGAGGCAGCATCAGCTGCAATGCGCATTGATTCAATCCGACAGGAAGCTAAATCTCGATTGGATACTCTTCTTACGACGGGAACAGTACACATTGAAGGTGTAAACGGGCAAGTAGAGATTTCATCTGCAGAAGCCTACAACAAACATGTTCAGGATACTCTTGATACCGTTGCTGAATCATTACCATCAGACTTTGTTATGCCATCTCTCGCCAATCCCCAAGAGTTTGTTTCATATAATGATGCAGTATATGAAGTACTCCGTACTACCCAAGGTCAATCAAAACAAAAAGCACTGAAGACATGGCAAGAGTTTTATGGTAGAATGAGTAGAGGTGGAAGTGCATCACCTGTTATCTCTTCACGCAAAGCAGCATGAGAAAATCCACAGATCATATGACGGCTCAAGAAAATAGCAAAGGGCGTTTGCAGCAACTGGAACAAAAGTTGCAAGCAGATGATGTCCGCGCACTTCTTGATTCAAGAGATAAAGTTGAAGAGTATTTGAGACTTGGAAGAAAATGGCAATTTTTTACTCTCGATGAACAAGCTTCTGGTGAAGCAGGAAGAGAAGTCATGTGCAATGTGTTCATGCCTGAATCTGGATTGGCTGTGATGGTCGAAAACAGTAATGGCTCTTTAGAGAACAGAGTGGATATGGCCCTAAGAAATAACCCAAAAATGTTGGCTAGTATGCTCCTTGACCAAGTTGATACCCTCAACGCTGAAAGCGATACTGCTCACGTAGATACAAGATTTTCACGAGAGCAACTAGATGCAAATTTTGATGTGTCTGACCCTGTTAGTTGTGTAAATGTAAAACCGCCAACTTCCAGTTGGCCTGTTTGGTTTGCTGTTATTAGACAACACGAACTTGCACCTTCTGATATCGAGGCTATTTATACTGCAATAGACGATGATAATTGGAGTGGTCAACGCCCTGAAATTGACACTATAACTGATGGGACTCACAATGAGTTAATGCCATATTTATAACTTAATTTTCTTGAGTAATCAGATATCTAGGTGAAAACTTGCCAAACAGTGTATGCACTGTTTTTGAGTTTTTACTTATGAGAACAGGTACAAACCTCTTCCAAGTGCCCTTAGTGCTCTGCACACATAAGTATGTAGGATTAGTACCCTTACAACAAAATGAGGGCTTATAACAAAACCTTTCAAACAAGAGATCCGAAGTTTGCTGCCTATAGTGAAGCTTTTGTAGATGCCCTTAGTGCAATGTTTGGCGGAGAGAGGGGGATTCGAACCCCCGAAACCCTTGCAGGTTTACACGCTTTCCAAGCGTGCGCACTAGGCCACTATGCGATCTCTCCAGCTGGCATACTCTACAACAAAAAAGCAGGCTAGAAATGCTCCTAACCCACTTTTTCGGTCTTATTTGTTACTTAGAACAGCTGCCTTCGCAGTGCATTTGTCCGTATTTTGTCCATACAGCAGTGTTAATCGCTAGAGCGACAATCGACAAGCTGCTTGTCGTAGCTCCAAATGTAGCACCTCCGGTACCGAAGTGTGCTTTGTATACAGCGATAATGGCTGCAAGCTCTGTCAGAGTAAGAACAAGCATGACGATTTTGCCTACAATGGCGCAAGGCTTAAATGAGCAACAGGGTTTCATATGAGTGAGGGGTAATAAGGATCTTCTGTATTGTACTTGATCCTAGAGGCTGCGCACAGCACACTGTCTGTACATGAAAATCTCTCTTGCATGGCTTGGCGACTATATCGAATTTACGGAGAATGATCCGCAGAAGATTTCTGATGCCATCACAGCACATGTTGCAGAAGTAGATGAGGTAGAGGTACAGGGAGGGCTACTCGAGAACTGTTGTGTTGGTAAAGTTTTGACACTGGATAAACATCCTAATGCAGACAAGCTTCAGCTTTGTGATGTTCTTACCGACAAAGGAACGAAGAAAGTAGTGTGCGGAGGAGCAAACTTAAGAATAGGTATGCGTATTGCGTTTGCACATGTTGGTGCACGTGTTAAGTGGCATGGTGAGGACTTGATGACACTAGAGCCTGTAAAGATTCGTGGAGAGCAAAGCGAAGGAATGATTTGTGCAGCAGAAGAACTTGGTATCGAATCACTCTACCCAGAATGCACAGGTCATGACATTGTCGATATGGGTGATGGAGATGAAAACGTTGGAAAGCCTCTGCGTGAGGTTCTTGATTTAAGCGATACGATTTTACATATTGATAACCACGCGATTACGCATCGTGCAGATTTATTCTCACACATTGGTTTTGCATTTGAATGCACAGCGATTGGCATCGCAAAGTGGAAGAAGATGCCAGAGTTTAATGCCCCTGAGTTTCCTGCCGACAAGTTGCCTTTTAAGTTTCGTGTAACAGCAGAAGGTCTTATTCCTCGCTACTGTTCGTGCTTACTTTCTATCGACTCTGTCGGAGAAACACCGGACTGGATGAAGAGCAAGCTCGCATCAGTTGGTATCAGATCTATCAGCCTACCTATTGATATCACGAACTTTGTCATGATGGAGATGGGTGTGCCAATGCATAGCTTTGATGCAGATGACATCAAAGGAGATTGCATAGCTCGTATTTCTAAAAAAGATGAGCCACTACAAACACTCGACGGAAAAGAGTGGAAGCTACCAGAAGGAGCATTAGTATTTAGCGATGACGAAGGAAACTTTGACCTCGTCGGAATCATGGGTGGTATGCGTAGCTCCACAAAAGAAAGCACACGAAAGATTTATCTACATGCGCTTAGCCTCGATCCTGTGCGTATTCGTCAGACGGTAATTGCCACAGGGCATCGCACGGATGCTGCTACGATCTACGAAAAGAAGGTGCCACATGTCGCCACTGAGCTTGGATTTTATAGAGCATTAGAACTATTCCTCGACCTTGTTCCTGGGGCAAAGATCATCTCAGCCCCTGAAAGCTTTGGTGATAATGGAGATCCAAAGCCTATCAAGTTTTCAGTCTCTAAAGCTCAGTTAGTCTTAGGAGCTGAAATCCCAGAAGAGACCATGAAGAAGATCTTTGGAGACCTTGGGTTTACGGCAGAGGGAAGCGGTGACGACATGCTTGTTACTCCTCCACTTCATCGCTTAGGAGACATTACAGGTGCACATGATCTGGTAGAGGAAGTGGGTCGTATCTACGGGTTTAATAACATAGAAAATGTTCTGCCTAATGCATCTATAGAGCCACCTGTGCGCGACCAGCGTATTCACGCTGTGCGAGACCGCCTGGTAGAGCAAGAGTACATCGAACTTCTGCCTCTTAGCCTTATAGGTCCTGATGTCCTAAAGAAGACAGGTATCTCTTTAGAGGGATGTACAGAGCTTACGAATGCTATCGGACACGAGACCAGCATCATGGCGCCATCAACACTCCCTGCATTACTGGAGCACGCACAGAAGAATATGTTAGAAGTCAGTGAGATGCTGCGATCGTTCCACATCTCTACGGTGTTTGCAGATACAAAGGACGCTCACAAAGAACTTGGTGGTCTTATTGCACTACGCAGTAGCGCAGATCTTAAGTCCGATCCATTCTTACTCCTTAAACAAGAGGTAATCTCAGCGCTTAACATCGCAGGTTACACAGTAGATATTGATGTGTGCAAAACTGTTCCTTCGTATGCAGATGCAAGTCGCACTGCAGATATTACATTTGGAGAGAAGGTGATTGGTACAATCTTCGAAGTACATCCTGATGTCTGTAAGAAGTTTGATCTTCCTTCGCGTGCAGTTGCGGTTACGGTAAATATCAGTGCCCTCTTTGAGACTGCACCTGCAGAAATAGTCTTTAAAGATATCCCTGAGTACCCAGCGGTAAGTTATGACGAAACAATTTCTATGAGTCACAGCAAGAGTGCAGGGAATTTGCTGAAGCAAATTCGTGAGAGCTCTAAGCTACTTGAGTCAGCAGTTGTGTCAGACTTGTACGGGAAAGAAAACGAAGACTATAAGTTGACTGTGCGCGTGACGTATCGGTCTGCAGAGAAGACTTTGACAGAACAAGAAGCCAAACAGGAGTTCGCTAAGGCGCAGAAGATATTAGGTGTATAATACATAGCCTATGAGTCGTCCATCTCTCTCGACCACCGGCGGTGACAAGGGTAAGACAGGTCTTTTTGGTGGCGAACGTGTATCAAAAGCGAGCACGAGGTTACATGCGTATGGAACAGTAGATGAGCTGAACGCGGTACTCGGACTTATCTTGGCAGAGCCAGATGTAACGAAGGAGCTACAAGATCAATTACATGAAGTGCAGAAGGATTTATTTTGTATGGGGTCCGACCTTGCAACTCCGCTAGCAAAATCTTCCGAACGCATTGTTCGCATCGCGGAATGTGACACGCAGCGGATAGAGAAATGGGGTACACAACTCGAAGGAGATCTGCCTGCACTCCAGAAGTTTATCCTGCCCAGTGGATGTAGGGCAGCAGCATTATTGCACCAGGCAAGAACGATCTGCAGAAGGGCAGAGCGGTGGTTGGTACATCTTGCGGAAGAAGAGGCGATCAATGATCAGTCTCTTATCTACCTTAACCGTCTCAGCGACTACTTTTTCCTTGTTTCTCGTACAATAAATAAGACTGCAGGGACCGCAGAGAGAGAATGGCTACCCAAATAGGGGCCAGAAGTTCATCAGAAGCAAGGTCGAGAAGACCATCACAAGAGGTATTCCAATGACGATATAGAGGGGCTTACTATCCCCGTCTTTTGGTTTTACGCTCATGTAGAGGCTTGTACCCCCATAAAGCACTCCAACGAGTACCAAAGGCATATCTGCAACTCTGAGCCACCATCCTCCCCAAGGGGTTACTTCGTTGTATTGGAGCATATATGCAACAAAAAACGTGCCTCCTAGGACATAGAAGAGGAATCCCGATAGGCGTTTGAGGTACGCAATCACGAGGGGATTCTAGACTATTTTCCTCTCTTTTGCACAGTAAGCCTTTTGCGGCCCTTTGCACGACGGCGTGAAAGCAGCTTACGTCCGTTTTTAGAGGACATTCTCTGCATGAAACCGTGTTTCCTTAGTCGCCGACGCCATTTAAGTTTTCCAAGCATTGTGGGAGCAGCCTACGTACGCAGGCGTTCTCGGTCAAGGATTACAAGGCATTTTTTGGGCTCTAAACCTAGCCCTTGGCTAAGTGCTCCTCTACACTCCTCGCACTATGCCTTACACAACCAAAGCCCTAGATTCAGGATTACCGTTACTTACCGCTTCTACAGAGGGGACTGCCTCTGTGACCGTTATGGTCTTTGCAGGAGCTGGATCTCGCTACGAGCAAGAGCACGAGCGAGGAATCTCTCACTTCCTTGAGCACATGTTCTTTAAGGGAGGAGATCGTTATAAAAACACCAAAGAGGTGAGTGTGGCTATTGATGGAGTTGGTGGAGAATTTAATGCATTTACCGGAAAAGAATATGCAGGGTATTACGTTAAAGTTGCTGCGGAGAATATCGATCTTGGATGTGATGTTATTGGTGACATGCTTTGCAACGCGTCTTTCCCTCAGGAGGAGATAGAAAAAGAACGTGGTGTGATTATTGAGGAAGATCGTATGTACCAAGACACACCAATGTACCGAGCAGGTTGGGACTTTGAAGAATTGATCTTCGGAGATGTACCTCTAGGTTGGGATACGATTGGTACGCACAAAGTTATTAACTCCGTACAGCAAGAAGATTTCCAGAAGCATAAAGATCGTCTCTACACTCCTGACAACCTCGTTATTACATTTGCAGGAAAGATTGACGACGGCCAAGCAATTGATCTTGGAGAGAAGTACTTTGGAACTATTGGTGGTAAAAAAGATGGTGACTTTGCACCACTCGAAAAATATGGATCTGACAAAGTATTCTTGCGTTCAAAAAAGACAGAGCAGTCTCACCTTGTGATTGGAGTTCCTGGAGTGAGCTCTCAAGACCCACGTCACTTTACCCACAAGTTGCTTGGAATTATCCTTGGTGGAAACATGAGCAGCCGAATGTTCTTAAACATTCGTGAGGCTAAGGGTATGTGTTATTACATCGATACGGATGCAGATTACTACCTCGATGCAGGTGCACTTAGCACTAGAGCTGGTATCGACCAGTCACGACTCAATGAAGCGATCAAACTTATTATTAATGAGTACGACAAAGTCGTAGAAGGAGGAGTAGAAGAAGAAGAGGTAGCGCGTGCTAAGTCTTATATGAAGGGATCTATGATTCTTGGATTAGAAGACAGTGAAGAGCTCGCACACTTCTATGGAAAGCAGAAACTTCTCTATCCAAACATTCGTGATGTAGAGGATTACATCAAAGAGATCGAAAGTGTAAGCAAAGAAGGAATCGACCAGCTTGCCAAAGAACTCTTTGCCCACGAAAACCTTCGCCTTTCTGTTATCGGAAACACTGATGACAAGTCAGGACTTGAATCACTACTCGTATAATTTACCTTCTATTCACTCTTATTATTATGGAAAAAACTCTCATCCTCTTAAAACCAGACTGCGTACAGCAGAAGATCGTCGGAAAGGTTATCGCTCGCTTCGAAGAAGCAGGTTTTACTATTCGCGCGAACAAAATGATCCAGCTTACAGATGACGTACTCCGTGAGCACTACGCTCACATTGCTGAGTTCCCTTTTTACCCTTCTGTAGAAGAGTTCATGAAAGAGACTCCAGTAGTCGCTCTTGTACTTGAGGCTGACGGTATCATTGATACTATGCGTGAAATGCTTGGTGTTACTGACTGCCTAGAAGCAGATGCAGGAACTATTCGTGCAGACTGGGGTAGCAAAGAAGACGGTAAGAACAAGATGTGCAACATCGCTCACGCTTCAGATTCTGCAGAGGCAGCTGAAGTAGAGATCAAGCGCTTCTTCTCAGAAGACGAGGTTTTCTCGTATTAGTCTTCTTGTACAACATTGAGTCGATAGACACTTCCATGATCACAAAGGACGTAGTACTGATTGTTTGATACTTCTACGATTCGTTTTATTGCTCGGAGGCGTCCTGTGACTGCTGACTCATCCTCCTCAAACAATGGTTGGTTATTCACTGAGACATAAAGGATTTGCATTCTTATGTCTTCTCTTAGAACAGTATGAATATTTGCTGGGTCAACTTTTGCAAAATCAACATGTATCATTCCATCAATAACATGTTTCTCTTCGCCTTGTAGGGCTTCGAATGTTGTCATAGGAGATAAATATTATTCCCCTTTTGTCAGAAGCTCAAGTGCAGTATCAAGCTGAGGATCTTCCTTTGCTTGGATCTGTTCTCTTGTGCGTTCTACTTCGATATCTGGAGAGACTCCTTCTTTACCAAGATCCTTTCCAGATGGAGTAAGCCAGCGTGCTGTCGTAATGCGGATACTAGTTCCGCCTGGCAGGTCGAACACTTCTTGCACGGTTCCTTTACCGAAGGTTTGCTTACCGATGATTGTTGCTCTGCCGTTATCTTGCAGTGCTCCTGCAAGGATCTCTGAGGCAGATGCAGACCCCTCGTTTACCAAGACTACAAGCTCAACGTCTGGGGCAATAGGACGACCAGTAGCGTAGTGATGTGTAGGTTCACCTTCACGACGTGCAACAGATACTACTTTTCCTTTCTTCAGGAACATAGAAGAGAGGTCTATTGCTTTGTCTAGGTATCCTCCTCCATTAAAGCGCACATCAACGATGAGCCCATCTACTTCGTCTTCGAGGTGGCTCTTTACACCTTTTTCAAACTCTACTGTTGTCGTGTCTCCGAAGCGGTTAAGAGAGATGTATCCGATTCTCTTTCCGTCGTATTCTTTTATTTCAGATTCAACACTCGGCACTTTAATGACGTCACGAGTAATAGTGATATCGAGTGAGCCCTCTCCTTTTCTTGTCACCGTAAGAGTGACATCAGTGCCCTTTGGTCCGCGGATGAGTTCTACAGCGTCTCCAAGGCTAAATCCTGTTACATCCTTTTCATCTACGCCAGTAATAACATCTTCTGGGAGGAGGCCTGCAGCTTCTGCTGGAGATCCTTTAAGAGGTGCCACTACGACAATTTGTTCATCACGCAGTGTAAGCTCTGCTCCAATACCCTGAAGTCTTCCATTAAGAGACTGCTTAAATTCTTTGTTTTCCTGTGGAGGCATAAAGGTGGTGTATGGGTCACCAATTGCGCTGACAAGACCAGAGGTCGCTCCGTGCAACATCTTGGTGGTATCGAGTTTTTCAGGCGCTATGTAGTGCTTTGCCATGAGTCTCCATACACTCCATACCAAGCTAATATCGACTTCTTCTTTAGGGTCACTAACGAGTACTCCACTTCCTACTCCTCCAGCGAAGCTTTCTTCGAGGGCAGAAAATTCTTTTTCAGTTTTTTGGCTTTCGCGTGTCATACCGATTTGCATGCCCAGAAATAGGGTAAGCACAGGAAGGATAACGAGGGTGAGGCTTTTGAGAAGTTTGATCATACCGGCACATAGTACACTGCCTTTAAGAAAAAGTCGTAACTTGTCATACAAAAACGTATGACTTGCTAAAATATACCTCTATGACTACTGCCACTATCAATAAAGAGATGACCGTGCGAGAGATAATGACTCTGGTACCTGCTGCTGCAGATATTATGATCGAGTATGGTCTGCATTGTTTTTCTTGCTCTGTTGGAGGCGTAGAAACTCTTGCAGAAGGTTGTCAGATGCACGGGTTTGACGAAGATACTGTTGAGGCGTTGGTAGAAGATATTAATAACGCACTTGGAGAAGCACCGAAACGTCCTCAAGAACTTATAATCACTGCAGATGCAGCTCGCGGCATTCGTGATATTGCTCTTGCAGAAGAAAAGAAAGATCAGATCCTCGTAGTTACACTCGATGAGAACGGAGGGTTTTGTTTAGAGTTTCAAGAAAAGCCGTTACTTGGAGATATAGAATTCACGCACCCTGAGGTGTCTGATGTTCGCATCTTTGCATCAGTGCTTACGCTCAGTCGTATAGGAGGTTCTACTATTGATGTACGCGAAGGACGATTTAAATTGGATGTTCCGGAAGAAGAAGGGTGCTGTAAGGGTACGCAAGAGTCTTGTGGGTGTAGTGAATAAGAGAATGAGGTATAATCCAATTGATGATTCGTCTGCCTGCTTCTCTCGAGCGCAAACTGAAGGAACTCTTTTCTCGGGCAGAGGACCGAAATCGATTTGTCGCAGAAGTACTTACCGTCGCTTTGGAACAACAAGATCTACAATTTCAACGGGATGAACAACCAAGTGTCGGTGGCACGTTGCATTTATTTTCTGATGGAGGATCGCGTGGAAACCCAGGGCAAGCAGCAGTTGGGGCCATATTAGAAGATCCTGCTCGTGGAGAGATTATTCGAGAACACTACGAACGTATTGGTATAGAGACGAATAATGTTGCTGAGTATAGGGCGCTTGTTGAGGGGATGAAGATGGCAAAGAGATATCACCCCAATCGTTTGGTGTGTCATTTAGATAGTGAGCTCATTGTGAAGCAGCTCAACGGAGAGTACCGCGTAAAAATGCCAACACTCAAACCGTTTTTTGATGAAATCAATGAACTTGCAACACATTTTGAAGATATTAGTTATACCCATATCCCACGAAGTGATAATTACCGTGCAGATGCACTAGTGAATAAGGCGTTGGATGAACATCCCGCTCCACACTATGAAAGGCCTTAGTATTATTCTTGGTATTTTGTGTGCAAGCGTATCGCTTCCGAGTCTTGCAAACGCAGCTCCGTACTATCCTGAGCTTCTCTTCCGACATGATCATCATCTATTTACTTTAAGACCAGGTGACTATCCTGCATGGCGTAAGACTACAGAGGTATGGGCGTATCGTGGGACAGAGATAACGCCACCACAAGCATTGCGTGTCGACGGAGATCACATTCCAAGTCTTCCAGAAGGAGTAACTAGATCTTTGCGCAACGTATGGAGTAGTGACGCAATAGAAGCAACCATCGCATCGCAGATTTCTAGTGTGATCGATAGGCCTCGCGGAGAAGTAACGATGCGCAGAGAGGACGGTGCTATTACGTTTGAAGGAGTAGGATTCTTAGGAAAAGAGGTGGATACAGCACGAACTGCACAGCTTGTAATAGATGCGCTTGAGCGTGGAGTTACCGATATTCATCTTAAGGTCACAGAGCAACAACCTATTATTCATGTGCTTGATCCAGACTTACAAGATAGTGGTATTCGCGAAGTGATTGCGATCGGCGAATCCATCTTTACGAGATCTGCACTTGCGAGACGTCATAATATTAAAGCAGGACTTGATAAATTTAACGGTCATCACATACCACAAGGCGAAACGTTTTCATTTAATGAAGTACTAGGCCCTGTAAATGCGCAGACAGGATACGTTAAAGAGTTAGTAATCTTGGGAGATAAAACATTACCAGACTTTGGTGGGGGTCTCTGTCAGGTGAGTACGACGGCCTATAGAGGTATCTGGGAGTATGGATATCCTATTGCAGACCGTAGGAATCATAGCTTTGCCGTGCAGTACTACGCACCACAAGGAACAGATGCAACTATCTATCCCCCGTATACAGATATGAAGTTCGTAAACGATGGACCGAGTGATATCGTGATTCAAACACATGCAGAAGGAGACCGCGCGTTCTTTATTTACTACGGAATGCGTGACGAGCGTGAAGTAGAGATTATCGGACCGTATGTCTGGGATAGGCGCGACCCCCCGCCAGATCGTATAGAGCACACTACAGATATTCCTCCGGGAACAGAGCGTATCGCAGGAAAGGCAGTTCCTGGAATGCAGTCTGCATGGTTCCGCGTTACAAGAGATGAGAATGGCATAGAAGATATCGAACCGTTTTATTCCTATTATGAAGCGAGGCCGAACTTTACACAGATTGGTTCGTATCCAGAACCGATTGCGCCTGTAACAGGACTCGACAAAGAAGACTTGCTCGATAGCAGGCAGAAGCGTCTTACAAAGCGGAGGCGCTCCTCACGTCGTTAATAACAGTTCCCGCCTTTAAAGGTCTTGAGCTAATTTCTGATAGTAAAGCTGCACAGAGGCCCGAAAATAACTTTCGTTCTTGATCTGAAAGCTCTGCAAGCTGATCCCATTTTCCAAGGGATGATAGTGTGAGAAATGTTTTCTGTGCACTGGAACAGTTCGCAAAATATGCATTCTCTGCATCAGGTAGCATTCCTAAAATCTTAAGTAGTCGAATCGTAAATGGTAGGACGGAATGTTCTGGATGGTCGCTGCATCGCTGTAGAAAATGTAGAGTAGCTTCAAACAAATCCTTCATTGGCTCCTCGTCGTGCAGTGTATTTAGCAGAAGCTCCATTCCTTGTTGTGCACTTAAAAATGCTGAGATGTCTCTGCAATCAAACGTTGATACTTTTTGCACGTCAGAGATCATAAATCCTGCAGATCCTTCTCGTGCTTGGAGTTTTACGTGTTGCATTG